>Ga0210396_10004679_pt1 | contig 13355 bp, 12 predicted proteins | sample IncBWH17OmetaG_FD_155466 | JGI IMG/M metagenome (GOLD analysis project Ga0210396, IMG submission 155466) | Forest soil microbial communities from Barre Woods Harvard Forest LTER site, Petersham, Massachusetts, United States - Inc-BW-H-17-O ...
GGCGCACGAATTCGTCAGGGAGCTCGACCAGCGCCGGGTTGAACTTTTCCTGCATCGCGCGTTTCAGGAGAAAGGTGCACCGGATGAGCTGCTCGTGCCTGATGTGGACGAGTGGGACGAGACCGTATGGCAAAGCTTTTCGAAAGAATACCAATGCCAGATCAACCTTGTCGACGTGGAATCCAACGGGACGGAGACAGGCGAAGAGGAGGGCATTGAATCCCAGCTCAGCAATTTAATCGCCGGCCCCGCCGAGAGTCTGTTAGCCAGTCACGGAGCTCAATTTGTGGCTCAAGGTCTGGTCAAGGCAGTCAAGCACACGCGATCCCGCGAGAAGCAGCGCGCCCTATTGGCTAAAGCACTTGATCTCTCTGAAAACCTGCCGGAAGCCCTCGTTGAACTAGCAGATCTCGATCTGCAGGAAGGCAACCTCGACGAAGCCGCGGAAGGCTTTGCCAAAGCCACCCAGGCTGCTGCCCCATTTCATGTCCAGGGACAACCCAGCTACTTCCTGAGAGCCCAGCACGGCCGATTGCTGGTGTCCTGGCAAAAGGGTGAACTGAATGAAGCCGTCGCCATCGGAGAAGAGTTATTGTTTGCCGATCCGGCAGATCATTCCGGGGTGCGCTTTCTGGTCCCGTTGCTGCAGCTTTCACTCAGCCAGTTTGAACCGGCGAACGAATTTTTTACCTGGTATCGCCAGTCTTACCCTAATGATCTGGAGGACCCGGGATTCTTCTTCGGATGGGCTCTCACCCTGTTTGAATTTGATGAAGAATCGAGCGCGATCGACTGCTACAAACGCGGAATGTTGCAGAATCTTTATCTGGCGCCGCTTTTGCTCGATCTGCCCGAACCTTCACCGGAGCTCTGGCAGCATAACCAGCGTGGTGATTACAATTACGCCATCGAATTCGTCGATTCCTTCGGCGCGATCTGGGAGCGCGATGCCGCTGCGACACGATTTCTCCGGGAATTGTATGTCAGCCTCTTACCATTGTTAGACGCCTTGATCGACGTTCGCCGGCAAATGGCTGAACTCCAGGATAATCGCTATGAGCCCGAACATCGAAAAATCTGGGACAAACTTGTCGTCGAAGAACAGCGCCAAATCGAGAGATGGGCAATCTGAAGGGGCTCTCTTGACACCGGGCCGGGTTTCGCCACGGTTCCCTTCATGGCGCGTTATCTCACCGGATTCCAACCGACTGGAGCCCTGCACATCGGAAACTATTTCGGAGCGCTGCGCCCTGCAATCGAGCTTCAGGAAAAAGGGGAAGCGTTCTATTTCATCGCCGATTATCACGCTCTCAATACGATTCGAGATCCTGCGGTTTTAAGAGACCTCGTTCGCGGAGTCGCCATCGATTCCCTGGCCTGCGGACTTAATCCCGCGAAGGCTTGTTTTTTTCGACAATCCGATGTCCCGGCGGTCACGGAATTGGCTTGGGTCCTGAGCAACGTCACACCGATGGGACTCCTCGAAAGAAGCCACTCGTACAAAGACAAGTTATCCCACGGTATCGCTTCGTCTCACGCTCTGTTTGCCTATCCAGTTCTCATGGCGGCCGATATTCTGCTTTACGAAAGCGACGTGGTACCGGTCGGAAAGGATCAAAAACAACATCTCGAGATAACGCGCGATATCGCGATCAAATTTAATGAGTTGTACGGCGGAGTCTTCAAATTACCTGAGCCTAGCATCCGTGAGGAGGTCGCCACTATTCTCGGGTTGGACGGGCAGAAGATGAGCAAAAGCTACGGCAATACGATCGAGTTGTTTCTTCCTGAAAAGACGTTGCGGAAGAAAATCATGAGTATTGTCACGGATTCCACGCCGGTCGATGCGCCAAAAGATCCGGACAACTCGGCGATTGTTTCGCTCTACAGGTTGTTCGCGACGTCGGACATGGTTGCATCCATGGAACGCGATTTTCGAGCCGGAGGCGTCGGTTTCGGAGAATTCAAAAAAAGATTGTTTGAGGCTATCTGGGAGAGTTTCGCTCCAATGAGGCAGCGTCGGGCGCAACTCGAGGCCGATGCCGGCTATGTCGATCATGTCCTGGCAGACGGCGCCTCACGGGCACAGGAAGTGGCACAGAGGACGATGAGCAAGGTCCGGCGAGCCGTTGGCGTCAGAGACTGAACTATCGGCCAATGCACGGTGCGGGATAGATTTGGCCCCAATCCCGCGTTTGACGTTTGCACATCGTCCGCTAATCTGCCAACGCCCATGCCTAAGAACACAGATCTCCATAAGATTCTGCTCGTCGGTTCCGGTCCAATCGTCATCGGCCAAGGGTGCGAGTTTGATTATTCGGGAGTTCAGGCCTGCAAGGCTCTGAAGGAAGAAGGCTACGAAGTGATTTTGGTGAATTCCAATCCGGCGACCATCATGACTGACCCCGAGTTTGCCGCGCGGACCTACATTGAACCGATTACCGTTGAGATCCTTGAAAAAATAATTGAACGGGAAAAACCGGATGCTCTCCTGCCCACGCTGGGCGGTCAGACTGCTCTTAACAGCGCGATGGAACTCTATCGTGCAGGGATCCTGGACAAACACCACGTCCGATTAATCGGCGCGAATGCGGAAGCGATCTCTAAGGGCGAAGATCGCCAACTATTCAAGGAAGCTATGCTGCGGATCGGCCTGGACGTCGCGAAGTCCGGCAATGCGCACAGTGTCGCCGACGCAAGAGAAATTGCCGGCTTCATTGGATCCTTTCCGCTCATCATCCGGCCGGCTTTCACTCTGGGCGGCGCCGGAGGAGGGATCGCTTATAACCGTCAGGAATTCGAAGAAATTGTTCGTCGCGGATTGGACCAATCACCTGTCCACGAGGTGCTGATCGAAGAGTCTCTGCTCGGTTGGAAAGAGTTCGAGATGGAGGTCATGCGTGATCGCGCAGACAACTGCGTCGTGATCTGCTCGATTGAGAACTTTGATCCGATGGGGATTCATACCGGAGACTCGATCACCGTAGCCCCTGTGCAAACACTCACTGATCGCGAGTTCCAGATTATGCGCGACGCCTCTTTTGCCGTGATTCGTGAAATCGGCGTCGAAACCGGCGGATCAAATATTCAGTTTGCCGTCAGTCCTCAGAATGGACGCATGGTCGTGATTGAGATGAATCCGCGAGTCTCCAGATCTTCCGCTCTGGCCTCCAAAGCGACCGGGTTTCCCATTGCCAAGATCGCTGCCAAACTAGCCGTCGGATACACCTTGGACGAAATCCGCAATGACATCACTCGCGAAACCCCTGCCAGTTTTGAACCGGTGATCGACTACTGCGTGGTTAAGGTTCCTCGTTTCACTTTCGAAAAATTTCCCCAAGCCGATCCGACTCTCACTACCCAGATGAAAAGCGTCGGTGAGGCCATGGCCATCGGCCGAACGTTTAAGGAGTCATTACAGAAGGCGCTCCGCTCACTCGAGATTGGTCGCTTCGGCCTCGGAGCCGACGGTAAGGATCGAGAACCACGCACCATCGCCGGCGGATGGGATCTCGAAGAAATCCAGCGAAAGCTAGTGAACGCTTCGTGGGATCGAATCTTCTATCTCCGGTACGCGCTCCTGGCCGGCTTCACGATCAGTAGACTGCACGAGCTCACCAGTATCGACCCATGGTTTTTGGAAAACATCCGACAGATCGTCGACGAAGAACAAAAGATTGCCAGTGGATCGTTCAATCTGCGGCGAGCAAAGCAATTCGGATTTTCCGATCGCCAACTAGCTTATCTGACCAAATCGACCGAAAGCGACCTGCGTTCCCAGCGGATCAGGGAAGGAGTGCTCCCAACCTATCGGCTCGTCGACACGTGCGCTGCGGAATTTGAGGCCTACACGCCCTACTACTATTCGACCTACGGAGACGAAGACGAAACATCCCAGGACGACCGCAGAAAGATAATGATTCTCGGCGGTGGCCCCAATCGGATCGGTCAAGGTATTGAGTTCGACTATTGCTGCGTACACGCCGCATTTGCGCTGAAAGAGGAAGGGTTCGAAACAATCATGGTCAATTCGAATCCGGAAACGGTTTCGACCGACTATGACACCAGCGACAAACTGTATTTCGAGCCGCTGACACTCGAAGATGTCCTCAATATCTATCAACATGAAAAATGTTGGGCGGCCATTGTGCAGTTTGGCGGGCAGACACCTCTCAACCTTGCGAATGCTCTTCAGGCAAACGGCGTCAACATTATCGGCACTCAGCCGAAAAGCATTGAAATGGCGGAGGACCGAAAGCATTTCTCCGCACTATTAAATCGACTCGGTCTCAATCAGCCGCCAAACGGCACTGCCACCAACGAACAGGAGGCGGTGAATGTCGCGAACGCGATTGGCTACCCGGTGCTGGTTCGGCCATCCTTTGTTCTGGGCGGGCGCGCCATGGAAATCGTGTATCAGGAAGATGACTTGCGGCGTTACATCCGAACCGCTGTTGAGGCCAGCCCGGAAAGACCCGTTCTCGTTGACCGCTTCCTGGAAGACGCTATCGAAGTGGATGTTGACTGTATCTCCGATGGAGAAGTCTCAGTGATCGGCGCGATCATGCAGCATATTGAAGAGGCTGGCATCCACAGTGGAGACAGCGCTTGCGTGATCCCCGCATTTTCGCTTTCCGCCAAGGTATTGAGCGCGATCGCCTCTGCCACGAAAGCCATGGCGCGCGAGCTCGAAGTTCGCGGACTGATGAACGTCCAGTTCGCGATCAAGGATGAAGAAGTCTATGTCCTGGAAGTAAATCCCCGAGCATCGCGCACCGTGCCGTTCGTTAGCAAAGCGATCGGTGTGCCGCTCGCCAAACTCGCTGCCAAGGTCATGGCGGGTAAAACGTTGTCCGAAGTTGGCTTCACCCGTGAGGTTATACCGGCACACTATTCCGTTAAGGAGGCGGTCTTCCCTTTCATTCGTTTCCCAGGCATTGATATCACCCTCGGCCCTGAAATGAAGGCGACGGGAGAGGTCATGGGGATCGCCCAGGACCTCGGTCTGGCCTACGCCAAATCCCAGATGGCTGCTCAACCGCCACTGCCGTCCGGAGGCAACGTTTTTCTAAGCGTCAAAGATGCAGATAAACTTAACATCGTGAAACTCGGGAAAGAACTTCTTGACCTAGGGTTCACTATCTATGCGACAAGCGGTACCGCTGCCGCGCTTGCTGCTGCCGGTTTGACCGTGCATCGGCTTTTCAAGTTGAGCGAAGGACGGCCGCACGTCATCGATATGATCAAGAACGACGAGATTAGCCTCATCATCAATACCCCGAGCGGCAAGACTCCCAGAAAGGACGAAGTCAAAATTCGCAGCACCGCTGTTGAGCGCCGCATTCCGATCCTGACCACGATCAGCGGTGTTGAAGCGAGCATCAGGGCAATGCGTTCCATCCAAACCAAAGGACTGACCGTAAAGTCCCTCCAGGAGTACCATCTACAGCCTGCATCAGTCACCAATCTCTGAGGATTTGTCTGTGACACAGGCTGCGCACTCAACACTGACGCTTATGCACAGCATGACAGGCTACGGGCGCGGGCAGGCAATAACCCAGGGGACCAAGGTCGTCGCCGAGATTCAGTCGGTGAACAAACGGCAAACCGAAATATTGGTTAATCTTCCGCCCGCATTGGCCTCGCTGGAAAGCGATCTTCGCACCAAGATCGACCGTAGCCTGCATCGTGGTCGGATCATCGTGACCGTCTCCGTCTCCGGTCCAGCCGCCCACCATCAACCGGTCGTCGATTCCGACTTGGCCAACCTCTACCTCGCACAATTCAAACAGCTCCAGAAAGCGCTCGCGGTGCCCGGCGAGATCACGATCGAAACCATTTTGCGGGCCCCTGGAGTTATCTCTGCTGCTGAGCAGGTGACCCTTGATTCTTCCACTCGATCCGCGGTCAACGCCGCGTTAGATCTAGCTCTGGAACAGCTTCTCCAGATGCGCGCTAAAGAAGGTTCCAATCTCCACAAAGAGTTGCTTCGCCGCATCAGAACCATCGGCCGTGCCCTCTCAAAGATTCGCAAGCTCCAGCCACGCGTCGCAAATCGCTATCGTGCGCTCCTGTTCGAACGTGTCCAGAAGATCGGCCTCGAGATTACTCTCGACGATGATCGCCTGACCAAGGACGTGACTTTTTTCGCCGAGCGCTCTGATTTTTCAGAGGAATTGAGCCGGCTCGAATCGCATCTGGATCAATTCCTCGAGACCACCAACAAGCAACCGGCCATCGGGCGAACGCTGGAGTTCATCAGCCAGGAACTCGGCCGCGAGTTGAATACCCTCAGCGCTAAAGCAAACGACGCCGAGATCTCCCAGATCGTCGTCCAGTGCAAAGCCGAATTGGAAAAGATTCGCGAACAAGTCCAGAATGTAGAATGAAAGGCTCGGGTTTTGGAGTTGAGGCGCGACGGCTTGGATTGTGCATCCACCTGCTCCAGAGGTTGCTCGACGCCAAACTCCATCCGCGAAACACCCAACCGCTCCCATGAACATCATCCTCGGAGTGACCGCCTCGATTGCGGCCTACAAAGCTGCCGATATAGCCAGCAAATTGACCAAGCAGGATCGTTCCGTGCACGTCGTGATGACGGCCGGTGCGACCCATTTTATTACCCCGCTGACTTTGCAGACCTTGTCTCGTCATCCCGTCACCACCAACATCTTCGACGAAAAGGTGTCCTGGCATCCAGGGCACATCGAACTCGCCGACAATGCCGATCTCGTTCTGATCGCGCCGGCTACTGCCGACATTATAGCGAAGCTTGCTCACGGTTTCGCCGACGACGCTTTGACGTCCATCGTCCTCGCTACTGAAGCGCCCCTGCTGCTCGCCCCCGCGATGAACGGCAAAATGTGGCTGCACCCTGCCACGGCCGCCAACGTGGCCATCCTCAAACAACGCGGCGCCGATTTCATCGGCCCGGAAAAGGGCATGTTAGCGTGCGGCTACGAAGGAATCGGGCGTCTCTGGCCGGTCGATGAAATCGTCGCCAAAGCGCTTGAATACAAGAAGCGCTGACGCACCGCAGGCCACCGACGCAAAAAAATAGGAGGAGAGATTTATCTCCTCCTATTCCAGCAAACGACCGACTTGAACTATTTAGCGTTCTACTTCTTAACGGCGCTTTTCTTCACAGGCGTAGCGGCCTTTTTCGCAACCTTCTTAGCCGGAGCCTTCTTGGCAGGCGCTTTCTTAGCAGGAGCCGGTTTCTTGGCTGCTGGCTTAGCGGCAGCTTTCTTTGCAGCTGGCATCAGTTATCCCCCCTTTCATTCCGCAGTTGCGGAGGATAAGAAATTAATGTCATTCCAATTCGCTTGACTAACGAACAATCGTTAGATCGTCAATCAGAATTTGTTACATCGTTAAATTTTTAGGTAATTCGATTTGGCTGCATCCGCGTTCGCATCGCCTTCCGACTCGACATCGACGACCGCCTGCAGATAGTGACTCAGTTATGAATCAATATCTCGACGCCGCGATCAAGGCGGCACGCGCAGCCGGCGCACTGGTCCGCGAGAACTTCGGCCGGCCGCTCAAAGTGAATGTCGAAGAAGCTCACGATATCAAGCTGGAGCTTGATGTCCGCTCTCAAGCACTCATCACGGATTTGCTCCTGGAGAAGTTTCCCGACCACGCAATCCTTGGCGAGGAAGGCAGGGCCGAGAATTCCACCACCGAGTTTGAGTGGGTCATTGACCCAATCGATGGGACGGTCAATTACTTCTACGCCATCCCTCATTTCTGTATTTCAATCGCGTTGCGGGAGAAGGGCGTGATCATCGTCGGCGTCATCTACGATCCGATGCGAGATGAGCTGTGGCATGTCGAACTGGGCGGAAAGGCTTATCTGAACAACCAGCCGATCCAGGTGAGCCGATCCACCGACATTTCCCAATCCGTCGTCTCCGTTGGCATGTCGAAGACGACGGCGGAACTCGAGGTTGGCCTGTCAATTCTTCAGAGCCTGCTTACCCGGGCCAGAAAATGCCGGATGATGGGCAGCGCCGCGCTCGATCTCGCCTACGTCGCCACCGGCCGCTTCGATGCTTACATCGAACGCAGCGTGAATTGGTGGGATATTGCAGCGGGTGTGCTTTTGGTCAATTGTGCCGGTGGACGGTTGGACATCGCTCCAAGCGCAATTCAAAACGGGAAACTCTCGGTGATTGCCTGGAACGGAAAAATCGACCGCGACCAACTTACCAAGATATATCCATGAGCTTTGTTGGAATCGGTTACGATGTGCATCGCCTGATTGAAGGGCGGAAGTTAATCCTTGGCGGCATCGAGATTCCGCACGACCGCGGGCTGGACGGTCATTCCGATGCGGATGTTTTAACCCACGCGATCGCAGATGCGCTCCTTGGCGCAGCTGGAGAAAAGGATATCGGGCACCATTTTCCGAACACGGATCCTTCGATCAAAGGGATCGACAGCCAGGAAATTCTCCGACGAGTCCAAGCAATCCTCACCACCAAAAAGCTGGCGATCGTCAACATCGACTGTTCACTCATCGCCGAGGCACCCAAAGTCAGCCCACATCTGCAAGCGATGAGAACTCGATTGTCGGAGACATTGCAGATCCCACCGCAGCGCATCGGAGTTAAGGCCACCACCAACGAGGGTCTCGGCTTTATCGGCAGAGGGGAAGGCATCGCGGCGATGGCGGTCGCCTGTATTCAGCAGATTGAATCGCGATTCCCGGCAGAATCGGGAGGGCGACTGGTCTAGATCGTTCCCGGCCATCCATACGAGAGAAACACCTGACGATAGTAATAGTTCCGATGCCAATTAAGTTCTACGACACTTACAGCCGGCAGTTAGAAGTATTCGAACCGATCGCCCCGCCCAAGGTGAAGATTTATACGTGTGGTCCGACAGTTTACTCATTTGCCCACATCGGAAATTTCCGAGCGTACGTTTTTGAAGATCTATTGCAGCGGCACCTGGAAGCAAGAGGATTTGCGGTCGAGCGTGTGATGAACCTCACCGACGTTGACGATAAGACAATCCGCGGTAGCCGGGAAGCAGGCCTCTCGCTACCGGAGTTTACGGCGAAGTTTAAAAAGAGCTTTTTTGAAGATATCGAATCGCTACGAATCAAGCGCGCAACTCATTTTCCGGCGGCGACCGAACCGGAGAATCTCGCGAAAATGATTGAGATGATCGACCAGCTCCTGAAGCAGGAAATCGCTTACCAGGCCGATGACCGCTCAGTCTATTTTCGGATCAGCAAATACCCTGATTACGGCAAACTGGCGCATCTCAATCTGGCAGAATTGCGGCCGACCGGGCGAATTCAGAGCGACGAATACGAGAAAGAGAATATCGGGGACTTTGCTTTGTGGAAGGCCTGGGACGAAAAGGATGGCTCAGTTGGGTGGGACACTCCGTGGGGCAAAGGACGTCCAGGCTGGCATATCGAATGTAGCGCGATGGCAACCCGAATCCTCGGACCAGAAATTGATATTCATTGCGGCGGCGTCGATAATATCTTTCCGCATCACGAGGCCGAAATTGCCCAGTCCGAGTGCGTAAACCGAAAGAAGTTTGTCCGCTACTGGATGCATAACGCTCATCTTCTTGTCGAAGGACAAAAGATGTCAAAATCGCTCGGTAACTTTTTCACGTTGCGCGATCTTCTCGATAAAGGCTTTTCCGGTCGCGAACTCCGCTACGCCCTCATTCGGGTCAACTACAGGTTGCCTCTGAACTTCACCTTCGATGGACTCCGCGAAGCCAGGCAGTCCTTGCTTCGCATCGACGAATGGATCCGCCGCCTCCAGGATCTTGCCGGCAACGCTGCTCCAGATTCTCAATTCGCGGCCACTATCTCCGACGAATTTTTCGACGCCCTGGATGACGACTTGAACATCTCTGCCGCACTAGCTGAACTATTCGATCAGATCCGTGAAACGAACAGCTCGATCGATCGTAACGAATTGACCCCAGGACAAGCCGCGGCGCTCCTGGATTGGTGGCAACGCATCAATCAGGTGTTGCAACTTCAGGAGGAGGCCGAGGCGATCCCTCAGAATGTAACCGCTCTTCTAAAGAAAAGGGCCGAATTCCGCGCCGGCAAGAATTGGCCGCAGAGCGACGCCCTTCGCACCGAAATTGAATCGTTCGGCTGGTTTGTCAAAGACACCAAAGACGGTCAGAAACTCACCAAGAAATCGAGTCAGGCTTAAGTCTCAAGGTTGGCGTCGCTTTCTTTCCCTTTTTCTTATGTTTGCGCCATCAAATTTTCTCAATCTCGATCAGACAGAGCACCGGACTATTTTCGATAACAGTCCGCAGGTCTGGGATGTCCTGAAGCAAATCGGCAGCTATCTCCAGTTCCGTCTGAAACCGGCCGTTTATGGGCGGGTCATGGGCAGACCGTTCATAAGTGAGAATGTCTATATCGGCGGCGGAACAGTGATCGAGAACGGAGCAACCATCAAAGGCCCTGCCTGGATCGGAAGCAACTGCGAAATACGCAGCGGCTGTTACATCCGCGAAAACGTGATCATCGGCGACGGCGTCGTGCTCGGCAATTCCTGCGAATTTAAGAATTGCATCGTCTTCAACGACGCCGAAGTGCCTCACTTCAGTTACGTTGGCGATTCCGTGTTAGGTTATCAGGTCCATCTTGGTGCCGGTGTCATCCTCTCCAACGTTCGATTGGATCGCAAAGAGATCAGCGTAAAGGCGGAATCCCAATCCATTCCAACCGGGCTGCGCAAATTTGGAGCTATCGTCGGCGATCGAGCCGAGATCGGTTGCAACACGGTCATTAGCCCGGGTTCGATCATTGGTCGCAATTCATTGATCTATCCACTCGCTCACTTCGGCGGAGTTTTGCCTGAGAACACCGTCTTGAAATTGCGTCAGGATTCGCATCCGATGGATCGACGCTAGATTTACCGCGAAGGACCTGAGCGGCTCGCGGTTCGCGTTGCACGGCTCTAAACTAACAGCCAAAGCGGGACGCTTTCCTTACTACGCGACCTTCACCCTCTTCCTCCGCAATAGCTCCAGATATTCGTGCTCGATTTCGCGGATCTGTGTTCGAGCAGAGAAGCGGCGGGAAACGAGTTCGATTCCGCGGTGCATCCGTGCGGATAACTCCGTCCGGTCCCTTAGCAAAGCGTGTATTCGCCGCCCGATTTCAAGATCGCTGGATGCCGGATCCAAAAGTTCGATCTCGTCGGTGAATTCTTCTCGGATGCCATCCACTGCCATGGCCGCCACCGGAACTCCACCCTGCAGAGCTTCCAGTACCGTCATTGGCAACCCTTCGAAATCCGACGTTAGCAAGAACAAGTCGATCGAGCTAAAAAACCGATCGAGTGACGGCAGAACGCCTAACCATTCAATTTTGATACCTAACTCTCCAGCTCTCCTTCGCAGCGGTTGATCGAGCGGTCCGCTTCCCGCGATCATGAAATGGTAGGACGAGTCGATATCCTGAAGGTTCCGAGCGATCCGCAGAAATCTCTCAAAATTCTTTTGTGGAACCAGGCGTCCGGCACCTCCAACTATTTTTACTGGGCGATCTCGACGCTTCATCGCCAACCTTTCCGGTAGTCCATTGGCAACGACCCGGATCTTATCGGCCGGGATTTTTTCAAATTCCATCAGGTAATCCCGGATACTCCCTGAAACCGCGAAGATCTGATCTGCGAGACGATTTGCGCAACGATCGATCCATCGTACGAGAGCGGACCCTGTGCGAAATGAATCGTTACAATGGTCGTGCGAAACCACGACCGGAACACCGAAAAAGCGAGCGAGCGGTTTGCCTAACCAATTCGAAGCAAACAAGTGACAATGCACGATATCGTAGCGCCCGACCACCAACGTAAGCGGTAGGCGAAGAAAGTAGAGCGGTATCCATCGTTGCGGCGATAGCAGGATCACTGGAATTTTGAACTCCCGCACGCGCTCGTAAAAGAGGCTCTTCGGTGTGCCATGCATCGAAGCGAGATGAATTTCAAACCGCCCCCGGTCATGCTCTTGCAGCCAGGCCAGGATCGCGGTCTGCGCTCCGCCTAAATCGAGGCTGTCGATGAGATGCAGAACACGAATTCTCCTCTTTTCACTGCTCATTCTATTTGGTTACGCTCGCGCAAAGTTCGGAATTTTGTCCGCATGCGGCGACCCACCGCAAGGGCGCCGCAGCGGAAGAAGGTGAAAAGCCATCGCGGATCCGTCAGCAACGATTCCTTAGCCACGGCGAGCGCCTTATCGCCATCTCTCATCACTGCATGAAGTAACAGCATCGTGGCGCGTAACTCGCGTTGCCATTCTCGCAGCATCTTGTCGTCCGCAGGTCGAATGTTGGCCGATGCCCGCGTCTTGCGAATCATCTCCAACCCGTCCTCCAGACCTCTGAGCATGCTGCTGTTCCCGGCGTTCATCGTCAGGGATCCAGGATGCCAGAGGTAGCGATAAAATATCTCCGAGGTGGAAACGTCCTTTATCCCGGCGAGCGAGGCCCTGATCAAGAACTCCCGGTCCGAAGCAACCGTGTACGCAAGATCGAAACGGCCGAGTTGATCGAACAACGATCGCCGAAAAAACCGGCTGTTGATGATCGGCAGACCAACGGTCGCGTTGCGCAGAGAAAGCCGGTACCGCTTGGGATCTTCGTAACGATGCATTTCTACCTCATTCCCCCAATGCCCTCTTCGATAGATCTGACAGCCGCCCGATATCACCGGCACGGAAGGAGAAGCAGCAACCATCCTTGCGCAGCTGCGAAATGCCTCGGGCGCGAAGACATCGTCGCTGTTTAGGATCGCAATGAGATCTCCCTTTGCCCGATCGATCCCTTTGTTCCAGGCATCATAGACGCCGCTATCGGGTTCCGAGAGCACTTTCAGGTGCGGATATTGCCTCAAAAACGCCAGGGTACCGTCCGACGATCCACCATCAATGATCCAATGCTCAAAGTCCGGATAATTTTGAGCCAGAACACTTTCGATCGCCGCACCAATAAGTTCTTTTCGATTGAGAGATGCGGTGATGATCGAAATCTTCATGCAAAGGATGAAGCCGGATAGGCACCCTCGGAAACTACTTTACGCCGAAGGCTGATTGATTGGCAATCACTTCGGATTGTCTCGGGGCCCCGTTCGATGCGAGCGGAGGATCAGTTCTTCCCTCTGCGTTTACTCACACCGACGAGAATGATGAAATCTACTCCGAACGGATTACTGACCGAACCGGGCCATTCCGGCACATTCGGTAACGTTTTTCCGTTTATGTCGCATTTGCCCTTTTGGTTATCGTTTTGGTCGTCCCTCGCGTTCATCGCGGGATTGGTTCGCTGGAGAGTCTGGCAACTCGAGAGGCGT
>Ga0210396_10004680_pt1 | contig 13354 bp, 12 predicted proteins | sample IncBWH17OmetaG_FD_155466 | JGI IMG/M metagenome (GOLD analysis project Ga0210396, IMG submission 155466) | Forest soil microbial communities from Barre Woods Harvard Forest LTER site, Petersham, Massachusetts, United States - Inc-BW-H-17-O ...
GCGCTGCGCGTCGGGACGACGGAACAAGTTGTAAAGAATTATCTGCGCAAGGTGTACGACAAGCTGGGAGTAGCCGATCGCCTGGAACTGGCATTGTATTGTTTGAATCATCACGTGGTCGATCATTCAAAAGTGCCGGCCCTGCCGAGCGCTGCCCAGCCCACCGCTGCGCCGAGCAATGGTGCAGCGAACGCTGCTGCGGCCGGAGCATCTGCGGGGAGCAGTTCGGTGGCGAGTGTTCCGCCCGTCGCGGGGAGTTCCCCCGAGAAATCGTCTTAAGTTTCCGAGTTGGCTTCCTCCTTTCGAGTTGCGGCAATCGCAACTTCACCCATAGAATTGAAAAGAATCATCGAATTCGCGGCTGTTTCGCGGATGTCACGACTTTATTAAGAGTCGTTCCTTCCCAATCGATTCACGCCGGAGAGATGGCCGAGTGGCTGAAGGCGCACGCTTGGAAAGCGTGTTTAGGGGAAACTCTAACGTGGGTTCGAATCCCACTCTCTCCGCCAGTTTTCTCTTGTGGAATGAGTAAGATCCCGGTTTTGCGCAGGTCCAAAAAGGTCCAATAAGCCCGAAATCGAGGAACTGCCCCGATTCCGCTCCATCAAACGGTCTTCTTGCGGAGCAAGAGGCTCACGACTTTGCTGTTGGCTTTCCGCTGGCTCTCGGCCACCGAATCGCCGTAGATGTTCATGGTTGTGCCAATATCGGCGTGGCGCATGAGCGCTTGTTGAACGGAGATTGGAGCTCCGGTTTCGTCCAGCAGCGTCCGGTAGGTGTGGCGCAAATCGTGCCACCCGATCGGACCCAGGCCGGCCTTGGTTCCGGCCAGTCTGAGATGCCGTTGCTGAATGCCCCAGGACCGATAAGGCAGTCGCCCGTCCATGAAAGGACTTGCGAAGACCCAATCCTCCTGGCCGCTGTATGCAGTCTGGCGATACCATGACAACAGGATTTCGGCCAATTCGGGATCGAGCGGTAGATTCTTCTTCGAATACCGCGTTTTGACTCGATCCACACGAGATGCAACCACCGCCCGCCGAACAAGTAGCGTCAGGTTTTCCCAATCGAAGTCCTGCCACTGCAGTCCAATGAGTTCGCTGCAGCGCAGGCCCAGACACATGGCAAGGATGACCATCGTGCGGAAGGGCTCTTCTTCGATCTGTGCGAGGAACTTGTTGAATTCCTCGACAGTAAGAACGCGAGGCTCTTCCTCGCGTTTCGTCGCTCCTGGGATCTTGACGAGTTTCATGGGGTTGGCCTGCACTTGGACCAACTCCCATAACATGGCGCAATTGAACAAGACGCTCATCAGGTTGCGGATGTGCGCCTGGGTTTTGGGCGCGAGGGGCAGGTCCTTGAGCCATGCCCGCACGGCAAAAGGCTTCACCGCGGAGATGGAGTATTTTGCCCATTTGGGTTTGACATGCCTCTCGAGATAGCTGCTGTAAGCGGCCCGAGTTGAAAAGCGCTGTGGCATCTCTTCCGCCATGTAGCGGTCGATCAGTGCTCCAAAACTGATCAGCCTTCCATTGGGGTTGTCTGGATTTGCCGCGAGGCGCATGTGTTCGGCTGCCCGCAGCGCATGAGCCTGGGTCGGGTATTCTTCTACGGTCCCGATGATCGCGCTCTTGCGGCTGCCTTTGCCGTCCGGATTGGGTTCTCGCCAGCGGTAAACCCATACGTTTGGTCCATTGGCGCGTGGACTTAGTTCTACGCGCCCGTATTGATATCGTGTCCGCTTCATGCAGTTTCCCTTTCATGAAGGCGGCACGGATGGCCATTCGAGATTACCTGAGCGCGTAACCATGCGTCCAGTTCAGAAATAAAGAAGAGCCAGCGATTTCTGAAGCTGTTTCCGGCAGGATGCGCTGGAATCCTGCCTTCTCTCGCCCAGTTTTGGGCGGTCTTTGCGCAGACACCGAGAAATGCAGCTGCCTCTCTTGCGTTTACAGGGCGCTCGTGATCGCCGCTTAGGCGGGCGGGGCCGGGATTTAGAGGAGCCGAACGGAATTCGGAACCTCTCAGTCCGGCGCGCTGTGCCTGGGCGAATTTACCGTTTGTGTTAGGAGCGCTTTTGTTCCTCTCAAGTTGCACCACCATCTATCGACTCCACTCGCGTCTGGGCGCCGGTTCATCTGAGTTAATTCCGACGACCATGACCATTTGCCTCTGATCACGGCGTGCCCTGTCAGTGCGAAGACGGTTCTACCTCGAATCCGAAGTTCGGTCAAAGGCCCATCGAGATCAGCCCTGATTTGACCGAAATTCCATTCGGGGTTACGTTTCTGACGCTCGCGGCAGGAATCTCGGCCACAGGAGCCATGGGTGTTCTCATCTCTTGAAGAAGTCAGCGAAAGGCTTAGGTGCACCGGCTACATTGCCGATTCGATCGCAACAACAACCGTCTTTCTGGCCGCCAAGCTGCACAAGCCCGTTCTGCTGGAAGGGCCGGCGGGCAGTGGCAAGACGCAACTCGCATATGCGGTCGCTGAGGCTGCAAATACAAGTGTCGAGCGACTACAGTGCTACGAGGGCATCAATGAAGAAAAGGCCATTGGAAAATTCGACGAACCACTGCAGAGGCTTTGCATCGAGTTGAAATCCAATTCCAGCAGCGTCGATTGGGAGTCATTGCAGACTGAATTGCATGGCCAGCAGTTTTTCAGCGCTGGTCCTTTGTTACGCGCTCTCCAGTACGAAAGGCCCTGTGTTTTGCTAATTGATGAGCTAGACAAAGTAGACCACGCATTTGAAGCCACCTTGTTGGAACTCCTGAGTGTTTGGCAGCTGAGTATTCCGAAACTCGGAACGATTCGAGCCAAGAGCATTCCGTTCGTGGTGCTCACGTCCAATGAAGAGAGACGCATCGGCGATCCCCTGCGCCGGCGCAGTTTTTATCTTCGGGTCGAACACCCCACAGCCGAACGTGAGGCACAAATTGTCGCGCTGAGAACGCCGGATTCCACTCACGAGTTTCATGCAGGTATGGCGGGACTGGCCAAGGCCTTGCGCGGCTGGAGCTTGGAAAAACCACCGTCCGTCTCAGAGATTCTCGATCTCGCGCAGGCGCTCAAAGTTCTCGGGACAGAACAGATTACGGCGGAGATGAGGGACATTCTCCTGCCCTTGCTGGCGAAGACCGAGGCCGACCGGAGGAAACTGCTTCTGCGCGACGGCTTTGCGAGCCTGATTTACGACGCGCAGCACTATACGGCTGAGGCCCAGCGAGGGAATGCAGCATGAAATCGGTATTCATCGTGGCGGAAATGCTTTGCACGATCTCGATCAGCTGGGCGCAGTCGGGCAAACCGGCAGCCCGGATTGAAGCTGAATACTACGTCACGGCCTACGCGCAACACTATCGAGTGCCCGTTGCGCTGGCACGCGCCATTGTCGGGCGCGAATCGAATTGGCAGCCCTGCGCGATCTCTCCCAAAGGCGCTCTGGGGCTAATGCAGTTGATGCCCGCCACCGCTCAGCGGCTGGGCCTGACCGACCGCTGCAATCTCGACCAAAACGTCTCAGGTGGCGTGCGCTATCTCGCGTGGTTGATGAGACAGTTTCACAACGACCTCAGGCTCGTGGCCGCTGCTTACTACGCCGGCGAAGACACGATCGGCAGGCGGGGGCTTGCTTACCGAAATCCCGACGTCGTCGCGTACGTCTCAACAATTAGAACAACTTACCTTCGCGAAGCGGGGATTGAACCAGAACGCAAGAACACACTGCGAAAAGAGATGTGAGATGAACAAATGTTTGAGTTTGGTGCATCTGATAACGATCTGTTTCGTGCCTTTCCACATGGCCTCGGCGCAAACCGAGTTGCCGCAAGCACGAATCGTGAACTTGAATATCGACCCAGAACAGGTCGTGGTCTTACACGTGCGGCCGGGTTACGTTAGCTCGGTGCGAGTCCTGGAGGAGGTGAGTTCGGTCGTCTTGGGTGATCCCGGAGCCTTTAGGGCCGAACACTCCGAAGCCGAGCCGCAGCTCGTGTTTTTCAAAGCAACCAGCGCAAAACCTGCGCAAACCAACGCCCTGATTACCACCAAAGGAGGCCATGAGATCTCGCTCAGCTTGGTGAGCCAAGGCAAGTCAGATCGTAGTGAGCCCGTGGACTACGTCCTCAACTGTGATCGCCCGCGCAGCTTTCTGATTGCGTCGACTCATCCCGCGTTTGTGGTTGGCGAAACAAAAAACATTGCTACAGAGAATCAGCCAACTAGCACTGCCCCAGAGAAGCCTGGCAGACAAGAGCAGGATTTGCTCTGGGCAGAACGGATTGAGAATCCACATTGGGAAGGCAAGCAACTGCAGGTTGCGGTAGGACAGGCGATAGAGAAAGAGCAACAGATGGCTGTGCCGTTCGCTGTTCTGAACTCTTCTGCACGGACCATTGAAGTACTGCCGCCGCAAGTGCAGCTTGCGGGGGCATCGAAAGACAAGCATCGAAAAGCGATCAAGACCGAGCCGGTCGCGATCAAGGACTACTGGATTACCTCGCGTAGACTCGGGCCTGGCGCCAGAGCCGATGGCATCGTTGTGTTCGACCGGCCTACCTTCAAGGAATCCCGGGAACGGCTCTTGCTCGCGGTTGCCCAAGCGGAAGAGGTTGACCGTCCGGTCCTGGCGCCGATTTCGTTTGTGGCTCCGGTCTCGGGAGGTGCAAAGTGATTCATCCAAACGGACACAACGACAACGGCAACGCTGCAGTCATACAGGAGCTAGAGAAACATGAAGCTCGCAACACCGACCTGCCACCCTCTGCGGACGCAAACGTCCCAATTCCCGAACTCGCAACCAGAGCAAAACAGAGAGCTCGGCAGCAGATCCAACCGAACCGGTTTGTGATCATCGGGGCTGGAGCGGTCGTCATCGCGCTGTTGATCTTTGTTGCTACGTCTATGCCCCATCGAGGCGCGCCACGGAAAGCGAAGAGTCGTGGCGCCACCGCTACTGAGGACTTAGCTTTGGAGAGCGGCACAGCGAGCAACGACAAGAGCCTATTTCCGATCACTGATTCTGGTCGGCCCGTCACAAAAGACTCTCACGAAGGCTTCTTAAACGAACGAGATCTACAACGAACTGCGACCAAGCCGGCACCGGGGACAAAGGTGGCGAGCGGAGCGGGAACGTTGGGATCGATACCGCCTTTCGGAGACCAGCAGCCCTGGCAAGCGCCGCCGTATCAGCCAGGCTCGGGTGCCGGCGCCGAGGCTCCAGACTTGGGTAAAGCGGAGCGCGAGGCCATGGAGAAGTCTTCGCTAATCTACGTACGAAACGTCTCTGCCAACTCGGGTAGTGTTCAGGCCCGCGAAATCAATGATCCAGCACCGGAACTGGGATTGGGTCTGGCCACGGGTACGCGATTGCGTGCACGTCTGGAATCAGCTGCCAGCACGGCCGTACGAACGCCGGTCCTGGCGGTAATCGAGTACAACTATGAGCGGGACGGAGAAATTATCATCCCTGCGGGAGCAAAAGCGGTTGGCCACATTCGGAACGGAGATCGGTCAGGTTACGTTGACATCCAGTTCGATTCTCTGCTGATGCCGGGTGGTGCGGTCGTTCCCATCGAGGCCGCCGCCACGGGTTTGGACTTGCGGCCGCTCAAAGGAAAAGTTGAGGGCAAGAACACGGGAAAGAACGTCCTGGTCAGATCGCTGTCAGGAATCGGCCAAGCTGGCTCGATGTTGGTGGGACAAGGCAGTCTGAACCAGCCCCTGAGCGAGTCGGACCTAATGCGGGAGCGCGTCAGCAACAATGTCGGCGAGGCTGGAGATGAGGAGGTTTCCCGATTAGCGATCACCCAGCACATCGTGGTGACGATTTCGGCGGACACTCCGATCTATGTGGTCCTCGAGCAGACACCCAAGTCCAATCAGGCTTCCTTGCAACCAAGTGCGCGGAGAGTTCCGATATCCAGCTCAGGCAATGCTGAGCAACTCCGTCAACTATTGCAGCTCCAGCAAGAGCTGAATCAAACGTCCACGAGCAAGCAAGCAGCGCAGTAGACGAATGGTTGTCAGTTATGAAGGTTTGGCAGGAACGCGCATTGGATGCTTCAGTCCCGGCGCGCCACAACTTAACTTCGGGTTAACCCGTAATCCGACCAGTATCGGTAAACACTAGCCGACCTCACGTTACCGATCATTGGAGTCTCGATCTCGACTACTTTGGTGTGGAATTGCTAGATAAGCGTGTGTGTAACTAGTGTTCGGGTCATATGCGAACCCGATGATTTCACCTCTGGAATTGATCGAGCACGCGGTCTCCAAAAACAGAACCGTGGTTCCCTCTACAAGACTGTTGAGATCGACGAGTGCTCCGTTCTGGCGGACGAACGCGCGAAGGACGCTAAAGTCAGCGTTTGCCGAAGCGCCGACGATCTGACCTTCATCGTTGATGCCCAGCCCGAAACTCCAGAAGTCGCTGCCGACTACACCCAAGTCTTTCATTTTCCTGGTTTGCGGGGTCCACAAGAATGCGTGAGTCGTCGCGTCGCCGGTCAGATCGGAGCCCCCGACCACTTGACCGAGATTGTTGATGCCGTGAGCCATGTTGTTCGCCACCCCTCCCAGAGTGCCGAGGTCGGTGCGCACTCCGTTTTGCCAAAGCAAAGCATGAACAGGTGATAGATTGAACAGCCATATCGGATTGAATGGGCCGCAGCTTCCAGACGTGCCGACCACCTGGCCCAGGTCGTTGATGGAAAACGCCACACCTTCCGAGTCGCTCCCGGTCGGAAGCGCCTGAATCAAGTTTCCGAACCAGACAGCAGGCTTGAACTGATAGACCTGTGGCGCAGTGCAACCTGAGTCCTCCGTTGTATTTTCAGCGTAGCCGGCGATCGCGCCCCAGATGTTGATCTGATTGGCCACTCCATTCAGGCCTCCCAGCGTTTTGAGCGGAACCATCTTGCTTTGGTTCGAGATGAACGGGACGCATGGCGTCGGCGACGAAGAGTAGCCCATGAATTGAAAACCGCAGAAGTCTTCAGTCGTCGAAAGACCTGATGAGGTATTTTCTGCCTCTCCAACCGTCAGGCCCCATTCGTTTACGCCAAACGCCATGCTATTGCCGCCAAGGCCGGGGTTTCCGATGTCGGTCATCTTTCCGCCACGCCATAGAACGGCATGCAGGGCCGCACCGACGTCGGCGCCCCCGCTCACCCAACCGCCATTCGAGATCACGAACGGCTGGCCAGGCTGGGTGGGATTGGTTGCAACAACGCCCAGATCCTGGATCGTGTAACGCACACTCTGGGCGCCATTTCGGTCCCGTGGTCCAACGTGAGTGATCTTCAAGCGAGTAGGTGTCGGTTTCTGTTCATGCGTCGCTGATTGCTCTTGAGCGACCAGCAGTACTGGCATCGCTAGGACGGCGAGTAAGCCAGCAACACAGATGGAATTTAGTGAAAGAGATTTCATGTTGTCCTCCTTATTCAGAACTTGCCTCTCGAATGCCTTGCATTTAGTAAGACGGGAAAGGGAGGTCAAAACCGTCACCGGTTGAATCAGAAGGTTGTGAAGACAGTCTGCTGCTGGGTAAGGAGACAATCGTGCGTTCTGGGCAATACCGGGTGTAAAGTATTGAAACTGTGGAGGCTCCGGTGGCGGTTTCTCCGACTCACGAGGTCACTCAGCTGCTCAAGGCTTGGACTGCCGGGGATCAGAAGGCTCTGGAAAAACTCACGCCTCTTGTCTATGAGCAATTGCATCGAGTCGCCCAACACTATATGGCGGGGCAACGACCAGGGCATACTCTCCAAACGACCGCACTCGTTAACGAGGTCTACCTGCGGCTGGTGGACTGTGGACAAGTAAATTGGCAGGATCGGGCGCATTTTTTTGCCGTGTCGGCCCAGCTGATGCGGCGCATTCTGATCGACTTTGCCCGATCCCGCGGTTACCAGAAGAGGGGCGGAGGAGTGCCTCACATGTCGTTGGAGGAGGCTCCGTCGGTGTGCAACGAACCCGATGCGAATATCGTTGCCCTAGATGAAGCCTTGCAGGCGTTGGCCGAAATAGATGACAGAAAAAGCAGGGTTGTAGAACTTAGATTCTTTGGCGGGCTGAGCGTTGAAGAAACCGCCGAGGTCCTGGGGGTTTCGTCGGAGACGGTCGGGCGAGACTGGAAATTGGCAAAGATGTGGTTGCTACAGGAGTTGGGCGAGGGGAACTGAAACATGCAGGCTGAACTTTGGCGCCGGGTCGAAGAGCTCTGCGAGCGTGCTTTAAAGCTTGACCCGAGCCGCCGCGCTGAATTCCTGGAGCGCTCCTGTGGGAACGATAACGAACTCCGGAGCAAGGTGGAGTCGCTACTGGCTCAGGAGACAAAGGCTGAGCATTTCATGGAGTCGCCGGCTCTGGAAGTGATGGGCAAACTGGCGGCCCGCGAGGCAGGGATAAGGGAAGGGGAATTGAAACTGATCGGCGCCACAGTGTCCCACTATCGCATTGTTGAAAAGTTGGGCGGCGGTGGTATGGGCGTGGTCTACAAAGCCGAGGACACTGAACTTCGCCGCTTCGTTGCGCTGAAATTCCTGCCCGAGTCCTCGCGCAAGATCCGCAAGCATTAGAACGCTTTCGACGCGAGGCTCGTGCTGCTTCGGCCTTGAATCATCCCAATATCTGCACGATTCACGAGATAGGCAAGCACGAAGGCCATTCGTTCATTGTCATGGAGTTTCTGGATGGCATGACGCTGAAACACAAGATCGCGGGTCGTCCACTGGAGCCTGAGCTGATTCTTTCTCTGGCCATCGAGGTCGCCGACGCCCTGGATGCCGCTCATGTCGCAGGGATCGTGCACCGAGACATAAAACCAGCCAATATCTTTCTCACGAAGCGAGGAAACGCGAAGATTCTCGATTTTGGACTGGCGAAAGTGACACCCGTCTTCGACATCGGAAAAGCTGGCGCGCAATCAACCGTAACGCTGGAAGAGCACCTGACCAGCCCTGGTACGGCGGTGGGAACCGTTGCGTACATGTCCCCGGAGCAATCGCTCGGCAAGGATCTGGATGCTCGTACCGATCTGTTCTCGTTTGGTGTTGTTCTCTACGAAATGGCGACGGGAAAGCTTCCGTTTCAGGGCGAGACGTCGGCAGCCATCTTCAACGAAATTCTTAACAAGAGTCCGGTATCTCCAGCACGCATCAATCATGAGATTCCTTCGAAGCTCGAAGACATCGTCAATCGTGCCTTGGAGAAGGACCGCGACTTCCGCTATCAAAGCGCCTCGGATATGCGTTCCGAACTAAGGCGGCTGAAGCGGGACACAGAGTCCGGGCGCTCGGTAGACGCGAGCGCTGCCCCCACCGCAAGCCCAGGAATGGTTGCGGCGTCTAGACCGTCATCAAGTGCTGCAACACCGTTGGGCGAAGCGAGAAGACACCGAGAAATGCTCTCGCTCGCATTCTTCGGGGTTTTGCTATTAATCGGGGCTCTCGCGACTTATCTATACGTGCGAGGCACGCGAACTGCACCAGCGAGCCAGATCAAATGGGAGCAACTCACTTTCTTTACCGATGCGGCGGTATACCCGGCATTGTCGCCGGACGAGAGAATGCTCACGTTCATCAGGGGGAGCGGCACGTTGCTGGGGCCGGGAGACGTGTACGTGAAGATGCTGCCGTCAGGTGAGCCGGTCCAACTGACGCACGACAAGCTGTTGAAGTTGAGTCCGGCATTTTCACCGGACGGGACCCGGATCGACTATGGCACGGCGGACCCCTGGAATACCTGGGAAGTACCCGTACTGGGAGGGGCACCGCACCTAATGTTGCCCAACGCGTCGTCGCTGACGTGGATTGAGAGTGGAAAGCGGCTTCTGTTTTCGGAGATCAAAAGCGGGTTGCATATGGGGGTGGTGACGACCGATGAGGGTCGAGGACAAAGCCGGGATGTGTATGTGCCTGCGGGAAACCGGAGCATGGCCCACCACTCTTATCTGTCACCGGACGGAAAATGGGTGTTGGTTGCCGATCAGATGAACGAGACAGGCGAAGTTGTGCAATGCCGCGTAGTGCCATTCGATGGCAGCGGCAATGAGCAGTTGGTTGGGCCCGCAGGCGCGACGTGTTCGACAGGGACCTGGTCGCCGGATGGAAAGTGGATCTACTTGAGCACGAAACAGGGAGGGCGGTTTCACATATGGAGACAACGCTTCCCTGGAGGAGAACCTGAGCAGGTGACATCCGGGCCAACGGAAGAGGAAGGGATCGCGATGGCACAGGATGGCAGGTCGTTTCTAACGTCGGTGGGAACACAGTATTCGACGATCTGGATTCACGATGCAAAAGGGGAGCACCAGATGTCGTCAGAGGGAGATGCGCTTTCCACGACATTTTCAAGGGACGGAACAAAACTGTTTTACTTGAAGAGGGCTGGGCTGAACGACGTCGCCGAATTGTGGACCACCGAACTGACGAGCGGGAGGAGCGACCGGGTCGTACCCGGGTATCGGATAGACGAGACCCTTCCAGAACACTGGGCGAGCTACGCCGTAACAGAGGACGGAAACCGTGTTGCCTTTGTGCAGAAGGACGAAAAGGGAATTGCGCATTTGTGGATTGCATCGACGGATCACCGGACTTCGCCTCAGCGACTAGCGTCCGTGGAGTACGAGGACTCGCCGATGTTTCTGCCCAATGGGAATCTGGTATACCGGGCGAGCGAGGGCGGAAAGAATTACATTTACACGCGGCAGCCGGACGGATCGGGCAGGAAGAAACTGCTTGAGCAGGCAGTTCTGGATTTGACTGCGGTGTCTCCGGACGGGCGATGGATAGTGACCTTCGAGAAGGACGATGCGGATAAGAATCATCCTTATCAAACGCTGGCCTACCCGGACAGCGGGGGAAGACCAGTGCCGGTGTGCAAGGCCTGTTTAGTATGGTGGAGCGTGGATGGGAAGTATTTGGCCTTGCAATTCGGATTGCCACCTAACGAGCCGCGAACCTACTTGTTGCCTGTGAATGGCGGACGCGGGATGCCGGATTTGCCGCCGGAAGGACTGGTCGGTCCTGAAGACTTAAAAGAATCGAATCGGGAGACCGTCATGCTGAGAGTGGATTCCGTGATTGGGCCGGAGAAATACTCGTACACCAAGGCGAACATTCGGAGAAATATTTACCGAATACCGATTTCGTGAAACAGGTTCTGTGGTAGAAGCCGCAGCGGAGAACCTCGCCGCGGAGACTTCGATAGTCCTTCCAAACGGAAAACAATCTGGAATGCCGTACAGCTACCAGATACAAGCCATGATCCGCGCTCCACCGCGATAAGCCTTCCAAGAGCGTTGAGCATACGAACGTGCTTACCCCGATGCGATTTATCTGCGTGGTCTGGCTTACCTGAGAATGCATAAGGGTGCGGAAGCAGCGGCTGAGTTTCAGAAAATCGTGGACCACGGGGGCGCCAATTTGGGGAACGACCTGGGTCCACCCGAATTGCGGACAGCGCTACTCGCTCTCCTATCTGGGAATGGCCCGGCGGTTATGCGCTTGCCCGGGGACACAGCCAGTGCGAAAAAAACGCTCCAGGACTTCTTCGAACTGTGGAAAGACGCCGACCCCGACATTCCCGTCCTCAAACAAGCCAAAGCTGAGTATGCGAAGTTGAATTGATGGCAGCTCTTGAACGGCCTACAAACCCTGTTGTTTTGCTCGCGATCTGACCAGTTTAATTGGTTTGTTTCTGGTTGGTCGGCTTAACCGGCCAATCTCTGCTCGCTCTCAGGGCTTGGGGAGGTTGCGGGCTTCGCTAAGAATCTTCGTAAGCCGGTTAGAGAGGCGGTCGAGGCATTCGCGAGAAGGGCCTTTTGGCAGAGCCCGGCGAAACATCTCCAGGACATGCTGAGCGGCGAGCAATGAATCGATCACTCCGTCGAGGCCAGTTCGAAGGCGGATGGAGGGCATCTTCGGCTGGGGAACAAGATGCCGAGGTCGTGAACGAGCCAATTGGAACTCTCGCTGGAGATCAGTCAACGCCACATCGAGGTAACGCATGGTCATCTCGGGAGAGGTGTGACCGAGTAACTTCATGAGCACAGGAAAGCTCACACCGGCGCGAAGCATCTCGGTAGCGTAAGTGTGACGAAGCTGATGAGGAACGATGCGGATAGAGAGGCCCAAAACATGGCAGACCTGATGCAAGTAATCACGCAGCTGACGAACCAAGGCTTCTTTGGTGCGTGGACGGGCCAGGAGTTTTCCGTCTGCAGGTAGCGGATCCAGAGAACGAAAGAATGCAAGGCGTTGAAAGATTCCACAAACAACCGAATCCACGGGAACCATACGCTCGGTCTTAAGCTTGCCGAGCGGCACATGGACGGCCCATTGATTGGGGCCAGTAGAACGAAGGCAATCGCACGACAGATCAGCACTCTCGCCAATGCGCATGCCAGTATGGCGAATCAACAGAAAAACATTACCTCCCAGATCGTTACGGCGAAGGAACTCCTTCTGGAGGAGCTGATCCTGCTCGGTCGTGAGTGGGCGTGGTAGCCGCTGCGGTGCCCGCGGAATATCCTCGCGGCGGATCAGACGTGCAAGTTCCACAAGCTGTTCCGACCAAGCCAGTTCGTTAAAAACCACGCGCATGGCAATGAGGCGGTTGATGGAGGAGGCGGTTGTCAGCGGGGGCACTTGCGAGCGCAGGCAAGACATCCAGCGCAGAGGGTGGGGTTCACGGCGCAGCTGGTCGAGACGATTCACCTCAGGATGCCGGGCGCCAAGATATGTCAGAAAATTTCGGACAGTTCCGCGGTACTGACGAGTCGTATCGGGACTGAGTGCAACACAGAGAGAATCGACGGCGCGATCAAACGTAGGAGCCAGAGGATGTTGAAGGGGAGGACGGCGCGCGCGATTCATAAGGATATCTTCGGCAGGGGACGAATGTGCTGCGCCACTGCGCGCGCATACTCAAGATAGACATCTTGTGGTGTGATCCGCACATATTGGAGAGTGGTTTGGATGTCGGCGTGACCCATCAGTCGCATGAGCGCAGGCAGGCTCATACCAGCGCGTACCATATCCGAGGCGAAGGTGTGTCGAAACCGATGCGGATGGGCGAGCTTAATCCCGGTGGTTTGACGATGGTGGCGGAACAAGGAACGCAATCCCGCAGCGTTCATGCGTGTTCCGCGTGCGCGCCCTTTCAGAACGACAAACAACGCGGCACTGCAGGGACTTGGACGTTCGAGTTGCAGATAGTGATCGAGCAGTTGAATGGTTTCTGGCGCCAGGGGAAGGAAGCGAAGTTTGTTGCCTTTCCCGCGAACACGAAGTTGCGCTTCGGGAAGCAACCCATCTTCGCCATTCAAGGCCAGTACTTCGGCGGAC
>Ga0210396_10004681_pt1 | contig 13354 bp, 8 predicted proteins | sample IncBWH17OmetaG_FD_155466 | JGI IMG/M metagenome (GOLD analysis project Ga0210396, IMG submission 155466) | Forest soil microbial communities from Barre Woods Harvard Forest LTER site, Petersham, Massachusetts, United States - Inc-BW-H-17-O ...
CACCGTGGTGGCCGGGTTGCCGTTCTCGATGGGCGCATGTTCTTCGACACCTACGCGGGCCCGATCGGCAGGTACCCGGGGCTCCAGGTGCTTCCGTCTTGGCCGGTGGGCCGGACCGGCGCCGCCGCAATGCTGTTTGTCGTTGCAGGCATCCCACATCACCGGCTGATGCAAAAGCGTCACTAAATGACGGCTCATCGAGACGTCCATGTCGTCTACGGACCCAGCGGGATCGGCATTTGCTCCTGCCGGCGTGGCAATCCCCGCCGTATGCCCTTCTGCCGCCGCCTTTTGGCCTTCCGCCTTATGCTCCTTCCCGGGCCGGTGTTTATGGTCCTGGGTCGCGCCGCCCTGGTGGGTCTTGTCTCCCGACCCTGCCCGGATGAGCGCCAGGTAGAGATGGTCTCCGTTCTCATCCGTAACCACATGGCTGATGGCCGCCTGGTGTACGTCGTCGAAATGCTTGTAAAGCAGGGACGTGATGCCCTTGGGTGTGATGGGGTTCTGTGACATAGTAAGTGGTATTTAGGTGTTATAATTCCACAAAATGAAGCCGTATCGCCTCGAGCGCCATGCCTACGCGGCTCTGCACATTGAGCTTCTCGAAAAGACTCTCCCGGTATCCGTCTACGGTACGCTCCGCCACACTCATCCTGGCGGCTATCTGTTTATAGGTAAGATCACTGCAAGCCAGCTTCAGGAACTGTGTCTCCCGGGGATTGAGGTGAACGCCCGGCTCCTGCCTGGCCTCCTGCGCCAGGCGGCGATAGCGGATATTGCTGCCGTCGGCATTATAAAAGCCCGTTCTATTTACCTCCAACAAGGCCCTTTTTAATTCGACATCGTCGATACTCTTCAGCAGGTAGGCGCAACAGCCGGCCCGCAGCATCCGGATGATCGCCACGTCGTCATCGATAGAGGAAAGGGCAACCATCCGCACCAGCGGGAAACGCTTTACAATGGCCTGCGCGACCTCGGGACCGTTCATCCCATCCATCTTCACATCCACCAGCACGATATCGGGTAAGACCGGCAACGCCGCAAGCCGCTGTAAAAATGCTTCCCCGTCCGCGCAATCTACGATCACCTCGAAATCCTGAAAGCTTTTTATCAATTCGAACAAGGCTTTGACAAATAATTTCTGATCATCAACAATGCCAAGGGTGATTTTCATATAATAAATGTAAGCTGCAAAAGAGCACGGTCATCACGGGAATTTCCCCGTTTCCCCACCTGTATCAGCCGGCGTCCAAAAAAGGGGGTTTTTCCCGGGTTATTACCTGCAAACGGAATTATAAATTACAGACCAATACCACCGGCGCCAATCACCTCTGTCCCACTCACCATATTGTACACGCCATGACCATAAACCTTCCCCTAAACCCAATAATGGCCAGGCAGGGGCCACCGGAGGCACCGTAGGTTCAGACCGCACTATCTGACCTGCGGTCCTCCCTTTTGTTATTTTCACCGCCAGGCCTGCGCCTGCGCCGCCTCCCCATAGAACGTCTCTTCCTGGTAAATGTATCGGATTTTGTCCAGGCTTCCACTCCCCACCTCCACCCGGGTCATCACCCAGGCAAAATTGGGTGTTTTAACGGGTGGACAATGGTTGATACCGGGTTAATTTAGTAAAGGTATTATATGTCTAAACGATACAACATACTCATAGGCTGCAGTATTCTGGCTATTATCCTCCTGATCTCCCTGGTGATGCCATGTCCTTCCAATTCCCAATACATCATCTTCAGGATCATCATCTCCGTAGGCGTAGGCGCCCTGGCCGCCATCATCCCCGGGTTCATTACCATACGGTACAAGAATGTCATCAGGGCCGGTAGTGGAATAGCACTCATGTTGGTCTTCTATAAATACAACCCCATACTCCTCGATACCACGGATCGATGCAATGTCGCCTTTGACTATACGATCCGGCTAAAGCCGGCGAAAAGCTACCCCGATTATCCGCCTGCCGGCAAGGCCTCTCTTTGCCTGCACCTGGATAACCGCTCCGACTGCTCGGCGGTCGATGCCGCCCAACAAGAAGCAGACTTCAAACAGATCCCCGCTTCGTTCAAAGACAGGTCGATGGAGGTCGAGTACAAGAACCCTTATTGGAAGTTATTAAAAGATACCATAGGCCTTTCCGGCGCCAGCACCACCCTTTTGATAGAACCCAATGGCACGCTCGGCGAAGTAGAAGGCCGCATCCTCGACATCGACAATGCGTACCCCATCCCGAATGCCCGGATAGAACTGGCGGGGCTTACGACGGCCAGCGACTCGGGCGGCGACTTTCATCTCTCCATTCCCGTGGAAAAGCAACGCGTCGACTATGAGGTCTTCGTAACGAAAAAGGGCTATACCAGCTACCAGGGGCATTCGCTGCCCGCGAACCAAAGAATGGTGACCATTGACCTGATAAAAGCCATCAAATAATAGATATGAGATCCCTGCCCGGCATACTCTTTGTGCTCTATGCAAGCGCCGCCTTCGGCCAGGAAAAACCACAGCTGGCAGGGGTCATCACCTACCAGAATAGCAACAATACCCCGGTATTCCCGGCACAAGTAAAGTCCCGGGGGGCCTCGGATGCCAGCACCGCATCGGACGGATCTTTTACTCTGACTTACGATAGAAGATCGGGTGAAGACGTCACCCTCGAGGTCATCAAACCCGGTTACGAAGTAGTGAATAAGGATGACTGCAGCGCAAGACTCCCCGATCCGGATAATAAAAAAATACTTCGGTTATACATGTGCCGGATAGGTGAATGGGAAGAGAATGCCATGCACTACTATCGGATCAACCAGGAAGTTATCCTCCGGGCGTACAAAGTGAGGATCAATAACCTCAAAGGAGAATTGGCCCAGGCCAGGATAACCATCCTGGCCTATCAGCAGGACTCGATAAGGCTACAAAACGAAACCGATAGGTCCATCGCCTACGCCTACAATCTGGCGCAAGAAAACGCCAGGATCGATCTGGATTATTCGACCGCGAGATACCGTCGGGCCTTCCGGCTCTTCACCGAGGGAAAAATGGACTCCATGCAAATGGTGCTCAATGAATCGGACATCCAGGCGGATGTAGACCTCAGCCATGCTCATCTGGATAACGCCGTCAGGGAATACCTGCTCAAAGCGCATGGTTATATCGCAACGCTGCACTGGGCCGATGCGGAAAGGATCCTGAAAATAGCCTTCGAAAAAGCCCCCGATGACGAAAGGGTGGCCCAGGAGCTGGGCCCGTTCCTGGAAGACCAGAACAAACACGAGGAGGCGGAAAAATATTATGCGATCTGGTTGAAGAATGCCAGGACATCAGGGAATAAGGTTGACTATGCGAGCGCCTTGACCGACAACGGCCGGTTCTATCGAGGCTCAAGACCCGATACGGCCTACAAATTATTCGACGCGGCGCTCGCTGTCTGGAACGAGCTCATTACTTCGGACCCAAACAAGTTCCTCTACCGTTACGGCAGGGCCCTTTGCTTGCAGAATTATGCCGACCTGCTGGACGATCTCGGCGCGACCCGTAAGAGTCTCAACTGCAACCAGGAGCAATTGGACTTCCACCGCTCCTACCCGGATCGTCCGGACAGCGCCACCTACCGGAGACAGCTTGCCCGGTTGTATGATCAGATCGGCATCAATTATCAACACTTACATTTGCTCGATAGCTCCTATTATTACCATCAAAAGGCCATCGCGATCTGCGACCGGCTGCAATTGCCAAAGGATCCCATATCCATCATCCAAATAGCCTTCATATACATGAACTATGGCAATTTTCTCTATCTTCATTTAGATAGTACCTTTAAAATAAAGCATGCCGACTCGCTGGCCGTAAAGAACTATTTTAAGGCGATCGATATCATGGAGAAGAATTCCTATCTGAACCAGCGATTGTTTGAACCCCAACTGGCACTGCTCTACACGAATGCGGCGATGGCGGAAGACGTATTCGACACGTCGGTCTCGGCGATATACTACACCAAGGCCGCCGATACCTACGAATCGCTGGCCAAGAAATATCCCGACCGATATCTGCAACGGTTTCAAGATGCCCTTGGTAAAAGATCGTGGAAGCGCGTATACCCACTGCTATTTATTGTCAAGATCGTAAGCGATGAGCCGGCCGACAAGCGCAGCGCACACCAGGGGCGTTTCTATGATCAGATCATGGACTTTATGGACATGACACAGGAGAATGTTCAACGGTTCCATTCCGTGCTCGCCGTGGCCGGTCTGCCCGATACCATTAGGGCCGAAGGGCTGGATTGGGTGCTGGACCAGGTGCATGATCTTATGCTGACATACAATAGCTTGGAAAATAGCCCCAGGTATCACTTGGGGCAATATCGATATTATGCCTTGAAAGAACAACTAGCCGTCACCGGCAAAGCAATGACGGCTTTGGCGCTAAGCTCGATCCTGGAACTGGATAGCCTTGATCTCCCCGATAACCTGAAAATGCCGGTGGAAGCCACGAGTTATGGCAATCTGTCCTGGGGCCTCCTCCTCGACCGCAGGTTTAAAGCCGCGGAAGACGCCGCCCGAAAAGGATTGGAGTTGGACAACAGAAAACAATGGATCGAGATAAACCTGGCGCATGCCCTGCTGCTTCAAGGCAAGGTCGACGAGGCAGAACACATCTATACAACCTACAAGGACAACCTGTCCACAGCCGGCAAGAAATTCTCGGATGTTATCCTGGATGATCTCACGGAGATGGAACAAGCAGGCATCCACGACCCTAACTTCGACGCGGTAAGAAAGCTCGTATCACCATAAATAAAAATATCAAAAACGGCCAATCCCCGCCTGAGACAGTCACCGGCAACCGTTAAATCACCCATTCTAACATTGGGGGTTTTTCCCGTTGTTATTTCCCTTTACTTTTTCTTCCTTTGAAGACCAATTCTTCACCGGACTCACCGCGCCCAGCCCACCTCAAACCCCTAGTTATGGGTATCTACGCCAGGACCATGATTTTCGCCAGAAGACTCTGGGTCTTTTACCTCCTTATAGTTATCTTCTCCGTTTTCTTCGGCGTATTCTACTACAGATATCTTCCCGGTAACGAGGCAGAGATAGACACCCGCGGATTCAGGATACTCAACCAGCTCGCTTCCAACATCACGGAAAGGGACGCCACGCTCGCCGACGCCTTCAACAATGCCGCCTGCTCCTTTTGTTCGGCCAATCTCCGGCTCGCCGTGCTCAACCAGATCCATCAAAATATTCCATTCGACACGACCTACTACGAAACGTCCACCATTGCAAAACAACACCTCCGCCGGCTCGACACCATCGACAGCAAAGGCTGGTGCATGAACTACGTCGTACCGCCGGACAAGAAACCCGACACCCTCCCGCTAATGGCCTCCGTCCGGATCGCCAACTTCCTGGCGCCTATTCTCGCCGCACGCACGGACCTCTTCGACAGCTACATGCTCCTCCGGTGGAACGCCGGCGATACCGGCAACATGCCCGCAAGAACATCGACCAGGAACAACCAGTTCAGGATCATCTACCTGCAACATTCCCTTAGCGCTTCCTATGGTTTCAGCGCCGATTCCGCCCTTTCCCTCCAAAAAAATACGGACCTCGCGGATATCACCACCATCTCCCTGGGCGGCGAGGCCTATAACCTTTTCTTCCAACCCTTCGAATTTGCCGGGGACAGGCTGGTTCTCTGCGGCCTGATCAGCAAAGGAGACTACGACCACCAGGTAAAATCCCTGCCTTCCAATTTTGTCGCAGGCATGATCCTGACCATCCTGCTGGGCCTGCTGGGCCTGCCCTTCATAAAAGTATTTTTTATCAGTCCGCGGGAGCATGTCCGAAAATGGGATGCATTGAAAATTGCACTCGGGCTCTACCTGGGCACCGCCATCCTCATCCTGGCGGGCATCTATTTCCTCGCGAACTTTTGTGCGCTTAATGAGGTGAAAGGCAACCTGCGCACCATCTCGGATAAGATCGCCCAGGACATCCGGCAGGACCTCGACGCGGCCAGCGGGCAATTACAAAACTATGCCGGCGAGTATAAAAAGCTAAACGCCTTCTCCGGCGTCATTGCCTACCGCGATCCGCTGGACGCACACCAGGATTCGGTCAACCGGATCTTTTCGCCGTTCACTTATCCCCTGGTATCGCGGATCCTCTGGGTAGACTCCCTGGGCGAGACCATGGCGAAATGGAATCCCTTTACCTTTATTTCCCCTCCCTCCTCCGCCACCGGTTACAATTATTTTACGCAGCTACAGCAAAAAAACCCGGATGACCCAAGCCTCGTGCTAAGCGCCGGCCAATCCAATATCACCAGCGAATTCCAGATGTACCTGGCCCGCCGGCTGGTGGAATCCATCGACGCCTGTCGTCCGCAGCATGTCGATAATGGCTCCCCGGTCCCCGATAAGAATTACGCGAACAGCTTCGGCTCCGTCCTGGCCTTCTATCTCCATAGCGGCTTGCGCCCCGTATTGCCGAGAGGCTATGGCTTCTGCCTGGTGGATAACCGCACCCTGAGCGTCCTCATGCATTCCGACGCACGGCGTAACCTGTCCGAAAACCTATACCTGGAGACCGGTAGCAATGGAACACTTAAAAATATCATCGAGCACAAAGAAGTCGCCTATATCTATGACCTGGACCTCTACGGCTCTCCGCATACGTTTTATATCCAGCCGGTAGCCGGCCGCCAGATCAGCCTCGTCGTCTTCTACGATGAGGGCACGCATACCGCCAATATCCTCCGGCTGATCCACTTCGGCGGAGAGACCCTGCTCTATATGGCCCTTCTTTTTCTGACTTGCCTGTTCCTGTCCACGGTACAGGTCGGAAACCCGTCCAAGCTCAGCTTCACCATCGATCCGGTGGAATGGATCAGACCACGGAAACGTAACCACCGCTCCTACCGGTGCACCCGCGAATATTTCCTGGACCTCACCTGGCTTTCCGTCTGTTTTTTCCTTCTTATCCGGTTCGCCGGGCTCGACATTCGTATCGCCTTTTATACCGGACTGCTCCTACCCTCCTACGTCCTCTGGGGTTTTATTGCCAGCCGCCGAAAAGAAAAAACCCGCTTTCCGGAAGAAGCCCCCATTCCCGGCGCTGCCGGGGCCCCCGCTCCCCCCACCTACTGGCTTCCCCGGGTCTTCACGGACGCCAAAACCATGGTCATCACCCTTGTACTTTTAAATTTACTCATCTACCGCCTCATCAAGCGGCAGCCGGGAGACCACCACTGGGCCATTTTCATCTACCTCTATCTTTTTGAGCTTCTCGCCACGGCGGCATTGCTGCTCCGTTATGCGAAAGCCTTTCGACTCCCGGTCCCGTTCCTACCCGTTAAAACCAGCCCCGTTTCCCCCCGGGCGCAAGCCGCCGATGTCCTCCCCGAAAAACCCGGCTATAAAAACAATTATATCATTGCTTACGTACAATCGCTCTATTATTCTGTACTGGTCATCACCGTTATACCGGCGCTCTGCGTTCTCTGGTACGCCTGGTCGGTGGAAAAGATCCAATACACCCGCAGCGACCAGCTGTCGATCATGGTGCAAAACGAAGAGCATCTTCGCTATAACGCCCATCTCCTCCATCAATATTGGCCCGATGTACGGCAACGGCTCGATTCCGGCCTCCATTTTAAAGACAGCCTGCTGTACAGCAACGGCCGCTATTTCGCCGGCGAACGGCTGGATCACCTGCCGGACGGCTATTGCGGCGGCGTTTCCTCACCCACAGACGCCCCCGACGAACCCTATATTACCCTCCTCGACCAGGTCTTCCTGATTACCGCGGGAGAATACAGCAGCTATTCCGTGGGTACAAATGCGGCCGACGCATCCTGGTTCTTTCAATCCACGCGGCAGGATGAGATCAGCCTCACACGGCCCATGACCCAGGACTTTCCACCCCGGCGGGGAGAAGGCGCCGATCCCCTGTTTAAAGATTTCCAGGTCACCTCCCCCTTGCAAGGCGCCCTTTTTTCCCTCAATGGCCTGACGGTCTTCCATTGGGCTTTCTTCCTGCTCGTGCTGACGATCTTCCTCTGGGGGCTGCCTCGTCTGCTGCATCTAACCGTACAACGGCTCTTCCTATTGCAGTTCCTCAGCCATAGACCGCCCGTGGAACACAAAATTCTCGAAAACTATTTTCCCGACGGCAAATTTCCCCCGGCGGATTTTCTCGTAGAAGCAGACACGCGCCTGCCATTGGAAGAACAGGAAGAATATATTATGCGGACCATGCTGGAAAACAAACCAGCCTTCCAAAAGATCTGGGCGGACCTTCCGCTGAGCGAACGTTATTTTATCTATGATTTTTCACTCGACGGCTACTCCAACTACCGCGACTTCAAATTGATCTACGTCTTATTGGAAAAAGGCCTGTTGCAAAACCACGGAGACAAATGGGCCCTCTTCGCCATTAGTTTCCGCGAATACGTCCTGCAGAAAAAAGGCTCCCGCGAGATCGCCCGGCTCAAGACCCGGTTCTCCGCCCCGGGTCTCTGGAGCACCATCCGCATTCCCGCCCTCATCATCATCGCCGCCTGTGCCGTCCTGCTCCTGATGACACAGGATAGTGTCTCGCACCGCGTCACCGTCATGATCACCTCGGCAGGCGCCATCGTGCCGGTGATCCTCGAGATCACGAAACGAATTGCCTCTAAAGGTCCCGGTTAAATGCGGCTACTCATCCCTCCCTCATGAAAAAAGCGTACCTTCTGTCTACCGGTAACCTTCAAACCTTCGCCATGAATACCAGCGTCCTCGACCCGGCCATCAAAGCCGCCTTTACAGCTATCCAGACCGCCTACCGGCAAGGCGCCACCAAAACCATACAAGTCGCCGGCCAGCCTAAACAGATTCCTTATCCGTTTCCCTCCCCGACCGATTGGCGCGATTGCTGGATCTATCTCCTCATGATCGACCGCTTCAACAATCCAGCCGCCGCGCCCGCCTCGATCACCGCGAATCCTCCCGCCGCGTGGAACCAACGCTATGGCTTCCGCCAGGGCGGTACCTTCAATGGCATCACCGCCCAGCTCGATTATCTTTTTAACCTCGGCGTCGGCGCCATCTGGATCACTCCCGTCCTCAAGAACGCCCACGCACCCTCCTGGGAATACAATTACCACGGCTACGGTATCCAGGATTTCCTCTCCATCGACGGCCGCTTCGCCTCGGACGGCACCGAAGCCACCGCGGAAAAAGAGCTGACGGCCCTCGTCGAAGCCGCCCACGCCCGCGGCATCTATGTGATCTTCGACATCGTCCTCAACCATTCCGCCCAGGTCTTCGACTATCTCCTCAACGGCACGATCACCACCGACTTTACCAATGCGGCAATCATGAACGCCCCGCTGGGCAGCGAACCACCCATCGAGTGGGTCGACGGCAACGGCAATCCCCAGGCGGGCTGGACCAATAACCTGCCACCGCCCGCGACGCTCTCGCCCGACGACGCCGTCTGGCCCTCCGACCTGCAGCGCGAGGATTTCTTCAGAAGACGCGGCAACCGCCTCTCCGATGCCAGCCCCGCCCCCGGCCAGTTCATAAAGGGAGACTTCGACACATTACGCCAGATGGTCATGGAATATGCAGCGACATCCGCCACACAGCAACCCCTGCGCACCCAATATGGGCAATACCCCGTGCTTAACATCCTGATCCTGGCTTACTGGTATCTCCTCGCGAAATTCGATATCGATGGCTATCGCATCGACACCGTCAAATATGTCGACCCGGATAAGGTCGAACAGTTCGGCAACGCCATGCGCGAGTTTGCCCTCAGCATCGGCAAACGTAATTTCTTCACCTTTGGGGAGATCTATGATGACGAGGCGACCATCGAAGACTTCATCGGTCGCAACAGCACGGATGGGTTTGGTATCGATGCCGCCCTCGACTTCCCTCTCTTCTTCGTGCTGCCTGATTACGCCAAGGCGATGGCCCCCGTAGAGACCGTCCGCAACATCTTCCTCAACCGGAAACTCGCCGAAGCGGACAAGTTGAGCTCGCATGGCGAGGCCGGTAAATATTTCGTGAGCTTCCTGGATAACCACGACCAGAGCCGGCGCTTCAACCAACCCACCACACCACCCCAACAAGTCCTGCTGGGCCTCGCCATATTATTCAGCCTCCAAGGTATCCCCTGCGTCTACTCCGGCACGGAGCAGGGTCTCCAGGGCACCGTCGATGCCAGCGGCCATCCCGATCTCAGCTCGCCCGAGTCCGTCCGCGAAGCCCTCTGGGGCAAGACCCCGGTCGCCTTCGATCCGGCCAATCCGTTTTACAAAGACCTGCTTACGCTAGGCCAGCTGCGAAACAACGAGACCACCCTCCAATATGGCCGGCTCTACTTCCGCGAGCTCTCCGGCAATGGCCGCGACTTCGGCCTCTCCTACGGCATGGGCGCCGTCCTCGCCTTCTCCCGTATCCTCGCCGCGCGCGAAGTGCTCATCGTCGCCAACCCCAGCGCCACCGCGCCTTTTCAAGGCTTCGTCCTCGCCGATACCGACACCAACCGCGCCCTGCCCACCATGACCGTCGCCTACAGCAACCTCGGCACTACCGGCAACGGCAAGATGCAATTCTTCCCCAGCGTCAACTTCTACTCCGGCCCCCAGCTCACCGGCACCGGCGAATGCGTCGCCCTCTACGTCGTCCTCGCCCCTATGGAAGTGCAGATCCTCGTACCCGCCTGAATAGTCTTACATATCCCGACGGTGTGCGCGGCTCAATGCTTCGTCAACAGACTGAACAAACCCTGGATCAACCCGGTAAGGAACGGGCTCGCGGCGATCAGCCCGCCCTTCAACCAGCTAAAGGGCTGTTCGAGTATCCCATACCAATTGCTGTCGTCGTCATCGTCGTGTGCATTTTCATCCCGGGGAAGCCGTAGCTGCACATCCCCGAACTGCATCTTGGCCGGCAGAAAGACCAGCAACAGGATAGCCGTAAAAAGCCCGCCAAAGAGATATACCGCATCGCCGCCCGCCGGACTATAACCCCAATTGACACGCAGCAGCTTTAAAAAACTCAACGAATCGGCGGCGTTATACAAAGCGCCCGTACACACCACCACCAGCGACAACAAGATCGCACTCAGAATAAAATAGCGGTGAAAGAACCCCAGCAATTTCCGGAACTGATCGGAATATTCCTTGTGTTTCGCCTCTTCCTCATCCGAACATTCGATCGCCTTCACCTCCGCGGCCACCGGCGCCGTCGAGACAGCCGCAACCGCCGGCGCCGCCATCTTCTTCACCTCTTCCCGCTGTTCCCTGACCTTCGTCGTCTGCGTTTTTACCTTATCCGCAAAATACCCCAGCATCGACGAGCTATGGATAAACCCGGCAAGACAAAAAGCGCCGGACACACACCCCAGCACATTCGCGAACCACAGAAAATTACCCAGGGTTCGCATAAAGTAGAGATCCTTTACCGGCGCCTCATCGCTGAACGTGAAGAACAGGACCACCAGGAACAGGATGAGACAGCCGGCCACGATGGGGGTCGCCACCCAATAGCCCTTTTGCCTGGGCCGTTCTTCTTGCCGGAATAGGGTCAATACCTGTTCCATGATATAGATACAGGCCGGTATCGCAATAAAACAAAACCCGCAAAACATGACCATCAGGAATACCCACGCCCCTGCGCCGGGGTATTTGGTCATAAACTGGAGATTGCTCTTGTAGGTGATGATCTTGAAGGGGGCGACGCCCTTGTAGACAAATTGCCGGTCAAAGACCGGGAACCGCGCATAGTAATGGACGCTGTCCCGCCAGCTGTCGCCCGTTGCCCTGTACGCGCTGTCCCACTGGGTCACGCGGTTAGGCCGTAACCCGAAATGTACCCAGTTCGTGACGATCCTGATCGCGTTCGTATCCGTGAGCGTCGAATCGTCATAATAGATCCTATCGTTGTTCAGCGCCACGAGGTCGGTGAGATCCTCCGTAATATACCTATTGAAGTTGTCTATCGAATCCTGGAGCACGGCTGCGGAATCAGCGCCCAGGTTTTGTGTGCTCGCCTGCTGGTAAGCCCTTTTTTTTACCCGGTATTGCCCCACGGCCTCCTGCAACGAATCCGTAAAATGCTGGATCGCCCGGTTCACCACATCCTTGGGGAAATACCCGACCTCGTGAAAAACACTGCCGGTAGCCGGCCCCTTTTCTATGGATAATAACAGGAGGGCCACAATAATACCCGCCAGCCCGCAACCGGAGATAATGGTTATCTGGTAGTTTGGTTTGAACATCGTACCTCAACACTACAAAAAAAAAGCCATATTTCCTTCTTACACCACCCCATTCCTCACGGCCCAGATCACCAGCCCCGCGGTATTCCTCACCCCCGTTTTCTCGATCAGCCGCTGCCGGATGCCCTCCACGCTTCGCGGGCTCAAAAAGATCGTCTTGCCGATCTCGGCATTGGTGTTCTCTTCACAGATCAGATGCAGGACCTGCAGCTCGCGTTCCGAGAATTCGATGTCTTTTTTAAAGCTGGGTTTTATCGGCGACCGGAGGACCAGCTTCTTCAGCAATGCCTTGTTGACAAGATCGTTGAAATAATACCCGGTCTCGTGGACGCTATAGATGGCCTTGCGGATCTCGGCGGAGTCGGCATTCTTGAGGAGATACCCATTGGCCCCTTTTTCCATCAGGTGGATGATGAATTTCTCGTCGTCGTACATCGTGATCACGAGGATGCGCAGGTCCGGGAAACGTTTGCGGATCAGCGCCGTCGCCTCGATGCCATCCATGCCCGGCATCTTGAGATCCATCAGGATCACGTCTACGGTCGTCCGATCCAATCCCGCGAGCAGCTCGTCGCCGCTTTCGGCTTCTAAAACGACCTCCAGGGCCTCATCGCGGGACAACCCGACTTTTACCCCGTCCCGGATGATGGCGTAATCGTCGGCAATGGCAATTCTGATCCTGCTCATAGCGTGGTTTAAGGTTTAATGCGTTACATGGGTCGCCGTCGATCTAGGCTACCGGAAGGAACAAATCGATATAGTATCCATTGGGCCTCCGGGAAAATACCAGTTCCCCCTTCAAAAGTATCAAACGATTCTGAATGATCTTGAATCCCATGCTGCCCGGACGGAATTTTAATTCATCGAACAGCTCCTGCGTCAGTCCTTCACCGTCGTGAAAGATCGTCAGCACCAGCTTCTCCGCGGTACTGACGCAGCTCACATGGATGCGCCGCGCATGCGCATGTTTCAGGATATTGTTGATCAGCTCCTGCACCATCCGGTAGATGCTGATCTCGTTTTCCCGGAACACCGCGGCACACTCGCAGTCCAGGGTAGTGGTGGCTTGTATCAGG
>Ga0210396_10004683_pt1 | contig 13335 bp, 10 predicted proteins | sample IncBWH17OmetaG_FD_155466 | JGI IMG/M metagenome (GOLD analysis project Ga0210396, IMG submission 155466) | Forest soil microbial communities from Barre Woods Harvard Forest LTER site, Petersham, Massachusetts, United States - Inc-BW-H-17-O ...
CAAAGCGAAGTGTCGCCACCCCAATTCAACGGCTTGTCCCTGAATCGAATGGTGCGGTTTTCGGCGTCGACAGCTTCCGCGAAGCTGAAGATACGCTTGGGCTGGCCGGTTACATCGGGATGCAGGCATTTGCCGGGCTCGATGCGATACCAGCCGCGACTGACCACGGTCTTGCCGTCGTCTGTCGCCACCGCGGCCATCACCTTGTGGGGCGTGTCGTTGCACCAGGTGAGCCCAGTGGAGGAGGGGGCTTGCACCGCCTCGACCATGGTCGTGAAAAAATTCGGCGACTGGACGAAGTCCGGTGCCAGTCCGCGGCTCTTCAGGAATGCCGCCAGCGCGGCCTGCGTCTTCGGGCCATCGACGCCGTCGATCGGCGAGGCGTCGAAGCCAGCAATCACCAACAGACGTTGAATGGCGGCCAGCCGCGCCTGGTCGTCGTCGTACTCGCTGTCTTCGGCAAGGTAGGCGACGAGGTTGCCGTCGTCGGCGCGGGTCGGGTTGATCTGGGTGAAGGGTGCCGGCGTCTGGCCGGGCCGGCACTGGCGGGCGGCCGCGATGACGAAATTGTCGGGAGCCACGCACAGGCTGTCGGCGCCGTTCTGCGGGAGCGGCGAAGCGCCGTAAACGCCGAGCGCCCGGGCATTGAGCAGGATGCGGTCGGCCGTCAACGTGCCCTGCAGGACCACGCGGCACCCCGCCGGATCGATCCGAAACCATCCGCGGGTGGCGGTGGCCGATTTGTCGTCGATGCCGATCGCCGCCTCGATCACATAGCTCATGCGGTTGCAGAGTCTCAGGTCGGCTGACGCCGGTGCGATGCCGGCGAACAGGGCGATGGCCGGAAAAAATCCGGCGATGATGCGCCTTCGTTGCCTGACCCCGCCCATCATCACTTGTGGATCAGCGTGCCCGTGCCCTGGTTGGTGAACAGCTCGAGCAAGACCGCGTGCGGTAGCTTGCCGTCGATAATGACGACGCCCTGAACGCCCTGCTCGAGCGCATAGATGCAGGTTTCGACTTTCGGAATCATGCCGGCCGTGATCGTCCCGTCGGCAATCAGCTTGCGCGCATCCTTGATCGAAAGATCCGGGATCAGCTTCTTCGACTTGTCGAGCACGCCGGGCACGTCGGTCAACAGCAACAGCCGCTTGGCCTTGAGTGCGCCCGCCACCGCGCCGGCGAAAGTGTCGGCATTGACGTTGAAAGTCTGTCCGGTCTTCGAGGTAGCCAGCGGCGCCAGTACCGGGATCAGTTCGTACCCGATGATCTGGTTCAACAGCGTCAGATCGACCTTCTCCGGCTCGCCGACGAAACCAAGATCGACGACTTTTTCGATATGCGAATCCGGATCGACCATGGTGCGCGTCACCTTGGACGCCGTCACCATGTTGCCGTCCTTGCCGCAGAGGCCGACGGCCTTGCCGCCGGCTTCATTGATGTAACCGACCAGTTGCTTGTTGATCGAGCCCGCCAGCACCATCTCGACGATCTCGATGGTCGCAGCATCGGTGATGCGAAGGCCCGCGGCGAATTCCGATTGAATGCCGAGCCGCTTGAGCATGGTCGCGATCTGCGGTCCACCGCCATGTACCACCACCGGATTGATGGCGGTCTGCTCCAGCAGCACGATGTCGCGGGCGAATGCCTTGGCGACATCCTCGGCGCCCATGGCATGGCCGCCATATTTGATGACGATCGTTTCGTCATCATATTCCTGCATGTGCGGCAACGCTTCCGACAGGATGCGGGCCTGATCGAGCGGAGTGATATGGGACGCGTCGGTCATGAAGCGGTTCTCGCGGGTGCGGATTTCGAGCCGGTTTCTATCCGATTGTCGGGCAGGGCGTAAAGCGGATGCGGCACCTGCCGTTCAGTTTCGCCGGGGCCATGCGGCGGCAATGGCCAGCACCAGCCAGCTGACGATCAGGAGCGTGCCGCCGATCGGCGCGGCAAAAGGAAACAGCGCATGGTCGGCAAAGTGTCGCAAACTGAGGTCGCCGGCAAATAGCGCGGATGCGATCACAAAGCCGAAGGCGGCGGCAAGCCCGCCTTTGCCGGCAACGATGCCGCGCTCGGTCAGTGCGACGACGGCGAGCAGGGCGGTGGCGTGAAACAGCAGCATCGAGGAAGCCGGCAGCAGTCGCGCGGCATCGCCCTGATGGGTCGCGACGGCGGCCAGGATCACGCCGTCGGCGCCCATGATGCCCGCCAGGATGACAAGGATGCGAAAGGTACGAATAGGCGGCACTAGCGCTCTCCAAGCAGGCGTACCATCGCGGCCCGCAGTTCCGGGATTCCCTCAGACGTTTCCGAAGAGGTCGCGAGCACGTCAGGAAAAGCAGCCGGGTGCGTTGAAAGCGAAGTCTTGATGTCGCCGATGCGGCTTTCCAGTTCGGCCGGCTTGATCTGGTCGGCCTTGGTCAGCACCACTTGATAGCTGACGGCCGCTCTGTCGAGCGTCTTGAGCACATCGAGATCGACGTCTTTAAGGCCATGCCGGGCATCGATCAGCACGTAGACGCGCGCGAGATTGCTGCGGCCCTGGAGGTATTTGTGAATCAGTGCGGTCCACGACGCGACTTTGGCCTTGGGCGCGGAGGCGTAGCCATAGCCGGGCATATCGACCAGACGCAGGCCAGCATGATCGGGGCCGTCGAAGAAGATCAATTCTTGCGTGCGGCCCGGCGTGCTCGAGGTCCGCGCCAGCGCATTGCGGCCGGTGAGCGCGTTGATCAGGCTCGATTTGCCGACATTGGAGCGGCCGGCGAAGGCGACTTCCACGCCCGCCATCGGCGGCAGCGTCTCGATCGAGGGCGACGCCCAGATGAACTTGAAGTCGCCGGCGAATAGTTTGCGGCCCTGTTCGATCAGCTTCGCATCTGATGCGGTGGTCATGCGAAGTGGCCCGTTATTTGAGTTCCTCATGGTGAGGAGGCGCTGTCCAGCGCCGTCCCGAACCATGAGCGCGCCTCATCCTTGCAGACGCGCAAAGAGCACTCCTCTGGACGAGGCTTGGATCACGTCTTCGATTCGGCCTTCTTGCCGAACGTCGCCCTGACGTTGTCGAACAATTCCACCTTCACGCCATTGCGACGCATGATCAGGCTTTGCTGCAAGACGGAGAGCAGGTTGTTCCAGGCCCAGTAGATCACGAGACCCGCCGGGAAGCCGGACAGCATGAAGGTGAAGATCAGCGGCATCCAGCCGAAGATCATCTGCTGGGTCGGATCGGGCGGCGTCGGGTTGAGCTTGAACTGGAACCACATCGTGATGCCCATGATGATCGGCCATACCCCGAGTGCGAGATAGTGACCGAACAGGGGCAACTGCGTCGGGTCGTAGTGCAAGAGGCCGAACAGGGTGAAAAGATTGGTCGGATCGGGCGCGGACAGATCCTTGATCCAGCCGTAGAACGGCGCGTGCCGCATTTCGATGGTGACGAACAGCACCTTGTAGAGCGAGAAGAAGACCGGAATCTGCAAGGCGACGGGAAGACAACCGGCGATCGGGTTGATCTTCTCCTTCTTGTAGATTTCCATCATCTCCTGCTGCTGCTTCACCTTATCGTCAGGATAGCGCTCCTTCAGCGCGGCCAGTTGCGGCTGCACGGACTTCATCTTCGCCATCGAGGCATAGGACTTGTTGGCGAGCGGGAAGAAGATCAGCTTGACGAGCACCGTCACCAAAAGGATCGAGATGCCGAAATTGCCGAAGAAATTGTAGAAGAAGTCGAGCGCCAGGAACATCGGCTTGGTGATGAAGTAAAAATAGCCCCAATCGATCAGAAGATCGAAATGGTTGAGTTCAAGCTGCTTGTTGTATCCGGCAGGCCCGACGAGCGGAAAATTGATGCCGACGACGCCGGCTTCCTTGGCGCCGGCGAACAGCCGCGTGCTGGCGCTGCCGGTGCCGCCGATTGCAATCGTCTGGGGGTCCTCAAGATAGTCGGTCTGATAGGTGTGGACGTTGCCGACAAGGTTCGACGAAAAGCGCGCCTGCAACTGCGCACGGGTATCGGGCAATAGCGCCGAGGCCCAATATTTATCGGTGATGCCGAGCCAGCCGTTGGTGACCTTGAAGTCGACCTTCTTGGCCTCGTCGATCTTCTTGTAGGTATATTCCTGAAGACCCTGGTCGCCGAGATAGCCGATCAGACCTTCGTGCAGGATGTAATAGCCTGAGGTCTTGGGCGTGCCGTGCCGCGAGATCAGCGCGAAAGGATAGAGCGTGACCGGCGCGTTGCCGACATTGGTCACCTCGTCCTTGATGGTGAAGAGATAGCGGTCGTCGATCGCGATGGTACGGCGGAACGTGAGTCCGTCGCCATTTTCATACTTCAACGTCACCGGACGGTTCGGCGCCAGGTTGCCACTCGTCTCCTGCTGCCAGACCGTGTTCTGATCGGGCATTTTAACCGAAGTGCCGCTGGCAGCGACCCAGCCGAATTCCGCGTAGTAAGGCTCCTCGGTGCCGGAAGGCGAGTACAGCACGATCGCCGGCGAAGCCGGATCGACGGTTTCGCGGAATTGCACCAGCGACAGGTCGTCGATCCGCGCACCCTTCAGGGAAATGCTGCCGGCAAGACGGGGACTGTCGATCTTGACGCGGGGGCCGGCGGCAATCGCAGCTTCGCGGCTGACGATGGCGACTGAGCCCGCCTGAACATTCGCAGGCATATTGGCCGACGGTGCCGGCGTCGTAGCCTGTGGCGTGGTCGTATTGCCGGTGCCGGCATTCTGCGCCGGCGTTGTCGTCTGGGCCTGCTGGGCGAGTTGCGCGGCGCGCTGCTTTTCCATCTGGGGAATGTTGAAGAAGTATTGCCAGCCAAGGAGCACGAGCCCGGAAAGGATGACGGCGAGGATGGTGTTGCGGCTGTCGGTCATCGGTTAAGGTCTCGTCGTTCTTTTCGGTTGCGGCGCGCGATGTGGGCTTTGCCGGTCGAGGCGATGCAGGGCCTGGCTGAGATCCCCGAGCATGTTGCAGAAGTCGGACGTCAAAGCGGCCCGGCGACCGATTAACACATAATCACTGTGCGGTTGCAGCGATACCGCCGGCAGCCGTTTCACCAATTCTCGAAGCCTGCGCCGGATGCGGTTGCGTTCCGTCGCGGTTCCATTTTTCTTGGTAACGGTGAAGCCTACCCGGACCGGGCCATCGTCGTCGCGTCGGCGGCGCTGCACGACAAAAGCGGCAGTGCTGGTCCGCGCGCCATTGGCAACGGCGAGGAAGTCCGCCCGCTGCCTTAGCCGATCCATGATTGAGATCTCTTTGGGGGAGGCCCGGCTCAGGCGCTCAAGCGCTTGCGGCCGCGCGCGCGACGTGCGGCGAGGACCTTGCGGCCGCCGGTCGTAGCGAGGCGGGCGCGGAAACCATGGCGGCGCTTGCGCACCAGTTTGCTGGGTTGATAAGTCCGCTTCACGGGTTGTTCTCCGCTGACAACTTGCCTGCTAGGGCGACAATTTGCCTGATTAATGAGGTATGTCCGCCGATGTGGGCAGGCCCAGGAGGCCATTTCCGGCCCAAAAAGAGGCCGCCCGGCTTGAGCCGGATCATCGCGGACAGTTGGCGCGGCTTATAAGGGAGCGCCCCCTTTTCGTCAATGTGGCGGGGCGGCCGACGGAAGGTTCTTTGGAACGGGACATTAATTGCGAATAATTCAACAGTCGCGGTGTATTACAGAAAAAGGTGGGGTCTTTGTCTTCCCGCAGACGGCCAACGGAGCGCCGGTGGCCGTTCACTTTGAACATTTCCACGCCGGAACCGGCATCAGGACCGATTGGGTCCCTCGGAACCGTGTTATTAAACCTTGATTTGACGGCCCGTTGTGCAGGGCCCAAATAGCCAAAAAGCAAGGCTTCGAAGGTAGTTATGACGTCAGCGATTGACGAGCAGCCGAACAGGACGCCCCCGCGGGCCAGACTCCCGCGCCGGCTTGGTCTGTCCGGAAAGCTGCTGCTGCTGACCATTCCGCTGGTGATGATCGCGGAAGTCCTGATCTATGTGCCCTCGATCGCCAATTTCTGGATGAACCGGCTTAACGCCCGTCTAGCTTCGGCCAATACCGCGGCGCTGGTTCTCGACGCCGCACCTTCCGGCATGGTTCCGGAATCGCTGGCGCACCAGATCCTCGACAGCATCGGGGCTCGGGCGGTTGCGATCAAGCTCGGCCAGCAACGGCGGCTGCTTGCCAGCGCCAATTTGCCGCCGGCGATCGACCATGACGTCGATATGCGGACGCTGACGGCCTGGTCCTCGATCGTCACCTCGTTCGAGATGATGCTCGAGACCGGCAATCAGGCCATCCGTATCATCGGACCGGCGCCTGGCGGCGGGCAGTTTATCGAGGTGGTGGTCGATGAGGTGCCGTTGCGCAAGGCGATGTACCTGTTTTCGCGCAATTTGCTGCTGGTTTCGCTGGCCATTGCGATCCTGACCGCGGCGCTGGTCTATTTCGCGCTGCATTTCCTGTTCGTGCGGCCGATGCGCCGGCTGACCGAAAGCCTTGTCAGCTTTCACGAGAATCCGGAAAGCTCGGCCCGGATCATTGTGCCGTCGAATCGCAGCGACGAGATCGGCGTGGCGGAGCGCGAGCTATCCGACATGCAGCGCGACCTCGTCTCGATGCTGCATCAAAAGAGCCGCCTCGCCGCGCTCGGCCTTGCGGTCTCGAAGATCAACCACGACTTGCGCAACCTTTTGGCCTCTTCGCAATTGCTGTCGGACCAGTTGGCGAGCGTGCCCGACCCGCGCGTCCAGCGGTTCGCGCCAAAGCTGATGCGCTCGCTGGAGCGCGCCATCGCGTTTTGCCAGTCGACGCTGTCCTACGGACGCGCGCAGGAAGCCGCGCCCGACCGCCGGATGATCCTGATCGAGCCGGTCGTGGCCGAAGTGCGGGAATCCGCAGGGCTCGCCTCCGACACCTCGATTACCTGGATCAGCGCAATCGAACGCGGTCTCGCGATCGACGCCGATCCCGACCAGCTGTTCCGCGTGCTGCTCAATCTGGTGCGCAATGCCGAGCAGGCGCTCGAGGGCCAGCCCGCCACGCAAATCCGCATCACCGGCCGGCGCGAAGGCGCGGTTGCCATCGTCGAAGTGTCCGACACCGGTCCCGGCATTCCGCCCGCGACCCGCGAAAATCTGTTCAAGGCGTTCCAGACCTCGGGCCGGCCTGGCGGCAGCGGGCTTGGCCTTGCGATCGCAGCTGAGCTGGTGGGCGCCCATGGCGGGCAAATTCACCTGGTCGAAGGCACCATCGGCGCAACCTTCCGCATCACCATACCGGATCGGCCGGTCGAACTCTTAAGCATCCGTAACGAACGGGCACGGGCATAAGGCCGATTCACGCTTATTTCGGTCTGCCCAAGACCTTGCCAAGCCGGTTCGGAGCCGGTAGCAATGGCCCGCTTTCGCGACCTGCAAACAGGCTTTGCAGCGGCCATGACGGACCTTCGGGTTCGAGCTCTTTGCGAAAAACGCGCCCGTAGCTCAGCTGGATAGAGCATCAGACTACGAATCTGAGGGTCGGACGTTCGAATCGTTCCGGGCGCGCCATTTCCGAAATTTGAACGAGATCGAATTTGCTCTCTCGAACGCGCCATCTCGTGGCAGATCCGCGGTCAGCTCCTTGGCACTGGGGAACGAGGCGGCAACGCCGGGATCATTCGGGTAACCCGGCAAGGCGCAGGCCTTCCGCGTACTTCTCCACGAATGCGGACTTCTGATAGGGCCCTAGGTATTCCGCAAGGCGGGAGACGCCCGAACGCTGGATCAATAATTTGCAAGCGGGCGGCTAATCCATGTGCCGCGTCGATGTGGCCGGCAAACGCAGCGCTGGCGGCTCCGATGCGCAAGCAGACATGTGCGTCAGGACTGTGCCGGAGCATCCGTTCTGCCACACCTAGCGCCTTCTCATATTCGCCCAGGAAAAAGTGGGCGTGCGCCATCGCCGCAAAACTTGTAAGTCTCAGCGATCCGGGGTCGAGCCGTTCGGCACGACCAAGGTGCTCAATCGCCAAGTCAGGATATCCCTGCCAGATGTTGATCCAGCCACTATTTGCCCACGCACTGGCAAGATTGGGGTTCAGTTCCAGGGCTCGGTCAATGAGTTGCCTTGCTGACGAGAGGTCGCGGAGCAGATAGGCCACCGCCCACGCAGCCTCGCCCAAAGCCACGCCGTCATCCTGACCTACCCGTGCAACCATCTGCCAAAGTCGTGATATCTCGCTTCTCCTACGCGCAATGTCCACCGCGTCCGCCAGAAGTAAGTCAAAGCGATGGGCATGACAGTGCATCGCCATCCCGTAGGCGGATGCGTAGTCGGGATCGAGAGCACTCGCCTTCGTGAACAGACCCAACGCTTGCTCCAGTCCGTCCGGTGTCATGGGGGAAAGGCACGTCAGACCTCTCAGGTAGCAATCGTAGGCGTCGGTGTTGCTTGGAGGCCTGCGCCAAGCGCGTACTATCTCGGCCCGCTCCACCCGCGGCGCAATGGCCCCGACTACCTTCTCTGTGACCTCATCCTGAAATTCAAAAACATCCTCTAGCGCGCCGTCAAAGCGGTCTGCCCATATGTGGGCTCCGTTCGCAGCGTCGATGAGCTGGACCGCTATTCGCAGTCTATTTCCGGCCTTGCGTACGCTGCCTTCCAGCACATATCGAACACCTAGTTCGCGACCCACGCGTTTTACGTCAATCGCCTTACCCTTGTAACTGAACGAAGCGTTCCGAGCGATGACGAACAGCGATTTGAACCGCGACAGCGCTGTGGTGATGTCTTCGGCCATACCATCAGCGAAATACTGCTGCTCGGGATCGTCGCTAATGTTCTGAAACGGAAGTACCGCAATGGAAGGTTTGTCAGGGATCGGAGGCAGGTTCTCCGCCTCAGCAACATCCGCGGGCGCAGCGTCCCTCGCTGCATTCGGCGCGCCCACGTGATACGCTCTAATAGGCTCTTGAATGTTTTTGACGTGTTGAGCACCAAGGTCCGTAAAGGTAATCGGCAGGACTTTGCGCACCTGATCGTATGTTTCCCCGGAGATACACACGCTTCCGGGGCTCGCCAATGTTTGCAGTCGCGCAGCGATGTTCACGCCCGCGCCGAAGAGGTCCCCAGCGCGCACGATCACGTCCCCGACGTGCACGCCAATGCGGAATCTAATGCGCCGATCGGGTGCAACGCTGACGTTCGCTTCGGCCAACGCGGTCTGCGCATCTACGGCGCACTGCACGGCCTCTACGGCGCTTGCGAACTCCGCAAGAACACTATCGCCCGCCGTGTTGGCTATGCGGCCCCTATGGTCCCGAATGAATCTGTCGAGGATCGTGCGCCGTTCGGTCAGGCCCTTGAGCGTGCCGACTTCGTCAGCGCCCATGAGACGGCTGTAGCCCTCCACATCTGCTGCGAAAACGGCGACGAGGCGTCGGCTGACTTTCGTGTTGTCTGACGTGTGGTCTGACATGTGTAACCCAATGTCAGCTATCGCGACCAGTTTGGCGCCGGGGAGCTCGTCCCGTCAACTAACCTCGTCTCGGCGTTTTTCACGCGCAATTAGCGTCGTGCGTCATTTTTTCGCACACCAATGGTACTTGGATCATGTGTTTCAGGATGCGGCGGGTTCGCGGCCCGACGGGTCCATGCGGATTGACTATACGCCCGGTTCAGTCGGGGAAATGAAGACGACGCGCTTTGTTTGATTTCGCAGCGAGCCTTTTCAACCTGCAGACATTGAAGGCTTGGATGACCGCGTAACCCAGATGCACAGCGGCTCGATTGAGGCAACCTTTGCGGAGTTCGACGTTGGTCGATTTCTTTAGATCCACGACATTGACTTCGAGTTCGTTGTGGCCAGTGGGGTCGCAGGAAAAGACTACGACTACAGGATTAGCACGCCGCAGATATCGATCCCGCGCTTAGCGACGAACTTGAATCAGCCGCCGCGTTGGGCCGGGTCATAGAAGAACGTTTCGGTTGCGATCTTGTCGCCGCGCCAGGTCTGCCAGGCGACCTCTTCCTGTTGCATTCGGCCTCCGTCCTTGAAGACGAAGGTGAAGCGCCAACGTATCGCAATCTGGTCGCCGTCGATCAACGGTCCGCCGAGCAGTTCGGTGGTCACCGACCGGCTGCGCTCCATCATCGCGGCCTCTTGCTTCATCAGCGCCTCACGCCCGCCCTGGCGCGGGGACGCCTGGTTTTCCTGCATCCAGGCGTCGTCATGGTACCAGTCACGGATGGCGCCGACGTGGTCGCCGGAAATCACCTGGGCGATGAAAGCCTCGACAGTGGCTTTGGCAGGCATGATCGTTACTCCGGTTGGTCGTTGCGAGAATCGGGCGTCGCCCCAGCGAAAAAGTGGTTCAGCCGCCGTGCCGGCAGGCGGCCAGGAAAAACGGGATGCGGCGGATGACGTGCATGTCGATCTCGTCGCTCAATGCATCGCTCTTCTGTTCGAACAGTCCACGTAACAGCATCGGCAGGACGACAAGGTCCAGGAAGGTCCTCGCTGTGATAGCGATGCGGTCAGGGGCAAAAGCCGGCAGCCGGCCGATCTCGTCGGATTGCGCCATTTCGCCGAGAAAGCGGATGGCGACTTCCGTGCTTAGTTGCTGCGCCGTTCGGCTGACGGCACTCGCAATCTCAGGGAATCGGTTGACCTCGGCGACCGCGAGCCGCAACAGCGCCATCCTTTCACTGTCGAGCGTCCACTTCACCATCGCGATTGACACTCGCGCGAGACGCTCTTCGATCGTTCCGCCGGGCCGCACGTCGCTCTTGAATTCAGCGATCCTGGACACGACGTCGCGCATCACGACCGCCGTAAAGAGGGCCCGCTTGTCGCCGACGCGCGCATAGATCGTCGGTTTTCCCGACCGCGCGGCCATCGCGATCTCGTCAACGCTCGCCCCCTCGAAGCCGCGTTCAAGGAAGACCTTGCGAGCGGCATTCAGGATGCGCTCCTCGACCTCGCCTTCGAGCTCTTTCGGTGGCCGCCCTAGGCGCACGGCGGCGCGGGCAGGTGCTTTGCGCCGTGCCGGGCGTTCTTTTATCTCGTTCATCTAGCTCACCATTTCCCGCCGTCCGAACCCGCGACGCCGGTACGGCCCGCAATCTATGCATATCTGGCCTGAATGTAAATAGAACTAAACAGTATCGTTCTTATTGACAGAGGGCATGCTCGAGATTAGAAACAAACGATACCGTTTCGTTTCTTTTCGAGAGGAGCAACGACCATGCTGGATGACACCGTTTTAGAACGCGGAGAACAGGAGCGCGCCGGCGCAGGCGTTCAAGAACGATCCTGGAAGCCCGAGGTGACCGCCAAGGCGACTGACAGGGTCAGTGAAAAAGATCCCGCGCCGAAGAAATTAGAAGAGCCTGCATCTTCGCAGGCAACGGAGCAGTCCGGTTCGATCGGCAAGCCAGGCCAAAGAGGTTTTCTGCGCCGGCGGCCGGTGCTGTCGGCGATTGGCGCGGTGCTTCTGACGTGCGTTCTGGGCGGCGGCTATGTCTACGTCGATCAGTTGCAGCACTTTCAGTCGACCGATGACGCCTTCATCGCGGCGCGCCAGTCTTCGCTCGCCCCGAAAGTATCCGGCTACATCACGGCTGTTCCCGTGACCGATAACCAGCATGTCGCCGCTGGCGACGTCATCGCCCGTATCGACGACCGCGACTACCGCATCGCGCTGGAGCAGGCAGAAGCCCAGGTCGCGGCGGCGCAGGCCAGCATCGAGAATATCAGTGCGCAGCTCGAAGTGCAGAATGCGCAGATCAACGCCAACCAGGCTCAAGTGGATCAGGCGCAGGCCGTTCTTGTGTTCGCGCAGCAGCAGGCGGCACGTTACCAGCATCTCGAGCAGACCGGCTACGGCACCGTTCAGAACTCCGAACAATACACCTCGCAACTGCGCCAGCAGCAGGCCGCGCTGCAGAGCGCCCAGGCAACCTTGAATCTAGCGCAGCGGCAGGTCGAATCGTTGAAAGCGCAGCGCAAGAGTGCGATCGCAAACCTCGCCCAGGCCCAGGCCCAGCGCGATCAGGCTCAACTCAATCTTTCCTACACGACGGTAACGGCGGCTCAACCGGGCCGCGTCGTCAACCTTGGCGCGGCCGTGGGCCAGTTCGCACAACCCGGCACCAGCCTGACCACGTTCGTTCCGGACGAGATCTGGGTGACGGCGAACTTCAAGGAAATCCAGCTCGATCGCATGCGGCCGGGCGATTCTGTCACGCTCAGGATCGACGCCTATCCCGGCCGGACGATCCGCGGTCATGTCGACAGTGTCCAGCCGGGATCGGGCACCGCGTTCTCGCTGTTGCCGGCCCAGAACGCCACCGGCAATTACGTCAAGATCGTCCAGCGTGTGCCGGTCAAGATCGTCATGGACAACCCGCCAAAGGATGTCGCGCTTGGTCCCGGCATGTCCGTGGTGCCGACCGCGCGGGTCGATTCCAACCCGTCGCTGTTTGAGCGCCTGGGGAGGCATCTATGAGTGCCGCCACGATCGAAATGGATGGCACGGCCGCCGCCGGCGGTGCCGCTGTCAATCCCTGGCTGATTGCACTGGTGGTTGCGCTGGCGAGTTTCATGGAGGTGCTCGACACTACCATTGCCAACGTCGCGCTGCCTTACATTGCCGGCGGGATGGGGGTGAGCGAGGACGAAGCGTCCTGGGTCGTCACCACTTATCTCGTTTCCAACGCCATCATCCTGACGGCCAGCAGCTTCCTGGCTCGGAAGCTCGGCCGCAAAACCTTCTTTCTGATCTCTCTCGGCCTATTCACGGTAAGCTCGATCCTGTGCGGCGTTGCCCCGAATTTGAACGCGCTGTTGTTGTTTCGGATCCTGCAGGGCCTTGGCGGCGGCGGCATGGTGCCGGTCGCCCAATCGATTCTCGCGGATGCGTTTCCGCCGGCCAAGCGCGGTCAGGCCTTTGCGGTGTTCGGTGTTGCCGTCGTGGTGGCGCCGGTGGTTGGGCCGACGCTCGGCGGCTGGCTGTCGGACAATGTGTCCTGGGAGTGGTGCTTTCTGATCAACGCGCCGGTCGGCGTGTTCGCGATGGCGATGATCGCGATCGTGTTGCGCGAGTCCCCGGCCGCGCGAGCGGAGGCCCGGGCGCAGCAGCAAGGCATCAGGTTCGACCTGACCGGTTTCCTCCTGGTCGCGACTTTCCTCGGCGCACTCGAAGTCGTGCTCGACCGCGGCCTGGAGGACGACTGGTTTTCGTCGCCCTTTATCGTCACTTTCGCCGTCATCTGCGCAGTGGCGTTCGTGCTGATGATTCCCTGGGAGTTGACGCGCCGCAATCCGATGATCGACCTGCAGATGG
>Ga0210396_10004684_pt1 | contig 13332 bp, 10 predicted proteins | sample IncBWH17OmetaG_FD_155466 | JGI IMG/M metagenome (GOLD analysis project Ga0210396, IMG submission 155466) | Forest soil microbial communities from Barre Woods Harvard Forest LTER site, Petersham, Massachusetts, United States - Inc-BW-H-17-O ...
CTTCCATGAAGGGCGCGGATTGCCGACCGGCGAACGCACAAATGGAGCGTTCCGAAGAGGACGCCGGGGAGACGGTCATGGAGGAGCGCGTCAGCTTGCGTTCGCATCTCGATCAGTCGGCATCGCAAACGCCGTCCGGCGTCGCTGAAACGATCGCGGCCATGGCCGCCGCGTCGATTGATCTTTCCGCGCTCATCGCGGATGGACCGCTGGCCGGCATCTTCGCACAGAACGGCGGCACCAATCCCGATGGAGATCGGCAGAAGGACGTCGATGTCATCGCCGACGAATTGATGCGCCGCGCGTTACGTCATGCGCCGGTCGCCGCGGTTCTCTCCGAGGAAGCGGCGCTTCCAGAAATCCTCGATCCCGCTGCGCCACTCTGCGTGGCGATCGATCCGCTCGACGGGTCGGCTAACCTGGAAAATAACATCTCGGTCGGGACCATCTTTTCGATCAGGCCCCGGGGCAATGACATCCTGTCGACCTTTTTCGAACCCGGCATCGCGCAGTGCGCCGCCGGCTTCGTCGTTTACGGTCCGCAGACCACGCTTGTGCTGGCGCTGAATGCCCGCGTCGACATCTTGATTCTCGACCGGCGTGCGCGGGAGTTTCTGTTGCTCGCGAGCGGCGTTCGGATCGCACCCGATACGCCGGAATTCGCGATCAACGCCTCCAATCAAAGGCACTGGTACGGGCCAGTTCGGGCTTACATCGATGCGTGTCTCGCGGGCAGCAACGGCGACCGCGGCACAGATTTCAATATGCGGTGGATCGGTTCGCTGGTCGCGGAGTCCTTTCGCATCCTGGTGCGCGGCGGTGTCTTCCTTTATCCCGCTGATGCCCGCGCAGGATATCGCGAAGGACGGCTTCGTCTTCTGTACGAAGCCCACCCGATGGCGCTGGTGATGGAGTGGGCGGGCGGTGCGGCGACGACAGGACGCCGGCGCATTCTGGAACTTGGAGCCAAGACGCCGCACCAACGGGTGCCATTGATCATGGGTTCGGTGCGCGGCGTTCGCGACGTTGTCGCCGTCCACGAAGGTATCGAGCCGATGTTCGACAATAGCGACGCGCCTCTGTTCGCGCGGCGTGGCCTGTTTCGCTGAGTCGGGGAAATCATGTCGCGCAATCATCCCATCATATCGATCACGGGTTCTTCGGGCGCCGGAACAACGTCCGTGAAGCGGACCTTCGAGGTTATCTTTCGGCGCGAGAAAGTATCTGCGGCCTACATCGAGGGCGACGCGTTTCATCGCTACAACCGCTTCGAAATGCGTACCAAGATGGCGGAGGAAGGCGAGCGCGGTAATAAGCATTTCAGCCATTTCAGTCCCGAAACCAATCTTTTCGAGGAATTGGAAAAGCTGTTTCGCGACTACGGCGAATCCGGCACCGGTACCACCCGGCACTACGTCCACGACGACGACGAAGCCAAGCTTTACGGCGCCGAACCCGGCACGTTCACTGAATGGGGCCCGTTGCCGGAAAAATCCGACCTGCTGTTCTACGAAGGCCTGCACGGCGCTGTCGTCACCGACAAGGTCAATATCGCGCGATATGCCGATCTCAAAATCGGCGTCGTGCCGGTCATCAATCTGGAGTGGATCCAGAAGCTCCATCGCGACCGTCGCGACCGCGGCTATACCGCCGAGGCGGTGACCGACACCATTCTGCGGCGGATGCCGGATTACGTGAACTATATCTGCCCCCAATTCACCGAAACCGACATCAATTTTCAGCGCGTACCGACGGTCGATACATCGAACCCGTTCATCGCGCGCTGGATCCCTACACCGGATGAATCGATGGTGGTGATCCGGCTTAAAAATCCGCGCGGCATCGATTTTCCTTATCTGCTGTCGATGATTCCACACAGCTTCATGTCGCGCGCCAATTCGATCGTGATTCACGGATCGAAGCTCGACCTAGCGATGCAACTGATCCTCACCCCGCTGATCCTCCAACTCATGGAACGCAAGAGGCGCAACGTATGACCATCCACGCCCTTTCTGTCGCCAGCCGTCCCGATGTTTCGCATGCGCAGATGGCCAATGCGATCCGCTTTCTCGCCATCGACGCGGTCGAGAAGGCCAAGTCAGGACATCCGGGCATGCCGATGGGCATGACCGATGTCGCGACCGTGTTGTTTTCACGCTTTCTCAAGTTCGACGCGGCTGATCCGGGGTGGCCGGACCGTGACCGGTTCGTGCTGTCGTCCGGCCATGGCTCGATGCTGTTATACGCGCTGCTGTACCTGACCGGTTACGAAGGCATGACGTCGGACGAACTCAGGGCCTTCAGGCAATGGGGATCGAAAACCCCTGGGCATCCCGAATATGGCCATACACCGGGCGTCGAGACTACGACCGGACCTCTGGGGCAGGGCATTGCAACCGCAGTCGGCATGGCTCTGGCCGAACGTTTATTGAATGCCCGCTTCGGTGACGATTTTGTCGATCACTATACTTACGTGATTGCCGGCGACGGCTGCCTGATGGAGGGACTTAGCCACGAAGCGATTTCACTCGCCGGGCATCTGCGGCTCAGCAAACTGATCGTATTGTTCGACGACAATCAGATTTCGATCGACGGCGCGACATCGCTGTCGTGTTCGGATGACCAGGTTGCGCGGTTCAAGGCCTCGGGCTGGTCGGCGAGCCGTATTGACGGGCACGATCCCGAAGCAATCGCGTCGGCGATCGAACATGCCCGTAAAAGCGACCGTCCATCCCTGATCGCCTGCCGCACCATCATTGGATTCGGCGCGCCGAACCGCCAGGGCACGGAAAAAGCGCATGGTGCGCCGCTCGGCGCCGACGAGATCGCCAGGACACGTGCCGCGTTGGACTGGCCGCACCAGCCGTTCGCGATCCCGGAATCCATCGTCGCGCGATGGTGCGAGATTGGTGCGCGGGGGCAGATCGCCCGCCGAAGCTGGATCGAGCGGACCCGGCGTCTCGATTCCACCCGTCGCTCACCGTTTCACGATGCGCTTAATCGAAAATTGCCCTGCGAATACGCAGAGGTGATGGATCAGCTTCGTCATCGGTTTGGTGCTGAAAGGCCGAATATTGCCAGCCGGCAGGCATCGCAACTGGTGATCGATACGATTGCGGAAGCGTTGCCGAATCTGCTCGGCGGCTCGGCCGACCTGACTCACTCCAATCTTACCCGCGCCAGGACACATCAGCCGATACGGCCCGACTTCCTGGATGGCAGATACGTTCACTATGGGGTGCGCGAACACGCCATGGCCGCAGCGATGAACGGCGTCGCGTTGCATGGCGGTTTTATCCCTTACGGCGCCACATTTCTTACCTTCGCAGACTATAGCCGCCCGGCGATCAGGCTGGCGGCGTTGATGCGGATCCCGGTCATCCATGTGATGACGCACGATTCCATCGGCCTGGGCGAAGACGGCCCGACCCATCAACCGGTCGAGCATCTCGCATCGCTGCGCGCCATTCCCAACCTGCTGGTGTTCCGTCCCGGCGACGCCGTCGAGACCGCCGAAGCCTGGGATTGCGCGCTACGGGCGCAGGCCAGCCCTTCGGTGCTGTGCCTGTCGCGACAGGCCCTTCCGGCATTCCGCGAGAATATCGGCAACGCCAACCTGGTGGCCTCAGGCGCTTATGTCGTCATTGAGCCGGAAGGCGGACGTGATGTCACCCTGATCGCAACCGGCTCCGAGGTGCCGCTCGCCCTTGAGGCGGCGAAGCACCTCGCCCAGGACGGCGTCCGCGCCGCCGTTGTCTCGGCGCCGTGCTTCGAGCTGTTTCGCCAGCAACCGCAGGAATATCGGGCCGAAGTCCTCGGCAACGCTCCCAGGATGGGCGTGGAAGCCGCGATCGAGGGCGATTGGATGCGCTGGCTCGGTGACGCCGGCGAGTTCGTCGGGATGACTGGCTTCGGTGCTTCCGCCCCGGCCGAGAAACTTTACCGCGAATTCGGCATCACCGCGGAGGCCGTCGTGGCCGCGGCCCGGCGCTGCATCACGCGGTCGCGGAGGACGGCAACTTACGCATGACGATTTGTACGCGAAGGATAACACGGAGGTTTCGATGCCACGCATCACTTTGAGGCAATTGCTGGATCATGCCGCCGAGCGCGGCTACGGCGTGCCGGCATTCAATATCAACAACATGGAACAGGGGCTGGCGATCATGGACGCGGCGGCCGCGGTCGATGCGCCCGTCATCATCCAGGCCTCTCGCGGTGCGCGCTCCTATGCCAACGACATCATGCTCTCCAGGATGATCGACGCGCTGGAGGAAATGTATCCGCAGATACCGCTGTGCCTGCATCAGGATCACGGCAATGAGGAAGCAACCTGCGCCACCGCGATCCAGTACGGCTTCACCTCGGTCATGATGGATGGGTCGCTGAAAGCGGACGCCAGGACCGCGGCGGATTATGACTACAATGTCGATATCACCCGCCGGGTGGTCGAGATGGCACACTGGATCGGTGCGTCGGTGGAAGGAGAATTGGGAGTTCTCGGCTCGCTCGAGCACGGCGGCGGCGAACAGGAGGACGGGCACGGCGTCGAAGGCAAGGTCAGCCACGATCAATTGCTGACCGATCCCGACCAGGCGGTCGATTTCGTGCGCGCCACCAAGGTCGACGCATTGGCGATCGCGATGGGGACCTCGCACGGGGCCTACAAGTTTTCGCGCAAACCTGACGGCGACATCCTCGCGATGAAGGTGGTGGAGGAAATCCACCGGCGCCTGCCCAATACGCATCTAGTGATGCATGGATCGTCCTCGGTGCCGCAGCCGCTGCAGGACGCGTTCAATCAGTTCGGCGGCGAGATGCCGCAGACCTGGGGCGTGCCTGTCGAGGAAATCGTGCGCGGCATCAGGCATGGCGTCCGCAAGGTCAATATCGACACCGATTGCCGGTTGGCGATGACCGCGACGTTCAGGAAGGTCGCATCGCAAATCAAAGGCGAATTCGATCCGCGCAAATTCCTCAAGCCCGCGATGGATGCAATGCGCGATCTCTGCCGCGAACGTTTCGAGCAGTTTGGCACGGCCGGCAACGCCGCTGCGATCAAGGTGATCCCGCTGGCTGAAATGGCCAAACGCTATCGCAGTGGATCGCTTGACCCACGTATCGGCAGCATGGCCACGGCTGCCGAATGACCCAACGTCCCTCGATCGCGTCCGCCGCCAGCACAAGGAGAATGCCATGAACGATCAATCGATGACTATCCGCGGCAAGGATCGCTACAAATCCGGCGTCATGGAATACAAGAAGATGGGCTATTGGGAACCCGATTACGAGCCCAAGGACACTGACATCATCGCGCTGTTCCGGGTGACGCCGCAGGACGGCGTCGATCCGATCGAGGCCTCGGCGGCGGTGGCCGGAGAGTCCTCGACCGCGACCTGGACGGTGGTATGGACGGATCGCCTCACCGCGGCGGAGAAATATCGCGCCAAATGCTATCGCGTCGATCCCGTGCCGAATTCTCCGGAGCAATATTTCGCCTATATCGCCTACGATCTAGATCTGTTCGAGAGCGGATCGATCGCCAACCTTTCGGCCTCGATCATTGGCAACGTGTTCGGTTTCAAGCCGCTCAAGGCGCTGCGGCTCGAGGATATGCGGCTGCCGGTGGCCTACGTGAAGACGTTTCAGGGCCCGGCGACCGGGATCGTGGTCGAGCGCGAACGCATGGACAAGTTCGGTCGTCCGCTGCTCGGCGCAACGGTGAAGCCGAAGCTCGGGCTATCCGGCCGCAATTACGGGCGCGTGGTCTATGAGGCGCTAAAGGGCGGCCTCGATTTCACCAAGGACGACGAGAACATCAACTCGCAGCCATTCATGCACTGGCGCGAGCGGTTTCTCTACTGCATGGAAGCGGTCAACAAGGCGCAGGCGGCGTCCGGCGAGATCAAAGGCACCTATCTCAACGTCACTGCCGGTACCATGGAAGACATGTACGAGCGCGCGGAGTTCGCCAAGGAACTCGGCTCAGTCATCATCATGATTGATCTTGTGATCGGTTACACCGCGATCCAGTCGATGGCGAAATGGGCGCGCCGCAACGATATGATCCTGCATCTGCATCGGGCGGGACATTCGACCTACACACGGCAACGAAACCATGGCGTATCGTTCCGCGTGATCGCGAAATGGATGCGGCTCGCCGGCGTCGATCACATTCACGCCGGAACGGTTGTCGGTAAGCTCGAAGGCGATCCGGCGACGACACGCGGTTACTACGACATCTGCCGCGAGGACTTCAATTCGGCAAAACTCGAACACGGCGTGTTCTTCGATCAGAACTGGGCGAGCCTTTACAAGCTGATGCCGGTAGCATCGGGCGGCATCCACGCCGGCCAGATGCATCAATTGCTCGACCATTTGGGCGAAGACGTGGTGCTGCAGTTCGGCGGCGGCACCATCGGGCATCCCATGGGCATTCAGGCCGGCGCGACCGCTAATCGCGTGGCGCTGGAAGCGATGATCCTCGCCCGCAATGAGGGGCGCGACTACCTGCATGAAGGCCCGGAGATTCTCGCCAGGGCGGCCCAGACCTGCACGCCGCTGAAATCGGCGCTGGAGGTTTGGAAGAACGTCACCTTCAACTACGAATCCACCGACATGCCCGACTATGCCCCCACCGCCAGTGTCTCGATCTAAGGAGCCGGATCATGCGCGTTACCCAAGGTTGTTTTTCGTTCCTGCCCGATCTCACCGACGAGCAGATATCCCGCCAGGTTCAGTATTGTCTGGAGAAGGGGTGGGCGGTGAATATCGAATTCACCGATGACCCGCATCCTCGAAACAGCTTCTGGGAGATGTGGGGACTTCCCATGTTCGATCTGCGCGACGCCGCGGGCGTATTGATGGAACTGAACGAATGCCGCAAGGTTTACGGCGACCGCTACATCCGGATGTCGGCATTCGACTCCAGCCATGGCTGGGAGTCGCTGCGGTTATCGTTCATCGTGAACCGACCCAAGGACGAGCCCGGCTTCCGGCTTGAGCGCCACGAGGTTGATGGCCGCAACATCCGCTACACCACGAAATCCTATGCCGTCGATCGTCCCGAAGGCTCGCGTTACGGTGGCAAATGAATTCGCAAGCGAGTGCGCCGGCTACGGCGTGGGATGCTAGTGGACCCCAACCGATGGAACGCGTCGATCTGCGCCGCGAATTCAACGAGGTCGGCATGGGGGAGGTGCTCGATCAGCTGGACCGCGAACTGGTCGGCCTCAAACCGGTCAAAACGCGAATTCGCGAGATCGCTTCGTTACTGCTGATCGAGCGTATCCGCAAGCGGCTGAGCCTGACGTCGGATGTGCCGACATTGCACATGTCATTCACCGGAAATCCGGGCACCGGCAAGACCACGGTAGCACTGCGGATTGCCAGCATCCTCCACAAACTCGGCTTTGTGCGGCGCGGGCAGGTCATATCGGTCACCCGCGATGAACTGGTGGGACAATATATCGGCCATACCGCGCCGAAGACCAAGGAAATCCTCAAGAAAGCAATGGGCGGTGTGCTGTTCATCGATGAAGGCTATTACCTGCATCGACCGGATAACGAGCGCGACTACGGCCAGGAGGCGATCGAGATTCTGCTGCAGGTGATGGAATCGCAACGCGAGGATCTGGTCGTGATCCTCGCCGGCTACGGCGACCGGATGGACAAATTCTTCGCCAGCAACCCTGGCTTCCGGTCTCGGATCGCGCACCACGTCGATTTTCCGGATTATGCCGATGATGAATTGCTGGCGATCGCCGAATTGATGCTGCGCGACATGAACTACAAATTTACGCCTGACGCGCGAGACGCCTTCGTCCGGTACATCAGCCTGCGCAAGACCCAGCCGTTGTTTTCCAACGCCCGCTCGATCCGCAACGCGCTCGACCGCATGCGGCTGCGCCAGGCCAACCGCCTCGTGACCGATCTGGACCGTGGGCTGACCGCTGCGGATATCATGTCGCTGGAAGCGTCGGATGTGCTGGCGAGCCGCGTGTTCTTGAACATTTCGGGCGGTTGAAAATCGAATGGCAAATGCAGAGGTGGGCCTCGATCTCGCTCATTTGTCCCTTGAGAATTCTCGCGCCGGCGGCACATTCTCTTGAATGTCAGGCTGTCGTAGCAATCGGATTTCGGACCAGCGCTTGCCGATCGATCTTTCCGGTCCCGGTTTTGGGGAGTTCATCGCGAAACTCGACGATACGGGGATATTTGTAGGGCAGCAGCATTTGCTTCACGTGATCCTGCAGAGTCCTGGTGGTGGCTGCTTCCGTTGGCCCACGGCGGTTCAGCACCACAAATGCTTTCAACGTCATGCGGCGGTCCGGGAGTTGGACCGCGATCACGGCGCATTCGCGCACAAGGGGGTGATCGGCCAAGCAAAGCTCGACTTCCAGCGGATAGACCCATTGGCCGGATATTTTGACGAGATCATCGGCGCGGCCGAGGAAGAAGTAATAGCCGTCGGCGTCCCGTCTCATTCGGTCGCCGGTATAGATCCATCCGTCGGCGCGCATCGTCTCCGCCGTCTTGTCGGGACGGTTCCAGTAACAAGGGGCGCTCGAGTCTCCGCGTACCCAGAGGACTCCCTCTTCGCCATCGCCGGCTTCCTGACCGTTCCGGTCCACCAGTTTGATCTGATAACCAGGGACCCGGCGGCCGGCGGCGCCGGGCTTTCGGTTGGCAGGCGTGTTGGAAAGATAGATATGGAGAACCTCGGTTGAGCCGAGGCCTTCGATGATTTCCTGCCCGGAGACCTGGCGCCACTGTTCGGCAACTTCATTGGATAGAACTTCGGCTGCTGAAAGGCACATCCGCAGGCTCGATAGATCTGCAACTTGTGCTTCAGGTGCCTTGGCCAGGGCAGTGTAAAGGGTGGGCAATCCGAAGAACAACGTCGGTCGATATTGCGAGATGGCCTGAAATATCGGCTCGGGCTTCGGCTGCCCAGCTAACAGAACGCTCGTCGCGCCGACCGAGAACGGAAAAGTCAGGGAATTGCCAAGACCATAGGCAAAGAAGATCTTCGGAACTGACAAACAGACGTCGTCCGGCCGGATCTGCAGGATGTGCCTGGCGAACGACATCGCCGTATAGGCCATGTCGTGCTGAAGGTGAACGATGCCCTTCGGGCGGCCGGTTGACCCGGAGGAGTATTGCCAGAAGGCCATATCGTCACGGTGCGTATCGGCCGCCGGCAGATCGTCCGAACGACGTTCGGTGAACTCGGCCTCTGACATTGCCCGCACAGGGGAGGTGACGGGCGCAACCCCATTTGTGAAGACGATACAGCGAAGGGTACTGCCGAGACAGGCATGGTCGTCGAACCGCTCAGCAAACGCGACATCGACAATCGCAACCTGCGCGGCGGAATCCTTGAGGTAGAAGTTGAGCAAATCCGACGGTGTGAGCGTGTTGATAAGAACCGGAACCAAACCGGCACGTAACGCACCAAAGAAAGCCGCCGGATAGGTCGGCGTATCATCGAGAAAGAGCAGGACGCGGTCACCTGTGGTCAGGCCGAGATTTCGCAGTGCGAGGCCGTATCGTGCAGCATCGCCGCAGAGTTCCGCATAAGTCCGGCTCCCGCCGGGACCTGTGATCGCCAAATGCGTTCCTCGTCCCCGATCGAGATTGTCGAACAGCAGCGCTGAGGCGTTGTAGCGCTCCGGGACCGTGAAACCGATTTCAGCGGCCGCTTCGAGACAGCGATGATTGATGGCTGGTGCCGCGGCGGATAAGGAAGACATTCGGATTCCCTCAAGCGTCTGCGGTGTGCGTTCGGGATTCGTAACTCGCCATAAGACCTGGCGACATGGTTCTAAGCCGCTCCAGATCGACGCGGCCCGATCTCGTGATGTAGCTGAACGCCATATCGAGCGGCGCAAGCCGCATATGCGAGGGAAAATCCGCATACCAGGCAGCGCTTTTCTTCGCGGCTTTGACGAGCTTCTCTACCCCCGGGCGATGGCTGGTCTCATAAAGCGCGAAGGCTGCGCCGAGATCATCCGGGTTAGCTTCAAGCGCGCTCACAAGCGCCAGTACATCTTCCAGGGCAAGCCGCGTTCCCGACCCGATCGAGTAGTGAGCGGTATGAAGAGCATCGCCAAGCAGGACCATGTTGCGATGCGACCAGCGCTCGTTCCACAACCAGGGAAAGTTACGCCACTGGGACTTGTTCGCGATCAGCGGGTGACCGCCGAGCGTTTCGGAGAAGATTTCTTCACAACGCGCACGCGAGCTGTCGTTGTCAAGGCGATCGAACTCGCCTTTGAGCCAGGTATCACGATCGCATTCGACGATGAACGTACTCATATCTGGCGCGTAACGATAATGATGGGCGTTGAACGTGCCGAATCGATTTTTGATAAATGTTTGGGTCAGCGTATTGAATGGCTTGGTGGTGCCGAACCAAGCGAATTTTTCGTCGAGGTAAGAGAGCGAGGTTCCAAAATCGCCTTCATACGACCGTCGGATCAGTGAATTGACACCGTCGGCCGCCACGACCAGATCGTAGCCTTGCAAAGCTGCGACAGACTGAACCTGTTCGGAGAAGCGAAGCTCGGCTCCCGCCGCTTCGGCCAGACGCCCGAGCAGGGTCAGAAGCGCCAGTCGGCCGATCGCAGAGAAGCCGACACCGTCGATGGTCACCCTCTCACCGCGATGAACGAGGGTCATGTCCGACCAGGTTTCCATCTGGCGCGTAATGAGGTCCGCGGTTGACGCGTCATAGCTCCGCAGGAAGTCCATGGCGCGGTCCGAGAAGACGACGCCGAACCCGAAAGTCGAATCCTTCGGGTTCTGTTCAAACACCGTGACGTGGTCGCGAGGATGCCGCGTCTTCCAAAGCGCCGAAAAATAAAGGCCTGCCGGGCCGCCCCCGAGTACCGCTATTCGCATGGCGATTTCCTCACTTTAGTTTTGCGCATAATAATATTAATTGCGTTATATGCAAGAAAGTTACGCGGTGGACCATAACGCCTGCCCGCGGACCCCTGTGGAAATGTCCCGAGAACCCACGCAGGTCATTGTTATCCTTGACGTATAATTGTCCGATTTGGCGTCTGTGACTACTGCTCCGAAAGCGGGCTGAGCTTGGCGGCGGACCCTCCCGATGGTCTCGCCAAAGGTCTCGATCGAAGCGCTCGACCAGACCCTGTTGTTAGCGCTAAGTTTCGCGCACTATGCAATCGATTGCGTTATATGATAAAGTGGATTGCTCGGAGATCATCGATGTCAGAGGCAGCCTATCGGAACGCGCTGTTGGAGAGCTAGAGGATCAGGTGGCGCAATGGACGATCATGAGGAGATGGGTATTGAATCAAACGCGCGTGGTGGGATCCAGGCTCTTGATGCGGCGATGCAGGTTCTCTCCGCCCTGATGACGTCGCCTGGTCCGATCGGTGTGACCGATCTGGCGCGTGCCGCGGGCATGCCGGTGAGCAAGGTCCATCGTTATCTCGCCAGCTTTGTTCACGCAGGCCTTGCGATCCAGAGCGGCCGTTCCGGCCGATACAACCTTGGTCCGTTCGCAGCCTCTCTCGGGATAGCCGCGCTCGCGCGAAACGACTTCGTCAACCGGGCGGCAGATGATTTGGAGGAACTGTGCCTTCAAACCAAATTGACGGCGCTTCTGACCGTTTGGGGCAACAACGGCGCAACCATCGTGCGATGGGAGCGCGCCGCAAGTCCCATTGCGACCTCATTCGGTCTGGGCAGCACGTTCCCGTTGCTGACATCCGCCAGTGGTCGCATTTTCCTGGCGTTCCTGCCTTATCGGCTGGTCGCGGACGCCGTTAAAGTTGAAATCAACAGAGCCGTGGAGCTGAAGATCAACTGGCCGGACCTCCATCCGTCCCGCAAAGGCGTTGAGCAACTGATCGCGAAGATCAGGCAGGATCGCCTGGCATTGGTGGATGGGCGATATGTTCCGGGACTGAGAGCGATCGGGGCGCCCATCCTCAATTGGCAGGGTGAAGCGGAAGCCGCGGTGACATTGGTCGGAACGCGAGAGGACATTCTCTCGACGGATAGCGCGGCCAGACATTTTTTGAAGAAATTTGCCGAGACGCACTCCGTCACCGGGACGAAATGATGCCAGGCCGACGCGACCGATGCGCATGGTCATCATCTCTTTCTTCGTTCGGCAGCAGATGTTTTGGAAGGTAAAGTGCGTTGGCGAGCAACGTCGGAATCACAGCGCTGCCGATCACGCAGGCAACGAGGATCGAGTATTGCCGCTGGTCGATGATGTGGTGAGAGAGACCGAACAGCGCCGAGATCGTGCCGAAGGTTAGTCCTGTGGACATCAGCAGGGTCGTGTACATCGCTTCGCCTTCAGGCGACTTGTAAAAGCGCGTCACCGGATAGACACCGGCGAACTTGGTGAGCATCTTGGCGGCGAGCAAGACGAAGAACAGGAGCGGTGCTGCGAGCAGCGCGGGTATCGAGACGAACGATCCCGCGCGGATGAAATAGAACGGCGTCAGCAGGCCGAAGGTCAGGGTTCTCAGGCGGCGCACCAGAACGTGGTCCTTGCCGACGGTACCGGCGAGAACCATGCCGACGATATAAGCGGGCAATACCGCCTCGCTATCCGCCCAGCTCGCCAGCGCGCCAAGCCCGAACAGACAGAGCAGCAGGTATTTCGCCTCCAACTCTGAAGGTCTGTTTCCATATTTCTTGAAGAAGCGCGGCGTCAGCCAGGGAAGAAGCGAAAATGCGACGATGGAGCCGCCCGCGAAAACAAGCGTTTTGACCGTGAATGGCGCGAAGACGATGCCGAGCGCCAGAACCGTCGCCAGATCGTTGATGAAACAGGCGGCGAGAAGGGTCTTTCCATAGTCGGTTTTATTTAGCCCAGACTCGAGCATGACAGCATAGACGACAGCCACCGATGTCGTGGACATCGCTACCCCCGCCAGCCAGCTTTGCTGTGATCCCCAGCCCAATAGATAATACGCGGCCGCCGTGCAGCCCAAGAACGGCGCCGCGAAACCGGCAAGCCCAATCGCCGATGCCTCGCGCCACTTGGCGCGAAAGACGGTTGGGTCCAGTTCAGCTCCGGCCAGGAATGTGAGGACAATCGCGCCCGCGCCAGAGAGGAATGTGATCCACGACTCGCTGGTTCCGAGCACCGTCTGTCCGATTACCGCGCCTATCACCAATTGCGCGATGGTGCCGACCACGATCTCGGACAACGCTGTTGCGATACCAAGCCAGATCGAAAGAAGGGTCGCGACAAGCGCCAGCGCCAGCCACAACGCCGCAAGAGTCCACACTTGTGTCATTGCATCGCCTCGTCTCTGGGCCGACGAGGGTCGCCGA
>Ga0210396_10004685_pt1 | contig 13330 bp, 6 predicted proteins | sample IncBWH17OmetaG_FD_155466 | JGI IMG/M metagenome (GOLD analysis project Ga0210396, IMG submission 155466) | Forest soil microbial communities from Barre Woods Harvard Forest LTER site, Petersham, Massachusetts, United States - Inc-BW-H-17-O ...
TATGCCGTCAGGCCATCGAGCGCCGTGGTGATTTCCGCCACCAGCGGCGCGATGTTCTCGGCCTCGTCGCGGACCGGAATGACAATCGAGAGATCCATAAACCCGTGATTTGGCCCTCGGCTCGCCGCGAGCTGCGGCAAAGCCGACCGATTGACGTATCGCCTTTGGTGATAGGCGGGCGATGTAGCATGTTTCCCCAACAGCGACAAATCGCCTGCCGGGAGAGAATGTTGCCTGACGAACTTGACGCCTTAGCGCGAGCCCCGAGCCTGAAGGCCGACCAGCCTTCGCCGCCGGCGGCCCACGCCTTGCCGGGATGGCGGGTCGGCGCGACGCGGTTCGGGCTCATTCGCATGTCATTGCTCGCCCTCGTCGTCGGCATGGTCACCGGGCTCGGCGCCTTTGCTTTCCGCGAGCTGATCGGCCTGGTCCACAATTTGTTGTTTTTGCGCAGTTTGTCGTTTGCTTACGATTCGAGCCTGTTCACGCCGATCAACCCGTGGGGGCCGCTGGTCATTTTCGTGCCGGTGGTGGGCGCGATCGGCGTCACCTTTATCGTCTCGAAATTCGCACCCGAGGCCAAGGGACACGGCGTCCCCGAGGTCATGGACGCGATCTATTACGGCGGCGGTGTCATCCGGCCGGTGGTCGCGGTCGCCAAATCGCTCGCTTCGGCATTGGCCATCGGCAGCGGCGCCGCGGTCGGGCGCGAGGGGCCCATCATCCAGATCGGCTCGGCGCTCGGTTCGACCTTGGGTCAGCTGATCGCGATGAGCCCAGGCCAGCGCATCACCCTGGTCGCGGCCGGCGCCGGCGCGGGCATCGCCGCGACCTTCAATACGCCGATCGGCGGGGTGCTGTTTGCGATCGAGCTGATGCTGCCCGAGGTCAGCGTCAACACCTTCTTGCCGGTTGCGGTGGCGACCGGGACGGCAACTTTCATCGGCCGACTGTTTTTTGGCCCGCAGCCGGCGTTTCACGTGCCGACGATCGTGCCGCTGCCGGCCGAGCCCGCCGCCGGGGCGCTGGTCTTGGCGCTCTACGTCGTGCTCGGCGCATTGTGCGGAGTGGCGGCAGCCGGTTTTATCCGCGGGCTGCACCTCGTCGAGGATCTGTTCGAGCGTATCCCGCGACCCTACCTGCGCCACTGTCTCGGCATGCTGCTGGTCGGCATTCTGATCTACGCCCTTTATGCGAAATTCGGGCACTACTTTGTCGAGGGCGTCGGCTACGCCACGATCCAGGCGATCCTGACCGGCCATCTGACTTTTGTCGCACTGCTGGCGCTGCTGTTCGCGGCGAAGCTCGCGGCGACTTCGGTCAGCCTCGGCTCGGGCTCGTCGGGCGGGATCTTTTCACCGTCGCTGTTTATGGGCGCGACCCTGGGGGCCGCTTTTGCCGCGCTGGTGTCGGCGATCGTGCCGGGAAGCCCGGTGAACCTGCCGGCCTTTGCGATGGTCGGCATGGGCGCGATGGTCGGCGGCGGCACCGGCGCGGCGATGACCGCGGTGACGATGATCTTCGAGATGACCCGCGACTACGACATCGTATTGCCGATGATCCTCGCGGTCGCGGTGGCGCTCGGCGTCCGCCGCCTCTTGTCGCGCGAAAACATCTACACGCTAAAGCTGGTCCGCCGCGGACACGCGATCCCAAAGGCGCTCCAGGCCAACATGTTTCTGGTCCGCAAGGCCAAGGAGGTCATGGAGCGGGATTTTCTGATCGTCCCCGCCGATCTCGGCCTGAATGCGTTTTTGCGCCGGTCCGATCACCCCACCGGCATGCGCCACATCGTCGTCACCAAGGGCGACCGCATCTTTGGCGTCGTCCGCATCAACACCGCATTGAGGCCCGGCGTCGCCGAGGCCGGCGCCGACATCGCTTTTGGCGATGTCGCGACCCGCGATTTCACGCTGAGCAGGGAAGACGACGTCGCCTTTGACGTGATCACCCGGATGTGGCGCCGGCACGCCGTCATGGCGATCGTCGTGCGCAGCGACGGCCGCCATTTCCGCCTGCCCCGGCCGGGCGACGTCCTGGGTGTCATTACCAAGGAGCATGTCGCCGATGCGGTAGCGGGCAGTATCCAAGTCTATCCGCGATAGATTGCGCACGCCGCGCGGCGTGCGATGGAACTTCGGCCGCCGCCGCGGCATTTAGAATAAAGAATGAACAAGCGTAAGACAGACGAACTGGCGGCGATCCTCGTTAACCAATACGGCTCCTGGGCGCTCGACCATGCCAAAGAGCGGCGAGCGCAGCACGCGCACGCTCGGCGGTCGGAAGCCTTTCGGGTATGGAATTCGATCGCGGCGGCGACGGCGCGGCTGTTGCGCGCCCAAGGCCGCACGAGAAATCCCGCCCAGTAAACGGCGGATCAGCGGTCGACCCAGGCGATGCGCAACACGTTGGTGGCGCCGGGCGTGCCGAACGGAACCCCGGCGGTGACGACGATGCGCTGGCCGGGTTCGGCGATCCCCTCGCGATGGGCGATGCGCGCGGCTTTTTGCACCATGTCGGTGAAGTTCTTGACGTCGCTCGACTGCACGCAATGCGCGCCCCACAGAACCGCGAGCCGGCGTGCCGTCGCCAGTTTCGCGGTCAGCACCAGGATCGGCGCCGCCGGGCGCTCGCGAGCGGCGCGCAGCGCGGTGGCCCCCGAAGTCGTGTAGGACACGATCGCGGCGGCGCCGAGCACGCCCGCGACCTGGCACGCCGCGGCGCTGATCGCGTCGGGTGCGGTGTGTTCGTGCTCGACCCGCGTCCCCTCGAGCATCGTGCGATAAAGCGGGTCCTGCTGCACCCGGCAGGCGATGCGGTCCATCATCACCACCGCTTCGACCGGATAGCGGCCGGCCGCGGTCTCGGCCGAAAGCATCACCGCGTCGGCGCCGTCATAGACCGCGGTCGCGACATCTGATGCCTCGGCGCGGGTCGGGGTCGGCGAGAGGATCATCGATTCGAGCATCTGGGTGGCGACGACGACCGGCTTGCCGGCGAGACGACAGGCATGCACCACCTGCTTTTGCACGATCGGCACGTCTTCGGGCGGCATTTCGACGCCGAGGTCGCCGCGCGCGACCATCAGCGCGTCGGCCTGCTCGATGATCTCGGGCAGGCACTGGATCGCCGCCGGCTTTTCGAGCTTGACCATGACCCCGGCGCGGCCGGCGACGAGCTTGCGGCCTTCGGCCACGTCATCCGGCCGCTGGACAAAGGACAGCGCAATCCAGTCGGCGCCATGGTCGAGGGCAAAGGCGAGGTCGGCCCGGTCCTTTTCGGTGATCGCCGACAATGGCAGCACGGCGTTCGGCACGTTGACGCCCTTGCGGTCGGACAGGGTTCCGCCGACCCGGCACAATGTCTCGGCGTATTCGGCGCAGCAGGTTTCGGTCTCGAGCCGCACCTTGCCGTCGTCGAGCAGCAATTCGGTGCCGGGCTCCAGCGCCTCGAAAATCTCGGGATGCGGCAGCGGGGCACGGGTCTCGTCGCCGGGGCTGCGATCGAGGTCGAGCCGAAAGCGGTCGCCGGCGGCGAGTTGGATCGGACCTTTGGCGAAGGTGCCGAGGCGCAGCTTTGGCCCTTGCAGATCGGCCAGGATGCCGATCGGCCGGCCGGTCGCCTGTTCGATCTCCCGGATCGCTGCGAAGCGGGCCAGGTGATCCTGATGCGTGCCGTGGCTGAAGTTGAGCCGGAATACGTCGACGCCGGCGTCGAACAGGGCGCGGATCTGTTCCGGCGTCGAACTCGACGGGCCAAGAGTCGCGACGATCTTTGCGCTGCGCCGGCGCCGCATCTCTATCTCCCCCGGCATCTTCTCAGGCGGTAACCAGGATCGCCCGGAAATCGTTGACGTTGGTCAAAGTCGGGCCGGTCACGACAAGGTCGCCGAGCGCCGCGAAAAAGCCGTAGCCATCATTGTCGGCGAGCGCCGCCGCCGGTCGGATCCCGCTCGCCGCGGCCCGCGCGATGCTGTCGGGATAGGCTATCGCGCCCGCATTGTCCTCGGTTCCGTCGATGCCGTCGGTGTCGCAGGCAAGCGCCGCGATGCCGTCGGCGCCGTCTAGCGCCACCGTCAGCGCCAGCAGGAATTCGACATTGCGCCCGCCGCGGCCCGTGCCCCTGACGGTAACCGTCGTCTCGCCTCCCGACAGCAGCACGGCCGGCGGCCGGACCGCCCGGTTGCCGACGCGAAACTCACCGGCGCGCAATTGCCGCGCGATCGCCGCGTGCACCAGCGCGACATCGCGCGCTTCGCCCTCGATCCGGTCACTGAGCACGATCGGCGTGACCTTCCGCCGCAGCGCCTCGGCGGCCGCCGCCTTCAGCGAGTCTTGCGGGCTGGCGATCAACTCGAACCGTGCGCGCCGGAATATCGGGTCGCCGGGTTTTGGCGTTTCCTCGGCCGCGGCCGCCAGGTGCTCGACAACCCCCACGGGTTCGTCGATGCGGTATTTCGCGAGCACCCCCCGCGCATCGGCAAACGTCGTCGCGTCGGGCACCGTCGGGCCCGAGGCGATCACCGCCGGGTCGTCGCCGGGTACGTCGGAAATCGCCAAGGTGACGATGCCGGCCGGCGCCGCCGCGGCGGCAAGACGACCACCCTTGATCGCCGAGAGGTGTTTGCGCACCGTGTTGATCTCGCCGATCGTCGCACCGCAGCGCAGCAATGCCCGCGTCACCGCTTGCTTGTCGGCGAGGGTCAATCCCGGGGCTGGCAATGTTAGCAGCGCCGAACCGCCGCCCGAGGCGAGAAACACGAGCTGGTCGTCGGGTCCGAGGCTCCGCGCCAGGTCGAGGATCCGCCGCGCCGCGCGCTCTCCGGCGTCGTCCGGCACCGGGTGGCTCGCTTCGAGGATCTCGACCCGCTCGCAGGGTAAGGCGTGACCGTAGCGGGTCAGCACGACGCCTTCGAGCGGACCCGGCCACATTTTCTCGAACGCGTGCGCCATCGCCGCCGCGGCCTTGCCGGCGCCGGCGAGCACCGTCCGGCCGGAGACGGCGGGCGGAATATGTCCGGCGAGCGTGCGCGACGGGTCGGCCGCGGCCAACGCCGCGGCAAACATGGCCTTTAGGAATTCGCCCGGCGGCGATTGATCGCGCGGCGCCACGTCACTCTTCGGTCTTGCCAAGCCCGACGGCATTTCATATCGAGCGCCGGGGAAAGGCCAGCATTAGATCGCCGTTGCCGGCGAGGGGGGCGCAGTCATCAGCGTGGGTCGGGAAAAGCGCATCGTGAGCTTGTCTTGCCGCCGGAGGGCGATGCGGGCGGCGTTGTTGGCGTGGCTGCTGATCACAGCACCGCCGAGCCGGGCCGATTCGACGCCGCCGTCACCACCGCCATCGGCATCGACGCCGTTTTCGGAGATCTTCGCCCAGCTTGCCGCCCGGCTGGTCGAGGTCGTGGTCAACATTTCGACGACCGAGGCCAACACCCCACCCGCGACCAAGGGCGCGACCGAGGGCCAGCCGAACCCGGGATCGCAGCTCAACGAATTTTTCCAGGATTTCTTTGGCGACCGCGGCGCGCCTGGCGGGCCCAACGGCCTGGCGCCGCCGATCGCCTCGCTCGGATCGGGATTTATCATCGACCCGTCCGGGCTGATCGTCACCAACAACCACGTTATCGCCAACGCCGAGCAGATCAGCGTCACCCTGTCGGACAACACGACATTGGAGGCGCATGTCGTCGGCCGCGACCCGGTCAGCGACCTCGCCTTGCTGAAAGTCGACGCCAAGACGCCGCTGCCGGCGGCGCGATGGGGCGATTCGGCCAAAACCAGGGTCGGCGACTGGGTATTGGCGATCGGCAACCCGTTCGGCCTCGGCGGAACGGTGACCTCGGGGATCATTTCGGCGACGGCGCGCGACATCCATGCCGGGCCTTACGACGATTTCCTGCAAACCGACGCGTCGATCAACCGCGGCAACTCGGGCGGGCCGATGTTCAATTTGAACGGCGACGTGATCGGCATCAACACTGCGATCTTCTCGCCCTCGGGCGGGTCGATCGGTATCGGCTTTGCGATACCGTCCGCCTCGGCGCGCCCGATCATCGACCAGCTCAAAGCGACCGGCAAGGTCGAACGCGGCTGGATCGGCGCCCACATCCAGCCGGTGACCGACGACATGGCCGAGGCGATCGGGCTCGACAAAGGCCGTGGCGCGATGATCGCCTCGATCGATCCGGCAAGCCCGGCGGCGGCGGCAAAACTGCAGCCGGGCGACGTGATCCTGTCCTACGACGGCAAGCCCGTCGACCGCAGCCGCCAGTTGCCCCGGCTGGTCGCCGACTCGCCCCCCGACAAGGCCGTCAAACTGTCGATCTGGCGCGACGGCAAAGCGCGCGCGGTCGATCTCAAAGTCGCGGCGCTCGACCCCAACCGCCCGCCCCCGCCGCCGCCGGCGGAGCCGGAAAAGCCGAAACCGCCGCCGACGGTCGATGCGCTCGGCCTCAAGCTCGCCAGGCTGAGCGGCGATCTACGCAAGCAGTTCTCGTTGCCCGAGACGGCAAAAGGGGTCGTCATCGTCGACGTCCCGGCAAACAGCGCGGCCGCCAGCCAAGGATTGCGGCCGGGCGACCTGCTTGTCGCCGTCGGCGCGGGCGCGGTCACGGCGCCCGACGAGGTTCAGCAGAAGGCCGCCGCCGCACAAAAGATCGCGCGCAAAAATCTGCTGGTCCGGGTCGAGCGCGACGGCACCACCCGCTTTGTCGCCCTCCCCGCCGAGGGCGGCTAGACAAGCCGCGCCTACTCCGCCGCGGCCAATGCGGGAGCAGGCGCCGGGCTGCGCAACCGCGTGAGGAGGTCGGCTTCCTTCGCCTTGGCGCGGGCGAGGTTCGCATCCTTGATGTGGCCAAAACCGCGGATCTCTAGCGGCAACAACGCAAGCTCGACCGCGACGGCGTGGTTGGCGGGTGTCAGGCAGCCGACGATCTCGTCGATCACCGCTTCGTAGTCGGCGATCAGCCGGCGTTCGGCGCGGCGCTCCTCGCTGCGCGCGAAAATGTCGAAACTGGTGCCGCGCAACCGCTTCAGCTTGGCCAACAATCGGAACACCGTCAGCATCCACGGCCCGAATTCCCGCTTGCGCAAATGCCCGGTCCGCGGGTCGCGGTCGCCAAGGATCGGCGGGGCGAGGTGAAAGCGCACCTCGTACGGGCCTTCGAATTGGTCGGCGACGCGCTTCAGAAAATCGCTCTGCGCGTAGAGCCGGGCGACCTCGTATTCGTCCTTGTACGCCATCAGCTTGAACAGGCCGCGGGCGACCGCTTCGCTCAGCGCCGTGCTCACCGAACTGCCGGAAAGACAGGCCGCCTCGGCGTCGCGCACGCGCCGTACCTGCACCGCATAGCGCCCGGCATAGGCGCTGTCCTGGTAATCGGTCAAAAACGCGATCCGGCGGTCGATGACTTGTTCGAGCGATTCGGAGAGCCAGTGGCTCGCCGGGAGGGAAGCGGTTGGCATCGCCCGGGCTTCGACCAGCGCCGGGTCTTCGGCGGCGCGACGGCCCCAGCGGAAGGCGTTGCGGTTGAACTCGACGGCGACCGCGTTCAATTCGATCGCACGCTCGATCGCCTCGGCCGACAACGGCACCAGCCCGCGCTGATAGGCATAGCCGAGCATGAACAGATTGCTGGCGATCGAATCGCCGAACAATCCGGTCGCGAGCCGGGTCGCATCGAGGAACTCGGCGCTGTCGGGTCCGGTCGCCTCGGCGATGCTGCGTTCCATGGCACCCGTCGGGAACACCAGATCGGGGTTGCGGGTGAAGTCGCCGGTGATGGTTTCGTGGCTGTTGATGATCGCCCGGCTGTGACCCGGCTCGAGCTTTGAGAGCGCGTCGGCGCTGGCGGACACGACGAGATCGCAGCCCAACAGCAAGCGGGCGTTGCCGGCGGCAATCCGCACCGCATGGATCTGGTCGGGCCGTTCGGCGATTCGCACATGGCTGTAGACGGCACCGCCCTTTTGCGCGAGGCCGGTCATGTCGAGGACGGTGCAGCCCTTGCCCTCGAGATGCGCCGCCATGCCGAGCAACGCGCCGATCGTAACGACGCCGGTCCCGCCGACGCCGGTCACGAGAATGCCGTAAGGCTGGTCGAGAGCGGGATGCGCCGGCTCGGGCAGAGCCGGCAGGCCGGCTTCGCCGAGATCGCCCGCCGGGCGCTTTTTGAGGCCGCCGCCATGGACGGTCACAAAGCTCGGGCAAAAGCCCTCGACGCAGGAGTAATCCTTGTTGCAGCTCGATTGGTCGATCGCCCGCTTGCGGCCGAATTCGGTTTCGACCGGCACCACCGAGACGCAATTCGAGGTCTTCGAGCAATCGCCGCAGCCCTCGCAAACCAGATCGTTGATAAAGACGCGCTTGGCGGGGTCGGGGAAACGGCCGCGCTTGCGGCGGCGGCGCTTTTCGGCGGCACAGGTCTGGTCGTAGACTATCGCGGTGACGCCCGGGATGTCGCGCAATTCGCGCTGCACGGCGTCGAGGTCGTCGCGATGGCGGACGGCGGTACCGGCCGCGAAATCGACCGTGGACGGGTATTTGTCGGGCTCGTCGGTGACGACGACGATGCGCTCGACCCCTTCGGCGGCGAGTTGCCGGGTCAGCCTCGGAACCGTCAGGCCGCCGTCGATCGGCTGGCCGCCGGTCATCGCCACCGCGTCGTTGAACAGCAGCTTGTAGGTGATGTTGACCTTGGCGGCGACCGCGGCGCGGATCGCCAATATCCCCGAATGGGTATAGGTGCCGTCGCCGAGATTGGCGAAGACATGCGGCGTTTCGGTAAACGGCGCCTGGCCGATCCACGGCACCCCCTCGCCGCCCATCTGGGTAAAGGTCGCGGTCGACCGGTCCATGAACTGCGCCAAGTAATGGCAGCCGATGCCAGCCAATGCGCGGCTGCCCTCGGGCACCGTGGTCGAAGTGTTGTGCGGGCAGCCCGAGCAGAAATAGGGCGTGCGCGCAAACGGCACGATATTGCCGCCGAGCTGGCGTTCCTTGGCTTCGAGAAAAGCCAGCCGCTCTTGGATGCGCGGCGAAGTGTGAAAGCGCGCGATGCGCTGGGCGATGACCCGGGCGATCATCGCCGGGGTCAATTCGCCGGTCGAGGGCAGGATCCAGTTCCGGTTCTCGTCGAACTTGCCGATGACGCGCGGCCGGACATCCTCGCGCCAATTGTAGAGCTGCTCTTTGAACTGGTTTTCGATGACCGCCCGCTTTTCCTCGACGACGAGGATCTCGTCGAGCCCCTCGGCGAAATGGCGGATGCCCTCGCGTTCGAGCGGCCACGACATCCCGACCTTGTAAAGGCGGAAGCCGATCTCGGCGGCGTGCGCGTCGTCGATGCCCAAATCATCGAGCGCCTGGCGGACGTCGAGATAGGATTTGCCGGTGGTGACGATGCCGAAGCGCGGGCGCGGGCTGTCGATGACGATGCGGTTGAGCCCATTGGCGCCGCCAAAGGCGAGTGCGGCATAGAGTTTGTATTTGTGCAGCCGGTATTCCTGTTCGAGCGGCTGGTCGGGCCAGCGAATGTTTAATCCGCCGGCCGGCATCTCGAAATCCTTGGGCAAAATAATTCCGACCCGTTCGGGCTCGAGTTCGACCGAGGCCGAGCTGTCCATCGTCTCGGCGATCGTCTTCAGCGCGATCCAGCAGCCGGAATAGCGCGACATAGCCCAGCCGTAGAGGCCGAAATCGAGAATTTCCTGTACCCCGGAAGGGTTAAGCACCGGGATACAGGCGTCCATGAACGCATATTCCGATTGATGGGCGAGCGTCGAGGATTTGCAGGTGTGATCGTCGCCGGCGAGCAGCAGCACCCCGCCGTGCCGCGACGACCCGGCGGCGTTGCCGTGCTTCAGCGCGTCGCCGCTGCGGTCCACACCGGGCCCCTTGGCGTACCACATCGCAAAAACGCCGTCATATTTGGCGCCCGCGAACAGGTTGAGCTGCTGGCTGCCCCAGACCGCGGTGGCGCCCAGCTCCTCGTTGATCGCCGGCTGAAAGCGGATGTGGTTCTTTTCGATAAAGCGCCGCGCACTCCACAATGCCTGGTCGAACCCGCCCAAAGGCGAGCCGCGATAGCCCGAGATGAAACAGCCGGTGTTGAGCCCGGCTGCAGCATCGCGCTGGCGCTGCACCATCGGCAGGCGCACCAGTGCCTGGGTCCCGGTCAGGTAGACGCGCCCCCTATCGAGCGCATATTTGTCGTCGAGTGTGACCGGCGCCAGCGCCACTGCCATCGCGACCTCCCAAAGCCGCCGCTCTGCTTTGATAAGACGTAGTGTTTTCCACGTGGTTCCTCAATGAGCGCCGCGATCCGATCGGGAAAAGGAAACGAACGAGCGTCGCGACGCTCGCTTCATCGCGCGAACTGCCGCGCGCGGCGGACCCCGCGACACAAACACCATCGCCGGCCAACTTCGCCGGGCGCGCCGACAGCGATTGCGGTGCCGCATCGGCAGGAGTAATGCATCATTAAATTAATTCCTCGCTCAAATCGTGGACCGCCGCCATGCCTGTAACGGCCCTGAAACGTGCACCCCCGGATCAGTCGCTGATTGGCGCGCTGCGCGACCTGCTCGGCGACCGCCTGTCGACCGCGGCGGCGATCTGCGCCCAGCATGGCAAGGACGAATCCTATCATCAGGCGCATGCGCCCGATGCCGTTGCCTTTCCTCGCAATACCGAGGAAGTCGCGGCGATCGTCAAGCTTTGCGCCCGGCACCTGACGCCGGTCATCGCCTTTGGCACCGGCACATCGCTCGAAGGCCACGTCGCCGCGCTCAATGGCGGGATCTGCGTCGACATGACGCAAATGAACGCGATTTTGCGGGTCAATGCCGCGGATCTCGACGCGACGGTCGAGGCCGGGGTGACGCGCAAGCAGCTCAATGAACATCTGCGCGATACTGGGCTGTTTTTCCCGATCGATCCCGGTGCCGACGCCTCGCTCGGCGGCATGGCCGCGACGCGCGCCTCGGGCACCAACGCGGTGCGTTATGGAACGATGCGCGAGAATGTGCTGTCGCTGACCGTCGTGCTGGCCGACGGCCGCGTCATTCGCACCGCGCGCCGCGCCCGCAAATCGGCGGCCGGATACGATTTGACCCGTCTGTTTGTCGGCTCCGAGGGAACGCTCGGCGTCATTACCGAGCTGACGGTGCGGCTCTACGGCATTCCCGAGGCGATCTCGGCTGCGGTCTGCGCTTTTCCGACGCTTGAGAACGCGGTCGACACCGTGATCTCGACGATCCAGGCCGGCGTGCCGGTTGCGCGAATCGAATTGCTCGACGAAGCGCAAATGGCCGCGATCAACAAATATTCAAAGCTCGACCACCAGGTGGCGCCGACGCTTTTTTTCGAGTTTCACGGCTCCCCCGGCGGGGTCGCCGAGCAGTCCGAAACCGTAAAGTCGATCGCCGCCGAGTACGGCGGCGCCGATTTCCGCTGGGCAACGACCGCCGAGCAGCGCTCGAAGCTGTGGCAGGCGCGGCACGATGCCTATTATGCGGCACTGGCGTTGCGGCCCGGCTCAAAGGGCTGGGCGACAGATGTCTGTGTGCCGATATCTCGGTTGGCTGAATGTATTCGCGAGACCAAGCAGGATCTGGCGCAATCGCCGATACCCTCGGCATTGGTCGGTCATGCCGGCGATGGTAATTTTCATCTTGTCTTTATGATCGACCCGGATCGCCCCGAAGAAATAGCCGAGGCGAGCCGGCTCAATGATCAAATGGTCGCGCGCGCGCTGAGCATGGAGGGCACCTGCACCGGCGAGCATGGCGTTGGCTATGGCAAGATGAACTTTCTGATCGCCGAACATGGCGAGGCGGTCAGCGTCATGCGAACGATCAAGCGCGCGCTCGATCCCGACAACATCATGAACCCCGGCAAGATCGTCAGCATCTGACCGCATCGAAAAATCGAGGAAAATCGGCGGCCGATGGTGACGGAACTTGATCAGCCCCTTCACTGTTTAGTTGACGGCGGGTATTATCAGGTGTTTGAAAAACGGGCTCGGGTCGTGGCGCTCTCGTAAGCTTTGGTAAACCGATCTGCGGGATCGTCGTTCTGGCCCCGAATTTTCCGCCTTGCGTCTTTCCGCGGTATGGATTGAAGCTCATGCCCAAGTACGGGTGAGCCGGGTACCCAGAGAACGACACCGAAGAACTTACAAACGAAGGTCTTTCGTATGGAGAAATCGAGTAAAAGAGGGAAAATCCCTCAGCAGGATTGGCCGTCGATTATTAAGCGATACGAGGCCGGGGAAACGCTGGCGAGCATCGCCCGGACATATGACTGCTCGCCGCCGGCAATCAGCTATATCGTCAGTCGGACGCGAGCGCGCAGCGCGGCGGCCGAAGCGGCCGCACCCAAGCCGGCGGCACCGGCTGAGCCGCAATTGATCAAAGCATCGTCTTCGCCGATGCCGACAAACGGCATACCAGCCGACGAAGCAACGCATAACAGCGCCGGCGGCGGCGTAAATACGGGTTTAATCATGCCGGTTGCCGAGCCGGTCAGTATCGAGCGTGCGCCGGCGGCCCCGGAGCCGAGCGCGAGCGGATTGTTCCCAGACCAGCCGCCACCGCCGCACAAAGTGGTCGAAAGCCAAAGTTCGCCTGAAATCGACCGAGCGGCGCCGCGCTACGTACAGGGCCAGCGCGATGTTTATCGGGGCGATCATGCGGTCACGCCGTCACCCATGCCGAGCCCATCCGGCGGGCCGGCGCACAATGCCGGCGGGCCGGGGCACATTGCCGGCAGGCCGGGGCACAATGCTGGCGGGCCGGGGCACAATGCCGGCGGGCCTTCCCAGAACGGCGAAGCGCGCCGCACGCTCCATTTGTCGCTGTCGCAAGCCAATGGGGCCGGCGGCGATTCGCATTCGCCCCACGCGCAGAACGCCGTCAATCCGGCGCATGGCTCCGACAACCGTCTAGCGGCGCGCCCGCAAAGCGGCCAACCGGGTTTCGCGCAGCAGCCCCGCCAGGCCGCGGGGCCTGCCCTTCCGTTCGGCCCGCCGCCGAGCCCGATGGGTGCGGTGCGCGGCCCGGCGATCGCACCGAGCGACGCTCAGAGAGCAAGAGAGGGCGGCGCGTTCATCGACCACGCGTTGCGCGAGCGAATCGACGGCGACATCGCGGCCTTTCTTGCCGCCTTTGACGCGGCCCTCGATCACGATACGGCGGAGAGCCGAACCGGGCTGCGCGAGGCGACCGACCGGCTGCTGCGCGCCGGGGCGCGGACGCGAATCGAGCTCGAACGGCTGGAGGCACGCGTCCCGCTCGGCTCGCGCGACAAGGACCCGCATGCGTCCTCG
>Ga0210396_10004687_pt1 | contig 13329 bp, 12 predicted proteins | sample IncBWH17OmetaG_FD_155466 | JGI IMG/M metagenome (GOLD analysis project Ga0210396, IMG submission 155466) | Forest soil microbial communities from Barre Woods Harvard Forest LTER site, Petersham, Massachusetts, United States - Inc-BW-H-17-O ...
GAATGCACGACCGATTGCGCATAGGCGTTGCCGATTGCGCCACCAACCAGCAGCAACGGCACGAACATCGCGGAGACGCCGCCCGTGCCGAGTGAAAAGATCGTCGCGAGCAGCTTCAACGCGGCGAACACCAGCAGCACCTCGGTCGGAATCGGATGGCTGAGCACGTAACGCACGGCTTCGTAGTTGGGGCCGATCGGAATGAGCGGGCCATTGTAAATCGTCACGAACAACAGGCCACACAGCGCAGTGCCGAGTCCGCCAATCGTCGTTTTCAGCCAGTGCGGTATCCGGCTGGTGATGGAAAATCTACGGACGCGGCGAAAGGTGATATCGAAGACGATCGCGATGAGCCCGATGCCGGCGCCGAGCAGCGCCGACCACCATACGTCGCGCGCGCGGAAGCTGGTGCTGCCCGCGAAACCGAACAGCGGTTGCGCGCCGACGATCGAAACCAGCGTCGCATAAGCTACGACGGACGCTATTAGCGACGGCAACAGCGCCTCGTGCGCAAGGTCGTCCTTGTACGGCATCTCGAGCGCAAAGACGATACCGGTGAGCGGCGCGCGGAAGACCGCCGACATTCCGGCCGCCGCACCGCTGATCAACATGATACGGCGGTCGCGCGCCTCCAGCCCGAAGCGTCGCAGCTTGGTCCATAGCCACGACCCGATCGCACCACCGCTGTAGATGCTTGGTCCCTCGAGCGCCGCGCTGCCGCCGGAGCCGACGGTGGTCACCGCGGCGAGCAGCTTCCACCAGAACGGATGGACGTCGATGTCGCCCTGATGCTCGTGGTAGGAGCGAACGATCTCCTCGGTCGAGTGTTCGTCGGGGTCGGGCGTGAAGAACTGCATTATCAAGCCCGTCAAAAGGAAGCCGGCGACGAGTCCGACCACGATTGCCCAATGGTGGGCAAGATAGTAGGGAAGTAGAGCGGCCCAGATTACGTCTAGGACAAGCACGGCAATTGCGGTTATGATGAGTCCGGCCAGGATGCCGATGACGGGCGCGACGAGGAGCCATTTCTGGATGTCGCGTGAGTAGGTCGCCGTCAGGTCTTCGTTGACGAGGGCGGTGTACTTTCGCAGGAGCGGATGTTTGAAGAATCTCGAGTCGAGCAAGTTCGCCAGGATTTCCAACGCTGCGGTCCTTTCCCGGCGTGGCGCCGGCTCGGCGATTTACTTTCGGGACGAGATGTATAACAACATGTATCGTCGTGGCACAGTGGCAGCAACGAGTGTAGCAGAATTGCCACAAGGAATCGGTCGCTGGATATTGATCCGAGGCCAATTCAGCGGCGGCGTGCAGGATGCAAGCAATGTTCTACGTCCAAATCGGAGATTTGCGGCTTATCGAGGGCTTCAGTCACTTTCGCGACACCATACCTCATCTAGGCACAATGTCCCTCGTCATGCCACGGCGCGAATTTAGCCCCGGAGAAATGGCACGGCACTTGGATCATTAGTTTACCAGAGATTCACCCGGCTCCGTCCAGGCAACTTTAGCGACACGTTCGTAAACGGGCTGCCCCGGATTCTGTCAGGTGATGGGGGACTATGAGCGAACCAGAAAAAGAGAAAGAGGAAGATAAGGACCTGAGCCCGTTAAGTCCGGCGGTCAGGATTTTTCTCGTCGAAGATAATCCCGACCACGTTTTTATCGCGCTCACTGTGGTGCGGCAGGTGCTCGGCGACGATATCGAATTGGTACACGCGTCGAATGCCGATGAGGCGCTGCTCATGATCGCCCAGTTCACCGAGCAGGATCGCCCCGATTTGTTCCTGGTCGATTTACGCCTGCCAGACAACGGCGGCTTCTCAGTATTGCAAGCGGCTCGTGCGAACGAGGCGCTGACGGCAGTCCCGATGTTCGTGATCACCAGCTCGCTCTACGATCGCGACATTGCCGAGAGCTATCAGCTCGGCGCCTCTGCCGTCCTGTGCAAGCCGCTGTCGCGCGCCAAGCTGCGCGACGAGTTGGTACGCGTGGGAGCGTTGCCGCTCTCTCAGCGCCCGGGCGACCCCGCGTATCGCCACTGACCATATCCCGATCGCATAATTCTGCGGGCTGTGAGTTGTAAGGACTCGCGGCCCGTTTGATTTTTGCAGGCTTGACCCTTGCGCCGGCAAATAGGATTCTCGCTGACGATCTGCGCTGCTTGCCGACGCGCCTGCGTTGCAGTGAAAAGCGAAAATCATCACACAGGAGTTGCCGTGAAACCCTACACATTCGAGAAAAGCGAAGCGCTGATGGAGCGCGCCAAGAAAGTTGTTCCCGGCGGTATCTACGGCCATCAGACTCCCCTGGTGCTGACCAAGGGCGCCTACCCCTCGTTCTTTGCGCGCGGCGAGGGTTCGCACATCTGGGACGTCGATGGCAACGAGTACATCGACTACATGTGCTCGTACGGCCCAATCGTGCTCGGCCATCGCCATCCCAAGGTCGAGGAGGCCGCGCGCCGGCAAATGGATCTCGGCAACTGCTTCAACGCGCCGGGGCCGGCGTGGGTCGAGCTTGCGGAACATCTTGTTTCAATCACGCCGTTTGCCGACTGGACGGTGTTCGCGAAAAACGGATCCGACGTATGCACCTGGGCGACTGAGGTCGCGCGGCATGCGACGGGACGGCAGAAGATAGCGATGTGTTCGGGCGCATACCATGGCACTCACGCGTGGTGCACGCCGGCGCCCAGCGGAGTGACGCCGGAAGATCGGGCGAACGTCGCCTATTTTCGTTTCAATGATCTTGAGAGTCTGCGCCGCACGGTGGAAGAAAACAGCGGAAAGATTGCGGGCGTAATCATATCGCCCTTCAAGCACGACGCCGGTCACGATTCCGAGTTGCCGGTCGAAGGATTTTTCGCGGGCGTGCGCAAGCTCTGCGACGACAACGGCATCGTGCTCATCCTCGACGACGTTCGCGCCGGCTTTCGCCTGAACATCGGCGGCTCGGGCGAGCTGTTCGGCCTGCGCCCCGACCTTGCGACCTACTGCAAGGCTATCGCCAACGGCTATCCGCTCGCCGCATGCCTTGGACGCGACAGCCTCAAGCAGGCGGCGCAGGAAGTGTTCTTCACGGGATCGTACTTCACCAGCGCTGTGCCGATGGCGGCGAGCCTGGCGAATATCAAGGAGCTGCAGGCGAGCGGTGGGATCGAGCGGATGCGCGTGAGCGGCGAGAAGCTGCGCACGGGTCTGCTCGCGCAGGCGCGCAGCGCCGGAATCGAGGTGACGTACTCGGGACCGCCGGCGCTGCCGTACATGACGTTCAAGGCCGACGCGGGCCATTTCGATCGCGCCAAGGTTTTTGCGGGCGCATGCTCGCGCGCGGGAGTGTACTTCGCGCCGCGCCACAACTGGTTCATCTCGGCCGCGCACACCGATCGCGACATCGAGCAGACGTTGAACGTCACCGAGCAAGCCTTCGAAGCGGTGCGAAAACAGTTCGGCGCCTAGCGCCGGCGCTTTCAACCGCTCCTGACGAGTCCCGTAACACCGGCGATAAAGATCGCGCTCAGCAGCCAGCCCGCGATGATGTGCAGCCACAGGTAGTAGCGCAGCACCGATCCGCGAATCGGTACGCGCAGGCCGAGAACGGCGCACTCGCTCGACGCTGTTTCATCGGGCCACCAGTGCTGCTCCTGGTGAAGATTTACGAACGGCAGAAACACGTCGAGTGAGTAGAGCATCGGGTGCAGTCCGACCGTTGAATCTCCCGGCGGCGGCGGGTTGACGTCCGGCCATTTGAAACGCATGACATCCGCGCGCTTGCCAGCCGTCACGACGATGGATCCGAAAAGCACGACCGCGGCTGACCACAGGATGGCGCGCAGCGGCTCATACCCGTAACCGATAGTCGCGTTCAGAAAGCCGCCCCAGATTCGCCCGGGCAGACCGAAGCGCCGGTAGTTTGCGTCATCGCTCGCGATCAGCACCTGGATCGCACCGGCCTGGTCGCCGCTATCGTTCAAGACTTTGGCGAGTTGACTGTAGGGCTGAGGATGATACCCGGGCTGGAGCCGCAACCAGCGCAGCCGCGTGTCAGCATCGCCGAGCGCGTCGGTCCCGTTTGTTTGGGAAAATCCCGTGTAAGTGAAACCGTCGAGGAGAAGATTTCCCTGCGAGGGCCAGCTTTTCTCGTCGTCGATCAGCGCCTCCGCGCTAGCGCCCGTCAGATACAGAAAGCCCCCGTTGGGAAGCGAAACATTGGTCCACACGAGCGCGTTCTTCACGGAGATTCCCGATGCGTCGAGCCCGTGCGGAGTTCCGGCTGCGCCTGAAAATGTCGCCTGCGCCACAAAGAAGTCGGTGCCGATTTTCGCCGTGACGAAATTCACCAGCCCATCGGACACGAACGGCACGCCGTAACCGATAACGACGTTGCCGGCAATGTCGGTGCTGGAAGCGTCGATCGCAGTCATCCCGGGATCGAGAAAGCTGCCATCCATGACGAGGTCAGCGCCGGTAGTCGTACCGCTGATTTGGACGCCGCCGTCGATGTGAAGATCGCGGAAGATTAGGTCGCCGCCAATGCGCATCTGCAGGCCGTAAAACGCGCGCCGCTGAGTATTTTTCGGATCGAACAGATCGAGATCTATCGCTGAACTCTTGAAGCGCCCTGAACTCGTTAGCGACCCGCCAATTCGCGCTTCGGCGACGTTGATTTCTCCCGCAGCCTGAAACTTGGCGTCGAGCTTGAGGTCGTTATCAACCTCAATCCCGGGCGCATCCATTTCGCCGATATGGCCGCCGCCTAAATCGAGGGAGGGAACGACGGTCGCCGCGAGACTGATGCGCTCGGGCACGGCACAGTTGCGCAGAAAAATTGGAAAGGGAACGCGAACGCGAGACAGATTGAGTCGTCCCGTGATGCGCGCGCCGAGGATGCGGATCCCCGCCGGATCGACCATCCGTGAAGCATCGGGGTCGACGCACAGCCATCGAATCAGATCGGCGCGAATCTCTCGCTCGTGGCCCCATTTATCGGCATGCGCAGGATCGTTCGTCGGATCGCTGGGGTTCGCGCTCGTCCCGCCGTGCGCGAAGTCGCCTTGCGCGCGATTCTTGAGATCGACGAACACCAGCAGCGCTCGCTCCGCCTCGGTCAGATTCGGGAATTCCGCTGCCGCCATCGCAACCAGACGGCCAGAGGCCGTGGACGATTTGTCCGTCGCCGCGTGACAGAACGTGGAAGTGATGAGGACGCCAACCAGGAACCCACGCCACAGCCACCACCCCCTCACCCGCTTCGCCATCTGCTACGTGCTCAACCACCGGTAAACGAGTTTCTGGAAGTGCTGGATGCCGCGTTCGCGCGACAACATCAGCTGTCCATGCTCGATAGCGCCCGAGCGCAGGCCGCGCTGGACCGACTCGCACAGCACGACGTCTTCGCGCGTCACGAGATCGCTGAATTGGACGTAGTCGCGCATCTGCTCGTCGCTCAAGTCGTCCGCGAAAAAGTAGTCGACCACCTGCCGCGAGTGGCCCGCATCGATCGGGATTGCGGATATCACCTGCATACTCGGCGGGTTGGCCGACATCGAGAACATCAGGTTGGGCCATAGCGTCGCGTAGGTGACGCCGCGGTCGGGCGATTTCAGGAGCGGGCCGTAGTAGGTCGAGTAGAACTCGTGATCGGTGTCGACGCGATAGCTGTCGGTGTCGATCACTTGCGAAAACTTCGGATGCGCGATCGGGCAATGGTAGCATTCGTTGAAATTCTCGACGACGACCTTCCAGTTCGACGCGAGGTTGTAGGTGTCGCGCCGAAGCATGCGCATTTGCGCGAGATCGATTCCGGCGCGCTCGAAGATCGCCGGCAGTTCGCCGATCAGATCGCGAAGTGGAGCAGCAGCCGGATCAGGGTTGACGAAAATCAGCGGTCCCCACGTCTCGACCGCGAACGGCGCGAGCGAGAGTGTTTCCTTGGCGAATGCGCGCTGCTCATGCTCGCGCGGCGCGTTGCGGAGCGTGCCGTCGAGGTTGTAGGTCCATCCGTGATAGTGGCACTGCAGCGTTTTGCGGTTGCCGGCGCATTCGAGCACGACCTCGCTCCCGCGATGACGGCATACGTTAGCGAATGCGCGAATCGCGCCGCCCGCATCGCGAACGATCACGACTGGCAGATCACCCAACTGCGTCGTGAAGAAATCGCCTACGCCACTGACTTGCCCGGTATGTCCGACGTACTGCCAGGTGCGATGGAAGATACGTTCCTTTTCAGCCTGAAAGACGCCGTCATCGACGTACCATCGCGCGGGCAGCGTATCGCCGCGCTCAAGCGCGCTCGCGAGCGCGGGATCGGCGAAGAAATTTGAGGCGGTGGTCATCTTTCATCGACGCCGAGTCTCGGCGCGTCACCTCATTCTGCGCGACTGCTCTTCGATCGACAAACACACTTCCCTGACCAGTTCGGGCATCGGTTGCGTCCCGTCGAGGCGCAGAACGCTGCAGGGCAGCGTCGCCAACCACGCCTGATGCCGCGCGAGGTTGCGTCCCTCACGCGATCCGTCGTCGTAGTGCGAGGCCCACTCGATGAATTCTTCCATCGCCGGGTTCATGGAGCCGCCATCAGCGACCGCACCAAGACGCCGGGCCTCGCGCGCACGCAACCGCTCCAGTCGAATCGCGGTCGGGACGTAAACAAATGCCACGAGATCGAACAGCGCAACGATGGGAGCGCCCCAGCCGTCGAGCGATCCGCTCAGAATCCAATCCGGGCGATCGAGAAACACCTCGCGCATCAGCCGAAGACGTTCGGCGACCTCGCGCTGTTCGCGATATGGCGGCGTCGTCGGCCGCCAGAAATAGTCATCTGTATCGTGATGCGGCACTGCGAGCGCGTCGGCCAGCGCGCGGCCAAGACTGGTGACCCCGGCGCCGGACGCGCCCATGATGTGCACGCGACAGGTCTTCATCCAACAGGCTTTGCACTCTTCAGACCGCGCAGGACGTCGAGACGAAGCGCCAGCTTTTCGCCGAGCCATAGCGCGTTCACTGCGTGATCGGTGTAGGCGTCGGTGGTCTCGGGATGGACGAGTATGTTCAGGCCGGCGCGATTCAGCATCAGCCATGGAACGATTTTGGCGAATTCTTCGGGATTGAATTTCACCTGGTACATCGATTGCGGATGCGGGCCCACGGCACCGTCACGCCAGCGGCCCATCTCGACTTTGAATTTGCGCTCGATTGCTTCGCGCACATGCGCGGCGGTGTCGCGCGACGCATCGTCGTAATAGATGTGCGCGTGATAGCAACTGATGATCGCGGGATCGATCGCGTTCGGCATCGTGATGACTCCTTCGGCGACGGCCCTCACGCCACGTTCGGCCGCCGCCGACCTGTCCCCGGACGAGGAGAGGTTAGGAGATACGCTCCAGCGCTATCACCGGGATCTGGCGCGTCGTCGCTTTCTGATATTCGTTGAACGTGGGCATCAGCTTGGCCTGCGCGTCGAACAGGCGCTGTCGCTCCGGGTCCTTGGTGATGACAGCCTTGGCCTGGAACTTTTCCTTGCCGACTTCGATGGTGGTCGTCGGATGCGCCTTCAGGTTGTGGTACCACGCCGGATGCTTTGGAAATCCGCCTTTCGACGCAATGATCACCATTCGATCGCCGTCCTTGGTATACACGAGCGGCGTCGTGAACGGCTTGCCGCTTTTGGCGCCGGTAGTAGTCAGCAGCATCAGCGGAGCATTCACGAACGGCCCACTCACCGCCTTGCCGCCGTTGGCGCGAAATTCCTTGATCAAGTTCTCGTTGAATTGTTGCATTGCTTTTTCGTTGAACTCGGCCATGAGACGTCTCCTTTGTTGTGTGCTTGAGCCGCGGAACCCTCACCTACCTCTCCCGTGAAATAACGGACGAGGCAATAGTCGCGTTACCAGACCATGGTTCCGGGCGGCAGATCCATCAGCACTCGCCCGGTGGCTTCGTACACGGCGGGCTGGACGACGACGTGGGCGGTGACGACGTGCGCGTCCCGGAAGCATCGCTCGAGCGGGCTCGACTCGTAAATCGCCGCCGAGCCGCCCGCGTTGTACATGAGATCTACGGCCTGCGCACATCGATGCACAGCGTCCACTGCCGCGAGCCGTACCAGCGCGATTTGCTTTTGCGACACCGGTTTGCTGGTGGCGACGACGTGCGAAACCTCGTCGACAGCTTGATGCAGAAAAGCGCGCGCCGAATGCACGATCGCCTCGGCCCGCGCTACATCGATTTGCAGCGCCGGCCGCTCGCGCAACAGGCTCATCTGCCCGGTTGGAATCTTGGTCAGCGCCAGTTCCTTGAGCGCGTCGATCGCGTGGCGCGCAATGCCGAGAGCGACGGCAGCCTTGGCGGCGGCGAAAGTCGCGACCATGGGGAATTCGTAGAGCGGGCCCTGATCGACCGGCGCGCCGAAGTTCATCGGCTGCGTGAAATCCTCTGCTACAAAAAGATTGTCGATCGTAAAGTCGTGGCTGCCGGTTCCGCGCAAGCCCGCGACGCGCCAGGTGTCGAGGATTTTCACATCAGAGGCGGGCAGCGCTACTTCGATCATCTGGGGGATTCCGTTGGCGCCCATCACCGGCGCGCCTTTTTCGATCAGCATCGCGCCCACGATGAAGATGTCGGCTTGCTGACATCCGCTGCCGAAGGGCCATCGTCCCGTCAGCCGATAGCCACCGTCGGTCCGCACCATCCGGCCGGGAGCCACGGCGCCCGCAATGATCGCGTGCGGAACCGAAGCAACCAGCAGGCGTGCTTTGGCCGCACTGAGATGGGCCGCCAGCAAGCCGCCGTCGAACGCGATCATTATGTTCCATCCCGATGCGCCGTCGGCGTAACTGACTTCCTCGATCGCGCGCAGAACCTGCGCGAGCGGTGTCTCGAGCCCGCCCAACGCTGCAGGAACGCCCATCGAGAAAAGTCCGCCCGCGCGCATCGCGTCCACCACCGGCGCCGCGAGCCGACGCTCGCGCTCGGTCTCGTCGGCATGCGCGCGAATCAGCGGCAGCAACTCGAGGGCGACGCCGACTTGATCGTCGTGAATTAAATCTGAGGCCACTTGTTGTTCCACGGACGCGCTTCTTCGTAGGCGTACGACGCTTGAAGGACGAGATCTTCGCGATGACGCTCCGCGACGATTTGCAGGCCGCACGGCAGACCCGAGTCAGTCAGGCCCGCGCGCACCGACGCGCCGGGGTGGCCGCTCATGTTGAAGGGATAGGTGAACACGACGGCATCGAGCGGATGCTTCAGCGGCTGGCCGTTGATCTCGGTCGGCATCGGACCCTTGGCTGGAAAAGCCTCGGTCGGCAGCACGGGGCATAGCAGGAGGTCGAACCGCTCGAAGACGCGCTGGCACCATTCGTTGAACTCGGTGCGGCGCCGATACGCCGCGCCCATGTGCTTCCAGGTGACGCGGACGGCAGCGTCGGTGCCGGTCGCGAACGCGCGGCCGAAATCATCGTGATACTTCTCGAGCCATTCATACAGCATCGCGTAACCCTGGCCCGCGCCTACCTGCATCCACGCGCGGCCGGTATCGGGCACGGCGTCGTCGATAGTCGTCACGCTGTGGCCGAGGTCCTTGAACACGGCGGCGGCCTTCGCGATCTCGCGTGCGACGTCGTGCTGCACGAGCTGGCCGAAGTCGGGATGAAACGCGATGCGCAGCTTTTTCGGCAGGCCCTCGAGAATCGATTCGTAGGAAATCCCCGGATGCGGCAGCGAGTCGGGATCGGCGGGATGATAGCCGACTACCGCATCCATGAAGATCGCGGCGTCGCGCACGGTGCGCGTGATCGGCCCGTGCACACTGGTGTCGTTCCATTGTTGCATCCCAAGCGTCGGGTCGTTGGGAATGCGGCCGTAGTTCGGCTTCAGCCCGTAGCATCCCGTGTAGCAGGCGGGGATTCGCACCGAACCGCCGCCGTCGGAGCCGGTCGAAATCGGCACGACGCCCGCCGAGATCGCAGCCGAAGTACCGCCCGACGAGCCGCCGGGCGTGCGCTCGAGATTCCACGGGTTGCGCGTTGGGCCGAACAGCAGGTTCTTGGTGAATGCGGTGTAGCCGAACTCGGGCGCGTTGGTTTTGCCGATCACAATCGCGCCCGCGGCCTTGAGCCGCGCCACTTGAATCGAGTCCGCCTTCGACACGTTGTCCTTGAACGGCTTCGATCCGTGGCTGTTCACCAGCCCTACAGTATCCTCGAGGTCCTTTACGCCGAGCGGCAGACCGGCGAGCGTGCCGACTTTTTCGCCGCGCGCGATCTTCTCGTCAAGCGCGCGCGCCTCGGCCATCGCGGCATCGGCGCGCAGCGCGACAAAGGCGTTGATCTTGGGATTGGTCTGCTCGATTCGCCGGATCGTCGCGTCCATCAATTCGCTAGGCTTGAGCTCGCGCTTGCGAATCATCGCGGCAAGTTCGTGAGCCGGCTTCCAATACAGTTCGGTCATGGCAGATACCTCCGAGGCGAGGGCGCTTGCTGTGGCGATGTTTACTACGATGAGGCCGCTGGTATAAAGCGGAACGGGGCTTTGATTTCCCGCAGATCAGCCCATTGGTTCGCGAATAAGGAGTATCGCTTCGTGGAAAAAATGCATTTCACGCGGATGGATCAGGGCAGCGACGAGGATTTCCAAATCCTCAAGCACGTGCATGAGAAGACCCTGGCCGAGTTGCCCGACCTTCTGATGGCCATGGTCGACGACCTCTCGGCGGACCAGGCGTATAACCTCAATCGCCGCGGTCACAGCTTGCAAGCGGCGACGCGCGCGCTGCGCGACGGAGCAAGCGAGGAACTGATAGTAGTCGCGCTATTCCATGATGTTGGCGAGGCGCTCGGGCCGATGAATCACGGCGAGATCGCGGCGTCGATTTTGCGGCCGTTCGTATCCGATGATCACTACAACCTGCTCAAGTACCACGGCCTCTTCCAGACTTACTTTTACGCGCAGCACCTTGGTCTCGATCCGAATGCGCGCGATCAGTTCAAGCGCGAGCCGTGGTATCAGATGACCGTGGATTTCTGCGCGAAGTACGACGAGGTGTCCTTCGACCCGTCGTATCCCAACGAACCGATTACCACGTTCGCGCCGATGGTGCGCCGCGTAATGAACAAGCCTTGGGTCCCGCCGGCGAAAGCGGTGTGAGCGCAGATGACCCTCGAGGCCGGTCGGCGCCGGCGCGTAGTTTGACTCCCTAACAGGTGTTAGATAGATTTTTCGATGACGATGCGAAGCGTTTCGAAAAATTCGGCGTCGCGCGTGAGCGCGAAAGTCGTCGATTTGCGGCGGCCAGCGGACACGCGCGACCGGGTGCTGCAGGTGGCGCAGGCATTGTTCGCCGAGCGCGGCTATCGCGGCACCAGCTTGCGCGACATTGCCAAAAAAATCGGCATCAAGGCGCCGTCTCTGCTGCATCATTTTCCGTCCAAACAGCAGCTCTACCTCGCCGTGCTCGACCGGATGTTCGAGAGTATCGAAGATGCGGCGAACGCCGTGGCGTGGGGGCGCGAGAATCCGCAAGATCGAATGCGGCAGGCAGTGACCGACGTTATCGACTACGTCTCCCGCCGGCCCGACTTTGTGCGGATCATGTGGAAAGAGATGGCCGACGAAAGTGGAGTCGGGCGACAGGTGCTCAAACGCCGATTGCCGCCGCTGTTTTCCACCGCGGTGAATTTTATTTTTCGCGGGCAGCGGGACGGCTGCTTCCGCGCTGAAGTCGATCCGCTGCATTTCATGTGGAGCCTCAACTCGATCACGCTTGGTTACTTCACTACTGCTGCGATGATTCGGCGGCTGTGGAACATGAACCTGCTCGAGCCGGCGATGATCGAGCGCCGCAAGCGCGAAGTGATCGACATGGTCGAGCGCACGCTGTTCACAACAAATACTGATCCGCGGAAGCCTGAAGCGCCGCAGTCATAGACACTGAATAAGGAGAGAGTTGCCACTATGAAGTTGGGAACATTTTATGAGCATCAGCTGCCGCGGCCGTGGAAAGAGGGTTCGGAGCTGAAGCTGTTCCAGGACGCGCTCGACCAGGTCGAACTCGCGGATAAGCTCGGCATCGACCACATGTGGGAGGTCGAGCATCACTTCCTCGAGGAATACGCGCATTCGTCGGCGCCGGAAATTTTTCTCGCGGCGGCCAGCCAGCGTACCAAGCAGATACGGCTCGGTCACGGAATCGTGCTGCTGCCGCCGGGGTACAATCATCCGGCGCGGGTGGCCGAGCGCATCGCAACGCTCGATTTGGTGAGCGGCGGACGCGTCGAGTTCGGCACGGGGGAATCGTCAGCGGAGCTCGAGCTCGGCGGCTTTCGCATCCCGCGCGCCGAAAAACGCGATATGTGGCAGGAGTCGCTCGGCGCGATCGCGCGGATGTTCGTCGAGGATCCTTTCCTTGGCCATGAGGGCAAGTACTTCACGATGCCGCCGCGCAACGTGGTGCCGAAGCCGGTGCAGAAGCCGCATCCGCCGCTGTGGGTCGCATGCTCGCGGCGCGAGACCATCCATCTCGCGGCCAAGCTCGGAATCGGCGCGCTGACGTTCGCATTCGTCTCGCCGGACGAGGCGCGGCAGTGGGTCAACGACTACTACACGACGCTCGAAAATGAGTGCGAGCCGATCGGCTACGCGATCAATCCCAACATCGCGATCGTCACCGGCTTCATGTGCGACAACAACGCCGAGCTGGCGCACAAGGCCGGCGACGAAGGCCTGAAGTTTTTCTCCTACGCCCTCGGCCATCACTATGCGTTTGGCCGGCACGAACCGGGCAAGACCAACATCTGGAACAATTTCAAAACCAGCCCGATCAGTTTACCGGGCATGGATGGCAACTCGTGCGTCGGATCGCCCGACCAGATTCGCACGCGGCTGCGCGAATTCGAGGAAGCCGGCGTCGACCAGGTCGTGTTCATCTCGCAGGCGGGCAACAACAAGCACGAGGACATCTGCTCGTCGCTCAATCTGTTCGCCGAGAAGGTGATGCCGGAGTTCAAGGAGCGCGAGCAAAAGCGTGCTCATCAGAAGGCCGAGCGAATCGCACCGATCCTGGAGAAGGCGATGAAGCGCAAACCTGAACCGAAAATTCCGAAGAGCGACGGACCGACCGTCGTGCAGGCCGGAATGCTCGTCTAGTTAACGCAGCAGCTAGATGAAAGGCCGTCCCGAGTGGGCGGCCTTTTCATTTTCGCGACTGTCAGTCTGTGACCGGCGACGTCGGCGGCGGCCCCACGCGAGTGTACTTCACCGGGAATCCGTGGCACGAGGTTGGATCGACCAGCTCTTCGCGGAAATTACTCGCGTCGCTGACGATTATTCGCGC
>Ga0210396_10004688_pt1 | contig 13329 bp, 10 predicted proteins | sample IncBWH17OmetaG_FD_155466 | JGI IMG/M metagenome (GOLD analysis project Ga0210396, IMG submission 155466) | Forest soil microbial communities from Barre Woods Harvard Forest LTER site, Petersham, Massachusetts, United States - Inc-BW-H-17-O ...
CGAGTATCTCGAGGATGGCATATTCGTCGAGGTCATCTGATCCGGCTACCGCGCAGGCGCTTTGCAGGTCAAATCCGCCCGCGAAGACCGAACAGCGGTCCAGCACTGTCTTTTCGGTGTCGTCGAGAAGGTCGTAGGACCAGGCCATCGCCTGGCGCAGCGTGTGGTGACGTTCCAGTCCGCGTCGTGAGCCGACCAGCAGCCGAAACCGGTGATCAAGGCGATCACGCATTTCCCTGGCGGTCATCGACGCCATCCGCGAGGCGGCCAGTTCGATGGCCAATGGAATCCCGTCCAGGCGCTGACAAATCTCAGTGACCGCGGCGGCTTCATCGCCGTCGACCATCGAGAAGCTCGGCGCAATGCCTTGAGCGCGTTCGACGAACAGGCTCACCGCCGCAGAGTCGATTCCCGCTGCCGCGTCCAGGGAGCGCACCGGCCACACCTGCTCGTCGGGGACTCCGAGTCCTTCACGACTGGTGGCCAGGATTCGTACAGTCGCCGAGTGCGCGAGGATGGCTTCGATCAGATCGGCGGCTGCGTCGAGAACATGCTCGCAGTTGTCGATCACCAACAGCCGGACCCGGCCCTCCAACGCGGCGGCCACCGACTCACTGACGCTCTTGCCCGGTTGCTGGGTGATGCCCAGCACCGCCGCCACTGCATCGGGTATCGCCGCCGGATCGGTGACCGCAGCCAGCTCGAAAAACCAGACGCCGTCGGGAAACTCATCGGCCAGCCGCGCCGCGACCTCCACCGCCAGACGGGTCTTGCCGACCCCACCCACCCCGGTCAACGTCACCAACCGATGCGCCTTGAGCGCCGCTTCGATGTCGGCGACCTCGGACTCACGTCCGATCAAGCTGGTGGTCGCAGGCCGCAGATTTCCCGGACTCGTGTCGAGCGCCCGCAACGGCGGGAACTCCGCGCGAAGTCCCGCCGCTTGTACTTGAAACACCCCGACCGGCATCGGTACGTCCCGCAACCGTCGCGGCCCCAGATCGACGAGGTCCACTCCGCTCAGCAGGCCCGCCGTCGACTCGGCCAACAGGATCTGACCACCATGTCCAGCGGCCATCACTCGTGCGGCTCGATTGAGCACCGTTCCGAAGTAGTCCCCGTCGCGCAGCTCGGCCTCACCGGTTGCCAATCCCATTCGCACCGGCAACTGCAACTCCCGTTGCGCGTCGATCGCAGATTTCGGAGAGGCGAACGCGGCACACACCCCGTCACCGGTGTGTTTGAACAACCAGCCGCCGTGTGCCTCGATCGCCTTGCACAACACCTCGTCATGGGCGGCGAGCGCCTTCCGCATGCCGTCGGCGTCGGCCTCCCACCGACGGGTCGAACCCTCCACATCGGTGAACAAAAACGTCACCACCCCCGAAGGAGCAGCGGCCGCAGGAGCGGACACCCCTGCAGAATCTCACAACAGACGCGCTCCTACCTCGCACATCGGCTGAATCCGGCCCAGACCCCCACCGCGAGGCGCGGCCTAGCGCCCTACCCGTTGGCCGGATCGCAGCGGCGATATGGCACATGCCGGCTGGCCAGCGGTGACACGATAGTGACGTGGAACGACAGTGGGCTAGCTACGTGACATGACGGCGGCAGCCTTGGTGTGCGGGTCGTGCGGTACTGAGCTGCCGCCGAACTCGAAGTTCTGTAACGAGTGCGGTGCGGCGGTTGCGGCGGACGATACCCATGCCGAGTACAAGCAGGTGACGGTGTTGTTCGCCGATGTGGTGCATTCCATGGACATCGCTGCGGCGGTGGGTGCGGAGCGGTTGCGGGAGATCATGGCCGAACTGGTCGAGAGTGCGAGACGGGTCGTGCAGCGGTACGGCGGCACTGTCGACAAGTTCACCGGCGACGGGATCATGGCGGTGTTCGGTGCGCCGGCGGCGCTGGAGGACCACGCCATGCGCGGTTGTCTTGCGGCGCTGGGCATTCAAGACGAGACGGCGCGGCTTGCGACGGAGGTCAAAGGCCGCGATGGGATCGATCTGCACGTGCGGGTCGGGCTGAACTCGGGCCAGGTGATCGCTGGTGAAATCGGTTCGGGACCGTTCGGGTACACCGCCGTCGGCGAGCAAGTGGGTATGGCCCAGCGGATGGAGTCGGTGGCACCTCCGGGTGGGGTGATGCTCAGTGCCTCGACAGCGCGACTTGTTGAGGGCGCGGCGACTCTCGGCGAATCTGACCTGGTTCAGATCAAAGGTGCCGATGTGCCGGTATCGGCCCGTCGCCTGTTAGGCATGGGCGAAGGGCATCACACTGGCGGGCGTGCCGAGTCGAATCTTGTTGGGCGGCGATGGGAGATGTCCGCCGTTGAAGGCTTGCTGGACCGTGCAATCGGTGGCCACGGCGCGGTGGTCGGCGTAGTGGGCTCACCTGGCATCGGCAAGAGCCGTCTGGTCCGGGAGGTGGCGGCGATGGCGGGTCGCCGCAGCGTGGAAGTGTTCACCACCTTCTGCGAATCGCACGCCACCGACGTTCCGTTCCGCGTCGTGGCTCGGCTGTTGCGCGTGGCCACCGGCATCGAGGGTCTCGACGCGGAAGCGGCCCGCGCGCAGGTGCATGCCCGCGTTCCCGACGCAGACCCCGAGGACTTGCTGCTCCTCCATGACCTACTGGGCATCGCCGACCCGAATGCTCGGTTACCGGCAATCGATCCCGATGCCCGTCGGCGACGGTTGACGGCGCTGGTGAATGCCGATTCCTTGGCTCAGGAAACGCCCGCGGTTTACGTCGTTGAGGACGCGCATTGGATCGATGAGGTCAGCGAGTCGATGCTGGCCGATTTCCTCACCGTGATCCCGCAGACGCCCTCGTTGGTGCTGGCCACCTACCGACCCGAGTACGAGGGGGCGTTGGCTCGGGTGCACGGTGCTCAAACCATTGCCCTTGCGCCGCTGAGTGATTCAGAAACCACGGCGCTGGTCTCAGAGCTGCTCGGGCCGGACCCCACTGTTGGCGCGCTGGGCCAGAAGATCGCCGAGAGGGCCGCCGGTAACCCGTTCTTCGCCGAGGAGATCGTGCGCGAACTGGCCGAGCGCGGTGTGCTGCACGGGGAGCGCGGTGGCTACGTGTCGATGGCGGATGTTAGCCAGGTGAGCGTGCCTGCCACGTTGCAGGCGACCATCGCCGCGCGCATCGATCGGCTTGAGCCGAAAGCGAAGCGCACCTTGAGCGCGGCGGCGGTCATCGGCTCAAGGTTTAGCCTCGACTTGCTGGAAACGCTGGGGATCGATCCTGTCCTGCAGGACCTGGTGGCAAGCGAGCTAATCGATCAGATCAGGTACACCGGACAACCCGAGTTTGTGTTCCACCATCCGCTGATCCGCACGGTGGCCTACGAATCACAACTGAAATCCGACCGCGCCGAGGTGCACCGGCGCGTGGCGGCCGCCATCGAAGCCAGTGATCCGGCAGCGGCTGAGGAGAATGCGGCGCTGATCGCCGAACATCTGCAGGCCGCCGGTGACCTGCGCGCCGCCTACGGCTGGCAGATGCGGGCCGCAACCTGGGCGACCAACCGTGACATCGCCGCGGCGTATCTGAGTTGGGAGCGCGCCATACGGATCGCCGACGCCTTGCCCGCCGATCACCCCAACCGGGCAGTCATGCGCATCGCCCCGCGCACCATGTTGTGCGGGATCGCCTGGCGAGTCCATGAACATGTGGCCGGTGCCCGCTTTGAGGAATTGCGGCAGTTGTGCACCGCTGCCGGGGACAAGGCGTCACTGGCCATCGGGATGGCGGGGCTGGTGATGGATCACCTGTATCAGGCTCGGATGGGGGAGGCGTCGCGGCTGGCATCCGAGGCCATGGCCCTCCTCGAGTCGGTCGGCGATGCGACCTTGACGGTGGGGCTGTCCTTCGAGCCGATCTACGCCAAGGCTGAGTGCGCCGAATGGTGTGACGCGCTGCGCTGGTCACAGAGGGTTATCGACCTGGCCGACGGTGATCCCTCTAAAGGCAACTTCATCTTAGGGTCTCCGTTAGCGGTCGCCTTTGCGCAGCGGGCTATGGCCCGTTGGTGCCTGGGTCGTCCCGGATGGCGCGACGACCAGCGGCACGGCCTGGCCATGGCCCGCAGCGCCGACCCCTTTTCCTACGCCGGGGTCGTCGGCTACGTCTACTTCGTAGGGGTATCCTCTGGCGTTCTGAATCCTGACGATTCCGCGGTGCGCGAGATCGAGGATGCGTTACGGATCGCGGAACGATCCGGTGATGACGTCGCGTTTGCCTGGGCCCGGATGGCGCTGGGCGTTGCGCTGGTGCACCGCCACACGGCCACGGAGCGTGACCGCGGACAGACGCTGCTGGCCGAGGTCGGCGAGGTGTTGCTGCGCCGCGGATACCTGCTGTGCGATTTGCCGCTCGTCGAGGTGTACGTGGCGCGTGCGCGGGCTCGGCGTGGAGACCGCGATGAGGCCATTCCGCTCATGCGCGCTGCGGTCGACGATCTGTTCCGCGAGGGACAACTGCTGTTGTGGGGCATTCCGGCGACCGGTGTTCTGGTGGAGACACTGCTCGATCGCGGCGATGAGAGTGACGTGGCCGAAGCCGAGGTCGCGATCGAGCGGTTAGCGGCTGCGCCAGCCGATGAGGGTCTGGTGATACGCGAGATTTGGCTGTTGCGGCTGCGGGCTCTGCTGGCGCGGGCTCACGGCGATGGCGCGACTTACGCACACTTGCGGGATCGCTACTGCGACATGGCCAGAACGCTTGGGTTCGAGGGTCATATCGCCTGGGCCGAGGCGATGCCATGACGGCGGTCATTCTGTGTGCCCATAGCGACGCGGCGGGTGAGCGCGAAGTTGCCGCAGCCGCAGCGCTAAATCCCGACTTGGGGAACGCGGCGCCCGAAGGGAGCAGGAGGAACCGCCCTTCCGGGCGCCGCGTCCGTTTTGAGGCCGCCTGCACAGGGATAACTACGTGAGTGCCACACCTTGTTATCTCCGGGCGCCCCAAGCTTATTCAATTAAGATCCCCGCGTTGGCGGTCGACCCTAGGGACTCCCCGCTGGGCGGTAGGGAGCCCTAGGACCGACCATTCTCGGAGCGGGTGCGTGTGCGGCGCACCCCGGTCGCTCCAAGCTCATTTGTCCTCCCCCAGCCTGCGTTTGTGGCTGGCCACGGTCAGGACCCCGGCGTCGTCGGCGTAAAGCTGACCACACACACACCAGCCGGGCGGCGGATCGCCCACGCCACGTAGCGGTGCGCGCTAATCAGGGCCGACATGTTCCCTGCGCCATACTCCATGTTGACTTCGAAATTGAGTGGACCTTCGTAGACCGCGAGTTCAGTCGTACGCGCAACCACAACCTTCCCGGACGGCACGCTCGGGTCAACAATCAACGACAGCCCGCCGAGCTGCGCCACGAAACTCTCCTGGGCCACCCGCGCCAACCCATCCGACGCGGCGGTATGCGGCAGCAGCAGCGGCCTTCCCGACATATCGACCGTCGCGCTGATCCAGCCCCAGTCGGCGCTGTTGATAAATGCGGCATTGGCCGGCAGGTAAAGGTTGGAGATGATCTGCTGCTGAGCAGTGGCGATGCCGTTCCAGAAACCCGCCGTCGAAGAGTCCGCAGACACCGTTAAAACGTTCGGCCAGTTGACAATCCCGGTGAGCTGACCATTAGACCCGGAGCCTGAATACAGCTGCTGAGACAGCTCGGCGCCATAGGCCGCACCCGAATCCATGGCAAGCCACCGGTCGATGCCGCCCCCCTCAGGGGCGAAGTCGAGGAGCTGACGCGACACCGTGGTCTGCGCCTGAACCGTCACAACGTTCGCCGTGATCGCCGCATCGGTGATGCTGCCCGCCTGCTCAGCCACCTGGGAGTTCTGCGCCGTCGACACCGACATCGACGTGCCCGTCGACAACACGGGAATCACAAGCTGATTCGTGCCCGGCGGCAGCGGCATATTCACCGCAGCGTCCGCCAACGCCCTACCAGGGTGCGCAGCCTCAACCCAGACCGAGTTCAGCCAGTCCGGCGGGATGGCATACCCACCCGTGCCGTCCGTGCCGTTGATGGCCCGCAGCGCTTCGTACTCCCGATGCACCCGGACCTGAGCCCCGTGGTCGCGCAGACGCTTCTCGCGTGCGCCGTCCACCTGGCCCGCCGCGGCCCGCGCACAGTCCAGGAAATAACTGTGCTTCCCGTGTTCGGTGTACACCAGCGGATTGCCCTGCCGCGCAGAACGATTCGACGCCTCGCGCTGTTTGTGCCACTCAAGGTTCCCGCATGGCCGCGCGGTGTACGGCGTCCTCGTCGTCCAAATTGACCATCTTCTAAGCTCCTATATCGCTTCGGCGGAACACCCAGCTACCCGACACCCGCTGCCCCCCCAGGGCTTCCGCGTTACGTTGGGCCGTACGGCGTGTCACCCCGAGAAGCTCAGCGACCTCGTCGGAGCCGATGTTTCCTGAATCAGATTCTGCCCCATCCGGCTCAATTTCCTGTCGCTCCAACGACATTGCGCTGCTCAGCGCACGGTCCAAAATCCCGCGGGCACGCGCAACCGTCCCAGGCATCGGCCGACCAAACCGAACCAACGCCTCCGCCAAACCATCGAACACAATTGGCCGCCGCGGCCAGGGCTGGAAAGCCGGGGTAATGGGCGCTGTGGTCCCCCTCGTGATTGTCGTAGCCGGGTTTGGTCAGCACGCCGCGCGGCGCCACGAAGCTCGAGATCCGGCCCTTGGGCTGCTCGTGCCCAACCGATGTTGAAGGCCGACAGCTTGGGGGAGAACTGCGCTCATGCGCGTATTTTTTCTTCGCTTCAAGCCTCCATGCCGCGTCGAGTGCCCAAAAGTCCCCAAACCGTACAGAGAGAAGTTTGCTGTATCGGCCGGTGCGGGATGGTGACCGGCGTGCCTTCCCCCCGCATACCCCGGGGGGGTAGATCACCGGCCACCCCTGGATGGTGACCGGTCGATCAGCTGGGCTCATGGATCCGGTTGGGCGGGTTTGAACATTTGCCGTCAACCGCAGGCGAAGCCCAGCCCCGTCAACCTTTTGGGTTGAGCAGCATCGGCGGGATGCGCAGCGGCGGGGGCGCCCCAGCCTGGTACTGCGGGCAGTAGACGTCAATGGCGGTCATGGCGAACTCCCGAGACGTTTCGATATTCGCCTGGCTGGAATTAACCCAAGCCCCGGCTTGGATGTCCGCGACCACCTCGTTGAACGGCTCCCGGTGGCCGAGTGCCTGACAGACGTGGTGGCCGTCTCCGATCAGTGCGGCGGCGTCCGCTTCAGGGCTAACGCCGATTTGGTGCAGCGACGTAAGAAACTGCTGGTCAGGCGTGGGAGGCAGCGGCGCCTCGGTGCTCGGTGGCGGTGGTTCGGCGCTGGCGGCAGGTATACCCCGCTCCCCGTACAGCGTCACCCCGAACCAAGCGACGGCACCGGCCGTCCCCAGCGCCAAGCCGATGGCGACAGACCACAGGAGGGCGCTGCGTGATCGGGATGGCCGGAAGGGCGCGACGCCGGGCGCGTCGTCCTCACGCGACCAAGCGCTGATGGCCTCGGTTTCCTGCGAGGGCGCTGCGGGTGCCGTCTTCTCGGGCGGGACGCCATCTGCGTCCATGAACTGAAGTCTAGTTCGATGAATGCTCGCCGTCATTCCACGAGTCATCCGTCTTGACGGTTCTTCCGGTCCCCTGATGCAGTGTCCGGGTTCCGGCCGACAGTGACCGGCAGCCAGGGGGATTTTTGGCGGGTTCTAGGTCAGATGAGGATCATCGCGGCGGTCATGACCGCGCCACCGATGAGCCACAGCACAGCGGCATGCGCGCGGCTGGCAATGGGAGCCATCACGGCAATCCCGATGACCATGACTAGTAGCCCTAGCATCGTGTCCTCCAATTTCGCGGTACTTTCACCGCTGGCAACGCCCGGCCGTGGCGATTCAGTCTCACGGTGTGACCGGAAGCACAGCTCAGCCCTCTCGGCCCGCCCGCGGCGAAGTGACGATGATCCTGGCCGGTGGGCGGATGGTGACCGGGAGCCTTCTCCCCGAGCCAGGGTGGGGTGGCTCCAAAGCTGCTGTGGTGCAGATGGTTTAGGACGGTCGATCAGCTGATGCTGGGATCAGCCGCCGACGTCACGGGTTGTGCTTCGAGTCCAGGCGGGAGAGCAGGCGTCTCTCACTGGCCGAGTGGCTTGGGACCAAGACCGGGGATCAGCGGCTGAGTGGTGTGCTGGCTCGACTTGCTCAAGTAGTCCGGGCAGTAAGTGCTCGACGCAAGCGCCGCGAACCTCATGGCACCGCCGCCGTTCAATCCGGGGTTGCGCATGGCCAGCTCATCGACGACGTCCTTTTCCGATCGCCCCGAGATCATCATGTTGCAGGCCATTCGGCCGGCCGCGACGGCGTCCGGCCCGCTGCGATAGGTCATGCCCGCTTTGTTCAGCGAGTCCAGAAAGTTTGCATCGGCAGCGGGATCGTCGGGGACGGGGCCGGGAGGGGGGTCGGCCAGCGCTGGCACGGCCACGGCCACGCCGACGATGGCGGCGACGGTGGCAAGCATCAGAGGCAGTCGCATCGGACGATTATCGTCCACGTCGGCGCGATTGTCCTGTCGAGCCCGATTCGTCCGCTTCATCGCGTATCGAGTCTGGTCGAGTCAAACCCTGGTCACCGGGCCCGGGCCGCGTTTCGATGATGGGTTGTGACGGCCCTCCTTCGGGCTTGCGACGGCCCTCCTGAGGATGCGCAACGGTGCAAGGAGAGGTTGTCTAAACGGTGGGGAGCGAAAAAGGTGATCTTCACGCATCACTATCTGGACTGTTTGTCACAAGGGTCCTATCTGATCGGGGATGAGACCACCGGTCGTGCGGTCGTGGTCGACCCTCGTCGCGACATCGATGACTACTTGAGCGAAGCGGCCGAACATGGCTTGCGCATCGAAAGGGTCATCGAAACCCACATCCACGCCGACTTTTTGAGCGGTCACCTTGAGCTGGCCGCCGCCACCGGGGCGCTGATCAGCTACGGCGAAGACGCCGACGTCGAGTTCCCGATCGAGCCGTTGCGGGACGGCCAGCGGATCTCGCTGGGCCAAGTCGCCTTGGAGATTCTCGCGACACCGGGGCACACTCCCGAGTCGATATGCATCGTGGTCTACGAGAATGCCGACGATGAGGTGCCTTACGGGGTGCTCACGGGCGACACCTTGTTCGTCGGCGACGTGGGGCGTCCGGATCTGCTGGCGGACAACGGCCTGTCGGCGGAGACGTTGGCCCGCACGCTGTACGGGTCGCTGCACGACAAACTTCTGAAGCTGCCCGGTGCTACGCGGGTTTTTCCCGCGCACGGGGCCGGATCGGCGTGCGGCAAGCAGCTGTCGGGCAATACCAGTTCAACAATCGGTGAGCAGCGCCGGACCAACTATGCGCTACAGATGATCGATGCCGACCAGTTCGTCGCCGCGCTCACCGAGGACCAGCCCCCGCGACCGCGGTACTTCGAGTTCGACTCGCTTCGCAACCGTGAGCAACATCCGCTGCTGGACGGAAATGCACCGGCCCCGATGGACATCGACGATGTCTGCACACATTCCCGGGCGGGGGCCATTCTGCTGGATAGCCGGGAGCCGGCCGATTATGCGTCCGGTCACTTACGCGGTGCGGTCAATGTTGGCCTGCGCGGGCGCTTCGCCGAATCTGTCGGTATCGTCCTGTCTCCCGATCGGGACATCGTCCTGGTCGGCGATCCTGCGCTTGCGCAGGAATCCAAGACCCGTCTCGCCCGGGTGGGTTTCGACCGGGTCATTGGTCAATTATGCAATTTGCCAAGCGTTTTCACGCAGCGGCCAGATCTTATCCAGACCGCTACCCGTCTGACCGGCGGGCAGCTAGCCGAATTGCGTAGCCTGCGGCCCGGTTTGCAGCTCGTGGATGTGCGCAACCCTGGTGAGACGGTGGACGGTGTCATCCCCGGAGCACGGGAGATCCCGCTGCCGGCACTGACCGATTCGATCGCGAGCCTCGATCAGACGGCACCGGTGGTCGCTTACTGCGCTAGCGGTTACCGCTCGCTGGTGGCCGCGAGCGTACTTCGCGCTTCGGGCTTCGATGATGTATCGGACCTGGTGGGCGGCTACGGAGCCTGGCAGGCCGCCGGCGCCGCCTGACGGTGCATCAGATGGAGAAATCCTCGCCGTGCCAAACGCCCGCTTCAGGTGGCCGGATGACTCGGCCAGTCTGCGGGGTATTGGCCTGGGCCTCTAGCTTGGCCACCCTGGTCAGCAACGACTGCAGGCTGACGCCAACCAGGTCAGGCATCATCGAGTCGTCCCCGGTGCCCGGCCCGGCGCGGCTGATGATCTGCCCGGGAACCCCGACGACCACGCTGCTCGACGGGACTTCCTTGACCACGACGGCGTTCGCGCCGATCCGGCTGTCGTCGCCGATCTTGATCGGGCCGAGGATCTTGGCTCCGGCACCGACGATCACCCGGTCACCGATAGTCGGGTGGCGTTTGCCGGTATCTGCGCCAGTGCCGCCGAGTGTGACGCCGTGGAAGATCGTGACGTCGTCGCCCACTTCGGCCGTTTCCCCGATCACCACGCCGGTCGCGTGGTCGATGAAGAGGCCGCTACCCAGGACCGCGCCGGGATGGATCTCGACGCCGGTCAGGATGCGGGTGAGCTCCGCAAAAACCCGCGCGGCCACTCGCGCGCCGCGATTCCACAGCCAGTGGCTGATCCGGTGGCCCCAAATGGCATGCACGCCCGGGTAGGCGAAGATGACCTGCAGCGTGGTTGGGACGGCCGGATCCCGCTCCTTGGCCACCCGGATGTCCTGGCGTATCGCCGTCAGCATGGGCTACTCGATCGCGTCCGCGAACAGCGGCGTGCTCAGATACCGTTCGCCGAAGTCGGGGAGCACGACGACGATGAGCTTTCCGGCGTTTTCGGGACGCCGGGCCACCTGCAGCGCAGCCACCGCGGCCGCACCCGAGGAAATACCGGCTAGCAGTCCCTCTTCGCGAGCCAGCCGCCGAGCCAAGTTAATGGCGTCGTCATTGCCGACGGTGACGACCTCGTCGACCAGATCCAAGTCAAGAACCGGTGGGATGAATCCTGCGCCGATGCCCTGGATGGGGTGGGGTCCCTTCTGGCCGCCGGACAGCACCGGCGACGCGGCCGGCTCGACGGCCACGAACTGTACCGAGGGCTTGCGTTCCTTGATGACCTGCGCGACACCGGTGATGGTCCCGCCGGTGCCGACTCCCGACACGAAGATGTCGATCTTGCCATCGGTGTCGCGCCACACCTCTTCGGCGGTGGTCTTGCGGTGAATCGCCGGGTTGGCCGGATTCTCGAACTGCTGTGGCACGAAATACCGTTGGTCGGTTTTGGCCAGTTCCTCGGCCTTGGCGATAGCGCCGGGCATGCCGTCGGCGCCCGGGGTCAGGATGAGTTCGGCGCCGTAGGCGAGCAGCAACTTCCGCCGTTCGACACTCATCGTTTCGGGCATGGTCAGCACGAGTCGGTAGCCGCGCGCCGCGGCCACCATCGCCAGCGCGATGCCGGTGTTGCCGCTAGTCGGCTCGAGGATGATGGTGTCAGGCTTGAGCAGACCGGCTTCCTCGGCCGCGTCTATCAGCGCTACCCCGAGGCGGTCCTTCACGCTGGCCGCTGGGTTGAACGACTCCAGCTTGGCGACAACATCCGCGTCAACGCCGTCGGTGACCCGGTTGAGCCGGACCAGGGGTGTGCTTCCGATCAGTTGTGTGATGTTCTCAGCGATGCTCACAGTCGCCATCCCAGCGGATGTCGAAGTAGATTGCAACGTCAGCCGGTATCGCCAGGGCGACCGGTGTGAATCGCTGTGGCGCCCCCTCTAACGCTACTCCGGTCAGCACCCGCCTGGCGACGTTGTGCGCTGTCGTTGCGGTCAAGGTGGTCGCCGTCGTGCCCGGCGCCGGTCGGACGTAGAAATCGCTACCCGGTTGCAGGGTCCTATCGATCGTCACGCCGTCCGCATCGACCAACGCGTGACCATCGGTTACCTTGAGCGTCAGGGGAATTCGAACGTGGAATGGACCCACCAGGCCGGGTTCGGCAACTGCGTGAGTGGCGACGAGTCGTGGTTCGGCGGCTTCGCGCAGGATCGTGCTCGCCCCGGTGAGCAAGTAGTTGTAGAGGTGCACCACCCGGTCCGCGTTGCGGTAGTGCCGTGTGCCGGTGAGCCAGAAACCGACATGACCGATGACGGGTGCGCCGTTCTGGGCCGCAGTGATAAGTCGGTAGAAGCGGAAGCCGCGCCCACGGCGGCCGTGGCTACTCGACGACAATGTGCTGCCCACACCCAGCGCGCGTTGGTAGCGGCCCTTGGCTGGATCGGTGATCAGCTGCGAACCCGAAACGTCATACCAGTCAACGCCGTTGGCTGACTTTTGCAAACGCAGGCTGACAGGGTCATCCGACGTGGTCCAGACCGAATAGCCGCCTAGTTGGGGTTGGCCGTCGAATTCAAAGGTGATTACCGGCCCTGGACCCCTCTTCACCGCGACCGGAACGTTCAGTGGCTGAGTGTCCAGAGCCAGACCGTTGGTGAAGTACCAGATCGCGGCTTGGGTCGCCGCGATGGCTTCGTGCTCGCTGATGTTGGCTGCCCCCAACGGATAGCCGGCGGCGCGTAGTTGTCGGCTCAATTCGGCGGTCGTGGTAATCGGGAAGGAATGGCGCAGGATCCAGCCGATCTGGGCCTCGCGTCCGCGACCGCGTAAGTGGGGCAGTGCCGACCAGGTCCCCAGCCGATAGCGCGACGGAAGGTGTGGCGCGATACCGGTGAAGTCCAGGGAGTAGGCGTCCAGGTTGGGGTTGAGCCTGATCAGGTCGGTGCGCGCGGTGGTGCCATCGGCGAACACGATCCTGTCCACCGTGTGCGAGTAGGTTCCGCCGCGGTAGCGGGTCATCCGAGGTAGCTCGTTCGCCGGCCGGACGAGGACGCGTCGGCGGGACGTCACCTGCGTCGGCGCGGGTAGGGATAACACAGTCATGGGTCTGGTTGATCTTCCTGGGAGAGTGCAATCGCGCGCGACTTGGTAACGCCGCAAGGTCTGGCAGGGCCGCCCGCTTGCGGGATAAATGCGCGACGATTTGAACGTCAGTTGGGCGTCAGGAAATCAACAACAACAACAACAGAGCACGATGAGGCAGCGCGACGGGACAAAGCGCAGCGGTGCGGGCTGTTGCATGCACTTCACTATAAGGCATGATTCTGAGCGAGCTTATTTTGGCCATATTCACCCCCACCGCGTTGAAAAAATCTCGGTGAGTTTTACACTTGCCTAGGCT
>Ga0210396_10004692_pt1 | contig 13324 bp, 10 predicted proteins | sample IncBWH17OmetaG_FD_155466 | JGI IMG/M metagenome (GOLD analysis project Ga0210396, IMG submission 155466) | Forest soil microbial communities from Barre Woods Harvard Forest LTER site, Petersham, Massachusetts, United States - Inc-BW-H-17-O ...
CTCTCTTTGGGGCCCACGATGAGTTGGTAGGCGATCGTTTGCTGGCTGAACATGCGGTCCATGATCCCGTAGATCACGAGCACGCTCACCATCAGCATCACGCCGAGGGCAACGCTGAAGGCCGTCAGCGACGAGGACAACAGTCGCTGACGGATGCTCTTCCAGGCGATCGAAAACAGATTCATCGTGCGGCCCCCGCTCCCACCGCAGCGCGGTTGAAATTCTCCAGCCGGTCGACCCGCGGGAACCGCGACGCCACGTCGGGCGAGTGCGTCACCATCAGGAGGGCCACCTTCGATTCGGCACACGCCTCGCGAATGAGGTCGAGGATCAGGTCCTGGTTCTTGACGTCGACGTTGGCCGTCGGCTCATCGGCCAGCAGCAGTGAAGGCTGGTTGGCCAGCGCCCGCGCCACGGCCACCCGCTGCTGCTCACCCACGGAAAGTTGCGACGGGCGATGGCTCGTGCGATGCCCCAGGCCCACACGCTCCAACAGCTGCGCGGCCCGCTTGGAATCGACACGCTTGCCGGAAAAGCTCATCCCCAAGAGCACGTTCTCGAGTGCGCTGAAGGCGGGCAGCAGATTAAACGTTTGAAAGACGAAGCCGATTCGCTCGGCCCGAAACCGGTCGCGGGCAACTTCGGGCAAGCGCGTGATCTCGGTGCCGTCGATCTTGACCGTCCCTCGGTCGGGCGTGCTGATGCCCGAAATGATGTTCAAGAGCGACGTCTTGCCGCCGCCGCTCGAACCGACCAGCACCACCTGCTCGGCGGAGGCGATCTGAAATCGCTCGATGTCGAGCACGGTCAGCACGTTGCCGTCCGGCTCCCGATAGGTCTTGAGAACGTTGCTTAGTTCCAGCGACATGCGGCGAGCCTGTCTAGCGCGGACCTGAGGACATCTCAACAGCCAACGATCGGGGGATGCGGGGCGGGGCCGTGTTTTGTACGCCGCAGCGCGACCTTCCGTTTGAAACACAGATGCCAGGGGCCGGGTCGTTTGCGTTCTGAATATCGCGGCTCAACCGTCCGGTGTGGCCCATCCGGCCTTTCCAATCAACTTGACGAAGCGGCAGGCGCACAAGGGGGTCGGCCGGGGGCCGGTGGCCGTCTTTTCGACAACCACCAGTTGCTGCGACTCTTCGTCGCCGATCGGGGCGACAATCCGACCGTCGGGCTTGAGTTGTTCGTACAGCGGCTCGGGAACGACCCGCGCGCTCGCGGTGACGATCACGCGATCATAAGGCCCGCGCTGCGAATTTCCGAGCGTCCCGTCCCCCACCAGGTATTCGACGTTCCTGGCGCCCAACGTGTCCAGGAGCCGGCGGGCCGACTGCGACAGCCGCTCGATCCGTTCGATCGTCACCACGCGGGCCGCCAGGCGGGCGAGGATTGCCGTCTGATAGCCGCTGCCCGTGCCGATCTCCAGCACAATTTCTGTGCCCGAAAGCTGCAGCTCCTGCGTCATCAGGGCGACGATGTAGGGCTGGCTGATCGTTTGCCCTTCGCCGATGGGCAGTGCATCGTCGTCGTAGGCGGCGTACTGCAACGCGTCGGGAACGAACAAGTCGCGCCGCGTCTGTTGAATGGCGTCGAGCACGCGCGGATCGGTGATGCCACGCCGCTCGAGCGTTTCCCGCAGTCGCCGCTGGAGCTCGGGGATGCTCGCCAATCCGAGTGCTCGTGAAACCGGGGTGCTGCTTAAAACGGGACCGTCTCGGCCGCCGCCACCGGCGCAGCCGACGGATCAGGCTGCCAGTCGATCAGCTGCAGCTCCGCGCGCTCGTGGCCGCCAAACCGATTAATGACAGGGGCATAACTGATCGAGAACGGACGGCCCAACTGGGCGATCGGCTCGGCCCAGTCGGCCCGGGCGAAGGCGACGGCACGAAGCGTCGTGTTGTGCTGCCGCACTCGCAGCGACAAATGCCGCTCCCCCTCCCCCATTTTGCGCGGCGGTTCGGCCAATTCAACTCGCGTCGTCGCGAAGACGGGCCGCGGGTTGTCTTCGCCAAACGGGCTCAACATCTCGAGTTCTTTCAGCGCCCGCGGCGTGACGTCCGCCAGCCGCACTTCCGCGTCGATTTCCAGCTCGGAGTCGCGCGGGCCCGTCGCGTAGTTAGCCGCCACGTATTGGCAGAAGTCCTCGCGAAAGGCGTCGATTCGATCTTTGGAGATTTTGAGGCCCGCCGCCGCCTGGTGTCCGCCGAACGATATCAGATGCACGGCGCAGGCCGAGAGGGCCGCGTGCAGATCGAAGCGGCCGTGCGACCGCCCCGATCCCTGACCTGTGCTGGCCTGCCCGTTGAAGCCGATCAGGATCGCCGGACGCGAGAAATGCTCGACGACCCGGCTGGCCACGATGCCGATCACCCCCGGGTGCCAGGTGTCGCCGGCGAGCACGACGGCAGGCGCGTCGTTCCATTGGGGGTGATTGGAGATCAGCTCGCGGGCTTCCTTGAAAATTTTCAGCTCGACCGAGCGACGGCTCTTGTTCAGTTCGTCGAGATGCACCGCAAGCATCGCGGCGCGGTCGGCCTTGTCGGTCGTCAAAAGTTCGACCGCCAACCGCGCTTGCCCCAGTCGGCCCGCCGCGTTGATCCGGGGCGCCAATCCAAAGGCAACGTCGTCGGCCTCGATCGAGGGCGACTCGTCGAGCTGCGCCACTTTCATCAAGGACTTGAGCCCGGGAGCGGCCCGCTCGCGGAGACTCTTCAAGCCAAATTTCACGAGCAGCCGATTCTCGCCGCGCAGCGAAACGACGTCGGCAATGGTGCCGATCGCCGCCAATCCCATCGCTCCGATCAAGAACTCACGCATTACGGGGGACGCTTTCTTGCCGTCCCCCAGCCGCTGGCAGATGCCCCAAGCCAGCTTGAACGCCACGCCCACACCGCACAACTCGCCGAAGGGATAACTGCCGCCCGGCAACCGCGGATGCACAACGCACGACGCTTCCGGCAGCGAAGCGCCGGCCTGATGGTGATCGGTAATGATCAGTTCGAGGCCCAGTTCGCGGGCGAGCAAAGCCTCGGCTACGCTGGTGATGCCACAATCGACGCTGACCACCAGCCTGTGCGGGTCGTCCTGATGCAGCTGCCGCAGCGCCTCGCAATTGATGCCGTACCCCTCTTCCATGCGAGACGGGATGTAATAGTCGACTTTTCCGCCCGCCAGCGTGATGCAGTGCCACAACAGGGCGGTGGCCGTCACGCCGTCGACGTCGTAGTCGCCATAAATGGTGATGCGGCGACCAGCCTTGATGGCCGATACGATCCGATCGGCCGCGTCGGGCAGCCCAGGCAACAGCTCCGGCTCATGCAGCGCCGACAAACGGGAGTTGAGAAAGTTCGGCGCTTCGTGCTGCAGTCCCCGCGCGATCAGCACCTGGGCCATCAGCGGTGAAACGCGCAGATCGGCAGCTACCTGCCCGACCAGAGCGGCATCGTGAGGCAGAAACCGCCAGGTCCGAGGCATGCTCACTCCCTTACTGCAAACCGATTCGTCCGCCATGAACGAAGAAATGGCCGCCAACGACGCGGCTCAACAACTACTTCAATTCGCGCAGCCGAATATTCCGCAGCGCGGCCAGCGTGCGATACGAGGCGATGCCGAACGGCCGCGACGCATCAACTTCGCTGCGAATCGAGATCTTCTTGCCGGCGAGCGGCTGATTCACGATTTGCACTTTGTCGATCCAGGCTTCGATCCGAGCGTCGGTGACGCGGAGCCGGATTGTGTACCAGCGGCCGTTATCGAACTCGCGATACTTGGTCGTGGAGTTCTCCGACGCATCCAGACCGTCGATGCTGGAGAGGCCGCACACGCCGCCGCCCCAACCGCCGATGATCAGGCTGCACGGATCCTTTTTGACCGGAAACGTCAGTCCGCAGAAGAAGTCCGAGCCGTCGACGCGCTTCGCCTCGAGCGAGACTTCGTAATTGCCGTTGGGCACCGGCCGTTCGTAATTGACGCCGGTGAGGTCGTTGCCGACCCCCAGCAAGATTGCGCCGTCTTTGACCTCGACGTTTCCCTCCCCGCCAAACTCCGTCGATTTCCAACCCTTGAGCGTCTGCCCGTCAAAGAGCGACGTCCACTCGCTCTTGGTCCCGTTTTTTTCGCCCGGCGCCTTGGCCGCAGCTCCCGGGGCCGCAGGGGGAAGCTGTTTGTCCGGCTGCGATCCAGCCGGTGGATCCCCGGCGCGGAGCGATCCAGTCGCCAGGCCGACCAACAGCCACAGGGCGAAAATGGTCGCGGAACGGCCAACCCGTCCTGAATGAGAGCGCAACAGTGGGTTCATCAAGCGAATTATCCGCTCTCTTCGGATTGTTCCGCAAGCGCGGCAGAACCGGAATGTCACGGGCCGCCCGACCGCCAGCCGAACAGTCGCTCGCCGGCGGGGAATGTCGACCGGTCCGACCCACGTGAATGGGCGTAAGCTAGCCTTCACAGACGGGGCAGCGTTTCCGCTGCGCCTTCTTTGTCGGCCCATCTTCCCGCAAGATCCCCGGAGCTTTGCATGTTGCCGATCGCGACGCTGTTCGACACCCTCTTTCAATTCTGCGACCAGGCCGTCTCCGGCGGATACCTCGTCGCGGTGATGCTGATTTGTGCCCTGCAGTACATGTTCTACCTCTACAGCACGAACCGGTCGCGCGAGCTGAAAGACCGGCTGTGCCGGCAGATTGACGACGTCCAAAAAGATCTGCGCTCCGTCAGCCGCGATCGCACGCTGACTTCGCTCGAAAACCAGATCCTTCGCGAGTTCACCGGCGAGCTCGATCTGGATCGCACGCTCGAACAACTCATCATCCGCCTGGTCGACGGCGGCGATGGTTTTGCCGCGTACGTTCCGCTGGCGCTGGCTGACAATTCGATTCGCCACTCGCGCGGTCTTTCGGAACAATCGCGGACTGCCTTGGTTGTCGATGGCGAGCTGCTCAAACGCGTTGCCAGCGAGGGAGTGGCCGCCTTCCGCCGCAACGACCTCGCGGGAACGCGACTCTGCGAGAGCCTGTCGCCCGCCGACCGTCAGCGGTTCGACCGCCTGTTTATCGCGGGAATCGGCGACGCGGAGAGCCTGGCCGGCGTGATTGTGACGACGTCCCTCATTCCGCCCGGAATTCCGCTGGAGGAACAGGTGGAGCTCGTCCGTCGGCTGATGCGCAGCCTGTCGGGCATCGTCCGCCGCTCGACGGAGCTGGAAGTCCGCGATCAGCAGCTGCAATCGATCAACGAAATCATGGAACTGCGGGCGGTCACCGACCAGAAGCACGCGTCGCCGCTCGATATGGTCGAGGCGTTCGTCGACCGCCTCCGCGAAATGACCGGGGCCGAACGGGCCGTGCTGTTTCTGATTACGCCGGACGGTCGCGGCTCATACAAGCCGCTGTGCCGTTGCGGCGATCCGCTCCCGGCCGGCATTGTCCGCCGTCACGCCGAATTTGAGGCCATCCTGGCCGAGACGGCCATTTCGCGGAAAGCTCCCGAAACTCTGTACGAGTCGGAGTTGGCGCGAATGGGCGTTAACTCGCTGATTGGCGCGGCCATCATCGCTCCCGTCATCAGTCCCAACGGGATCGCGGGCGCCCTCTGCCTCACGCGCCAGACGAAGGAGCCGTTCGAGAACGTGCGGCCGCAACTGTTGGCCTGGTCCGCTCGCTATCTTTCGGAAACGCTGCTGAAGGTGCTGCATCAGGCCGTTTCCGAGTGGCATGCCCGTCACGATCCGCTCACCGACCTGTCGAACCGCCGCACGTTCGACAACGAGCTTTCGGCCGCACTGCGGCACGTCTCGTCGCAGGGCGGCCAGTGTGCCCTGCTGATGGTCGACATCGATCGCTTCAAGGGAGTCAACGACCGCTACGGACATCTGGTGGGCGACGAAGTGCTCCGCTGCGTGTCCCGGCTGCTGAAGGAAACCGTGTCGCGGCTGGCGACGCGAACCTCGGGACTGGCCGCCCGGTTCGGCGGCGAAGAGTTCGCCATCCTGTTGCCCGGCATTGCGGCGAACGATGCCGCCTGGGTTGCGGAAACGATCCGCTCGAGCGTCGAGGTGCTGCCCATTCATTCGCAGCAGGGCCAAATCAGCGTGACGGTGAGTATCGGGGTGGCCCTGGCTCCCGAGCATGGCCGGGCGTCCGAGGAACTGATCGCAGCGGCCGACGCGGCCCTCTACCAGGCAAAGGACACGGGCCGTAATCAGGTGATCATGGCCGGAGCCGCGGTGGCGAGCTAAGCGTCCGGCGAACAGGGCTTTGCGGAACGCGTGGGGGAGCCTGCGCCGGGGTCGGTCTTTGTCCCGGCGTTCGCCTCGGCAGAGCCCAATCACAGCACTTGTGTTGTGGCTGCGGGCTGACGAAAATCGAGCACTCTTTTTTGCTCGGTAGTTCCCAGAGAAATCGCCTGATGCAGTCCGTCATGCCGGCCGAAGACCTTCATAACCGGGGGATTGTGCACGGCGGCCGCACCATCGCCGTCATGCCGGCTTACAATGCCGAGCGCACGCTGAAGCGGACCGTCGAGGACATTCCGCCCGGGACCGTCGATCAGATCGTCGTGGTCGATGATTGCAGCCACGACAACACCGTGAAAGTGGCCCGAGAGTTGGGGCTGACGGTCATCGAGCACACGAAGAATCTCGGCTACGGCGGCAACCAGAAGACCTGTTATCGCCAGGCCCGCGACCTGGGCGCCGAGTTCATCGTGATGATCCACCCGGACTACCAGTACGACAGCCGGGTGATACCGATCGCCGTCGAGATTCTACGGCTGGGGATTTGCGACGTGGTGCTGGGCTCGCGGATTCGCACCCGCAAAGAAGCGCTCGACGGCGGGATGCCGACCTACAAATACATCTTCAACCGCTGGCTGACGATCATGGAAAACATGGCCCTGGGGCAGAACCTGGGCGATTTCCACAGCGGCTTTCGCGCGTACCGCCGGGAAGTGCTGGAGACGATTCCCTACGAGCGCAACAGCGACGACTTCGTCTTCGACAGCGAGTTTCTCGCGCAGGCCGTGCAGTTCGGCTTCAAGCTGGGGGACGTGCCCGTCCCCGTCCGTTACTTCGATGAAGCGTCGAGCATCAATTTTCGCCGCAGCGTCGTCTACGGCCTCGCGACGCTGAGCGTGCTCGTGAAGTTCTGGGCCAATCGACTGAAACTCTTCAAGAGCCCGCTCTTCAAGCCGAAGGCTCAGTGAGTTTTGCAGCCCGGCGCGGGCATTGAGCCAGACTGGATCGCGCCGACCGGATCGAGCGCCACCCTTCGCCCAAGTGTCACTTGTCGACGAGCGTTACTTCTCGCGGGGCAGGAAGCGGCCGCCGCTCATGAACATGCCGTTATCGCACGGCGCGCACCACTCGATCATCACGCGGTACTCGAACGTCCGCGAGTCGCCGGCCATCTTCACCGTGACTTCGCCTGGCGAAACCGCGCCACGATGCAGCATGCCGATACCCGTGCGGCTGATCTCGCGCGTCATGGCGTCGATCGTGTTGCCGCGGCGCGTGACGACCTCGGCCGGGACGGCCAGCTCCAGCCGCTCGATATCCCGCCGGTTATCGGTCTCCGGCTTGTGAATCCGTTCGAGGATGTCCTGCAGGTCTTTCAGCGTCGGGCGGCTCCAAGGATCGCTCATCTCATTTCTCCAAGGGCATCGTGAAATCGCGGGCTGCGCTTGAGGCGCCCGTCGGGCGATGCGTGGTGTGGGGCCTGGCCGGGGATGACAGAAACAGGGCGGTTTCGGCCTCGCACAAATATAGTGCACGGGCGGCGGAGGGCCGGGCGGAGCGGGCGGATTTCTCGGCCGCCGGTCGCGGCCGCGCGACAGTAACGTCAGCGCCTCGAGCGCGGCCACTCTCAGCGGCGGCACGGGCGGCAAAACCGGCACAAGCCAACCTCGTGGCGGCCGTCGTCAGTTCGCCTCGGACACGCCGCTGTGTCGCCAGCGCCGCCAGACGACGGCACTCATCGCCAATCCAATCACCATGCCGACCAGCAGCCCGGCTCGGGAGCCGGCCGGCCCCGGCTTGCTCGCAGCGTTGCCGGGGAGCGCCCCGCCCGAGGTCCCGACCGGATTGGCGACGCTCGGTCGAACTTCGTCCCCATCGGCCGGCATCGACGGCGCGGCGACCGAAAATTCGGCCGTCGAGACCGTGTGCTTACCGGCCGGCGCCGCCTGCGACTCATCCCAAAACGACGCGCTCTTACCTTCGGGCGACGGATCGGCTCGCTGGATCGACTTTTTCGCTGCGGGCGGAATTGGTTTCGCCGAGACCGCGGGAGCCGCGGTAGGCGGCGACTTCAGCGGCGAGGCCACCACATCACTCTGCGGCGACACACTGCTCGGAGCGTTCTCGTCTCCGGTGTAGCGCCCGTGGATCGACGCCGAGTCGTAGACCATCGAATCGGATCCGACGTGGCCGACGACGGCTTCGACATGCGAGGGCGACGTCGCGAAATTCTCGTGCTCGGCCCCGGCGCTGCCGCGCGATGCGTGACTCGGCACGGCCGCCTCAGACACGGCATGCGCCGGCGCGGCTGCATGTGACGCGGCCGCTCGCGACTCTCTCGGCCTCGCCTGCTTTACTATCTGCATCTCCACAGACGGTGCTGCCGATGCGTGGATCGACGCAGGTTGCTGCGATCGCGCCTCGGGCCCTTCCCAGGTCGTTTCCACCGAGACGTGGGACGCGGGTGCAGTCGTCACGGGGACTGGCGGCGCCGACACCGACGAAGGTTCGGCAGGCGAGACCTGAGGCGCGGCGGCGCTCGGCGAAACCGCGGGAGTTGAACTTCTTCTGCTTTCCCACGTGTCTTGAATCGACTTGGAGGGCGCGGTCGTGCCCGTGGGGTGCGGAGCTGGCGGTGACGGGGGCACGACGCAGGGGCGAGTCGACTCTTCGTGATGTAGCTCAACTTCGTACGGAGCGGCTGCTGCATCACCTGTCGGGAGCGACGGCGCAGCGTCCGTGGAGGCCGGCTCGACGACAGGACGGTCTTCCCGGTGCGGCGGTTCCTTCAACTCAGTGTCGAGGTCTTCGTCACCCAGACGAACTCCGATCCGCGGCCGCGACGGCACCGTGCTGTACGTCGACTTCGAGGGGGCAGTGGCATTCGGTACAAACGAGGCCGGTGGCTGGGGGGCAAGGGGCGACGCGGTGGTCGCGGAATTGCTGGATGTCGGGCCACCGGTCGAAGCGCGCGGCAGGACGGGTTCCGCCGGCAACGACGGATCGAAGGCATCGGATGGCGGAGCGCTCACCACGGTGGGCGGAGCGGCGGGAACGGTCGGCTGCTCAGTCGACGCCGACAGCGGAGCGCCTGGGTTTGTCTCGGTTCTCGTCGGCACGCGCGCAGGCATCGTGCCGTCCGATTCGCCGAATCCATTGCCGTTGGGGATCGCAACTCGTCCCGTCGGAGCGGCGGCCGGGTTCGACGCCGCAGACAGAGTCGGATTGACCGTAGCCGGCCCGACCGAAGCCGGATTGACCGGCATCGAATCGACGGGCGTCGGATCGACCGGCGCCGGGCTAGCAGGCGTCGGATCGAGGGGCACCGGGCTGACCGGAGCTTGATTCATCGCAACGGGAGCGACCGAAGCGGGACCAACGTTGGGCGGAGCAGTCGGTGCAGCGATCGGCATCGGCGCGGCGGGCAAGGCGCCAGCCACTGCGCTCGCCGGCGCTGCCGTCGGTCGCATCGAGTTCAGCGCCCCGTAGAGCGGTGCATCGGTTTCCACAAACGGGTCGAGCTGTTTGGCGAGAACCTGTTTGGGCTTCACGATCTCGCTGTCGTGACTATTGTTGTCGACGACGCCGGTCGGCTGCCGCTTCTGCACGTACGGGGCGATGATCCGACCGCCGGCCGCGGCCCCGGCGACTTGGACGCTGCCAGCGGCGACTCCGGCTGCGGCCGCTCCGGTGGTCCCGCTGCCGGCGGCTACGTTGCTCGTCGGAGCAGGGCTTGGGCTGGGCTGGGCTGGAGCGCTTGCCGAAGGATCGCTATCGGACACCAACGGAGGCGGAGGCGTATCCGACGTGTCGGGAATGGCGACGTGGCCGGTGCCGTCCTTCGTGCCGCCGGCCGGAGCGACCTTGTCGCCGGCCGCGGGAAGCGCCGGATTGGGATTCGCGGCAAAGGACTGGTCGCGAGCCAACGCGGCCGCCGCGTAGGCATCCGACGACCCGACGTCTCCCTGGTTCCAAAACTTGCCCGCGCGTTCGCCGCTCGCGCATCCGGCGATGAACGACGCCGACAAGAGACCCGTCGCACCGGCCGCGCACAGCTGGCTGATCAGCAGGCGAGATTCGAATTTCATTTCCCGGTTCCTCGAAATGACGACGGCCCGACGCGGTTACTGGGCCCGCGCTTGGGTTGTGATCGACGATTCCGAAGATCGGGCGTGAACCGCTTTCGCCACTTGAAAGGGCTTTAATGGCTGCAATGAGCGAAGCGGTCTGGAGAGGCAGGATGCCCGTGACTTGCCAAGGATGTCAGAGTTTAGGGCCTTTTCCGGATTTGCGGCTGCCGGATTTTGACGGTGCCGATTTGACCCGCGCAGGCTTCGCAGAAGCGGGCTTCATCAACAGCCGCAGAACGGCCAGGTTCATCGCATCGAGCGAACGCCCGTCGACGATGCCTTTCCGCGTTTCCAGATACATCGGCGAGCAGCAAAACGCGGGTCGTTGAGGATGTTGCGAAATGCTTCGCGCCCCAAATGCCCTTTGCCAATGTGCTCATGCCGATCGACGCGGCTGCCCAGTTCGCGCTTGCTGTCGTTCAGGTGGAAGGCCCGAATCCAGTCGATTCCCACGACCGTGTCAAAATGCGCCATCGTTTTTTGATACTCGTCCGCCCCGCTGAGCGGATAGCCGGCGGCAAAGACGTGACAGCTGTCGACGCACACGCCCAGGCGGTGACTCTCGTTCACGCCGTCGAGGATTGTTCGCAGGTGCTCGAACTGGTGACCCAGCGACGATCCCTGCCCGGCCGTCGTCTCGAGCCAGATCTGCACGCTCGCGCGCGGCGTGCGTCGCAAGGCCTCATTGATCGCCAGCACGATCCGCGCGAGCCCCTCTTCCTCAGTCGAATCCACGCGGCTGCCCGGATGAATGACGAGGCCAGCCAGCCCCAGCGCGTCGGCCCGCTCAATCTCGATCACGAAGGCCTCGAGCGATTGCTGCCAGAGGGATTCCGTGGGGCTCGCCAGATTGATGAGATAACTGTCGTGCCCGCACGGCATCCGAATGCCCGTCCGCTCGATCGCGTCGCGAAACAGGGCCACGTCCTCGGCCGACAGAAATTTGCCTTTCCACTGGTTGTTGTTCTTAGTGAAGATCTGCACGCAATCCATCTGGAGTGCGGCAGCAGCTTCGACGGCCTTGTAATAGCCGCCTGCGATCGACAGGTGGGAACCAAGCAGAGGCATAGGCGGGAATTTTAGCCAGTTCGGATGGCCGGGGCGCTCCGCTTTGTGGAAGCCCCGGGCGTCGGGCTACGGAGACGCTCCGCTTTTCCGGAAGCCGGGAGTTCAATACGCGCGTGTCAGGGCTCAAAGTGGATCAGGCGGCCACTGGCCGACGGCCCCGGCATGGCGAGGAATACATCGTTCCGCCAAAGCTTCGCGTTAAGCCAAGCGACGGGAACGTAAGCATACGCAATGGTGCTCGATCGATAGGAGCGACACGCCGTTCCGAGCATAAACGAGTACTCGTCGCAAAGAACGAAGTAGCCGCCGACATAGACGGCCAGCAGCACAATCAGGGTCCCTGGTCCCCAGATCCACACCCGCGATCGATTCTTCGGTTCGTCGCTCATGCCGTCATTCTAAACGAGACTGACCGCGACGGGTGGCCGGGACGCCCCGCTCTTGCGGAAGCCCCCGTTGGCTTTTCGGCTATTCGCTGGACATTCTCGATTGGGCTTCGATCCGGCGGTGCACCCAATGTCGACGGGCTGACGCACCGTGGCAAGCGGAGTGGCGCCCTCATCGGGGCTTCCCGAGAAAATGAAAAACTGATCTTGGCCGAATGGAAATTTTATGGCTGAATGGAAAGAGCGGGTTTTTTGCGCGAGCGCTGATGTGCGCACCGTTGGCGAGCGCTTGCGTGCGCGCTGTTCGGGGCCATCCTGACCACGTCCCGGAGCGAGCACAACGTCCGGATCAAAACCTGCCCGGGGGATCGGGACACCTTCAAGCGAGTCCAAGGTCTAGAGTCCAAAGTCCAAGGTCAGAGAAGAGAGGCGATGGGGTCGGGGTCCGGTCCGGACACTTTCGCGAACAGGGGCCCCGGTCCGGACTGGTCTGCCAAACGGGACGGGACACGTTGTTTCACCGAGAAATCCCGGGCGAAATCGCCCCCCACCCGACTCGACTGTCTTCGACCCTGAGGCTCAGACCCGAAGGGAGCTCGTCGCAAACCGGCCCTCTCCGGCTCGACTGTCTTCGACCCTGAGGCTCAGACCCGAAGGGAGCTCGCTGAAGTCCGCGGCGGGGCGAGGGGAGAAAGTCGTGGTCAGGGTCATGGTCAACTACTTTCAATAGGGAGTTTGACCACGAGATAGTTGACCACGAGGGGCGGCCGATCCGGTCCGGACACATTCGCATGACGGGACGGGACGCGAAATCTGCCACTGACCCGACTCGACTGAGCTCGTCGCAGGCCGGCCCTCTCCCAGCGGACTGGGCGAGGGGGAAGACGCGGCGCGCCGGGACAAGTTGTCCCGCCGGGTCCGCCTAAAAGTGGTCACGCCGGGACGGGTCCCTCACAATTGATATAAGGGGGGTGGACCCACCGACGAGAGTCCCACCGGTCAGCGTCCGACCGGTGAGCGGAGATCCCGCCCCGGACAAGTTGTGTCAATGAGCCGTGCCGGCCACTAAGCGGTGCCTTTGCCCGGACCGGGACACGTTCCGTTCGAGCCCAAGGTCCAACGTCCAATGTCCAAGGTCGAAGATCAGATGCTCGCAATCTTGACTTTGGACTTTGGACCGCCGGGACTTTGGACTAACGCCGGGACGGGACACGTTGTTTCACCGAGAAAATCCCGGCGAAATCGCCCCTCACCTCGGCCACTCTCCGGCGCCGGGGCGATAGGGGAACGGACTCCGGGACGGGACTGATTCAGGGGCGAGGACGGGACTCGAACATCGGGACGGGATTGATGGGGAATAAATGCGCCCTCACCCCGCCCCTTGTATGTTGAAAAAAGATCAATCTGCGCATTTGATGGTGACAGCTGTGGGAAGGCTTGCGAAGCGTAGCGAAGCAAGGTTTCCCACAGCGGCCGGCGGTAGATCGTCCGCCCTCAGGTCCAAG
>Ga0210396_10004695_pt1 | contig 13320 bp, 9 predicted proteins | sample IncBWH17OmetaG_FD_155466 | JGI IMG/M metagenome (GOLD analysis project Ga0210396, IMG submission 155466) | Forest soil microbial communities from Barre Woods Harvard Forest LTER site, Petersham, Massachusetts, United States - Inc-BW-H-17-O ...
GCAGGCTGCGGCGCGGTCGGCCGCCCGGTGGGCGGCTTGGTCCGGCTCAGCCACTCAGTGGAGGGGCCCGTGGCCGACTGCACGGTCGTCGCCTGCACGGCGGTGGCATGGACGGCGGTGGCCTGCGCGGTCGCGGCCTGCACCGCGGTCGCCTGCACCGCGGTCGCCGGCTCCGGGCCGCCGCCTGCCCCGCTCGCGCCCGCCGTGACGTCCGGGTGGGTGTGCTGGGTCCAGCCAGCCCCATCCCACCAGCGGAGCAAACTGGGCGTCCCGTACGGATCCGGGTACCAACCTGAGGGAGGCAAGTCCATGGGCCAAGGGTAGAAGAATGTACCGCTGTAGAACGTGCGAATCGGACGCATTACCGGTTCGTTGACTGCGCAGAGCCTTCAGGTGACGCTGAGACGTTAGCGACCGCACCCGCCGCACCCGTCACAGCCGCCGCGGCGGCGTCGGTGATCACCGCCGCGCCCGAGGCAAAGCGCCGCAGGTCCTCACCCGTGACCAGCCGCGCGGGGAAGGGGTCGCCGGCCACCGCCCGTGCGAGCGCCGCCTCGGGCAGCGGCTGGTCGCTGCCGAAGATCACGAGGTTGCCGCGGCGCCGGCCCCTGAGCACGCTCGCCTCCGCGATCATGCACGTCTGCGCGTATACCGAACGAACGGTGGCAACTGCCGACCGCGCCTCATCGAGTCCCTGGCGCGGGGTCGTCCCCCCGGGCGGCCGCATGTCCGATATCGTCGCCTTTTCACGGGCGGTCGAATCCCCCGGTGACAACTGCCCCGCGGCGACATTGACCGCGTAGACGCCGCCTGGCCGCAGCGCGCGGGCGGTCGCGGTGGTGAACTCGGCGGTGGTCAGGTGCGCCGGGGTCACCGCCCCGGCGAACACGTCGGCGATCACCAGGTCGTAGCTCGCCGGGTGAACCGACTCCGCCACGGCGCGGGCATCGGCGGCGCGCACCCGGATGCGGTGCCCGGCGGGCAGCGGCAGGTGCTCGCGGACCAGGCCGGTGAGCGCGTCGTCCAGCTCGGCGACGAGCTGCCGCGAGCCGGGCCTGGTGTGCTGCAGGTAACGGGGGAGGGTCAGCGCGCCGCCGCCGAGGTGCAGCACGCGCAGCGGCTCACCGGGCGGGAACGCCAGGTCGGCGACGTGCCCGATCCTGCGGACGTACTCGAACTCGAGGTATCCGGGGTCGGCGAGGTCGACGCCGCTCTGCGGGACTCCGTCGACGAACAGCAGCCAGGAATCCGTCCGGTCGAGATCGGGGACGAGCTCCGCCGTTCCGAGCCGCACCTCCCGGTGGACGGCGATCCGCGCCCCGCCCCGCGCGGTCCGCCCGGTCCGCGGGGCCCGGCGCCGCCCTGATCCGTCAGTCACGTTCCATTATCACCTGTACGCCGGCCACCGAACGCCGCTGCCCGCTAACCGTTAACGAACCCGTTAACGGTTAGCGGGCAGCGGCACCCAGGTCAGGCTCAGACCGCTGAGCCTGCCCTGGTAATCCGGTCGACGATGACAGCCGCGAGCAGGACGAGCGCCGTCCACATCAGCTGGGCCGCGGCCGACAGGCCGAGCAGCTCAAGGCCGTTGTAGATGACGCCGACCACCAGGCCGCCGAGCACCGCGTGCAGCATCTTGCCGCGCCCGCCGAACAGGCTCGTGCCGCCGATGACCGCCGCCGCGATGGCGTACAGCACGTTCTGGCCGCCGTCCACGCCGGTGGAGATCGACCCCAGGTAGGAGGCGTAGATGATGCCGGTCATGCCCGCCGTCAGGCCGCACAGCGCGAACGCGAGCGTGTGGACCCGCACGATGTTGATGCCCGCGCGGCGCGCCGCCTCGGCGTTGCCGCCGATCGCGTACAGGTAACGGCCGAACCTGGTCCGGCCGAGCAGGACGGTCCAGATGAACAGGATCGCGAGCACGACGAGGACGCCCCACGGCAGGCCCTCGAGGACGATCAGCCGGCCGCGGTTGATGTTCGCGACCCACGCGATGACGACGGCGGCGACGACGATCGCCCCGACCTTCAGCAAGGTGACCGACACCGGCGGGGCGACCAGGCCGGCGGTGCGGCGGCGGAGGTCGCTGTAGAAGATGACGGCGCCGGCCAGCGCCGCGATGACGATCATCACGATCCAGGTGGCGGTCGGGGTGAGGTAGCCGCTCTCGATGTCGTTGATGACCGAGTTGTGCAGGTTGATCACGCCGCCGACGCCGATGTTGCCGGTCGCGCTGATCAGGTAGAGCAGCACGCCGGACAGGCCGAGCTGGCCGGCCAGGGTCACGACGAACGACGGCAGCTTCAGCCTGGCGATGACGATGCCCTGCAGCGCGCCGTAGGCCGCGGCCGCGGCGAGCGAGGCGAGCACCGCGGCCCACAACGGGTCGCCGAGCGCGAGCATCCACAGGGCGACGACGGCGGCGCAGGCCGCGGTGAAGCCGGCGGCGAGGTCGATCTCGCCCAGCAGCAGCACGAAGACCTCGGCCATACCGAGCGTGATGATGAACGACGACTGGGCCATCAGGTTGACCAAGTTGCCCGCCGACAGGAACAGCGAGTTCTTCACCTGGAAGATGATCACGATGACGATCAGGCCGGCGATGACGGGGAGAGCGCCGCTCTCGCCCGAGCGGACGCGCCTGCCGACGATCCGCAGGTAGTCGCCGAAGTTGTTGGCGAGCAGGTCGGCCGACGCGTCCGGCGTGGTAATGAGTTCGGGCTCGGTCGGCGGCGTCGGCGTCGGCTCTTGGTTCACGGACGTCACTGCTCAGCCCTCCGTGCTCTGCGGTGTGGCGGCTTGCCCGTTGGGGGCGGTGCCGGTGGTCATCCAGTGCACCGTCGAGTTGGTGTCGTAGTTGGCCACGGGCCCACTTGACACCATACGCCCCAGGTAGAGCACCGCGATCCGGTCGGCGACGCGGAACACGTCGGTCAGGTTGTGGGAGATCACCAGCACGGCGATGCCCCGGCTGGCGAGCTGCTCGATGATGTCGAGCACGAGGGCGGTCTGCGAGACGCCGAGCGCCGCGGTCGGCTCGTCCATGACCACGAGCTTGGCGTCAAGCTGAACGGCCTTGGCCACGGCGACCGCCTGCCGCTGCCCGCCGGACAGCGAGCCGACCGGCTGGCGGATGTTGCGCACCGTGGTGACCCGCAGGTCAGCCAGGGTCTTCTTCGCCTGCTTCTCCATCGTGATCTCGTCGAGGAGCCCGGTCCTGAGCATCTCGTGCCCGAGCATCATGTTCTGCACGATGTCGAGGTTGTCGGCGAGCGCCAGGTCCTGGTAGACGGTGGCGATTCCCGCATTCGTCGCGTCCCTCGGCGAGTGGAAATGCTGGGGCTTGCCCTGCCATATGATCTCGCCGGTGTTGGGCTCCCAGATGCCTGCGACGGTCTTGATCAGCGTCGACTTGCCCGCGCCGTTGTCGCCGACCAGGGCGGTGACCTGGCCGGCGGGAATGTCTAGGTTGATGTCAGTCAGCGCGTGCACGGGCCCGAAACTCTTCCCGATGCCACGCAGCCGCAGCAGCGGCTCAGCGTCGTTCACGGTCACATCCTGCCTCATGACGCCGTTCGGGGCGCGGGCTGGGTCGCCCGCACCCCGAACGAGCGGTGTGCTTTCTTATTACCCGGAAATGCCGGCCGCAGTGCAGGAGCTCGCGAACGAGCCCGCACAGAGCTGGCTGGCTGGCACGAACTTGTCCGCGATGACGGTCGAGTTCATGTTGGCCGTGGTGACCCACTCCGGGTTCAGCAGGACAGAAGGCACGCTGACGTTGGCCGTGGTGTCCTGGGTGGAGCCGTTGACCAGGGTGGTCGGCGGCGTCTGGCCGGCGCGCACGTAGAGCGCGAGCGCGGCGGCGGCCTGGGCCTCTTCGTAGATCGGCTTGTAGACCGTGCCGCACTGGTAGCCGCTCAGGATGTTCTGCAGGCCGGTCAGCGTGGCGTCCTGCCCGGTGGTCGGGAAGGTCTTCGCCTTGATGCCCTGGCCCTGCAGGTAGTGGATGATCGGGGCGCCGTTCTCGTCGTTCGGGATGAGCGCCGCGTTGATGTTCTTGTGCGCGGTGTACTGCTGCTGGAACTCAGAAAGCGCGACGGACGGGGTCCAGGTCCCTGCCGGGTTGGAGACGTCCTTGTACGTGCCCTTGGAGAAGAGCGGGGCAAGCACGCCGTCGTAGCCCTGCGCGACCAGCGTCGCGTTGTTGTCGGTCGGCGCCCCCCGCATCACGATGACGTTGGGGCTCTTGACGCCCCAGGCCGTGACGCAGGCGGTGAGGCCCTGGCCCATGACCTGGCCGACCTTGACGTTGTTGAAGCTGACGTAGTAGGAGCGGGTGCCGCCCAGGGTCAGCCGGTCGTAGTCGATGACGGCCACGCCGTGCTGCTTGGCGTACGACTCGATGTGCGCGCCGACGCCGGAGTCGAGCGGGTCGACGACGAGCACGCTCGCGCCCTTGGTGACGGCCGACTGGGCCATGGAGAGCTGCGTCGCGTCCTGCCCGAGCGCGTTCTCCACGGTGAGGTTAGACGTGGACAGCCCGGCGGCGGCGAACGCCTGCTTCAGGTAAGGCGCGTCGAACTCGACGTACCTGGTCGAGGAGACGGTGTCCGGCAGGATCACCGTGACCGAGCCCTTGCCAGCGGCGGCGACCGACTTGAGCCCGGCCATCGCGGAGAAGGTGTTGTTCAGGTTGGTGTACGAGATCGACGCGCCGGCCGCGGCGCCCGTCGAGGTCGCGGCGGCTGACGAGCTGGTGCCCGTCGCGGCCGGCGCAGAGCTGCTGCTCGAACTGGTCGAACTGCTACAGCCGGCGGCGACGACCACCGCGGCCAACGCGGCGGCCGCCGTGAGGCCGGCTCGTGCTGATACGGAATACAACGGTGTACCTCGCTCATTCACTCAGACATGCCACATATGGCATGTGCGAGACCAGATCCGTATAACCCGGTCATAATTGATCGGGCCACTGGCGGAAATGCTAGATCTGCGCGGAGAAACGTTCCCGTTAACACTTTCGTAAAACCGTTAAAAAAGCGTTAATGTGCGGATCGTCGCAGCGTAGTCACAGGTACTATTTGAGACCAATTTGTGACTTCACTGTTTCCCCCACGTTAATCTCGCAGACACTATCCGCTATCGGTACGGTACATCAGCGTCGCGGTTTGGTACCTCCTCACTCGCCGGCGATTCTGTAGCCGGCCCGCGGCTGCGTGATAATCAGCGGCGGCCCGCCCGGCCGTTCCAGCTTGGCCCGCAGCCGCCTGATGTACACCCGGACGTACTCCGTCTCTGTCTCGTACCCGCGTCCCCAGACCCGGCGCAGCAGGTGCGCGCGGGACAGCAGCTTGCCCCGGTTGAGCGCGAGCTCCCGCAGCAGCGCGAACTCGGTCGGCGTCAGGTGCACCTCCTCGCCCGCGAGGCGGACCAGCTGGCCGACGAGGTCGATCTCGACGTCACCGATCGTGATGACGGAGGGCGCGGCCTCGGTGACCGCATCGGCGGGCCTCGTCCGCCGCAGCGTGGCCAGGATGCGCGCGAGGAGCTCCTCGATGCCGAACGGCTTGGTCATGTAGTCGTCGGCGCCCATGTTCAGCGCGGTGACCTTGTCCCGCTCGCCGCCGCGCGCGGACACCACGATGATGGCCACGCTTGACCGCTCGCGGATCTGCCTGCACAGCTCGAACCCGTCGACCTCGGGCAGCATCAGGTCGAGCAGCACCATGTCGGGCTCCTCGGTCTCGAGCAGCGTCAGCGCCTTGCTCCCGTCGAATGACACGAGCGTGTCGAAGCCGCGCACCGCCAGGTTCGACCTGATCAGGTCGACGATGTTCGGGTCGTCCTCCACGATGAGCACGCGGGTCGGTATGGCGGGCTCAGTCACGTGCCGTCACTCCACGGGATGGTGTCGTCGCCGCAGGCGCGTCCGCGGTCTTGGCCGCGGGCGCGTCAGCGGACATGGTCACAGGCTTCTCTACAGGCAGGGTAACCAGGAAGCAGGTGCCGCGCTCCGTCGGCTCTAGCTCAAGGCGGCCGCCGTGCGCCGACACGATCCCGCTGGCGATGGACAGCCCGAGCCCCGCACCTGAGCCGCGCCGCCGCGGCCGGATGATGCCGGAGGCGAGGACGTCGTGCCAGCGCGGATCGCGCTGCCCGGCCGCCTCGGTGACGGCGCGGGCCAGTTCAGGCGGGAGTCCCTCGCCGTCGTCGGCGACCCGCACGGTCACCGTGCCAGGCCCCTCGGCTGCCGCGGTGACCACCACCTTCGTCCCCGGCGGATTGTGGCCGAGCGCGTTGCCGACAAGGTTGACGAACACCTGCTCAAGCCGGTCATGGTCGGCCCAGACGGCGGGCAGCCCGGTCGCGCCGGCGCCGGCCGTCCCCCTCACCGTGACCTGGGAAGCGGACTCAGGCGGCAGCACGGCGACCGCCGCGTCGAGCACGAGCGGTATGTCACACCAGTCGCTGTTGAGCCGCAGGATGCCCGACTCGATCGTCGAGAAGTCGAGGAGGTCGTTGACCAGGCGGCCGAGCCGCGACGACTCGGCGGCGATGCGGGAAAGGAACCGCTGCTGGGAGTCCGCGTCCCAGGTGACGTCCTGCTGCAGCAGGCTGGTGGCGTACCCGGTGATCGCGGTGAGCGGGGTGCGCAGCTCGTGGCTGAGCCTGCGCAGGAACGTCCGCTGCAGTTCGCGCGACTGCCGCAGCGCCATCGCCTCCTGCTGGGCGTGCAGAGACCGCTCGCGCTCGAGCGCGAGCCGCAGCGAGTTCGCCGCGTCCTCCAGCAGGTCGGTCGCGTCGTCCGGCCTGGTACCGTCCCGCCAGCCGGCCAGCAGCACGGTCCGCCCGTCGGGCACGGCGAAGGTGACCGACAGGTGCCTGCCGCCACCCGAGCCGCCTCCCGTGCGCAGGGTGCCAAGGCTGGCCTGGCCGGTGACCGCGACGCCGTCAGGGTCCGCCCGGTCGAGTACCGCGCCGACCGCGGCGAGGGCCGCCTCAGGCACGGCCAGTTCGCCGTCGCGGTTACCCGGGCCCGCCGGGTGGCCGGCGCCTTCCCGCCAGTCCCTAGTCCTCAAGTCAACCGGCGCGCTCGAGTAGCCGCGGCACTGCATCCCGCCGTCGGGCCCCGCGGCGACAAGCATCACCTCGTCCGCGTCAAGGCCGCGCCTGAGGGCCTGCAGGGCGATGCGCAGCGCCGCCTCGACGGGGACGGGACCCGCCAGGGTCTGGAGCATCTCCCTGATCGTCTCAAGCAGCCGGTTACGCGCCGTCACCTCATCAAGCAGCCGGTCGCGCTCGATGGCGCTTGCCGCGTACCCGGCGTAGAGCGCGGCGAGGTCCAGGTCGTCGCGGCGCGGCCTGCCCGGCATCGCACGGAACACGGTGATCACGCCGAGCAGCCCGCCGGGCCCGAGCACGGGCACCGACCACGAGCTCGCGACCTTCGCGGGGCGCGCCAGGTTGCCGAAGACCTGCCAGGAGCCGCCGCCCGCGCGCAGGTTCTCCTCGATGACCGGCACCTGCCGCACGGCGGCGAGGCCGACGGGGCCGCCCGCCGCGCCGAAGGGCAGCCGCTCCCAGGCGGCGAGCAGCGCCTCGGGCATGCCGAGGGATGCGGCCCGCACGAGGGCGCCGTCTTCCGGCAGGTGGATGGCCAGCCGCTCGCTGCCGAGGGCCGCGCCGAGCGCGGACAGGATCAGCGAGAGCGACGAGGACGGGTCGGCGGCGACGAGCCGCCCGGCGAGCCCGTGCAGCCGGGTGAGCTGGCGGCGCGCGGAGGAGTCGACCGGCTGGCCGGAGACCAGCGCCACCACGTCGTCCGGGCGGACCTCGCTTGGCAGCACCTCGGTGACCACCCGCCCGTGGCGCAGCACCACGATCCGGTCGGCGAGCCGGAACATCAGGTCCGTGTCGTGCCCGGACAGCAGGATAGTCGTGCCCTGGGCGCGCAGCCGGGTGATCAGCCGCTCGACGAGTTCCGCCTCGCGCACGCCGAGCGACGCGGTCGGCTCGTCGAGCAGCAAGATCCTGGGGTTGTGCGCCATCGCCCGCGCGACCGCCACCATCTGCCGCTGCCCGCCGGACAGCGTCTTGACGGGCCGCGTCGTGTCCCGCAGCGGGATGCCGAGCCGGTCGAGCAGCCTGGCCGCGTCCTTGTGCAGTGCCACCTCGGAGAACAGCTGCCTGCGGCGCTCGTTGCCGAGCATCACGTTCGCCGCGACGTCCAGGTTGTCGGCCAGGGACAGGTCCTGCCAGACCACACGGACGCCGAGCTTCGCGGCGGCGGTGGGGACGGGCGCGACGGCCTGCCCGCCCACCCGGATCACCCCGGACGCCGGCGTGACGTCGCCCGCGACGGACCGGATAAGCGTGGTCTTGCCCGCGCCGTTCTCCCCGGCCAGGGCCACCACCTCGCCGGTCCGCAGCGCGAGGCTGACCCGCTCGAGCGCGGTGAGCGTGCCGAAGCGCACCGTGAGCCCGGACACCGAGAGCTCTGGTGTCCCGCTCACGGTGTCGCGTTCCGTGCCGTTCGTCACGCTTACTATTGTTATCCAGGCTGGGCAGTGACCGCCCCATTTAGCCGCAAGGCAGGCCCCGGGCGGGCCGGCTACGCGAGCCGGCCTGCCCGGGGCGACGGGCACCGTTGGTCGTCAGGCCGACAGCGGCACCGCCTCGGTATCGCCGGAACGAGAGCGGCTTACTCTGGCGGCCCCCCGCCAGGCCCGGTCGCCGATGAGGGAAAGGCCGGCCGGCAGGAGCAGGCCGCGCACGATCGTCGCGTCGATGAGCACGGCCGCCGCCATGGTGACGCCGAACAGCTTGAACTCGATCTCCCCGAGCGTGGCGAAGATGGAGAACACGGCCACCATGATCGCGGCGGCGCTGGTCACCACCCCGGCGCTCGACGAGATCCCGTCGATGATCGAGGCCCTTGACGACCTGCCCGAGCGCCGCAGCTCGGCGATCCTGCTGAGGATGAACACCTGGTAGTCCATGCTCAGCCCGAACAGCAGGACGAACATGAACAGCGGCATCCACGGCACGATGCCGCCGTAGGGCGTGAAGCCGAGCGCCCCGTGCAGCAGGCCGTGCTGGAAGACCAGCGTCATCAGCCCGAAGGCGGCACCGACCGAGAGCACGTTGAGCAGGATTGACAGCGCGGAGATGGCGACCGACCTGAAGGTGATCAGCAGCAGCACGAACGCGAGCGCGGCGACGATCGCGAACACCAGGGGCGCGGTGACGCCGAGCTGGTGGTTGACGTCGAAGCTGCTCGCGGTGACACCGCCGACCGCGTAGCTGATCCCTGGCACCTTGCCGAGGGTGGCGGGCAGCACGTGGTCGCGCAGCGTGATCAGCGCGCTGTTCGAGGCGGCGTCGGCGACGTGGCCCGCGATCGGGACGCTGACCACCATGACGTGCCCGCCGTCGAACGCGGCGGTGGTGATCGGCTCCCTGATGACCCCGTGGCTCGCGGCAGCGGCGTGACTCAGCGCCGTGAGGGCCGACGTGACTTGCGGCCCGGTGAGGTTGTCGCCGGTGACGACGACCTCGGCGGGCGTCGGGCCACCGGGGAACGCGGTGAGGACCTGGTCGAGGGTGCGGACCACGGGCACGCTGTCGGGGAACGACGCGATGCCGGGGTCTTGCAGGTGCAAGGTCGCCAGCGGCGTGGCGAGGGCGAGCAGCGCCACGGCCGCGAGGCCGCCGAGCGCCAGGGGACGGCGGGTGACCGCGGTGACGACGGCGCGCCAGGCCCGCGACGGCCTGGCGGTCGCCTGCCTGCGCCCGAGGAACGGCACGCGCGCCCGGTCGGTCGCCTTGCCGAGCAGCGAGAGCAGCGCGGGCAGGAAGGTCAGCGAGCCGAGGACCGCGATGGCGACGACGAGCATGGTGCCGATGGCGACGCCGTCGAAGACCTGGAACCCGGTCACGAACAGCCCGGCCATGCACGCGATCACGGTGAGCCCCGCCGCCACGATGGCCCGGCCCGAGGTGCGCGCGGCGGTCCCGAGTGCTTCGGCCGTGGTCGCGCCCGCGGCGCGCTCCTCGCGGACCCGGCGCAGGTAGAACAGCGAGTAGTCGATGCCGACCGCCATCCCGACGAGCAGCACGATCGACGACGTGGTGGAGCTGATGGGCACGAGGCGGCTCGGGAGGGCGAGCAGCGAGATCGCGGAGACCACGGCGGTGCCCGCGAGCAGCAGCGGAATGCCCGCCGCGATCAGCGCGCCGAAGACGAGGAGCAGCAGCACAAGCGACACCGGCACCGACGTGACCTCGGCCTGTCTGAAGTCCTGGTCGACAAGAGCGCCGGTGGCACGGTCCAGGCTGGCGTCACCCGCCTCGGCGACGGTCAGCCCCGGGTAACGGGCTTGGACGGCGGCGACCGCGTTCAGCGCGGGCACCACGGCCTGGTCGTCGTTGCTGGGCTTGCCCGCCACGCTGAACGTCACAAGGGTCGCGTTACCGCTGGTCAGGCCAGGAGTGGTAAAAGGGGAGCGGATGTCCGCGGCGGCGCCGGGCAGCTGCTTCAGCGCGGTGACGACGGACTGGGTGGCCTGGCGGATCTCCAGGTCGTTGCCGAAGGTCTCGGCGACGGAGCGCGCCTTGATGAGCACGGACTCGTGGCCCGGCTGCTGGACGCCCGGCTCGTTCAGCACCCGCTCCGCCTGCCCGGCCTGGCCGGGGTCGTAGGCGTTGGTGTTGTTCACGCCGAGGCGCTGGCCGACGGTGAACGCCGCGGCGACAAGCAGCAGCCAGCCGACCACGACGACGATCCGGTGCCTGGCGGACCAGCAGGCGACGCGCTCCACGACGGGCGCTCGCACGTGGGATGTGGAGTCTTTCGATGTCAGATGCATAGTCATAACGCCAACGGTGCGGCTTCACCACCCCGCGCCGACATGGTGTGACCCGACGTATCGGCGGTGGGGTTAACCCAACCACCGATCCGTAGGCGTACCGCCTGGCCTCCGGCCCCCGTCATCGCCTAGCGTCGCTGGTATGTCGCTCATCCGCGGCCTGGTGTCGGCCCGCACCTGGCTCGCCTTCACGCACCACGTGGTCGGCCTCGTCCTGTCGATCGCCTCCTTCACGATCGTCGTCACGGGGCTCGCGGTCGGCCTCGCCACCGCGCTCCTGGCCGGCGTCGGCCTGCCGGTCATCGGCGTGACGACCAGGTTCTCCACCGCCTTCGCCGCCGTCGAGCGCGCCAGGTTCGCGCTGCTGCTCGACACGGAGCTCCCGCGCTGGCCCGCCGATCCGCGGCGCTGCTACCGGTGGCTGATCGTGCCGACCAGGTCGATGCTGGCGAGCCGCGCCACCTGGGGGCAGATCGGCTACGCCCTGCTCCGCCTGCCGGTCAGCGTGGTCAGCTTCACGCTGACGGTCACGGTCTGGAGCGCGGGCCTGATGGCCCTCACCCTTCCGCTTTACGCCAGGCAGCTGCCGGGCGGCGGTCCCAACGTGGACGGGCATTACTTCCTCACTGGTACGGTGCCGCTCGCGCTCTGCGCCGTCGCCGGCCTGGTGGTCCTGCTTGCCGCCGCGCCGCTCACCCGGGGCCTCGGGTCCGTCGACGCCGCGCTCGCCCGCTGGCTGCTGTCCCCGCCCCGCGACGCGGAGCTGAAGGCGCGGGTCACCCAGCTTGAGGTCAGCCGCGAGCGGGTTGTCGACGCGGCCGAGGCCGAGCGCAGGCGGATCGAGCGTGACCTGCACGACGGCGCGCAGCAGCGCCTCGTCGCCGTGGCGATGGAGCTCGGCCGGGCGAAGGCGAGGTTCGCCGACGACGTCGACGCCGCGGCCGCCCTCGTCGACCAGGCGCACGCCGAGGCCAAGGCCGCGCTCGTCGAGCTGCGTGAGCTGGTACGGGGCGTGCACCCGCCGGTCCTTACCGAACGCGGCCTCGACGCGGCGCTGTCCGGCCTGGCCGCGCGCTGCTCCGTGCCTGTCAGTCTCCAGGTGGACGTGCCGGTCCGGCCGCGCCCCGCCGTCGAAGCGGTCGCGTACTTCACCGTCGCCGAGACGCTCACCAACATCGCCAAGCACTCCCGTGCCACCCGCGCGAGCGTGATCGTCGACGGCGGCCCAGGCCCGGCGGGCACCCTCAACATCGTGATCAGCGACGACGGCATCGGCGGGGCCGACGCGGCCGGCGCCGGGCTGACCGGCCTCGCCGACCGGATCGCCGGGCTCGACGGCGCCCTGTCCGTCGAGTCACCGCCGGGCGGCCCCACGATCATCTCGGCGGTGATCCCGTGCGCGTAACGATCGCCGAGGACTCGGTCCTCTTGCGCAAGGGCCTCATCCTGCTCCTGGAAGAGGCGGGCCACGAGATCGTCGCCGCCGCGGGCGATGCCGAGGCGTTCCTCCGCGCCGTCGCCGATACGCGGCCCGACGTGTGCGTGGTCGACGTGCGGATGCCCCCGACGTTCACCGACGAGGGCCTGCGCGCCGCCCTGCTCGTCCGGGACCAGTGGCCCGACGTCGGTGTCCTCGTCCTGTCTCAGTGGGTCGAGGAACGCTACGCCACCGAGCTGATCGCCGGCCGCCCGCACGGCGTCGGCTACCTGCTGAAAGACCGGGTGGCCGACGTCACGGAATTCCTCGACGCCCTGCAGCGGGTCGCTGACGGCGGCAGCGCCCTCGACCCCGAGGTCGTCGCGCAGCTCCTCGCCCGCACCCGCCACCCGCTCGGCGACCTCACCCCGCGAGAACGCGAGGTCCTCACGCTCATGGCAGAAGGCCGCACCAACGCCGCCATCGCCGGCGCCCTCGTCGTCGGGTCCGGCGCGGTGGAAAAGCACATCAACAACATCTTCATGAAGCTCGGCCTCGCACCGACCGAGCGCGACCACCGCCGCGTCCTCGCGGTCCTCCGCTACCTGGGAACGAGCTGATCGGTGATGACCGCCATCTCCACTACGTCCTTCCCGATGACCGGCGGCCGCCGCGCCGCCCTCGTCATCGGCGTCCCCGTTTGCCTGGCGCTGGTCGCGGGCAGCGGCTTCAGCCTGGTCGCGGATATTGGCGAGGGGCACTTCCCCGTCAGCAAAACCGTCCCGGCGAGCACCACGGCGCTGACCATGAACGTGACCGGGCAGCTCACGATCAGGCCGACGACGGCAAGACAGGCGACGCTCACCGGCACCGCCAGCTACAGCCTCGTCCGCCCCGCGCTCACCGAGCACACCTCGGCCGGCGCCACCACGCTCGGCTATGCCTGCGACCTCCCCACGGGCCAGTGCGGGCTCGACGCGACCGTCGACGTCCCCGCGACGGTCACCACGCTGACGGCGAACAGCGGCGCCGGCG
>Ga0210396_10004696_pt1 | contig 13320 bp, 11 predicted proteins | sample IncBWH17OmetaG_FD_155466 | JGI IMG/M metagenome (GOLD analysis project Ga0210396, IMG submission 155466) | Forest soil microbial communities from Barre Woods Harvard Forest LTER site, Petersham, Massachusetts, United States - Inc-BW-H-17-O ...
CTCCGGGTCCGAATTGTCGGCCTCCTCAGCCTCTCCGGCCTCGTCGGCCTCCGGGTCCGAATTGTCGGCCTCCTCAGCCTCTCCGGCCTCGTCGGCCTCCGGGTCCGAATTGTCGGCCTCCTCAGCCTCTCCGGCCTCGTCGGCCTCCGGGTCCGAATTGTCGGCCTCCTCAGCCGAGTGGCGCGCCGCCGGGGCGGCGGCCACATCGGCCACGATGTCAGCGTCGTTCACGTCAGTGCCCTACGTCGAGTTCGGCGTCGCCGCGATGCCCAACCTGGCGGCCTACGGGGTCGCGATCCCGACGTTCTTCTTGATCACTTCGACGCTGCGGCATCGCGACCGAATCCCAACGGCGGTGCTCGCGCTGGTGGGCGTCTTGTCGGTACACCTCTCCGGCGGGTTCATCGTCATCTTGTTCCTGTTGGCCTGGTGGCTTTTCGACGCGCGGCAGCATCCGGTACGTGGTCGGCTGGCCGACGCTCTGATCCTGGCCGTGGTGGCCGTGCCGACGGCGCTGATATTGGCGCCGCAGTTCATCGGGGTGGCCCACCAGGCTGACATCATCGCCGGGCACGCGTTCCCCAGCTTCAAGAGCGTCAAGCAGGGCGTCATTGATGCGCTGCTCTTGCACACCCGCCACCTCAATGATTTCCCGACCCAATACGGCCTGATCGTGCTGAGCGCGATCGGCATGGCGATCCTCTTGTACAAGAGAATCTGGTGGCCGCCGGTGCTCTGGCTGGTGTTGACCGTGGCGACCATCTACTCAGGGGCGCCGTTTCACAACCTGTTCGGCGCCGTCATCGAAGAATTCAGCCAGTTCTTCTACAACGATCCGCGAAGGCTCTCGGCCGTGGTCACGATGCTCGTCACGCCGATGGCAGGGATCGCGGTGTTCGCAATGGTTCTGGCACTGGTGGCCTTGCTCACAAGATCAGCGCGGCTCACCAAGCGGTTCGCCCGACTGCCCCCAGCTGTGTGGGTTTCGGCCACGGTGGTCCTCGTGGTGCTCACCACGGTGCTCACTGCCCGCCACTATCTCTACCGGCACCTGGTGCTATTCGGCGACAAATACGACTCGGTGATCATCAATCAGAAAGACCTCGACGCGATGGCCTACCTGGCGACCCTGCCGGGAGCCCGGCACACCCTGATCGGCGACTCGAACGTCGACGGCACGGCGTGGATGTATGCGGTGGCCGACCTGCACCCGCTGTGGACCCACTACGACTACCCGCAGCAAACCGGCCCGGGCTATTACCGATACATTTTCTGGGCCTTCGCCGATGTCGACACCGATCCGCGGGTAGCCGAGGCGGTGCGGGCGCTCAACATTCGCTACATCCTGACCAGCGTCCCGACGGTTCGGGGGTTCAAGGTGCCCGACGGACTAGTGTCAATAGACCAATCGAAGTCGTGGGCGAAGATCTACGACAACGGTGGGGCCTGGATCTACGAATGGCGTGGCGCCCCGACAACTCCTAAAACATGAACAGATTCCAGCGGCAAGGAGAGTGACTGCATTGAGTAACGGCAACGACGACGACATCGAAATCATCGGTGGCCTCGACCCGCGGCTGATGGCGGCGGCGAAAGATGACGACTCCGATGACCGGTCGCTGACCGACCTGGTCGAGCAGCCGGCCAAGGTGATGCGGATCGGCACCATGATCAAACAGTTGCTCGAGGAAGTACGGGCGGCCCCGCTCGACGACGCCACCCGCAACCGGTTACGCGAGATCCACGCCACCAGCATCCGGGAACTCGAAGAAGGGCTGGCGCCGGAACTGCGTGACGAACTCGACCGTCTCACCCTGCCGTTCACTGAGGGCACCGTTCCGTCTGATGCCGAGCTGCGGATCGCGCAGGCTCAACTGGTCGGCTGGCTAGAGGGGCTATTCCACGGGATCCAGACCGCGCTGTTCGCCCAGCAGATGGCCGCGCGTGCGCAGCTGGAGCAGATGCGACAGGGCGCGCTGCCCCCGGGTATCGGCAGGTCCGGTGGGCCCGGGGGTTCGGGCACCGGGCAATACCTCTAGGCGACACCAGGTGACGAGCCCCCAACGTCCGTACATCGAGACGCACAACGCGTGGGTGGAGTTTCCCATCTTCGACGCCAAATCGCGCTCGCTGAAGAAGACCTTCCTCGGTGGCACGATTGGGCGCAACGCCTCCAACGTGGTGGTCATCGAGGCGTTGCGGGACATCACGATGTCGTTGAGCCTGGGCGACCGCGTCGGGCTGGTGGGCCACAACGGCGCTGGGAAATCGACACTGCTGCGGCTACTTTCAGGCATCTATGAGCCGACGCGCGGCGCCGCCACGGTGACCGGCCGGGTGGCACCGGTTTTCGACCTGGGCGTCGGCATGGACCCCGAGATCTCCGGCTACGAGAACATCATCATCCGCGGCCTGTTTCTCGGGCAGACGCGCCGGCAGATGCTGGCAAAGGTCGACGAGATCGCCGACTTCACCGAGCTGGGTGACTACCTGTCCATGCCACTGCGCACCTATTCGACCGGTATGCGAGTGCGACTGGCGATGGGTGTGGTCACCAGCATCGACCCGGAGATCCTGCTGCTCGACGAAGGCATCGGCGCCGTCGACGCCGACTTCCTCAAGAAGGCCCAGACTCGGCTACAGCGCCTGGTCGAACGCTCGGGAATCCTGGTGTTCGCCAGCCATTCGAACGAATTCTTGGCCCGGCTGTGCAAGACCGCGATGTGGATCGACCACGGCGTCATCAAACTCACCGGCAGCATCGAGGACGTCGTGCGCGCCTACGAAGGCGAAGACGCCGCGCGCCATGTGCGTGACGTGCTTGCCGAGACCGCAACCGACCAGCTCGCGCGTAAAGCCCCCGCGGATGGCTGACATGGTGTGCGCCGTGGTGGTGACCCACCGGCGCCCCGACGAACTGGCCAAGTCGCTGGATGTGTTGAGCACCCAAAGTCGGCTGCCCGACCTGCTCATCGTCGTCGACAACGATGATGACGACCGGGTTCGCGATCTGGTGGGCGGTCAGCCCATCCCCACGACGTATCTGCCGTCACGCCGAAACCTCGGTGGTGCAGGTGGTTTCGCGCTCGGCATCCTGCATGCGCTGGCCGCCGGCGCCGATTGGGTGTGGCTGGCCGACGACGACGGCCGTCCGCAAGACACCCACGTACTGGCAACCCTGCTGGCGTGCGCCGAGACGCACCGGCTGGCCGAGGTGTCGCCGATGGTGTGCAACGCCGATGACCCGCAACGCCTGGCGTTTCCGTTGCGACGCGGCCTGGTCTGGCGCAGGCGGGTTAGCGAGTTGCGGACCGCCGAGGATCAGGAACTGCTGCCAGGCATCGCATCGCTGTTCAACGGTGCACTATTTCGGGCGTCGACGTTCGAGTCGATCGGTGTCCCCGATTTGCGGCTGTTCGTCCGCGGCGACGAGGTGGAGATGCACCGCCGGCTGGCCCGGTCCGGCCTGCCGTTCGGAACCTGCTTGACCACCGTTTATCTGCACCCATGCGGGTCGGCCGAGTTCAAGCCGATTCTTGCGGGCCGAATGCACACCCAGTATCCCGACGATCCCACCAAGCGGTACTTCACCTACCGCAATCGCGGCTACCTGATGTCGCAGCCGGGTCTGCGCAAGCTCCTGGTTCAGGAATGGTTGCGGTTCGGCTGGTTCTTCCTGGTGTCTCGCCGCGATCCGAAGGGTCTGCTGGAGTGGCAGCGGCTACGCCGGTTGGGGCGTCGGGAGAAGTTCGGAAGGCCTGAAGGCTGATGACGCACGCCGGCGACAATGCAGAGCCAAGCGATGAGGGAGAGCGGCGCAAATGACGATCGTCGACGCTGCCGCGCAGTCCAAAACGATGACCCGGGCCTGGGGTGATCTGGTCGACGGGTATCGCCGCCGCGAGTTGTGGCTACACCTGGGATGGCAGGACATCAAGCAGCGGTACCGCCGCTCGGTGTTGGGCCCGTTCTGGATCACCATCGCCACCGGCACCACCGCCGTCGCGATGGGCGGCCTGTACTCCAAGCTGTTCCACCTCCAACTGTCGGTGCACCTGCCGTACGTCACGCTCGGCCTGATCATCTGGAACCTCATCAACGCCTCCATCCTGGAGGGCGCCGAGGTGTTCGTCGCCAACGAGGGATTGATCAAACAACTGCCCACGCCGCTGAGCGTGCACGTCTATCGGCTGGTGTGGCGGCAGATGATCTTGTTCGCGCACAACATCGTCATCTACGCCGTGATCGCGATCATCTACCCCAAGCCGTGGTCGTGGGCCGACCTGTCGGTGATCCCGGCGTTGGGGCTGATTGTGCTCAACTGCGTGTGGGTGTCGCTGTGTTTCGGCATCCTGGCGACGCGCTTCCGCGACATCGGCCCGCTGCTGTTCTCCATCGTGCAGTTGCTGTTTTTCATGACGCCGATCATCTGGAACGACGACACGCTGCGACAGCAGGGCGCCGGACAGTGGTCGAAGATCGTCGAGCTCAACCCGTTGCTGCATTACCTGGATATCGTGCGCGCCCCGTTGCTGGGCTCACACCAGGAGCTACGGCACTGGGCGGTCGTGGTGGGGTTGACGGTGGTGGGCTGGCTGCTGGCGGCTTTCGCGATGCGCCAGTACCGGGCCCGCGTTCCCTACTGGGTTTAGAACGGCAAAACCCCACCAATCGGGTTGGCCGCGTAGGAATATTTGGCGAACAATATCCACAAGATTCGAGGCGCTCCGCGGTGGCAATCGCCGTCGCGCCCGGGAAGACAGGTCGACGCAGGTGAGCGAAGAAGTCGAGCCCTCTGGGCTTGCCGATGAGGCACGCGAGCGCATCGCCGCCGAGTTGGGCCGGATACGGGAACGTCGCGATCGTTTGGAGGCCGAGGTCCGAGGCGACCGCGGCGCGGTGAGCGATCACGCCGACGCCGCCGATGCCATCCAACGCGCCGACGAATTGGCCAGCCTCGACGAGCGGATCATCGAGCTTGACCGGCGGCTGCGCACCGGACCGTTGCCGTCGAACGGCAGCGACACGCTGCCCTTCGGCACCAAGGTGACGCTGCGGTTTTCCGACGGTTCGGTCGTCAAGATGCAGGTGATCTCCGTCATCGAGGAAGCTCCTGCCGGCGGCGAAGACGAGGCGTTGACGGCGGGCAGCCCGTTGGGGCTCGCACTTGCCGGACGCCAACCCGGCGACACCGTCACCTACACCACGCCCCAAGGCGAAAACCAGGTCGAGCTGCTGGACGTGAAATACCCGTCTTAGTCCCCCTGGTCCGCCCGTAGACTTTCGGCCGATGGCCGAGATCGCGGCAAGTACGCCCCTGCCGCTGAAGACACAGGTGTGGCGATTCATCGTCACCGGCGGTTTGTCAGCCGTTGTCGACTTCGGCCTCTATGTGGCGCTGCTGCGGCTGGGCCTGCAAGTCAATGTCGCCAAATCGCTGAGCTTTATCGCAGGCACGACAACCGCCTACCTGATCAACCGTCGGTGGACGTTCCAGGCACCGCCGAGCAAGGCCCGGTTCGTCGCCGTGTGCGTGCTCTACGCGCTGACCTACTGCGTGCAGGTCGGCATCAACTACCTCTTCTACCTCCAATTCGCGAACGACCCGTGGCGGGTGCCCGCCGCTTTTGTGATCGCGCAGGGCACCGCCACGGTGATCAACTTCATCGTGCAGCGCTCGGTGATCTTCCGGCTGCGCTGAACCGACCCCGCCAGCAGGTACCCTCTTTGTCGATGTTCAGCAGTGATATTCCGACCACCGCGACCCGGCTGACGGGCTTTGGCCGCACCGCGCCGTCTGTTGCGCAGGTGCTGTCCACAGCGGACCCCGAAGTGATCGCCAAGGCGGTGGCCCAGGTCGCCGACGCCGGGGGCCGGGGCGTGATTGCGCGCGGGCTGGGCCGCTCCTACGGCGACAACGCCCAGAACGGCGGCGGCCTGGTGATCGACATGACGCCCCTGAACCGGATCCACTCGATCGACGCCGACACGCACCTCGCCGTCCTCGACGCCGGGGTAAGCCTCGATCAGCTGATGAAGGCGGCGCTGCCGTTCGGGTTGTGGGTGCCGGTGCTGCCTGGCACCCGGCAGGTCACCGTCGGCGGCGCGATCGCCTGCGACATCCACGGCAAGAACCACCACAGTGCGGGCAGCTTCGGCAACCACGTTCGGTCGATGGAGCTGCTGACTGCCGACGGGCAGATCCGACACCTAACTCCGGACGGCGAGGAGTCCGAGCTGTTTTGGGCCACCGTCGGCGGCAACGGTTTGACCGGGATCATCCTGCGCGCCACCATCGCGATGACGCCGACCGAAACGGCGTATTTCATCGCCGACGGTGTCGCCACCAAGGACCTCGACGAAACGGTAGCCGTCCACCTCGACGGCAGCGAAGACAAGTACACCTACTCCAGCGCGTGGTTCGACCTGATCAGCCCGCCACCGAAGCTCGGTCGGGCCGCAGTCAGCCGCGGCAGCTTGGCTAAGCTCGATCAACTACCCAAGAAACTCGCCAAGAACCCACTGAAATTCGATGCGCCGCAATTGTTGACGGTGCCGAACATATTTCCGGTGAGCGCTATGAACAAACTGTCGTTCATAGCAATCGGCGAGGTGTACTACCGGCTGGGCGGAACCTACACCGACAAGATCATGAATCTCTCGCAGTTCTACCACATGCTCGACCTCGTAAGCGGCTGGAACAATGCTTACGGGCCAACGGGTTTCGCCCAACACCAGTTCCTGGTCCCGCCGGATGCGATGGACGAATTCAAGGCCATCATCCGCTGGATCCAGACACGCGGCCACTACTCTGCGTTGAATGTGTTCAAGCTTTTCGGCCCGGGCAATCGTGCACCGCTGAGTTTCCCGATGGCTGGTTGGAACGTTGCGATGGACTTCCCGAACAAGCCGGGGGTAAACGAGTTCCTCAACGAGCTTGACGCCCGGGCGATGGAGTTCGGCGGCAGGGTGTACACCGCAAAGGACTCGCGGGTCCGCGCCGATAACTTCCACGCCATGTATCCGCGCATCGACGAGTGGATTGCGGTGCGCCGCAAGGTCGATCCGACCGGGGTCTTCGTCTCAGACATGGCCAGACGTTTGGAGCTGCTCTGAAATGGTGCTCGACGCCGTGGGTAATCCCCAAACCATCCTGCTGCTCGGCGGCACGTCCGAGATCGGGCTGGCGATCTGCGAGCGTTACCTGCAGAACGCGCACGCACGGATTCTGCTGGCGGACCTGCCCGACCATCCCCGCAAGAATGACGCCATCGCCGCGATGACGGCGGCGGGCGCCAAGTCCGTCGAGTGGATCGACTTCGACGGCACCGAGAGCGACACCCATCCCGCCGTAATCGACCAAGCCTTCACCGGGGGTGACGTCGACGTGGCGGTCGTGGCTTTCGGACTACTTGGCGATGCCGAGGAGTTGTGGCAGAACCAGCGCAAGGCCGTTCAGATCGCCGAAATCAACTACACCGCAGCGGTTTCAGTGGGGGTGCTGGTCGGCGAGAAGATGCGCGCTCAGGGCTTCGGGCAGATCATAGCGATGAGCTCGGCGGCCGGTGAGCGGATACGGCGCTCCAACTTCGTGTACGGATCGACCAAAGCCGGCCTCGACGGCTTCTACCTCGGACTCGGAGAAGCTCTGCGTGAGTTCGGGGTTCGCGTTCTGGTGATCCGGCCCGGCCAGGTTCGTACATCGACGACGATCGCGCACTGGAAGGCGACTGGCGCGAAGGAAGCGCCACTGACCGTCGACAAGGAGTACGTCGCGAACCTGGCGGTGACCGCGGCGGCCAAGGGCAAGGAACTTGTCTGGGCACCCGGCGCTTTCCGCTACGTGATGATGGTGCTGCGGCACATCCCGCGGCCGATCTTCCGCAAGTTGCCCATCTAGATGCGGATCGCGCTGGCCACCGTCGGCCACATGGCATTCGCGACGGCGATTGCCGCAATGGTGTCGGTGATCTCCCTGATCGCCATCGCACGGGTCGAATGGCCCGCCTACCCGTCTTCGAATCAGCTGCACGCGCTGACCACGGTCGGCCAGGTTGGCTGCATCGTCGGATTGCTAGTCGCCGGCTGGCTGTGGGGGCGTGGTCGTCGGTCACGGTGGCTCGCTCAGCTAGCCGGCCTGGTATTCGTGTCCGCGTTCGCGGTGGTGACGCTGGCGATGCCGCTGGGCGCCACCAAGCTCTATCTGTTCGGTATCTCCGTCGACCAGCAGTTCCGCACGGAATACCTGACCCGACTCACCGACGGCGCCGCGCTGCACGACATGACCTACATCGGGCTGCCGCCGTTCTATCCGCCGGGCTGGTTCTGGCTCGGCGGGCGCATCGCGGCACTGACCGGTACCCCGGGCTGGCAGATGTACAAGCCGTGGGCGATCACCTCGATCACGGTCGCGGTCGCGGTGGCGCTGGTGTTGTGGTGGCGGATGATCCGTTTCGAGTACGCGCTGATGGTCACCGCGGCGACCGCCGCGGTGACGCTGGCCTACAGCTCGCCGGAGCCGTACTCCGCGATGATCACCGTGCTGCTGCCACCGGTGCTGATCCTGACCTGGTCGGGTCTGCGCAGCGGCGCGCGATCCGGCGGCTGGGCGGCGGTGATCGGGGCCGGGATATTCCTGGGCTTCGCGGCGACCTTCTACAACCTGCTGCTCGCGTATAGCGCCTTCACCGTGGTGCTGATGGCGTTGCTGCTGGCGGTGGCCCGCTGGCGTCAGGGCATCAAAGCCGCGCTGGACCCGCTGGGCCGGCTGGCCGTCATCGCCGTCATCGCGGCGGCCATAGCGGCAACCACCTGGCTGCCGTTCCTGCTACGGGTGATGCGCGACCCGGTCAGCAACACTGGCAGCGCCTTTCACTACCTGCCGGCCGACGGCGCCGAATTGACGTTCCCGATGCTGAAGTTCACCCTGCTCGGCGCGCTGTGCATGCTCGGGACGCTGTGGCTGGTGGTGCGGCTGCGCTCGTCGGTGCGCGCGGCGGGCCTGGCCATCGGCGTACTCGCCGTCTACCTGTGGTCACTGCTGTCGATGCTCGCCACGCTGGCGCGCACCACGCTGCTGTCGTTTCGGCTACAGCCGACACTGACGGTGTTGCTGGCCGCCGCCGGCGTCTTCGGCTTCATCGAAGTCACCCTCGCGCTTGCCGCCCGCGGGCGAGACCATGCCTGGGGCCGCAGCGTGCTACCGGTCGCGGCGTCGATCGGGCTGGCCGGGGCGATCGCGTTCAGTCAGGACATCCCCGACGTACTGCGACCGGACCTCACCATCGCCTACACCGACACCGACGGCCACGGCCAACGCGGTGACCGCCGTCCGCCCGGCTCCGAGAAGTTCTACCCGTCGATCGATGCCGCGATCACGAAAGCAACTGGAAAGCCCCGAGACGACACCGTGGTGCTGACGGCCGACTACAGCTTCTTGTCCTATTACCCTTATTGGGGCTTTCAGGGCCTGACGTCGCACTACGCCAATCCGCTCGCGCAGTTCGACAAGCGCGGGGCCGCGATCAAGAGCTGGTCCAAGCTCAAAAACCCCGATCAGTTAATCCACGCGCTGGACACGCTGCCCTGGGCGCCGCCGACGGTGTTCTTGATGCGCCACGGCGGCTCGGCCGGCGCGACAAGCGCCTACACCCTGCGGCTGGCCGAAGACGTCTACCCCAACCAGCCCAACGTCCGCCGCTACACGGTGGAGCTCGACGCCGCCTTGTTCGCCGACCCCCGCTTCACCGTCACCACCATCGGTCCGTTCGTATTGGCCATCCGCAAGCCGGGACCGCGGCTCTGATGGCGGCAGAAACGACACATGTCGAGCAATTAGCATCTACCTCCGTGACCCGCGCCGTCGACGATGCAGAGCGAAGCGATGAGGAGGAGCGGCGCGCATTGACCAATGCGGGAGCAAACTACCGGGTTGCCCGGGTCGTGGCCGTCGTCGCCGGCCTGCTCGGGGCCCTACTGGCGATCGCAACGCCGCTGTTGCCGGTCAAACAGACCACCGCCCAGCTGAACTGGCCGCAAAACGGGGTGCTCGGCAGCGTTGAAGCGCCGCTGATCGGCTACGTGGCCACCGACCTCAACATCAGCGTCCCGTGCCAGGCCGCCGCCGGACTGGCCGGGCCCGGCAACACCAGCAAGACGGTGCTGTTGTCCACGGTGCCCAAGCAGGCGCCCAAGGCCGTGGACCGCGGCTTGCTGATCGAGCGCGCCCCCAACGACGACCTGGTGGTCGTGGTGCGCAACACCCCGGTCGTTGTCGCACCGCTGAGCCAGGTACTCAGCGGTGCCTGCCAAAAGTTGGTCTTCGCCGCACACGCCGACAAGGTCACCGGCGAATTCGTCGGGCTGAAACAGGGTCCCAATGCCGAGCATCCCGGCACACCGTTACGGGGCGAGCGCAGCGGATACGACTTCCGTCCGCAGATCGTCGGAGTTTTCACCGATCTGAGTGGACCTGCCCCGCCGGGCCTGACGTTCTCGGCCACCGTCGACACCCGCTACAGCAGTGGGCCGACCCCGCTGAAGATGGCCGCGATGCTCCTCGGAGTGGCGTCGACGATCGCCGCGCTGATCGCGCTGCACATCTTGGATACCTCAGACGGCACCCGGCACCGCCGCTTCCTGCCGCCGCGCTGGTGGTCGGTCAGCGGGCTGGACGCGCTGGTCACGGCGGTGCTGGTGTGGTGGCACTTCGTCGGGGCCAACACCGCCGACGACGGCTACATCCTGACGATGGCCCGGGTATCCGAGCACGCCGGATACATGGCCAACTACTACCGGTGGTTCGGCACCCCCGAGGCGCCGTTCGGCTGGTACTACGACCTGCTGGCGCTGTGGGCTCATGTCACCACCGCCAGCATCTGGATGCGGTTGCCCACCCTGCTGATGGCGCTGGCCTGTTGGTGGGTGATCAGTCGGGAAGTCATGCCGCGGCTCGGCCATGCCGTGAAGATCAGCAGAGCGGCGGCGTGGACAGCGGCGGGCATGTTCCTGGCGTTCTGGCTGCCGCTGAACAACGGTCTGCGGCCAGAGCCGATCATCGCCGTGGGCATCCTGCTGACCTGGTGTTCGGTCGAGCGCGCCGTGGCGACCAGTCGGCTGCTGCCGGTGGCGGTCGCCTGCATCGTCGGCGCGCTGACGCTGTTCTCCGGGCCGACCGGTATCGCCTCGATCGGCGCGCTGCTGGTGGCGATCGGCCCGCTGCGCACAATCCTGCACCGCCGTACCAGACGCTTCGGTCTGTTGCCGCTGCTCGCTCCTATCCTGGCCGCGGCGACGGTCACCGTCATCCTGATTTTCCGGGACCAGACCTTCGCCGGCGAAGTCCAGGCGAACATGCTCAAGTCCGCGGTCGGGCCCAGTCTGAGCTGGTTCGACGAGCACCTCCGTTATGAGCGGCTGTTCATGGCCAGCCCGGACGGCTCGATCGCCCGTCGCTTCGCCCTGCTGGCGCTGCTGGTCGCACTCGCGGTGTCGGTGGCAATGTCGTTGCGTAAGGGGCGAATTCCGGGCACCGCCGCGGGACCCAGCCGTCGCATCGTCGGCATCACGATCATCTCGTTCATCGCGATGATGTTCACGCCCACCAAGTGGACGCACCACTTCGGGGTATTCGCCGGGCTGGCCGGTCCGCTGGGGGCGTTGGCCGCGGTGGCGGTGACCGCGGCCGCGATGCGGTCGCGACGCAACCGCACCATGTTCGCCGCCGTCGTGATGTTCGTGGTGGCGCTGTCGTTCGCCAGCGTCAACGGCTGGTGGTACGTCTCCAACTTCGGTGTGCCGTGGTCAAATGCGTTCCCGGAGTGGCACTTTGGGTTCACTACCGGGCTGCTCGGTTTGACGGTGCTGGTACTGCTGCTGGCCGCCTGGTTCCACTTCGTCAACAATGGCGACGATGCCGGGCCACCCAGCGAATCGCGGCTCGCTCGAATCCTGCAGTCCCCGTTGGGTATTGCCGCGTGGGCGTTGGTCTTCTTCGAGGTCTTGTCGCTCACGCTTGGGATGACCGACCAATACCCGGCGTGGTCGGTCGGCCGCTCCAATCTGCAGGCGCTGACGGGCAAGACCTGTGGACTTGCCAGTGACGTGCTCGTCGAGCAGGACCCCAATGCCGGGATGCTGGCCCCGATCGGGGTGCCTGTGCCGGACGCGCTGGGCTCCGGTTTTGCCGACGGCTTCGATCCGAACGGGATCCCCGCCAACGTATCGGCCGACCCGGTTATGGAACGCCCCGGCGACCGCAGCTTCGTCAGCGACGACGGAATGGTCACCAGCAGCGAGGCCGGCACCGAGGGCGGAACCACGCCCGCGCCCGGCATCAACGGGTCGAGCGCGCGGCTGCCCTACAACCTCGACCCGGCCCGTACGCCGGTGTTCGGCAGTTGGCGATCCGGGGTGCAGGTACCGGCCCTGCTGCGGTCGGCCTGGTACCGGCTGCCACCGCGTGACCAGGCCGGTCCGCTGCTAGTGGTGTCTGCGGCGGGCCGGTTCGACTACGGCGAAGTGGCAATCCAGTGGGCCACCGACGAACAAGCCGCCGCCAATAAGCCGGGCGGTTCAATGGGATTCGCCGACGTCGGAGCGGCGCCCGCGTGGCGCAACCTGCGGGCCCCGCTCTCTGCGGTGCCGCCGGACGCCACCCAGGTTCGCCTGGTCGTCACCGATGACGACCTCGCGCCGCAGCACTGGATCGCCGTCACCGCGCCGCGGATCCCCCGGCTGCACACACTGCAGGACGTCGTCGGTTCGACTGATCCGGTACTGCTGGACTGGCTGGTGGGGCTGGCCTTCCCCTGCCAGCGGCCATTCGGGCATCAAAACGGTGTGATTGAGGTGCCCAAGTGGCGGATTCTGCCCGATCGGTTTGGCGCCGAGGCCAACTCGCCGGTGATGGACCACAACGGCGGCGGCCCACTGGGCGTCACCGAATTGCTGGTGCGCGCAAACACGGTCTCGACGTATCTGAAAGACGACTGGTCCCGCGACTGGGGTGCACTGCAGCAGTTGACGCCCTACTACGCAAACGCCCAGCCGGCCCGCCTCGACGTCGGTTCGGCAACACGCAGCGGCCTGTGGAGCCCCGCGCCATTACGGCAGTAACCGGGCTTAAAACGCGACCTGCCGTCGGCCGGCCCGAAAGGCGGTGACCGTGGCAGTGAGTGCCAGCAGGGCGAAGACGGTAAACGCCGAGCGAGCAGCCCCCACACCTCCGCCGTCGGAGACGTTCACCACGACACCGGCCAGCCCTGCTCCGAACGCGCCGAAAATCAACTGCACCGAGTTGATCGCGGTAGCGGCCGCGCC
>Ga0210396_10004697_pt1 | contig 13317 bp, 17 predicted proteins | sample IncBWH17OmetaG_FD_155466 | JGI IMG/M metagenome (GOLD analysis project Ga0210396, IMG submission 155466) | Forest soil microbial communities from Barre Woods Harvard Forest LTER site, Petersham, Massachusetts, United States - Inc-BW-H-17-O ...
ATTCCGCGATCAGTTTGTATCTACAAGGACTCGGGGAACGCAGCGGACTAGAAGTCGACTTTGAGATTTCGGAGCAGTTTGGAAGGCTACCTAGCGAATTGGAACTTGTGATCTTCCGGCTGGTGCAGGAATCTTTGACAAATATTCATCGACATTCAGAAAGCAAGACCGCTTCAATCCGAATAGATCGAGAATCGAATCAGATCACTTTGGATATCCGGGACCAGGGCAAGGGCATGTCGTCCGAACGGATGGCTGAGATTCAATCGGGACGCTCGGGTGTTGGAATAAGAGGTATGCGGGAACGCCTGCGTCAATTCGAAGGAACGATGAATATCGAGTCGGATAGCTCCGGGACCCGCATTTTCGGGACTATCCCGCTCCCCAAAGGTGCATCTCCAGAGGACCAGAGCAACGCTGAGTCCTTGCAAGCAGGCGTGCCAGACATTTTGAATACGGTCTGATTGGGAGGGTGCTGGTCGCCGAGGACAATGAGCTGGTCCGACGCGGGATCGGTAGGCTCTATCATGGGAGATCTGCGGCGAGGACTCGAATTCCTGCGAAACGCCAACGGATTCTCGACCGTTCCGGTCAAGTCCTCGAGGCCTTGACGGAGACGGCGTTCCGTGTTCGGCTCGCTTGACAGCACGGAATTCGGGAATCTTGACTCATCAGCTCTGCGTCCCGTTGAGCGCATATTGCCGGCAATGTTCCAAATAGGCGGATTCATGCCTGGCGACTAATTCAACAACGCTGGTCCAGAGCCATGACGGCGCGTCGAGTTTCTTGCTGCGGTTTTGTTTCAGGACCATCTGCCATTTTTTCCTGGCATCCCTGTCCATTTGTTGCGCGTGAGCCGCGCCAACGACACCAGTGGCAAAGATCGCGCTGGGGAGGAGCCCAACCATTCGTAAAACTGAAGGGTCCTTCCGGGAACGTAGGAATGCGCTGAATAGGCCATTTTTAGTCGCCGGCGCTCGGTCAGTACGGCCTGCCGCCGCCGTGGCGCGCAAATATCGTTACTCGTTTTCATCAGATTTTTCGTACGGGCGGGGATGATGGAAGTCGACCGATGTCGGCCTGATCGTCAATGACAAGAATGCGCAACAGTTCCATAACGGGCTGCCGCCAGGGGCGGATCACTGAGAACCGTTGGGATTAGCCTTTATCTTAGCCGAAGGGCTGCCGGGAACCATATACAGTGTTTCCCCTACCTCGCTATCGTTTGGGGAGAGACCAGCGCTACGCTCCTTTCCAGATAGTTTGGCACTAGTCTCACTGTTACTCGATTGGGCATGGAGTCTCCCCTCTGAGAAGCGGGTATGCAGACTGCCTTCTATGATGCGCGAGTGATCGTTTTTCCCTCGGAGTCAGCTACCAGTCTCTTGCATTTCAGAAGACAGCTATCTTTAAAAGTGGTCAATATTGACCAGATCTTCAGTGAGAGAGTTTGTATCTTGCTAGTGTAAGCTGCCACAGTTAGCTCTGTAGCGAAATGGAAATGAGTCATGCAAACAACGGCGGCAACGAGAGATGATGACTGAAAATACGAAGCTTCAAGATAGTAAGGAGGTGGGTAGTCACCGTGCGCAATAGGAGGTCTCCGTCGAGTCGATCCTTTGCACTGAGGAGTTGCGTCGTCGTCCATCGCGTCCACCCGATTTCGAAAAGGAGACAAATGCCCTCGTGGCGCTCTCCGACGCGCTGGCAGACTCTCCCCTTACCGTTCTCCAGACACTCGCCGACACAATACTTGCGGTTTGCCAGTGTGGCTCAGCGGGCATCAGTCTTTTGACTACCGACGATGGCGGAAGGCGATTCTACTGGCCCGCGATAGCTGGCATGTGGAAACATCACATCGGCGGCGGCACGCCCCGCGATTTCGGCCCTTGCGGTGATGTGCTCGATCGCAACACCACGTTGCTGTTCAGCCACGTCGAACGACGCTACACCTATTTCCAACCGGTCACGCCACTGGTCGAAGAGGCTTTGCTGGTTCCTTTTTACGTCAAAGGCAAAGCGGTCGGAACGATCTGGGCGGTCGCCCATGATGCACAACACAAGTTCGACGCGGAAGATGAACGAGTGATGACTTCATTGGGAAAATTCGCTTCCTCTGCCTACCAGATTCTGGTGTCAGTCAACGCCGCAAACTTCGCGATAGCCGAGCGTGAAAAGGCGGAAGCAGCCCTGCGTCTAAGCAATGCCCGGCTCGAAAACCTGATTGATAAGCGCACGGGCGCGTTGCGAAGGCTCACGATTAGCTTGCTGCAATCCCAAGATGAGGAGCGGCGCAGATTTGCGCGTAATCTTCATGACAGCATCGGCCAACACCTAACGGTCTTGAAGATGAATTTGGACGGGATGAATATGCCCGGACAGAACTTTGTACGCCCGGAGCTTCTCTCCAAGTGTTTGCAAACGGTTGATGAGTGCCTCAAGGAGACTCGAACGATTTCGTATTTGCTCCATCCGCCCTTGCTCGATGAGGCCGGTTTTGAGTCCGCGGCTCGATGGTACGTTGACGGATTTGCCCAGCGCGGCGAGATTCAGGCGACCATAAGCTTACCGGAAAATATGGATCGCCTTCCAAAGTCCATAGAACTGGCGCTTTTCAGAATTCTGCAGGAGAGTCTCACGAACGTTCACCGCCACTCTGGAAGTCCGACGGTTGATATCGATGTAGACGTCGAGGCCGACAGTGTAACTCTGGCTGTACGAGACGCGGGTCGGGGCATCTCGGAACAAGTCTTGGAGCGATTTCGAGAAACAGGAGTCGCTGGAATCGGACTTGCGGGAATGCGAGAACGTGTCGCGGATCTGGGTGGCGAGATGCGGATTGAGTCAAATAAGGGGGGCACCGTGCTCATGGCTACTATTCCGCTGCGTGCGAGCCCATCACACTCGACTCAACAGAGCTTTGTGGCGTAGGAAATCCGCGAGGGTACGCATGACATACAGTTGGCACGAATCATACAGGGCGGCTCTGCTCGAAACCGACGGGACGAAGATGCGGGCGCGTATTCACGCTGCGGAAGCCAAAATTCGGGACAGGCAGCGCGTGCTTTCCGAAAACCATGGTGGCACACCCGACGAAAGGCAAGCCATTGCCGATGCCACTAATGGGCTCAAAGCTTTGCTTAGGGAGGCGTCAGAATGGACGAATCCGCAGGTGGGCGAAGGTGAGGGCACCACGCTCGATTAGATCGGCTTCTTGGAAGACGGGACGCCAAGTCCATCGCCGCCCCGCAGCTTTGTCTCCACCAGCACCGCCAACACCGTCGCTGTAGCGCGAACATTTCCAGCGATGGATATGAGTGCTTCTGACACCGGGAGATGGTGTTCCGCAAGTCCCTCAATGCGATCACCAGCCAGATTAAGCTGGTCAACTTCGGCCATAATGGTTTCAAAAGCCATGGATCTGCCTCTTTCTGTGAGGCTAAGGAGGGAGAACTTCAGATGGACTGCTTAGATCAGAGGATCTGAAAGAGGAGATAGGCGGGAACCACCCCTGGATTGATCCTATCACGTCCCGTGGTCAGGCGAGTCGTGCAGAACAACATTAAGCAGCGAGCTGTGGACTTCCAGAACACCGTTGTACTGAATGAAACCTAATTTTCTAAAGCGATTCATAAAGAAGCTGACTCGGGAGCGCGTCGTGCCCACCATCTCTGCAAGGGTCTCCTGGCTGATTTTGGGAATTACCTTCTCGGGTTGTCCGTCCTTGCCGAAACGAGCTAAAAGCAGGAGTATCCTTGCCAGTCTCTTTTCACTGGAGTTGAAGAGCTGATCAACCAAGTCCTCTTCGTATCGGATATTGCGACCCAAAAGATAGGCCACGAACATGTCGGACAATTTGTTTTCGCGGTGAAGCGCATTCTTCATCGCCTTGTTTTCTATGCGCATGAGTTCGCAATCTGTCATTGCGGTCGCAGATCCAATCCGCAGTGGCTGACCCGCTAAGCACCCTTCGCCGAAGAAATCGGTGGAATTCAAGATGGCGATTGTGGCCTCTTTCCCCTCCTTGGACACGGCCGTGAGTCTTACCTTTCCCTTCTGAATGTAGAACAATGCATCGCACGGTGCGCCTTGCGTGTAAATTGCCTGTTTCTTTCGGACGCGCACAATTTTCCTGCCCTTCCCGATGTTGGCGAGGAACGACTTCAGGTCGAAATTGCTATACCTTGAACCCATCACAGAAACCGAGAATTCTACGTCCTTGCTGGCCTCACTATCAGTCGATCACGAAACACGTCGAGCACCTGTGCCGCCTAATCCAAGAAGTGCCCTAGCATGTGCCACCAACCGCGTCGACGAGTCGGAGTCCGACTTGCAAACCACCGCGGAGATTCCCGCGGAGCGAGCCTCTTTTTCCATAGCAGCTCCCGCGTTGTTCGTGAACATTAACAACGGGACGTGGGGCATAAGCAGTTTCAATGCACGCGCCGCCTCCAGCCCGTTCATGACAGGCATCGACAGATCGAGGATAATCAGGTGGGCTTCAATTCTTGAGCCTTCCGAACACCTTCCGCGCCATCCTTCGCATCGGAGACCTGCCAACCTTCAGCTGCGAACATCGCGCAGAGCATGCGCCTGATGATCGCATGATCGTCCACGATCATTACAAGGCTTCTCATCACAGACCTCGCCGTGAATAGTGTGGCCCATTCTACAAAACCAGGGAATACGGGACAGGCTGTACGTTCTGGTTCCCATGGCGGAAATGAATCGCTTGGGACGTCAACACAGTTCAGCTTCAAAGGGGCCTTTCCACGAGTCACAATCCGCCCTTCGGTTGGCAGGAACCGGGTGGGCTCGTTCTGATCGCTTATCGAAGTCCAACTTAACAAGCAACTGGTAAGGACCCAAACGAGTCTTACTACCGCACTTAATTGAGGAGGTTCCACGTGGCGGCACAATCTTCACTGCGCTCGGTCGTAGATCGGGAGACACCGTTAAGCGTCGGAAAGAACGAGGCCTATGCTTCGGGCGTGTCATGGGCAGCGGTAGCTGGAGGAGCTTTCGTGGCCGCAGCCCTTTCCCTAATCCTGTTGTCTCTGGGAACGGGCCTCGGGTTTTCAGCCGTCTCACCCTGGTCGAATAACGGGGCTTCCGCAGCGGCGATTGGAAGCGGAGCCATTGTGTGGCTCATTCTCACTCAAGTTCTGGCTTCTGCTCTCGGAGGGTATCTGGGAGGCCGGTTGCGAACAAAATGGACTGGCGTTCATACCGACGAAGTGTATTTTCGTGATACCGCACACGGATTGCTCGTGTGGGCGGTAGGAATGGTGATTACAGCCGGCTTCCTCGCGTCCTCGGCGGCTTCTTTCGCTGGCGCTCAGAAGAGTGGTCCCGCGACCAGTCCCGCACAAGAGTCCGCGCTGGATCCTACTGCATATTTCGTCGACACATTGCTGCGTGCGAACGGTCCGGCCATTGAGAAACAAGATGTGTCCGAGCGGGCCGAGGTATCTGGGATCTTCGCTCATGACTTGCGCCAAGGAGCTCTGCCAAACGGAGACCAGTCGTATCTTGCCTTGCTTGTATCGGCACGCACCGGGCTCAATTCATCTGACGCGGAGAAGCGAGTGACCGATGTCTTCGGCCAAGCGCAGGAATCGGCCGATCGTATGCGAAAAGCGATCGCTCATCTTTCACTTTGGTTATTTGTTGCCCTACTTAGCGGTGCATTCTGTGCAAGCTACGCAGGTACGATCGGCGGAAAACAGCGCGATCACGTCCCTGTCTAATTTTCAGTGAGGAACTTAATTAAGGAGGCTGTATGCGTTCAATTTTGCTTTTGCTTCTCGGCGTGCCGATACCGATCGTGATTCTCATCGCGCTTTTCAGTCACTAACTGTTGAAATAGGAGCGAGTTCATGGCGCGTGGAAAGAGTGCTGTTGTGTGGCATGAAAGTTCTGGATATTGATTCAAAAATGATAAGGAGTCAAAAATGGCTGATAAAGAAGTCTTGAAGGATCTACTGGAAGACGAAATCAAGGATCTGTATTCCGCTGAGAAGCAACTCACCAAAGCCATTCCGAAAATGGCAAAGGGATCGAATGATCTCGCGCTTCAGGATGCGTTTAAAGGGCACCTAAAGGAAACCGAAGCGCAGGTGCAGCGGCTCGAACAGATCGCGGGGATCCTCGAAATCAAGCCGAGCGGGAAAAAGTGCGTCGGCATGGAAGGCTGCATTAAGGAAGGCGCGGAGGCGTTGAGCGAGGACGGGAACGAAACCGTCCTGGATCTAGGCATCATCGGCGCTGGCAGCCGGGTTGAGCACTATGAGATAGCTGGCTATCTAACTGCAATCGGTCTGGCGGAACAGATTGGTGAAAAAGAAGTCGTCAGCTTGCTAAAGAAATCCTTGTCAGAAGAACAGGGAGCGGAAGACAAGCTGAGAAAGATTGCCGCGAATTTATTGAGCGGCGCACCGCAGAAAGCAGCGGCCTAAGATTCTTTATCTTTCAGCGCGGAAACGCCGCTCCCTAGGGGCGGCGTTTGGGTTTTTTCATGAGATCTGGAATGAAGGGAATCCCTATGCTCACTAAGCGAATGGGTTACGCAGCAGTTTTGGGTCTGATCGCGCTAGTGTCGACAGCATGTAACAACGGCAGCGAGACGGACATAAGCTATAAAGCCGCGATCAACGACCATTTCAAGGCTTATCCCGTTTGCATCTGGTCCCAGCCGAAGAAGTTCCCCGTCCAGGCAGCCACGTCGGACGATGCTAAGACTGAGGGATACGACGCATTGACGCAGGAGGCCCTGCTCACCCGGACTACCGCGGAGAAGAAGGTTCTAATCGTTGCCTCGAAGCAGGTAAACAATTACGACCTGTCAGAGAAAGGTCGGACGTCGTGGACCCCGGATTCCACGCAGCCGGGATATGGCAACTTCTGCTATGGACATCGAGAGGTTACGTCAATTGACAATTCGACGTTGGGCACGAATAGCGAAGGGGCCAAAACTGTCGCCGTCTCTTACCACTATCAAATCGCCAACGTTGCCGATTGGGCCAATTCACCAGAGATGAAGACAGCATACCCTGGTGTCGCGTCCTCACTAGGCTCGAATCCTTCCGACAACGCGACCTTGGTTATGACCGGGGATCACTGGGCATACACGAAGTAAAGGACTGAAATCGTCGGCATACATACGCCGCCCCCTAGGCGGGCATGAGCTTGCCGATCACAACCCAACGGACTCACACAACATCCAACTACGGCTGGTCAAGGTGATCCCGCGTCGGAGAAACAACGATGAAAAGATCCACGAAGGCAATCATTGGCGGATTCTGTTCAGGTGCCGTCCTTATTTACGGCTGGCGATGGTATTACGGGCGCCGTAGAATTCGAAATTTTCATCTCACCAACGACGATCTGAATTATTCCGATCACTCCCCCGAGGAACTCGTTTCCCAACACCTGATCGATTTAAATTCCGCCAACACCGACCAACTGACGGAACTGGGACTCACCGCAGAGACCCAAGAGCGTTTGATTGTAAACCGTCCGTATCGCACCAAACTCGAACTCGTCTCCCGCATCGTTCTGTCGCCGGACGAATACGCCGCGATTAAGGACAGGGTATCGGTTGCCGAGGCGAACGAGTCGGTCAAGATCGCATAAGAGTCCTTAACCTCGGTGGGTGCCGGGCAGACTGAGGAGAGAGTCGCTATGGTCAGAAAAACAACGAAATCTACTTCTGGAACTCGCAGCCCGAAAAAGCAATCAGCAGGCAATCCCGAGACCAAACCAGTCGCGGGCGGAGAAGTGCATCAGATTGCTGGGGGCCAGCATCCGGCACTGACCACAAACCAGGGTGTCGCGCTCTCAGATAACCAGAATTCGCTCAAGGCCAATCCGCGCGGCCCGGTACTTCTCGAAGACTTTATTCTGCGCGAGAAGATCACGCATTTTGATCACGAACGTATTCCGGAACGTATCGTTCACGCACGAGCTACAGGTGTGCATGGATATTTCGAGCTGACCTCTTCGCTCAAGAAATACACAACCGCCAGAATACTCACCGAGGTCGGGGAGAAGACGCCGGTCTTCACACGATTGTCAACCGTTGCAGGGGGCGCAGGTTCGGTGGACACGCCTCGGGACGTACGCGGATTTGCGGTGAAGTTTTACACGAAAGAAGGAAACTGGGACCTGGTGGGGAATGATATTCCTGTCTTTTTCATTCAGGATGCCATCAAATTCCCAGATCTCATACATGCCGTGAAAATGGAGCCTGACCGAGGCTTCCCTCAATCCGCGACGGCGCATGACACGTTCTGGGATTTTATTTCCCTCACGCCGGAATCCATGCACATGGTGATGTGGATCATGTCAGATCGCACCCTGCCTCGGTCGCTGCGGATGATCGAGGGATTCGGTATCCATAGTTTTCGACTGATCAATGCTACCGGCGAATCGACTTTCGTGAAGTTCCATTGGCGCCCAAAGTTGGGTTTGCAATCGACAATCTGGGACGAAACGGTCAAGATTTCGGGCGCTGACCCGGATTTTCACCGGCGCGACATGTTCGACGCCATCGCTGCCGGCGACTTTCCTGAATGGGAATTTGCGGTTCAGCTGTTTACGCAAGAGGAAGCGGACGCGTTCCCGTTCGACCATCTAGACGCGACCAAGCTGATCCCGGAAGAACTGGTGCCGTTGAATGTGATTGGGCGCATGGTTCTGGATCGCTGGCCGAACAATTTCTTCGCCGAAACCGAGCAGGTGGCGTACTGTCCCTCTCATATCGTGCCCGGCATCGATTTTTCAAACGATCCGTTATTGCAGGGTCGCTTGTTCTCTTATCAAGACACGCAGCTCTCGCGCCTGGGATCGCCTAATTTTCACCAGATTCCGGTCAATGCTCCCAAGTGTCCGTTCTCGAACCAGCAGCGCGACGGGCACATGCAGATGGAGCAACCCGAGGGCCGGGTTTCCTATGAACCCAATTCCTTGTCGAAGAATTCACCACGCGAGAGCCCTGTAAACGGATTTCGCAGTGTCGCGATCAAAGAAACCGGAGATAAAGGCCGAGTCAGGCCCGAGAGCTTCGCCGATCACTACAGTCAGGCTCGCCAGTTTTATCTCAGCCAAACGGTCTATGAGCAGGCGCATATCGCCTCCGCATTGGTGTTTGAGCTTTCAAAGGTCGAGCACCTGCACGTCCGGGAAGCGATGGTTGGCCACCTGCGCAATATAGAAGAGGACCTTGCCCAGCGCGTAGCCGGCGGTCTCGGATTGGAGACAGTGCCAACCGCGCCCAAGCCCGCTGCATCCGTACAGAAACTGAAACCCTCGCCTGCGTTGCAGATTATTGGAAAGATGAAAGACACACTGCAGGGCCGCGCCATCGGCATCCTGATTGCGGATGGGTCGGACGGCGATCTCATCAAGAAGATCAAGAGAGCGGCAATTGAAGCGGGCGCCACCGTTAAGATCATCGCGCCCAAAGTGGGCGGTGCAAAGCTCGCGGGCGGGTCGATGATGTCGGCAGACGGCCAACTGGCCGGCATGCCTTCTGTACTATTCGACGCCGTCGCGGTAATCCTCTCCGAGGGGGGCGCGAAAGCACTGTCGCTAGAGAGTGCGGCAGTTGACTTTGTGCGGGATGCGTTCGGTCATCTCAAAGCCATTGCCGCCGACGAGGGCGCGAAATCGCTTTTGAAAGCCGCCAATATCGGAAAAGACGGCGGCGTGGTCAGCGCCAACGAGGAAAATGCGTTTATCACTGCAGCTAAGACAAGACAATGGAACCGAGAAAAGTCAGTACGGGTGCTGGCCTAATGCAGGACCGAATGTGTCGGTTCGTGAGAGTGGATGTTTTTTGCCGCTTCAACCCGAACAATACGGTGAAATTCCAGACAAGGTAAACAGAAACGGAGAAATCGTATGTTGATCCTGATCATTATCCTGATTTTGGTGTTGGGCGGCGGTGGAGGTATTACGGTCATAGCCGCTGGGGTTATGGAGGTGGTGCTGGTATTGGGCTGGGCACCATTCTGTTGATCCTGCTCATCGCCTACCTCCTTGGAGGTTTTCGCTGAGGCGACAATCATTCGCTTCACACAAAACGATACGTCACAAGAACGATTTCCCAACAACCAAACTGAAAGGATTTCCCAATGGATGACAATAAGAAAAATCGATGTGCGCACACTGGCTGCAGTTGCTTAGTTGGAAATGACAGCCGATATTGCAGCCCACACTGCGAAACGCTAAAGACCGGTCCTGAGCTTGCCTGCGAATGCGGGCACGCACAATGTGCCGGCAAGATTGATTGAGCAGCTTGAGCAACTCGACTCAGTAGAGTGGAGATTAACAATTCGAAATGGGCAAGAAGAACGGGCTTGCAGATCTGGTACGTTTGAAACCTCTCGACCCCGCTGACGAGCAGATCCTCCACGATTGGATTACCCCGAGGAAATGACGGAACCTTGCGTATCCGACGTTTCGATTAAAGAAAGTCGCGATTTGTCGCGGCAGACTGTTCGAATCGGATGCGCAGGGTGGAGTATTCCACGACTGGCCGCTGCGCATTTCGCGTCCAGAGGAAGCCACCTGGAGCGTTACTCGCAGGCGTTCAACTCTTGCGAGATCAATTCGTCTTTTTATCGCTCGCACAAGAAAGAAACTTGGGAAAGGTGGGCCGGGTCGGTGCCGGCTGAGTTCCGCTTCTCAGTCAAAGCCCCCAAGGCAATCACCCATGAGGCGAGGCTGAATTGTAGTTCGGAGGTCTTGTCGGCGTTTCTTGAACAGATCAATTGTCTGCACGAAAAGCTTGGTCCGGTCCTCATACAACTGCCGCCTAGTCTGGAATTCGACTATGCCCGCGCAAGGAAGTTCCTCGCACTGATTCGTAGGAGTTTTTCAGGGGACGTTGTATGGGAGCCACGCCACGGCAGCTGGTTCGAACCCCACGTTGATGATTTGCTGATGGAATATCAGATTGCCCGCGTAGTCGCCGACCCGGCGTGCGTACCTGCCGCCGCCCGGCCCGGTGGTCTGGCAAGCTTGGCTTACTTTCGGCTCCACGGGTCTCCTCGCCGATATTTCTCCGCCTACTCCAGCGACTCACTGAATATGATCGTCGCGCAAGCGGCAAGTTTAGGTGCAAGAGCGCGTGTATGGTGTATTTTCGACAACACCGCTTTCGGCGCTGCAATTCCGAATGCACTTGAGTTAGCGGCAAAGCTTAGAAAGCTCTGAATAATTACTATCTTCAAGGTTGCTCTTGATCCACTCGGTAGCTTCCCTGACAGCAATCTCGGTCGCGGCTAAGTCGATCGCCGCAGCTCACATTAAAGCGGGAGTTGTTTGGGAAATGATGCTCTTCGCGTCCTTACTTTGCCATCGCACTTGGTGGTCATCTTGAATAATTCCAAATGACCATCCGCGGCCGCAACCCGGCACTGATCGCGTAAGCGTTGCATTTCGGCTTGAAAATTGGCCGCGACACGAAGGTTTTGATCGAGAACTTGCGTGCTATCTATGATGGTGGTCGCAACCGGAATGCTCATGGCATCGCCTAAGCCTTGCTCCAATTTGCAAAAGCTCCGCGGCGATTTTTCATCCAACACCCCTGGTGTATTCGGTTCTGTCACAGCCGCAAGGCAGCAATAATGTCATCCCTGAATCCTTTACATGCGCGTGGATTAGTGGAAACAGTGCTCACTCGACGTACCGCACAACGAACGTGATACCCAGTTAATGCAATCCCAACCTCGCGGACCCACCCGGCCTTTGGGTTATCATCCCATTCCGATCTGGAAATCCTTATTGGACAGCCATCGGACAGTCGACGTGCAGATCCGTTTTTGGGAAAACTTGCCCAATCAATGAAACGTATGTCGGCAACGATGATCCCAACCAGACGTGTACTCCCCTTGCTGTGCGCGCCTAATGGTTGGTCATTGATCGACACGCGCGATACATGCGCTGTCTGCGAGAGTCACTTAGGGAGCAATAAGGAATCCTAAGGATCGTTAGGTTATGAGCCCACAAGTACTATTGCTTTCAACAACTTACAAGACGCGGGTGGCCCTCGAAAACCCTTGTAAGTGGCATTAAGGAATCGTTATTGGACAGTTAAAGGACAGTGAACAATCGCACGTGAGGCTTGAAGCTTTTGAAATCCGCTGCGCCAGCGCCAGGAGCAACTCCCGCAGATCGAGAATTGTCTTAGTGTTCGTCTACCGGCGAAGCTTTCGGCACCGCTGGCAAGGGCTCGCCCGCCAGTCGTTTTTTCACCAGCCCGGAGAGGAAGTCCGCGAAGGGCGCGATATCCTCGCCGACACTCGCTTTTTCGAGAGCATTCACGTAGGCGTTGCGGGCGGTTACCGGAATGACCGTCCACGGGTATCCGCCCGACGCCATCATCGTGTTCATAAGGAAGCGCCCGACGCGGCCGTTGCCATCCATATAAGGATGGATGTAGACGAAGATGAAGTGCCCGAGCACCACGCGGACGGCTGGGTGCGGCTCTTCCCGGAGCAGGTCGAAGAACGCCGGCATGGCGTCCCTCACCGCGTCCCGGTTCAGCGGCACATGCATCGACTTGCGGATATAGACCTGGCCATTGCGATAGCCAGCGAGATCGGCGGGCTTTAGCAGGCCGATGGCGACGCTGGGGGCGAACAACTCTTGGTACCACGTGCCGTGGTCTGCGTCTGCGACCTCTCCCGGATTTCCCCCCTTCAGAATTTTGCCAAGGCTTTTCTGCACAGCTTGAAAGGCCTGCCAGTAGCCCCGCGCCGCCATGGCGTTCCGTTGATCGCGGTCGCCCTCGTCAGCTTCCGGGTTCCACCGCCCTCCGCGGACGCGCTCGATGAGAGCGGGCGTGACGCGCAAGCCCTCGATCGAGAGCGAATGATAGGCGTCCGTGACGTAGGCGTCTTTTACGCGCTTCAGGTATGCCTCGATGTTGCGCGGCGGGCCCGGCGCTTTCGGGAACCGTTCGATGACCGGCTCTCGCATTTTCTGCCAGAGCAAGCGCAGCCTGTTTACGTAAGGAGAAGTTTCGCGGACCCCGATGACTCGGGACGGCTTGTCCGTGAAGGGATCGTTCTCCCGCACGGCATAACCGGCTGCCGTCATCGCTTTCACGATATCGTCTGCGATGCGGTCGCGGCCGACGTTGCGGAAGGCTCCAGCCAAGCGTCCGGCGATCACCGTGTGACCGCCCTCAAGGAGGCGGCGGAGAAGACTGGAGGCGTCCCGTATCATCGGCAACAACGCGCGGACATCCGTCGCGTTGTTCGAAAAGTAATTAGGCGAGCACGCAATCAGGGCAGACTCCACCGAGAA
>Ga0210396_10004698_pt1 | contig 13314 bp, 12 predicted proteins | sample IncBWH17OmetaG_FD_155466 | JGI IMG/M metagenome (GOLD analysis project Ga0210396, IMG submission 155466) | Forest soil microbial communities from Barre Woods Harvard Forest LTER site, Petersham, Massachusetts, United States - Inc-BW-H-17-O ...
ACGCCCAATGCCGTCTTACCCTTCACTCACATCGACCCGCATGCCGCCTATGCCCGCTTTCACGGTACGGACTACACCGTCCACGCCGCACCCGGTGTATTCGCGCCGCCGGCCGGCGGCGCGGCGTTAACGATCACCCCCGAAAACGATTCGATCGTCCTCGACCTGGGCGATCATGCGCCACGACCCTATCCCGTGGAGCTCACGACGGAACATCTCTCCAACCCCATAGGCATCGACGCGGAACACCCCCGGTTCTCCTGGCATATCGACGATCCCGGGAAAACCTCCCAACCGGTAAGCTATACACTCCTCGTGGGCACCGACTCTACCGCCATCACCCGCGGCGAGGCCGGCCAATGGCAGCACCAGGGCCAGGATGATTCTGCCATACATGTCTATGCAGGCAAACCACTAAAACCCTTTACCAAATATTTTTGCCAGGTCAGGCTCGCGACCGGCAAAGGGCAGACCCTGACCTCTCCCGTGGCGTCGTTCGAAACAGGCATGATGCAGCAGGGGAATTGGCAGGGGAGTTGGATCGGCGACACGCGGGACATCCGCCTGAAACCGGCGGCGTATTTCCGGAAAGGCTTCAACCTCGACAAAAAGATCATCTCGGCGCGCGTCTATATCGCCGCCGCCGGGTTATACGAACTGAGCATCAACGGCCGCAGGGTAGGGGATCATATGCTCGACCCCATGTACACCCGCTTCGACCGCCGCAATCTCTATGTCACCTATGACGTCACCAGCCGGCTTCAGGAAGGCGACAATGCTATCGGGGTAACGCTGGGCAATGGCTGGTATAACCTACAGTCCACCGCCGTCTGGTATTTCGACAAGGCGCCCTGGCGCGCCCGGCCCTCGTTTTGTCTCGACCTGCGGGTCACCTACGCAGACGGAACAACCCAAACGGTTTCCACAGACAACACCTGGAAAACGACCCTCAGCCCTATCGTGTTCAACAGCATCTACACCGGCGAACACATCGACCACCGTCTGAACATCCCCCACTGGAACGAACCTGGCTTCATCGACACCGCCTGGAAAGACGCCATCTATAGGCCCGAACCGTCGCAGCACACCACGGCCCAGACCACGGTCCCCATTCGCATCACGGAGGCACTCCCCGCAATATCCGTGAACAAATTCAGCGACACCGACTATGTCTTCGACATCGGCCGAAACATCGCCGGTATCAGCGGCATAACCGTGCAGGGTCCTGCCGGCACCGTGATCCGCCTCAAACACGGCGAAAAGCTGTACGCCAACGGCCATGTCGACCAGTCCAATATCGATGTGCACTACCGGCCTACCGATGACTCCGATCCCTTTCAAACCGATATCTACATCCTCGATGGCGACGGCAACGAAACCTTCATACCCCATTTCAACTACAAAGGGTTTCAATATGTCGAAGTCACCAGCAGCCGGCCGCTGCAGCTGACAAAAGAAAGTCTCACCGGCTATTTCATGCACAGTGATGTGCCACCGGTGGGAACGATCCAAACGTCCAACCCGATCATCGATAAAATATGGGCCGCCACCAATGCTTCCTATCTCTCGAACCTTTACGGCTACCCCACCGACTGCCCGCAACGCGAGAAGAATGGCTGGACCGGCGACGCCCAGATCGCGGTAGAGACCGGGTTGTATAATTTCGATGCTATCACGGTCTACGAAAAATGGCTAGCCGATCTCCGCGACGAACAACAACCCAATGGCATCCTGCCCAATATCGTCCCTACCAGCGGTTGGGGTTACGATTGGGCCAATGGTCCGGATTGGACCAGCGCGCTCGTCATCATCCCCTGGAACGTCTATCTGTTCTATGGCGACGACAAATTGCTCCGGGACTGCTATGACAATATTCGCCGCTACGTCGATCACATTGCGGAGAAATATCCCGATGGACTCACCAGCTGGGGTCTCGGCGACTGGATCCCCGTGAGGTCACAGACGCCGGTGGAGTTCACCAGCACCTGTTATTACTATGCCGATGTAGACATCCTGGCCAGGGCGGCCCGGCTATTTCATCACGAAGCGGACTATGAAAAATATACCGCGCTTGCCGCAAAGATCAAACGCGCGTTCAACGACAAATATCTGAACAGGAACGCCGGCGGGTACGATAAAAATTATCAAACCGAGCTCAGCGCCGCGTTGTATTGGCACCTGGTCCCCGCCGAATTCATACCGAGGACCGCCGCGGCTCTGGCAGCAAGACTAAAAGCGGATAGCGTAAAATTGGATGTCGGTCTCCTGGGCACAAAAACGATCCTCAACGCACTCAGCGAAAATGGCTATAACGACCTCGCCTATCAGCTGGCCTCGGACACCGCCTATCCGTCCTGGGGTCATTGGATCGTGCACGGCGCCACCACCTTGCTGGAAAACTGGACCATCGAAAGCAAAAGCGATGTCAGCTGGAATCATATCATGTTCGGCGAGATCGGCGCCTGGTTCTACAAAGGGCTCGGCGGCATCTTCCCCGACACCGCCGCTCCGGGCTTCCGTCATATCCGCCTCCGGCCGCATATCCCCAGGGGGCTCAAAGCCTTCACCGCCACCCACGAAAGTCCCTACGGAGAAATCGTCTCCGGCTGGACCACCACCGCCGATGGCGTCATTCACTATCACGCGACGATACCTCCGGGCGCCACTGCCGACCTGCAATTGGAGATAGCCGGTAAGCTGGTGAAGACCGCCGGCCTCACGGCCGGTGTCACGCAGTTCGCTTACAAATTGAAATAAAATTGTAACTTAGGATGAAATCGATTGCTCATGAGGAAATTCATTCTACTGACCTCTTTGTGCATCTTGCTATCCTGCCGGCATAAAACCTTCAACGAACAATTGACCGTCGCCTTCTCCAACCATTTAAAGGATCTGGACCCGGACGCCAGCCTCGATTCCGTACGCATCCTTTGGCGTACCCCCGTCAACCAGAGATTGGGTAGAATAATTGACGATACGGTATATGTTCGGGAGTACCACCGGATAAGGATCCAACTGGCGAGCGCTCAGTCGAAGGGCGATAGGGACAGCGTGGCTTTCTATCGTTATGAGATAGCTGTTTTGGAACACGGCATTGACTCCGTATCAAAAAGCATCGGCCAGGGGGATACTACCCATCAATACGGTTCACTGATCGCTTGCGCCTATTTTTTGAAAAAGAACAACAAGGCGATCACCGACAGCACTATGATATATATAGATTCTGCCCATGTCCTTCGGTACACCGCGTACATGGATTCCTCCATTGCAAGGACCACGAGATCCATTCCTTAATGCCCTTAGTTGGCCATCCCTTTCATCTCTGCTATATTTGCAGGGTGGAATCCAACGCTCACCAAAGGATAATCGACTACGCTGCGAAATTTGTCCAGTTAACCGATGAGGAAAAGACCGCATTTGCCGCCGGCTTCAAAGAGGTCAGAGCAGTAAAGCGACAGTTCCTGGTACAACCTGGCTTTACCGCAAGGAGCCGATACTTTGTCGTCCGAGGGGCGTTGAGAGCTTATGTCGTCGGCGAAGAAGGGCAGGATCATACCATTCAACTGGCTATCGACGAATGGTGGATCTCCGACTACAACAGCTATATCTTTCAGCAGCCGGCCAATATGTTCGTCATCGCGCTGGAGGACTGTACACTCCTGCAGATCAACTTTGAGGATGAGAAGATGTTGAAGGCGTCGAATTATAAGTTCGAAACATTTTTTAGAATGCTCGCCGAGCGTTCCGTCGCCTTCATGCAAAAAAGGCTCATCACCAGCCTTACGATGTCTGCCGAAGAGCGTTACAACAGCTTCATGGAAAAATACCCGCTGATGGCGGAGCGGATACCCCAATATGCCATCGCCTCCTACCTGGGAATGACCACCGAGTTCCTCTCAAAGATCCGCAATAGAAAACTGAAACGTTGAACTACTTCAACTGTTTTTCCTAATCTTTTTCATTTTTAAAAGCTGTAGCCTGTAGGACCTTTGTGTCTATGAAACAATTAATGAACAAGATCGCTGTTGTCACAGGTGGCAGCAGCGGGATCGGACTGGGAATTGCAAAACGTTTCGCCGCCGAAGGCGCGAAGATAGTGATCACGGGTAGGAACAAGGTTAGCCTGGACAAGGCGGTGGCGGAGATCGGCCATGACGCGCTGGGCATTCCCGGCGATGTATCGCAACTACGGGATCTGGATCGCATTTTTGAGACGGTGCATCAAAAGCTGGGCGGGATCGATATCCTCGTCGCCAATGCCGGCTCTTACATCGTGGGGCCGCTGGCCGGATTCACCGAGGACATGTTCGACCGGTTGAGCGATATCAATTTCAAAGGCACGTTTTTTACAGTTCAAAAGGCCTTACCCATGCTTAAAAACGGCGCTTCCGTGATATTGGTATCTTCTACCGTCAATGGTAAGGGTGTTCCCAATCACGCGGCGTATTCCGCCACGAAAGCCGCCATCCGCTCCCTGGCCCGCAGCTTTTCGGCCGAGTTGCTGGACCGGAGGATACGTGTCAATGTCCTTACCCCCGGGCCCGTCGATACGCCGATCTTCAACACGGTCGCCGGCAGCCCGGAAGAAGCAAAGGCCATGATGGAAGGCATGGCCAATTTTACCCCGCTCAAAAGGATCGGCACGCCGGAAGAGCTAGCCGCCGGGGCGCTCTACCTGGCAAGCGATGATTCCGCCTTCATGCTCGGCGCCGAACTCCTGCTGGATGGGGGATTGAGGGACCTTTAAAAATTCTCCGGCCGCCGCCGGAGAATGATCACCCGCTACTATACGGTCACCACAACCTTCCCCGTATGTGTATTGGCTTCCAGGAAAAACGTCGCCTCTACGATGGCATCGAAGGGAAACGTCTTACCTATAACAGGCTTGAGCTTCCCTTGGGCCAACCCTTCATGGATAAATTGTATCGCGGCCCCAAGTTTGGCGGGATTAAGCAGCACCTCCGTCGCATTATAGCCATAGATAGCAGGCATTTTGCCCACCGGCGTCATGGCGGGGAACACCACCGGTTCCTGGCTTAAGGCGCCATAAATATAGACCTTACCCTTATTCGCTACCGCGTCGATGAGCCTGGTCAGCAATGGGCCGGCCACGGGGTCCAGTATAACATCGGCGCCCTTGTTTTCCGTGATCTTCAGCACTTCACTTACAATACGGAAGCTGCCTCTTCAAAAGATAAGGTGGATGGATGCTTCTGCAGGGTATAGGCGGGAACAACGATCAGCTCTCCATAAGTGGCGTATTGATGCAGCGAGAAAGCCGGCAGGACGCTTACTACATCGCCCACCCCCACGCCTTCCACTCCCACGCCCACAGCCTCTACGATGCCTGCCGCCTCGTAACCCAGCCGGGCGGGAAAAATGGGGAACTCATCATAAACGCCTAGCCGGTACATCGCGTCGGCGCGGTTCAGACCAATGGCCTTTACCTGGATACGAACTTCCTGCGGGCCGGGCGCCGGTATATCCAGCGTTTCAATAGTAAGGACTTCCGGGCCACCGGTCTGTAATTATCTGCACGAGTGGGGTACCAGGCATCGCGGGATACTCGAAAAAAGGGTGAAAGAAACATCATTCCCTGTAGAATAGCCATCGGGCCGACCGCTGCGCTATCCGATCTTCAGCACTTCATTTTTTATCACTTTTCAACACCATCGAAATGGCAAACTCGATCAAAAATGTCGTGTTAGTGCATGGCGCATTCGCAGACGGCTCAGGCTGGCGGGCTCTCTGGGAGATCCTTACTAAAAGAGGATACCAGGTTTCAGTAGTACAAAACCCCTTGACATCGCTGGAAGACGACGTGGCCGCCACCAACGTCGTCCTGGATAACCAGGATGGTCCCACGGTCCTGGTGGGACATTCCTGGGGAGGTGCGGTCATTACCCAGGCAGGCAATCATCCAAAGGTAGCCTCGCTCGTATATGTTGCGGCTTTCCAGCCGGACAATGGTGAATCGGCCTTACACTGGCTGCAAACCGTGCCGCCTGCACCTCAAAATGGCGTGCTGCCGCCCGACTCCAGGGGGATCGTTTACTACGACAAGGCAAAATACCACGCAGGCTTCTGTGCCGATATCTCAAAAGATGAGGCCGACTTCATGTATGCGTCGCAAGGCGCTTTCTATGCGAAAGGATTCACCACTCCGATCACCCATGCCGCATGGCGGGATAAACCGGCATTTGCCTGCATCGCTACGGAAGATAAGAGCATCGATCCTCAGATCCAGCACACCATGTACAAACGTTCCAAAACCATTGCAACCGAGATCAAAGGGAGCCATGTGATCTTCATGTCGCAGCCCCGCGCGGTAGCGGAAGTAGTGGAAGAAGCTGCAAAACGGTAAGAACCGGAAAACGTTGTATTTTTAAAGCACTCTTAACTGCTGCTGCATGAATAAAAGGTGCTTTCTGCTTCTATTCCTGGTGGGCCTGTCCCGCTTGATGGTAATGGCCCAGCGCGATACTGCCACCAGGCGGCTTCTTGCCCGGGGGGAAAGCGCCTTGTCGGCCGCACAGGACCTGAAGCAGCAGGACAAATTTGCAGCGGCAGTGCCGTATCTAAAAAAGGCCGAGGCCATTTTCGGGCAAACCCATTCTACCGCCGATCTGATCAAAACATATTGTCTCAGGGGGGCCGTGGACACCAGCCTCGAAGTACGGGAGGCCTATTATGAAAAAGCGCTTGGGCTGTTGAAGACCAATGGCGATAAACAAGGCATTGCCGCTGTTCTCCCGGACTATAGCGAAGTTAAAATGATGCAAGGCCAGCTTCCCGCCGCAGAGGAAATGTTGCAGGAAAGCATTCGCCTGTCGAAGGAGTTGGGGATCGATCGCCTGCAATGGCAGTATGGCCTGCTGGGCGCGGTACAGATCCAACGGCGGGAATCGGTAGAGGCATTAAAAAATGAATTGCAGGCGATCAAAATAGGGGAACAATATGGTGATACCAGTTCCCGCATGGCCGAGATCTACAATTATGCTGCGATCATTTACATGAAAATGGGAAGACTTGAGGAGTCCGGCGAATACCTGCGAAAGGCGATCGCCACGGGGAGCCATTCCCAGGGTCCTATGTTAGCCGTCCAGTTCCGTTCCAACCTTGCCAACATCCTGATCCGGCAGAACAAGCCCAAAGACGCGTTGGAAGACTTGCTGGTACTCGAGAAAAGGTACGGAAATGAAATGCCCTTGAATGCGCGAATTCAAATGCTTTCCCGCTTTGTACGATGTTACACCGAGTTGGGCGATCTGGCCAAAGCCGGCCGTTACGCCGACGAGCTGATAAAATATTCGGACGGCATGAAGCCGGATGCCTATGACCAGCTTGCCCTTTATACCGAACTGAATCGCTATCTTATAGCAAGCAGGCAATATGCGAAAGCAAGGCGATTTGTTGACCAGATGCGAATGACCGCCGAGAAGATCGATCTGCCCGATCAGCGGACACAGGCCTGCTACTACAGATTTGAGATCGACTCTGCCACGGGCGACATGGCCTCGGCCTTGCATTACTTCCAGCTGTATACCAGGATCAAGGATTCCACGAACAGCGTCAATATTTCCAACCAATTGAATCAGCTGCATGTGGAATACGAGACGGAAAAGAAGGACAAAGAGCTTTTGGCCAGGCAGAAGAACATCGAGCTGCTGCGAAAAAGCAACCGGATCCAGGAAATGGAATTGGAGCGGGCCGCCTTCATCCGGAATGTCATCATTGCCGGCGCCCTGGGTCTGGCCCTGATGTCCGCATTGGTATACAGCAGGTATAGAATGAAAAAACGCGCGTCGGAAGAGTTGGCGTTACAACGGGAAGAGATCAGGCAAAAAAATCTCGATCTACAGGCGCTGGTCAGCGACAAAGACAAACTGCTGGCGGAAAAAGAGTGGTTGATGAAGGAGGTCCATCACCGGGTGAAGAACAATCTCCAGATGGTCATCAGTCTGCTGAACAGCCAATCGGCCTACCTTTCCAGCGAGGATGCCGTTGCCGCGATCAAAGAAAGCCAGCGCCGGATGCATGCGATGTCGCTGATCCACCAGCGGCTCTACGAAAAAGACGAGGCGACCGTCGATATGCCAACCTATATCTCCGATCTTGTGGATTATTTAAAGGACAGTTTCGATTCCGGCCATGTGAAGTTCGCCCTCGATCTGCACCCGCTCGTTCTCGACGTTTCAAAAGCCGTGCCGGTAGGGCTGATACTCAATGAAGCGATCACCAATGCATTGAAATATGCCTTTCCGGACGGCCAGGCCGGTCATATTTTAGTTTCTTTGAAGTCCCGGGGGCCTTTGGTTGAGCTCATTGTTGCAGACGATGGAATAGGGTTCCCCACAAACGACCGCCCGGCCTCGAAAAAATCGCTTGGCATGAGCCTGATAAAAGGCCTCACCGATCAGATCGGGGGAAGGTACGAGATCGTCAGCCAGGGAGGCGTCGAGATGGTGATCACATTTCCTGTAACGGAGTAAGTCCATGCAAATGAAAAAGAAGATATTGATCGTCGAGGATGAATTTGTGGTAGCCAATGACCTGGAGATCATGCTGGAAGCGGCAGGCTATGAAGTCACCGGCATTTGCGCCTCGGTAAATGCAGCCACAAAAGAAATAGCTTCAACTATTCCCGACCTGGTCTTACTCGACATACAGCTACAGGGAGTCCTGAGCGGGATCGATCTGGCCAGGCAGCTTAAGGCCATGAATATTGCTTTCATCTATCTTTCCGCCAATTCGGATCAGGCGACCCTCCAAAGGGCGAAGGCCACGGAGCCCTACGGCTTCCTGGTTAAGCCGGTGAGACCGAAAGATCTGGCGGTGACGCTCGACATCGCCTGCTATAGACATGATCATAGTCTCGAGTCTTTTTTATTCCGCAAAGACCGGCTTCGCCGGGAGCTGCTGTGCTTAGCCGGTGAGCAAAAGAACGGCGCCGATACCTTATCCAGGTTTGCCGCATCCCTGCAGGTGGTCGTGCCTTTTGATCTCCTCTGTTTTGCCTACACGACCGCCGGCGCCGGGCACCAGTTTCGCGGCCTGTATCGAAGCGGATTCAACGAGTATCAGGACATAGACAAGACTGGCCTGATCAACATTGCGGCAACGAGTGAAAAGGAGATCGATCCGCTGTTGTCGGGTTTCCTGGAAGCCCCGGAGATGCAAAAGTTTACGGAAAAAGAATATCCTCCTTTTTTGGCGGAGGATCGGCTTGCCGGTATGCTGGATCGTTGCTATCACTTCCAGGCTGCGATCCGCGGAGCCATCGAGCTGCCGGCATTGGCCAATTGCAAAATGTACATTTTCAACAAAGAAGCAAATAAGTTCGATGACAGACATTTATCCGTACTGGAAGGAATGCAGAATCTCATAGGCAAATTGGTGGCCGGACTAAGTCATGCAGAAAAGAATTCCCCGGCGCGGGTCCGGGCATCCTGCGACGATACGTTCTCGTCGATATTCGGCGAATTTATCGGAAAAAGCATGTCGATCTCGCACTGTCTCGACCTGGTCGCGCAGGTGGCGCCGCAGAATACATCTGTTTTGATCACAGGGGAAAGCGGCACGGGTAAAGAGCTCTTTGCCGAGGCGATACATAAGTTATCACAACGAAGCCGGCAGCCTTTTGTAAAGATCAACTGTGCGGCGTTGCCCGATTCGTTGATAGAATCGGAATTGTTCGGCTTTGAAAAAGGGGCATTTACCGGTGCGACGTCAAACCGCATCGGGAAATTCGAAGCGGCATCCGGCGGAACGATATTTCTCGATGAAATAGGCGACATGAATCCGGAGGTACAAGCCAAATTACTACGTGTATTGCAGGAAAAGAAGATCCAAAGATTGGGCGGCCATAAGATCATCGAGGCCGACGTTCGGATCATCGCCGCAACAAACCGTGACCTGGAAATGGCTGTTGCCGAACGCCGGTTCCGGCTCGATCTCTATTTCCGGCTAAATGTATTCCCCATCTGGTTGCCGCCGTTAAGGGACAGGAAGGAAGACATCGCTTTACTGGCCGAACATCTCGGGCGGCGGATCGCCGGGGCAATGGGAAGGGACTATTGCGGGATAACCCGGGAGGCAATGGAAGCCTTGAAACAATATTCCTGGCCCGGCAATGTACGGGAATTGGAAAACGTGATCGAAAGAGCGCTGATCACCTCGGGACGGAACAAAGCATTGACCTTGTTGCAACCGCTAACCGGCCTCGACCAACCCGTAAAGCCGCCTGCATTCGCCGGCAAATTCAGCACCATGGAAGAGGTAAAACAGGGGGAAAGAGACCTCATCGAGGCCGCTCTCCGGGAGACCCGGGGGAAGGTCAGAGGCCCCGGCGGCGCAGCGGAAAAGCTCGATATCAAACCAACCACATTGGAGTCCAAACTCATCCGGTTGGGAATTTCAAAGGACGACTTCCGGTAGAGTGTCGAAGTCTCGGCGATTCGCCGGAATAGCTCCGAAATTTCGGAGATTCCCTATACTCGATTCCTCGCACCATGTTTGTAATCAATCATTTGTAAATTTAGATCGGATCGGCATAGTAATGGCAAAACGACCATCATAACAAAATGAGGTTTGCCATGAATGATGAAATAGTCAAAGTAGAAGCGTTATCAGCCGGCACGCGATCAAAAAAAGAAGGACTATCCATACTCTTCATAGAAAAAGGTAGTGGCACCTGTTTGCGGGGGCATGAAGTTTTGCATTTGGAAGAAAACATGGTATATACAGGAGTTTCGGATTGCTTTCAGCAATTCGAGCTTGTAGAAGACACCACCGGCTACCTGGTGGCTATCGATCCCGATAAACTGGGAACTAAATTTGAAACTGAAACCCTCGCCTATAAAAGCCTGTTTTCGATCCACCGGTTGTCCCTGCGTCTCGACGCCGAGTCGGCTGAAGAAATGAGTTGGTTAATGACAAGGATAATAAAAAAGACCAGGTCTAAAGAAAAATATAGAACAGAGATCATTCAAAATTATGTCGGTCTGCTCATGCTTCATCTGAGATGCGAATTGCAGGACGATCTGGTGCTGGCGCTATGAACCGGAGGGGTGCATTGATCAAAGATTTTTTTACCTTATTGGAAAAGGCCTTTATGAAGGCTAAGACAGTCGACTATTATGCGGACAAACTATGTGTTTCCCCTAAACATTTGACCAATGTCATAAAGCTGGAGTCGGGTTATCCAACCTCCTATCACATCAATCAAAGGATCGTGTTCGAGGCTAAAAGGATCGTCCGGACCTCGGGTGCCAGCCTCAAACAGATCGCCTATGAGCTGGGCTACGAGGATACGGCAGCCTTCAGCAAGTTGTTTAAACGGGTAACCGGTGAGAATTTTTCCACCTACAAATGCAATCTGAAGTTTGCTTACCGGAATTCCGCCAACCCGACACAAAACCACGGGTTTTCGGAAACGAAACCGCTAAACCCGCGGGTAGTATAGTGATTGTCAACTATACATTCCATGGCACGGATTTGGACCTCCTGGCTTATTCATCAAAAACCCCCACTATGAATACACAGAAGGTCTGGCTGGTCACGGGGACCGCAAAAGGATTCGGCTACGAGATCGTAAAAGCAGTTTCGGCGTCGGGCGACAAAGTGGCCGCAACCGTCAGGAACGCCACGGAAAAGGATATCTTCCCCGGAGACCCGAACGTCCTGGTCGTCGGGATGGACGTTACCGTGCCGGAACAGGTGGAAGCCGCGGTGGAAAAGGCCATCGCCCACTTTGGCACCCTGGATGTGGTCGTGAATAATGCGGGGTTCGGCATCGTAGGCGCCATCGAAGAAATTTCCGCGGAAGAGACTAAGAAACAGTACGACACAAACGTATTCGGCGTATTGAATGTGGTCCGCGCCGTGCTGCCGCAACTGAGAAAACAGCGATCCGGCCATATCATCAATTTCAGCTCGCTTTTCGCCTACGACGTCCTTCCGGGATGGGCGCTCTATGGGTCTACGAAGTTCGCGGTGGAAGGTCTTTCCAAGGGGCTCGCGGTCGAACTCGCACCGTTCGGCATCCATGTGACGGCGCTGGCGCCAGGCTTATTTCGCACGCAATTTCTCGACGCCGGTTCTTATCTGACGCCGCAAAAGCCCATCGGGGATTATGACGAGACGCCCGCAGGCCAGATGCGAACGAACTCGGGCAAATTTCACGGCACTCAGCCGGGCGACCCGGCTAAACTGGCGAAAGTCGTAGTGGCGCTCGCCGCCCGGGAACAACCTCCCGTCCACCTGCCCGTTGGATTGGATGCGCTTCAGGCTTATCGAAACAATGCGGCCCGTACGTTCACGGAAATAGAAAAATGGGCAGGCAAATTCCCCGCCACGGAGATGTAGCGGGGAATACCGGTAGCTCTATACTTGCTGCCAGCCGCCATCGACCCATTTGACAAGCACCTGGAGGTATTCCTGCGCATTTTCCTCCCACGTATAATGCTTGCCGTTCCCGATAATATGCATGCTGCTCGCGGGCAGCCGTTTGTGCAGGATGTGGGCGTTCTCCACCGTCGCGATTCCGTCCTGCTGACCCCAGATAATTTGTACCGGCGTCGGCAGATTGCCGAGTGACGCATCCAGCAAGGGCAGATCCTGTAGATAGCTCCTGAGGATTTGCACCGCATGCGGAAAAAAGTTCTCTCCATTGTACATACTATGATAGTCATCGTGGATAGCCGGAGGCAATTGGTATTGTTGAAGCTCGCTGATCGATCCATCGATCGCATCGGAGGCCGAAAGCTGCAAAAAACCGGACAGATCGGTGGCATTGAGCAGATCATGCAACAACGTGCCCACCTGGAACGGGTATACACAAGCGCCGCCGATGGAATTGAAAACCATCGATCACTTCCCGCACAAACCCTGCCATTGCCTGGGTGCTGTATAGATCGCTTCTCCCTTCCGAATGCCCCATCCCGGGAAGGTCGATAGCCAGCAGGTTGAATTTTGTCGCCAGTGTCGACTGTTGGGCATATCTTATATTCAGCCCGTCTATTTTCCTGAATTTTAGCTCCATGGTAAAAGCAACTTTCGCCAAAGGTCGTTACTGCCGCCCCCAGGCGATTGCAAAAATCAAAGTAAAAAACATCTTACCTTCAGTGACTATGCATGCGACGACCCGGGCCATTTTGCTTTGCGCTCTGTCTATCCTTGGGCTGGGGAATGCGTTATTGGCACAAGGGAAAGCCGGCAACGGCAACGCCTATGCCGACAGCATTAAAACGTTGGCGTTGGAAAAACAGGCGGGTAGTTGGATAGAACGCTCGGAACTGAAAAAAGCCTGGGGGT
>Ga0210396_10004699_pt1 | contig 13314 bp, 14 predicted proteins | sample IncBWH17OmetaG_FD_155466 | JGI IMG/M metagenome (GOLD analysis project Ga0210396, IMG submission 155466) | Forest soil microbial communities from Barre Woods Harvard Forest LTER site, Petersham, Massachusetts, United States - Inc-BW-H-17-O ...
CGTGTCCTATCGTCCGGTTGTCCTTGTTCTCGCGGGTATCGCGCTTTGCGGCTGCGCGTCGGCTCCGTCCGATGTGCAGGGTTTCCGTCAGGCGCAGTTGAATTCTCCGCGCTATCAGGTCGGCTACAATGACGGCTGCGAAGGTGCCAACCAGAACTATGCGCAGTCCAAGATGGCGGGCGGCCGCAATCAGCAATTGTTCGAAACCGATGCCGCCTATCGCGAAGGCTGGCTGGCGGGACGGGAGAATTGCAAGGATACCGTGTTCACCGTGAGCAGCGGCAAACCCAACGACCATCTGATGTTCTGAAACGGCGGGAGGAGCTAACGCCATGTCCTATCGAGCAACCATCCTGAAAGCCGTCTTCGTCGTCTTCTCCGGGGCAGTGCTTTGCGCCTGCGCCACGCATCCTTCCGACACCAAGGGCTTTCGCGAGGCGGAGCTGAATTCGCCGAGCTATCAGATCGGCTACAATGATGGCTGCGAAGGCGCCAACCAGAATTACGCCCAAGCCAAGGAGGCCGGCGGGCGCAACAATCAGCTGTTCCAGTCCGATCCCACCTATCGCGAAGGCTGGCTGGCAGGGCGGACGAATTGCCTGGATACAACGTTCCTCATCAGCAACGGCAAGCCGTCCGATCACCTTGAGAGCCTTTACTAAGGCTGCGAGGCGAGAATTGAATTGCCTCGCGTTCGCGGGCTAACCTCCCGTCCAGGCGGCATAAATCACACGACCGCAAGGATTCGAGGAAATGTCCGAAGCAGCAAAACAGGCCGCATGGCCTGCCATGTCCATCGCGCAGGCGCACAAGCTTCTCACCGCGCCCGGTTCGATTTTCGAAATGGGTGAGACCGAGATACGCGGCATCAAAACGCGCATCTGGAAGAACGCGCCGCCGACCTTGATGCATCTGTTCCTGTGGTCGCGGCAATTCGCGGACAAGACGTTCCTTGTTTATGAGGGCGACCGCGCGACATTCGAGTCGTTTGCGCGGGCCGCACTCGCCATCGCCGATGAATTGCAGAAACAGGGCGTGAAGAAAGGCGACCGCGTCGCCATCATCATGCGCAATCTGCCGGAATGGCCTGCGATCTTTTTCGGTGCAGAGCTCGTGGGCGCCATCGTCACGCCGCTCAATGCATGGTGGACAGGGCCGGAACTTGAATATGGCCTCGTCGATTCCGGATCGAAGATCGCATTCGTCGATGCCGAGCGGCTGGAGCGCATTGCCGAGCATCTCGTCAATTGTCCCGCGCTCGAACGCGTTTATGTGAGCCGCCATTTAGAGGAGTTGCCGAACCCCGTCGTGCATCGCCTCGAAGATGTGACAGGCGCGGTGAACGATTGGGCGAAGCTGCCGGATCGTCCTGTTCCCGATGTCGGCCTTGTTCCCGATGACGAAGCGACGATTTTCTATACGTCGGGCACGACGGGAAAACCGAAAGGCGCGCTCGGTACGCATCGCAATATGCTGTCGAACATCATGGCGTCGGGGTCGGCGTCGGCGCGGAATTTCCTGCGCCGCGGCGAGCCCGTGCCGCTGCCCGATCCGAGCCTGCCGCAACGCGCGACGTTGCTCTCCGTGCCGTTCTTTCATGCGACCGGATGTTTCGCGATCCTTGGGCCGTCATTGTTTGTCGGTGCGAAAATCGTACTGATGCATCGCTGGGAGCCGGAGCAGGGCATGGCGCTCATCGCGCGCGAACGCATCACGCAGGCCGGCGGCGTGCCTACGATTGCGTGGCAATTGATCGAACATCCCGCGCGCGCGAAATACGATCTGTCGTCACTGGAATCGGTGGCCTATGGCGGCGCGCCGTCCGCGCCGGAGCTTGTGCGCAAGATCAAGGAGATTTTTCCGAAATCGCTGCCCGGCAATGGCTGGGGCATGACGGAAACATCCGCCACCTGCACCACGCATAGCGCGGAGGATTACGAGCATCGTCCGGATTCCTGCGGGCCTGCGGTCGCGGTATGCGATCTCAAAGTTATGACGCCGGATGGCGCGCGCGAACTCGGCCCCAATGAGGTGGGAGAAATCTGGGCGCGGGGTCCCAATATCGTCAAAGGTTATTGGAACAAGCCGGAAGCGACAGCAGCAACGTTTGTCGATGGCTGGGTGCGCACGGGCGATCTCGGCCGGGTGGATGAAGAAGGTTTCTGCTTCATCATGGATCGCGCCAAGGACATGCTCATCCGCGGCGGCGAGAATATTTACTGTATCGAAGTCGAGAATGCGCTTTACGAACATCCCGCCGTGATGGATGCGGCGATCGTGGCCATTCCGCACAAGACGCTCGGCGAAGAACCGGGCGCGGTTGTGCATCTTTCGCCCGGTATGCATGCAAGCGAAGAAGAATTGCGCGCCTTCGTGGCAGGCAAGCTCGCCGCCTTCAAAGTGCCGAAGAAGATTGTGTTCTGGCCCGAGACTTTGCCGCGCAACGCGAACGGCAAGATCGTCAAGACGGAATTGAAGAAGGTGTTTGCTTAAATTACCTCCCCTCTGTGGGGAGGTCGGAGAGCGAAGCGATCCGGGTGGGGGGCCGCTGTCGATATTCACCCCCACCCGATGCCATTCGCTTCGCTCATGCCATCGACCTCCCCACAATGGGGGAGGTGATTCAAGCGTTCACCTTCTCCCCCAACCGCTTGATATTCTCCTCATGTGCCGTGCGGTCGATGCGATAGAAGGTCAGGCACGCAAAGCCCGCTATAAACAGCACGAACACGGTCGGAAGATAAACGAGCACGAGACGATGCGGGATCGCGGGGTCGAGCGTCGCCGGCGCCGCGGCTTGCGGAAAATGCACAAGGCTCAATAGAAGTCCTGCGATGAAAACGCCCACGCCGGACACCGCTTTCTGCACGAGAGAGTTGAACGAGAAGAACAATCCTTCGGAGCGTCTGCCCGTCCGCAACTGACTGTCTTCCACGACATCGGCCAGCATGGACCCAAGCAGGATCGTGCAGCCGATATAGAATGTCGTCATGATAAGCGTGAAGCCGAGCAGCAGCGGCATAAGAGCGGGCGAGCCGTTCGCAGGGAACAATCCTGCAAGCCGCAACACGAAGGGCAGCGAATAGAACAACACGCCGCCCAGGAACAGCGCGAGCGCGACCGCTTTCTTGCCGAAGCGCCGCGACAAAGGCGTGCTCGCGCCCCAGGTGATGAACGGCGCGAATATGACAATGATCGAAAGGTCGGCGATCTCGTTGTTGTCGAGGCCCCAGAAATAGGTGTTGAAATAGATCGTGAGCGCCGTCAGCACGCCGATGCCGACATAAAGCAGTAACGCCGCCGCCATGAGCGAGATGAACGGCCCGTGCCAAAGCGTAGCGATCATCTCGCGCGCGAATTGCGCCGGGCTGCGCTTGCGCTTCTCCGGCACCATGAATTGCGGAATATGCCGATGCGTGCCGGAGGCCGATATGAGAATCGCCGCAAACATCGTGATCGCAGCGACAAGCGCATAACGCGAATAGCCCGCCGGATTGAGCTGCCCCACGGGATGGGCCGCATCCGGCACAAGGAACACGCGCAAGGTCAGCACCGCCATCGACAGCGCGCCTATCCATCCGAACAAATAACGATAGGAGAGAAAAGACGTGCGCTGGTCGTAATCTTGCGTCAATTCCGCGACAAGCGCCGAACTCGGAATCTCATACATCGCGATGAAGGTGCGCACGATGATCGTGATCGCGATGAGATAATAGAACAGCGCCTCGTGTCCCCAATGCGGCGGATTCCACAAGAACCAATATGAGATCGCCACGGGCAATGCGGCTGCATACATGAAGGGATGCCGCCGTCCCCATCGCGTGCGAAGCCCGTCCGAAACCTGTCCGATGATGGGATCGGCGAGCGCATCCACCGTCAGTGCGATGCCGATAGCCATGCCCACCCATTGCGCGGGCAGGCCTATGATCTGGTTGTAGAACAGGAGCAGGAAGCTCGTGAAACCCTGATCCTTCACGCCATAGGCGATCGAACCGAAGCCGTAGAACAATTTCGTCCTGACGCTTGCGAGATCCTTTGCGGTATTCACCCCGGCTCCATTCCAAAAAGGGGCCGGACTGTTGCGCGCTTCATGCGCGAAGTCACTAGGACCGCACGCCTGCAGGATGTTAGACAAAAAGAGAAATTGACGCGCGCCCGTCATGCACAGGCGTATGATAAGCGCATGGATTCGCCCGGATCGTAGAATGGCAGAACCGATATTCTTTGGTGTGAGGCGCTGGCTATGGCCCGCGGCGGCGGGGCTTGCACTCGGCGCTGTTGCCTCTGCATTCGGCGGCATGATCGGCATGTGGGCTGCGATTGCGCTGGCCGCGCTTGCGGCCGCCGCCGCTTTCTTTGTCGCGGGCAGTGAGCGCGCCGTGACCGCCGCCGATCACGCGTGCGAGGGCAAGGATATCTTGCCCGGCTTCGCACCCGATGTGTTCGAACATCTACCGGATCCGCTGCTGCTGCTCGATGCGGGCGGGCGCATCGTGTTCGCGAACGCCGCGATGGCGTCCGTCATCGGCAGTGATTATGTGCGCAAGCATGTCTCGTCGCTGCTGCGCACGCCTGCGCTTCTCGAAGCCGCCGAACGCACATCCGCCACGGGCGAACCCACGACCGTGCAGTTCAGCATCCCCGTTCCCATCGAGCGTTACTTCAACGCCTATCTCTCGCGCACGGATTCCAATCCGCCGCTTACCGCGATGCTGCTGCACGACATCACGGCTGCACGCCGGGCCGAACAGACGCGCGCGGATTTCGTCGCCAATGCGAGCCATGAATTGCGCACGCCGCTTGCCGCAGTGTCCGGTTTCATCGACACGCTCAAAGGCCATGCCCGCGACGATGCGGAGGCGCGCGCGCGCTTCCTCGACATCATGAGCGTGGAGGCAGGCCGCATGCGCCGCCTCATCGACGATCTGCTTTCGCTGACGCGCATTGAATTGAATGAGCATGTGCCGCCCCTCGGCGAAGTGCGGCTCGATGATGTCGTGCGCGATGCGGCGGCGGCGCTCAGTCCGCTCGCCCAGATCGACCGTATCACGATCAAGATCACGCCCACACCGAATTTGCCATTTGTCTCCGGCGAGCGCGACGAACTCACCCAGCTTTTCCAGAACCTCATCCACAACGCGATCAAATATGGCCGGACGGGCGGTCATGTGTGGGTCAATATGGGCGTGTCTTCGGGGCAGGGCCGCAGGGGCGCGCCCGATATGGTCTATGTCGGCATCACCGACGACGGCGAGGGCATCCCACGCGACGCAATCCCGCGCCTGACCGAGCGATTCTACCGTGTCGACGTCAAAAGAAGCCGCGAGCGGGGCGGCACGGGCCTGGGCCTCGCCATCGTCAAGCACATCGTCAACCGCCATCACGGGCGGCTTCAGATCGAGAGCGAGGCAGGCGCGGGCAGCACATTTACCGTGTTTTTGCCCGCTTTGGATCAAGTCATCCACAACCCCGATGCCGCCGTCATGGAATTGTTATAAACCTGTCGCATAGCCATCGCCGTGCCCGCGCTAAGCATGGCCCAACGGGGCGAGAGAGATGACCGAACACACCGTCAGAGCCTTCACCGAACAACTTGAATCGCTTGCGACATCCGTGGCCCAAATGGGCGGTTTGGCTGAGGCCGAGCTTGCCGATGCCGTGGATGCTATTGGCCGCCGCGACACGGGACTGGCCGAATCGGTCATCGCCAATGACAAGCGCATCGACCAGCTGCAGTACCTCATCGAGGATCAGGCGCTGAAGCTGCTCGCGCTGCGCCAGCCCATGGCCGTCGACCTACGCGAGACGCTCGCCGCCATCAAGATCGCAAGCGAACTCGAACGCATCGGCGATCTTGCGAAGAACATCGCCAAGCGCGCCATCGTGCTCAATCGCGAACCGCCGATCCGGCTTACGCAGAGCCTTGTGCGCATGGGGCGTCAGGTCTTGAGCCAGCTCAAGATGGTGCTCGATTCCTATTCGCATCGCGATGCGGAGGGCGCCGCAGCCGTGTGGAAACGCGATGGCGAGATCGACGAGATCTACAACAGCCTGTTCCGCGAGCTTCTTACCTATATGATGGAAGACCCGCGCACGATCGGGTTGTGCGCGCATCTGTTGTTCGTCGCCAAGAACATCGAGCGCGCGGGCGATCATGCGACCAACGTCGCCGAGACCGTCTATCATATGGTGAGCGGCGGACACCTCGGCGCCGAACGGCCCAAAGCCGATGTGACGAGTGAAACCAACGTATCCTTCGAGCGGAGACAATGACCCTGAAACCGAACGTTCTCATTGCCGAAGACGAAGGCGCGCTCGTCACGCTGCTGCGCTACAATCTCGAACGCGAAGGCTATCGCGTGCTCGAAGCGCAGGATGGCGAAGAGGCACTGCTTGTCGCCGCCGAAGAAACGCCGGATCTCGTGCTGCTCGACTGGATGCTGCCGCAACTGTCCGGCATCGAAGTCTGCCGCCGCCTGCGTTCGCGGCAGGAAACGCGCAATGTGCCGATCATCATGCTGACGGCGCGCGGCGAGGAATCGGATCGCATCCGTGGCCTCGACACGGGCGCGGACGATTACATCACGAAGCCGTTTTCGATGACGGAATTGCTTGCGCGTCTGCGGGCCGTCATGCGCCGCATCCGCCCGAGCCTTGCCGAGGATGTCGTCGTGGTCGGCGATATCGAAATGGACCGCGCCGCCCATCGCGTGCGCCGCGCAGGCGCCGAAGTGCATCTCGGTCCCACCGAATACAAATTGCTCGATCATCTGATCCAGCATCCGGGCCGCGTCTTCAGCCGCGAGCAATTGCTCGATGCGGTGTGGGGCTCGGATGTCTATGTTGAGGCGCGCACGGTCGATGTGCATGTCGGCCGTCTGAGGAAGGCGCTCAATCCCGAAAACGCGCGCGATCCCGTCCGCACGGTGCGTTCGGCGGGTTATGCGTTTGATGAGACGTTTATCAACAATGCCTGAGAGTCAGATTTTCATCTGACTCTCAGCACCGCAATTACGGTCTGTCGTGCCAGCCCTGATCGGGGTCGCGGTCATGCCGCCATTCATTGTAATGGTTACCTGACACGACCCTATACCGCTCCATTTCGCCGCGGCGCCAATGATGCCAGCGATGGCCGCGATCCCAATAGCCGTCCTGATAACCGAAAGCGACATTGCCGAAATCGAGCGAGACTCCGACCACTGCGGCATTCGCCGTGCCGGCGGTCGCAAGCGAGGCACCGGCCAATGCGAGCACGATGGCCGCGCCATTCAATAATTTGAATTTGAACATGATTAATTCCTTTGCCGGATACCCGCACGAGCGGGATAGGGCAGCTGTGTGTGAAACGCGCTTGGAAGGGGAGCGGTCAAGCCGCAAATCTTCGCGCTCATGGAACTAACGCGCGGCCCGGCGTTTCGACCCAATTATTCTTGGACGGCTAAAACAACGCCTTGATCGGTTGTTCGAGATCGTCCGGCTTTGTCGTCGGCGCGAAACGCTCGACCACTTTGCCCGCGCGGTCGACAAGGAATTTCGTGAAATTCCATTTGATGCCCTGGATGCCGAGCACGCCGGGCTGTTCCTTTTTGAGGAATTTGTAGAGCGGATGCGCAGCTTCGCCGTTCACATCGATCTTGGCGAACATGGGAAAGCTCACGCCGTAATTCAGCGTGCAGAACTCGCCGATCTGCGCTTCATTGCCGGGCTCCTGCGCGCCGAATTGGTTGCATGGAAAGCCGAGCACCGAGAAACCGGACGGATGCAGCTTCTTGTAGAGATCCTCCAGCCCCTCATATTGCGGCGTGAATCCGCATTTGCTCGCCGTGTTGACGATGAGAAGCACTTCGCCCTTGAAGTTGGACAGCGGCACATCGCTGCCGTCCAAGCTCTTGGCCGTAAAGTCGTAAACATTTGCCATGCGGACTCTTTAGACCATCGCCATGCGCAATGGGAAGAATTATCCCGCCATACGCGTCTTTTCGCGGCGCGGCTGCTGTGGCTGATAGGCTTTGCGCGCATGCGCCTCGCAATAAGGCGAACCGCCCTTGGGTTTCCGGCCGCAGAAATGGAATTCGTTCTCCGCGGGATCGCCGATAGGCCAACGGCACATGCGGTCATTGATCGTGAGCACGGTCGCGAAATTGCCGTCGTCCAGCGTCAGCGGATCCTCCTCCACCACGGGCGGCTCCGGCATATGGACGCGCATGGCGCGAGGCGCGGAAGGCACGCGGGGCCGGTCCGTGCGCGTGGGCATGGCACGACCTGCAAGCCCCAGCCGATGCACCTTGCCGATCACGGCATTGCGCGTGACGCCCCCTAGCGTCCGGGCGATCTGGCTGGCCGAAAGCCCCTCCGTCCAGAGGGTTTTCAGCTGATCCACTCGTTCGTCGGTCCAACCCATCAAACGCTCCCGCTAGCCTCGCCCACAACATATCGTATCAGTCGTGTGACAGCGCACAAGCGTTGCGAGAGGTTCCGCAGGCCTTGTCCACAGAAACGAGGGCTTTGTCCGCCACTTTCGCATCGCTGCCATCCACGCTCCTTGCTTGACCCATAAAGTGGCGCAGCGGATAAAACCCGCCCGCTTCGGGATTTTCCTGTTTGCGCGAATACCCAAGGAGATCGCTCGTGTTTCCGTCTTTGCTGCCAACCTATAATCGGGCGGATGTCGCATTCGTCCGGGGCGAAGGGCCTTACCTTTTCGCCGAGGGTGGCGAGCGATATCTCGATTTCGGCGGCGGCATCGCGGTCAATGCGCTGGGCCATGCGCATCCCAAACTCGTGGCCGCGCTGACGGAGCAGGCGGGACGCCTCTGGCACACGTCCAATCTCTATCGCGTGCCGGGGCAAGAGAGCCTGTCCAAGCGGCTTGTCGAACGTACCTTCGCCGACACTGTGTTCTTCACGAATTCCGGGACCGAGGCCATCGAATGCGCGATCAAGATGGCGCGGCGCTATCACTTCGCAAACGGCCATGCGGAGCGTTTCCGCATCGTCACATTCGAAGGCGCGTTCCACGGCCGCACGCTGGCCGCGATTGCGGCGGGCGGACAGCCCAAATACCTCGAAGGCTTCGGGCCCAAGGTCGAAGGCTTCGATCAGGTGCCGTTCGGCGATGTGAAGGCGGCCGAAGCTGCGATCACGCCCGAAACCGCCGCGATATTGGTTGAGCCCATACAGGGCGAGGGCGGCTTGCGCCCCGCACCGGGCGAATTCCTACGCGCGTTGCGCCGTTTGTGCGACGAGCATGGGCTGTTGCTCATCCTCGACGAGATCCAGACAGGCGTCGGCCGCACGGGCAAATTCTTCGCCCATGAGTGGACCGACATAACGCCCGACATCATGGCCATCGCGAAAGGCATTGGCGGCGGCTATCCGATGGGCGCATGTCTTGCGACGGCGGAAGCCGCCAAAGGCATGATCGCCGGCACGCATGGCACGACCTTCGGCGGCAATCCGCTCGGCATGGCGGTGGGCAATGCGGTGCTCGATGTCGTGCTTGCGCCCGGTTTCCTCGAACATGTGCAAGGCGTGGGGAATTATCTGCGTCAGCAATTGGCAAGCCTCATCGCGGATTATCCGCATGTGTTTGAGGAATTGCGGGGGCAGGGCCTCATGCTCGGCCTCAAGCTGCGCGTGAAGAACACCGATTTCATCGATCGTCTGCGTGCGCGTGGCATGTTGGCCGTCGGTGCGGGCGATAATGTGATGCGGCTTCTGCCGCCGCTCATCATCGATGAAAGCCATGTGCGTGAGGCGATGAAGCTTCTTTCCGAAACCGCAGCCGAATTCGAAGACGCGCACGCGACGGAGGCCGCATGAACGCGCTTCCCAAAACGGTCGGGGAAACGAAACATTTCCTCGATCTCGCCGATTTCGATTCCGCAACGCTTACGCAGCTTGTGACCGATGCGAAGACGAGGAAAGCCGCGCGCGCCGGCCTTACGCGTGGCGCCACCGATGCCGACAAGCCGCTCGAAGGCCGTGTGCTCGCGCTCATCTTCGACAAGCAATCCACGCGCACGCGTATCTCCTTCGATGTCGGCATGCGCCAGCTTGGCGGCTCGACGCTCATGCTCACGGGCAGCGAGATGCAGCTCGCGCGCGAGGAGACGATTGCCGATACCGCGCGCGTGCTGTCGCGCTATGTGGATGCCGTCATGATCCGCCTGCTCGATCACGAGATGGTGCGCGAGCTTGCGACGAATTCCACGATCCCCGTCATCAACGGCCTCACCAAGCTTTCGCATCCCTGCCAGGTGCTGGCCGATGTGATGACGTTCGAGGAGCATCGTGGCCCCATCAAGGGCCGCACGGTCGCGTGGAGCGGCGATGCGAACAACGTGCTCACCTCGTGGATCCATGCGGCTGCGCGTTTCGGATTCAATCTGCGTGTGGCCACGCCCGCCGAATTGCGTCCGCGCGAAGCGATCCGCACCTGGGCGAAGGGTGCGGGCGCAGCTGTCGAATTCACCGACAATCCGGAGAAAGCGGTAACGGAAGCCGATTGCGTCGTCACCGATGCCTGGGTGTCGATGGGCGATCAGGACACGACCAAGCGCCACAATCTTCTGCGTGCGTTTCAGGTCAATGCGCGGCTCATGGCGCGGGCGGCGAAGGATGCGGTCTTCATGCATTGCCTGCCCGCCCATCGCGGCGAGGAAGTAACGGACGAGGTGATCGACGGCCCGCAATCGGTCGTATTCGACGAAGCCGAAAACCGCGTGCATGCGCAGAAGGCGATCCTGGCGTGGTGCATGCGTTGAGCAATCCGGAATTCGACTTCGTTCTGCCGTTCGATTTGCCCGATGCGGGTTTGCGCGGGCGATTGATCCGGCTTGACGCGACATCGACGCGGGCGTTGAGCGCGCACGCCTTGCCCGAACCCGCTGCGCGCGTTGTGGGCGAGATGCTTGCGCTTGCAGCCATGCTCGGCACAGCGCTGAAGCTTGACGGGCGGCTCATCGTGCAAAGCAAAAGCGACGGGCCGCTCGATCTCGTCACCGTCGATTATTTGGGCGCGGAGGATGGGCGGCCTGCGGGCCTTCGCGGCTATGCGCGTGTCGATGCAGAACGATTTAAAGCGCTCGCCGATGCGCGGCCCGATTTCGATGCGCTTGTCGGCGACGGCGTGCTCGCGATCACGATAGAGCCGCAGCGCGGCGAGCAGAGCTATCAAGGCATTGTCGGATTGTCGGGCGATGTCGCGTCATCGGCGGAGAATTATTTCGCGCAATCCGAACAATTGCCGACGGCGATCAGATTGACGGCTGCGCCCGTTTTCACGCCCGGGAATGCGAAGCCCGCATGGCCGCGGGCGGCATTATGTTGCAGGCGACGCCCGAACGCGCGCGCGATGATGACGAATGGGAACGGCTTTCGCTGTTCCTCAAAACCATCGAAGACGTCGAACTCGTAGACGAAACGCTCTTGCCGGAAACGCTGTTGTGGCGGCTTTTCCACGAAGACGAAGTGCTTGTGCAGCGCGCCGAACCGCTCGCATTCCGCTGCGATTGCGATACGACGCGCATCGCCTCCGTGCTCAAATCCTATGGCGAGGAAGAACGCGCAGGCTTAGCCGATCCCGACGGCATCATCCGCGCCCGCTGCGAATTCTGCGGCAAGGTGCATGAGATAACGTCCGAAGATTTATAGCACAAACTTCATTGTCATCCCCGGCTGAGCGTTGCGTGAGCAATGCGAAGGGAAGGGGACCCAGGTATTTAATACCGGACAGTGTCGAACACCTGGATCCCCTTAACCTCGTGCTCGCGTGCAACGCTCGCACTCGCCGGGGATGACAGATGGGCTAATCCTTCAACTGCACAAACGGATTGAGGAATGTCGTGAGTTCATTCCAGCGCGCGACAATGCGATTGCGCTGGATGCGCCGCGCAACGACCTCCAATCGCATGCCGTCAGGATCGCTGAAGAAGATCGCGTAATAATCCGGCGCATATTCGGGATAGAGCGTGGGCTCGGTGACATCGATCCCCGCTTCGCGCAGCAATCGCGCAAGACGATCCAGTTCTTCCGCCGATGCCACCTGCAAACACAGGTGATGCAGGCCCGGCGCATAAGGATCGTGCTTCGCGAGGCCACGCGATGGGCGAATGCTGATCTGCATGGCCTTGTTGAAATAATGCCTGTGCGCATCGCCGCCGATCTCGCGGTCGATTTTGCGGAAATCCATGAGCGACAGCACGGTGTCGTAGAATTTCTCCGACACTGCAAAATCCGAAACCGCAAGATAGATGTGATCGAGGCCGATCACATCCACGCGCTCGTGCGGCAATCCCTCAGGCATCGGCGCTCGATGCCGGATTGCCGATGACGTGCAGGAATTCGCGGCGCGTCAGCGCATTCTCGCGGAATTCGCCGAGCATCATCGACGTCACCATGCTGACGCCCGTTTTGTGCACGCCGCGCGTCGTCATGCATTGATGCGTGGCTTCGATGACGACGCCCACGCCTTTCGGCTCCAGAACGGTCTGGATGCAATGGGCGATCTGCGCGTTCATCTTCTCCTGCACCTGCAAGCGGCGCGCAAACGCCTCCACCACACGCGCGAGCTTGGAAATGCCCACGACCTTGTTGTTCGGCAGATAGCCCACATGCACGCGGCCGATGATCGGCGCGAGATGATGCTCGCAATGGGATTCGAAGCGAATGTCCTTCAGCACGATCATCTCGTCGTAACCGTCCACCTCTTCGAAGGTGCGGGCGAGATAGGCTTCGGGATCTTCGCGATAACCGGCGAACCATTCCTCATAGGCGCGCGCGACGCGGGCAGGCGTATCGCGCAGGCCCTCGCGGTCGGGATCGTCGCCCGCCCACAGAAGCAGCGTGCGGATCGCGCGTTCGGCTTCTTCGCGCGAGGGAAGCGGATCCTTGGGCTCAGGCGGCTTCGTGCAAATCGCGTTTCGTCTCGCAATATCGGTCATCGGAAAATCTCTTTATTTGGTCGCGCCAATTTAATGGACTTGGCGACGCTCATGCGGATTTTCAAGCAGGAAGGCCGGAATTTCTGCTTCGAAATCCTCGCCGCTCGCAGCCTTCATGTGGTATCGGCCGACCATCGTGCCCGAGGCGGTGGGCAGCGGACAGCCGCTTGTGTATTCGAAGCTCTGGCCCGGCGCGAGCACGGGCTGCGCGCCCACGACGCCCGGCCCACGCACTTCCTGGACGTGGCCCTTGCTGTCGACAATGCGCCAATAGCGCGAAAGCAATTGCACGGTTTCGCCGCCGCGATTTTCAATCGTGACGGTATAGGACCACAGATATTTGCCTTCGTCGGGCTCGGATTCGTCGTCG
>Ga0210396_10004701_pt1 | contig 13308 bp, 11 predicted proteins | sample IncBWH17OmetaG_FD_155466 | JGI IMG/M metagenome (GOLD analysis project Ga0210396, IMG submission 155466) | Forest soil microbial communities from Barre Woods Harvard Forest LTER site, Petersham, Massachusetts, United States - Inc-BW-H-17-O ...
CGGTCGGGATAGCGTTCCATGATCTTATCCGCGATATGTTTTTCGGTGCAGTTCATCTCCCATGGCGGGAGGAATTCGCCGTCGGGGAGTTGGGTCAGGCCGTCTTTGTTGCCGCTGATGCCGGCGAATTTCTCGACGTGGCTATACCAGGGGGCGAGGTCGTTATAGCCGATGGCCCAGGGAGGCGTGATGCCGTCGCGGGATGGGCCTTCGAATTCGAATGGGCTCCAGCGTTGGGTCTGCCGGGCCCAGAGGAGGCTTTTGCCGCCGACCTGGTAACCACGGATCCAGTCGAAGGGTTTCTCCTGGATATAGGGATGTGCTTTGTCCGGTACGAAGAAGTGTTTGGTGGCTTCGCCATACGCGTAGCAGCGGCTCAGGACGGGGTTGTCCTCGAGGACGGTGTTGGGGAGGCGGCCGCGATGAGGGAGCTCCCAGGGCGCTTTGGTGGCGGTGGGATAGTCTTTGAGATGGACGACGTCGCGGCCGCGTTCGAGGAGCAGGGTTTTGAGGCCGTGTTCGCAGAATTCTTTGGCGGCCCAGCCGCCGCTGATGCCGGAGCCGATGACGATGGCGTCGTAATGGGTCATATGAAGCAAGCTTTGTTGCTATGGAAGATAAGGAATATTTACGTTAGCACGATGATCGCCAGCAGTGCCGCGCGATAGAAGATCCAGGTGGCGCTAAGGAGCTTGCCGAGGCCGAGGAGCTTACAGCGGCGGAGGTGTTCGAGAAGCATGGCGGTTGCCACGATGGCGAACCAGCCGGTGGCGATGGTGGTGTTGGGGTGCAGGGCCAGGGCGGGGAGCAGGAGGAGGCTGCCGGCCAGGGAGATGGTCATCATATTGCCGAGGTAGTCCCAGCGTTTGGCGGGGGCGATCACGGAGACGATGAAGCCCTGGAAGAGCAACTGGCCGGAGCAGACCAGGTATTCTCTATAGGCGTTTCCCGGGTAGGGAAGCAGGCGGGCGTAGTGGGTGAGGATGAGGGCGGCTATGAGGGTTGCCGCCATGAGATAGGCGATCCTATGTTTCAGGCTGAAGGTGGGTTGGAGGGTTGGGTTGGTCGCTTTGGTTGCGGGGATGATGACTTTGCGGTTATAGGAGATAAAGGCGTATAGTTTGCACATGGACCAGGCGAAGGGGCGGAAGGCAAACAGGGGTTTGAGGGCGGGGAAGGCGTTGCCGATCACTTTGAAGAGGCTATCGATACCGTAGCTCACTTCGCCGGTGGTGATGTTGACGAGGGCGATCTCGTTGACGGCGCGTTTTCTGTCGACGGTAGGGCAGGAGAAACCTTTTAGGTTTTGATAAGGGGCGCGGCCGCCGGTGTCGAGCATGCCGGTGGCCGTGAAGGCCTGGGTGTACACTTTGCACATGGGGCATTCGGCGTCGTAGAGGATGAGATGGTTTTTTAAGGTTTTCATGAGCTTGTGTTTTAGACGTTGGTTGCTTTTCTCTTTCAAAACAAAGGTATAGATTATTTCTAAACTTTCAGTATTTATTGAAAATATAATAATTTCAGTTGTATAAATCGATCGGACATAGTATGTTGGCGTATGTGTAACTTTAGGGATATGATCCTGCGGGAATTTCCGGATTTGGGTTGGCTGAAGCGACAGATCGACCAGGGCTTTCGGGACAAGAAAGGCTGGGGGAACCTGCAGCTGGAAACGGAGGGGTTTCCGAGTGTCGTGATCTATACGCCGGCGGGGGAGTGTTACCGGCCGGATGTCAAGGGCCCCATCTCGCTTTTTGTCAATCTCAAGGGTACGAGCCGGTGTACGGTGGAGGGGGAGACGCGGACGGTCCGGGAGGACACCTATTTTATCAGCAACCGGGGTCAGCCCTATACCTACGAGGTGGCGCGGGGCGAATCGACTGAGACGTTCAATATCCATTTTGGCGAAAATTTTGCGGAGTCGGCGTTGAATGCGCTTTTGTTGCCGGCAGAGCGGGTGCTGGATCGCGGGGACCGGCAGGAGCTTAGTGAGCTGCGTTTCTTTAACCGGTTGTACCGGCGGGATGCCGATTTTGATGCCATTGTGGACTGGATGTTGCGGTCTTACCGGGAGAATGGATTCCAATCCTTGCTTTTCCAGGAACAGCTATTTTGTTTGTTGCGGTTGCTGGTGAAGGAGGATCGTGCCGTTCGGGCGGCGATCGATGCTTTGCCGCCGGTGCGGTCGAGTACGCGGGTAGAGCTTTATAAGCGGTTGAACCGGAGTGTCGACTATATCCATAGTTATTTTCCGGCGGCCATCGAGCTGCGTGATCTGGCTGCGGCGGCCTGTCTTTCCAAGTATCATTTCCTGCGGTTGTTCAAGCAGGCCTATGGCGTTTCGCCTTATCAGTATATCCAGGAGTTGCGTCTTGTCAAGGCCAGGCAGCTCCTTAGCGGGACGAATATGCCGGTGGGTGATATTGCGGATTTGCTGGGATTTCTCAATCCTCAATCTTTCAGTCGATTATTTTTTCTGCGTTCGGGGGCCTATCCTGGCGCGTACCGGGCGGGGGCTTCAAAATAGCAATTTTGGTTATGGGGTTGATGGGGCGGACGGTGCAATTTTGTATCGTCATACTTTAAAACCTCATTTATGGTTACTCTACTGTTTTCGCTATTGATTGCGGGTGCATTCATCGGGATATTTAGCGGGTTGCGTCGCGCGCTTGCCAGGACAAGCTGGACGCCGAAGCGGCAGCGGGCGGTCTTTATCCGGGCTTTACTAGTGGTCGTGGGTTGGGCGGCCCTATGTGCGGGGTTCGCCCTGGCAGGTTTCTTTGCCAATTTTAGCGCTTTGCCGCCACGGATGCCGTTGGCCATCCTGCTCCCCTTGCCGGTGGTCCTCATCATCGTTTTTTCCCGGGGCGGCAAAGAATTGCTGCAGGCGATGCCGCCGCATTGGGTGGTCTATGCGCAAAGTATGCGGATCGGGGTAGAGCTCGTCATCTGGTATGCCGTTATCGATGGACTGATGCCGGTGCAGTTGAGTTTCGAGGGGCGCAATTTCGATATCGTGACCGGGCTGCTGGCGGTGCCCGTGGGTTATTATGCGCTGGTGGTCCGGCGTTGGCCGGTGTGGGTCGTCGTCGCCTATAATCTTATGGGTTTGGGGCTGCTGGTCAATGTGCTCGCCCTTGCGTTTTTGAGCATGCCCACGCCGTTGCGCGTATTTCTTAATGAGCCGGCGAATACGCTTGTCGCGTATTTCCCTTTTGTTTATCTTCCGGGTCTGCTGGTGCCGTTAGCGTATACGCTGCATATCGTGTCGTTGCGGCAGACGGTCCTGTTATGGAAAATAAATAGTTTGGGGTCCTATCCAAAACGCGCAACATGAAAATCGGCATTTTTTTGATCTTGTGTACAGCCGCGGGTATGGCCAGGGGGCAGCGTGTCCTGACCCGGCAGCAATGGGATGCTGTGGAGGGTTTGTACGGATTGAAGAGCAATAAGAACATGTTCATCCGGTTTACGGATCGGGACGGGGAACTGGTGGCCAGGTTTCTTTGGGATGCCACCGCCGAAGTCCACTTTTTACCTGATTCCGGGTTGGTCTTCGACCGGAGCGACGAGGGAGAGGGAGGCCAGGTTCATATCCGGTTCCGGAAGGATGAGCAAGGGCGGGTTGTTCATGTGACGATGGGCAACGGAACGGAGTGGGATCGATGGATGGGGGTTACGGTGTCGCCGGAGCAATTGAAGGTGCTGGCTGGTATTTATCAATCGCTGGACGACACGGACAACAGGGTCAAGATCATGGCGGGCGATACTTCGCTTGTGGTCAAGCAAGCGTGGGATGGCCGGGAGGCGGTGGTCGTGCCTCTTTCCGAGACGTTCTTCTATGCCCCCGACCAATTTTATACCTTGCTGGTTCTTCCGCCGGAGATCCTTAAGCCGCGAGCGGTCAGGCTTATGAGCCGATATACCTTTCAACTTATTGGAAGGTAGCGGCGCCTGCGATCTTGCGATAGGGATGGGTGAAGAAATCGTAGATCAGCGGGTTGAACTGGTCCTTTTTGAAAATGGGGACGGAGTGGCCGGAGTTCGGCACGATCCATAGATAAGACTGCGGGATATTGGCAGCGATGAGGACGGTGTGCGGCACGGGGATGACGTCGTGATCGCCGCCGATCACCAGGGTGGGGCAGTGGATCTGGTGCAGCTGGTCGAGCGTGATATTGGGTTGATAGAGGTCGAGGTCATTGATCTTTTCCCGGTTTTTGTTTTCCGGTGTCTGTGGTTGTTTGAGGAAGCTGGCGTGGTCCGTTTTGATCTGGTTAAAGACGAAAGGGATAAGGCCGGTGGTATCGGGCCAGAGGTTGGCGCCGGTGAAGGCCATCTTTTTCACTTTGTCGGGATGACGGATGGCGAGGAGGAGGGCGTCGATGCCGCCGTCGCTCCAGCCGATGACATAACAGCTATCGAGGTGTAGGGTGTCGAGGAGGGCGTTGAAGTCGTCGACGATCTGTTCGAAGGTGAGGGAATCGGAAGCGTCTTTGGATCTGCCGTGGGAGCGGGTATCGATGGCGATGACCTTATAATACTGCGAGAAAAAGGGGATCTGGTTGGCCATGTTCTCGATGGACCCGCCGTTGCCGTGGAAGAGCAGCACGGGTTCACCCTCGCCATAGGTCTCGTAATATAGTTTGAAGCCACGGGTGTAGAGGTAATGGCCGGCTGCCGGGTTATTACCATAGTGGGGTTGTGCGTTAGATGATTGGCCGAAAAAAGCCAGGATCACCACGAAGGATAAGGGGAAAAATCTCATAAGTACATAAATGTACAAAATAGCCGGGTATCGGGAAATTGGGGTATATTAAAGAAATTTTACCAAAATTTCCATGCGACCACTTAACCTATGCCGAATCGCCATCTGGGCCATCTTCACTCTGCCTGTGCGGAGTTTTGCCATCGATACACATGATACCCGGTTGCTTTTACAGCCGGCGATAAGTGCGGATCATATTGCCTTTATTTATGCGGGGGATCTTTGGGTAGCGAATGTCGATGGCACCCAGCCACGCCGGTTGACGGTAAGTGAGGGGGTCGAATCGAACCCGGTGTTCTCGCCGGATGGGAAGACGATCGCCTTTAGTGCGGAGTACGATGGTAACGTCGATGTCTACGTGATGCCTGTGGAAGGCGGCATACCCAAGCGGTTGACATGGCATCCGGGTGCGGACATCGTACGGGGGTTTACGCCTGATGGCAAATCGGTGCTGTTTATCTCGCAGCGGGCCAGTTTCACCAACCGATATTTTAAAGCATTTACCGTTGCGCTCACCGGGGGGCCGGAAAAGGAGTTGGAGATCCCCAATGCTTATTATGCGAGCTATTCACCTGATGGCAGCCGGATGGTCTATACGCCTATACCCGATGCTTTTCGTCAATGGAAGCATTACCGGGGCGGGTCGATCTCGCACCTCTGGTTGTTCTCTTTCAAGGATCTGGCTGTCGAGGCCATCCCGCAGCCGGCGAAGGGTTGTAACGATGTTTCGCCGGTGTGGATCGGCAACACCGTCTATTTCCGGAGTGACCGGGATGGCGAATTCAATGTATATGCGTATGACATCGGGTCCAAGGATGTCAAGGCGTTGACCAAATTCACGGATTTTCCTGTTTTGAGTCTTTCCGGCAGGGAAGGAAAGCTGGTGTTCGACCAGGCGGGATATCTGCATACCTATGACCTGGCAGGCGGCGGCGAGAAGAAGCTGACGGTGGGTATTGCGGCCGATCTTTTAGAGCTGCGGCCGCGTTATGCTTCCGGCGCCCGGTATGTCCGGGAAGTGGATATCTCGCCGAGCGGTTCGCGGGTTGTTTTTGATTTCAGGGGCGATATTGTGACGGCGCCGGCCGAGAAAGGGGATTATCGGAATTTAACGCAGACGCCTGCGGTGCATGAAAGCTGGCCGGCGTGGTCGCCCGATGGGAAGTCGATCGCCTATGTCTCCGACGGTGGCGGCGAAAATGTACTTTGTATCCAGGGCGAAGAAGGAAAAGGAACTGTACGGGTGATCAAGCCCGGCGGGGCCGGTTTTTATGCCTTTCTGCACTGGTCGCCGGATGGCAAGAGGATCGCTTTTACGGACAATAGCCGGACCTTGTATATCCTGGATGTCGCTACGGGGGGTATCACCAGGGTCGATTCCGACGAGATGTATGTGCCCGGTCCCTATCGGGACATCGCCAGCGACTGGTCGGCCGATTCCCGCTGGCTGGCCTATACCAAGGTCACGAAGACCAATTACCGACGCGTATTCCTGTATTCCGTGAACGAGAAGAAGTCCTATCCGCTGACCGACGGGCTGAGTGACGCGCAGGAACCGAAATTCGATCCCAAGGGCAAGTACCTGTATTTTTTTGCGTCGACGGATGCCGGTCCGGTATTGAACTGGTTTGATCAATCCAGCATCGACATGCGGGCGACGAACGCGTTATACCTGGTGACGTTGCAGAAGGAAACGATATCACCATTTGCGAAGGAAAATGACGAAGAGAAGCCGGCGGCTTCCGCTACGGCGGATACGACGCATGGAGGGGCGGCCAAGGGTGAAAAGAAGGTGGAGGGACTGGTGATCGACTGGGAAGGCATACAGAACAGGATCATTGATCTTCCCATCAAGGCCGGGAATATAAGCGATCTGGGCATCGGCAAGGAAGATGTATTGTATTATATAAATCGAGGTGACGATGGGGAGGGAGGGTCACTGCATAAATATGATCTGAAGAAGCGTAGCGATCAGGAGGTCACCGATCTGTTTGGTTACCAGCTTTCCGCCGATGGCAAGAAGATGTTGTATCTGTTGAAGAACCGCAATTGGGTTGTCGCCGATGCGGGTAGCAAGCCCGACGGTAAGACGCCGATAGCCGTGGTCGAGATCCAGGTAAAGGTGGATCCGGCGGCGGAGTGGGCGGAGATCTTTGACGAGGCGTGGCGGGTCAACCGGGATTATTTCTATGATCCGAACATGCATGGTGTCGACTGGCAGGCGGTCAAGAAAAAATATGCCGCTTTTCTGCCTGATCTGTCCTGCCGGGACGATCTGAACCGGCTGTTGCAGTCGATGGGTAGCGAATTGTCGATAGGGCATCATTTTATCCTGAATGGTGGCGATCATCCTTTTGCCTTGAAGACGATCAATGGCGGGCTGTTGGGTGCGGATTACGAGATCGCGAATGGCCGGTACCGGTTGAAGAAGATCTATGGTGGATTGAACTGGAACCCCAGCTTGCGTTCTCCCTTAACCGAGCCCGGCGTCAATGCCCGGGTTGGCGACTACATCCTTGCCGTCAATGGGCAGGAGGTCAAAGCCGAAGATAATTTCTACCGGTTCTTTGAGAATACAGCGGGGAAGATCGTGGAGTTGACGATCGGCCCCGGTCCCGACATGAGCGGGTCGCGGGTGGTGAAGGTGGTGCCGGTGGAAAATGAATTCGCATTGCGTAACAGGGATTGGGTGGAGGGTAATCTTAAAAAAGTCAGTGAAGCTACCAATGACAAGGTGGCTTATGTCTATGTTCCCAATACGGCGCAGGAGGGACATGACTATTTCAAACGTTATTTTTTCCCGCAGGCGGACCGGCAGGCGATCATCGTAGATGAGCGGTTCAATGGGGGTGGTGATCTTGCCGATTACTATATCACCTTGTTAACGCGGCCTTACCAGTCGAACTGGCATACCCGTTATGGAATGGATTTCAAATCGCCGTTGGCTGCGATTCCGGGGCCTAAGGTGATGTTGATCGATGAAACGGCGGGTTCCGGGGGTGACATGCTCCCCTGGATGTTCCATAAGTTCGGGGTAGGCACGATCATCGGCAAGCGGACCTGGGGCGGATTGGTTGGCATCCTGGGTTATCCGACGCTGATGGATGGAGGCGTGATCACGGCGCCGAATGTGGGCATTTGGACAAAGGACGGGTTTGTCGTGGAGAATGTAGGGGTCTCGCCGGATATCGAGGTGGAGCAGACGCCTGCGGATGTCATCAAGGGGCGTGATCCGCAGCTGGAGAAGGCCATCCAGGTGGCGTTGCAGCAATTGTCGGAGCACCCCGTGGAGGAGCCGGCGCGGCCGCCGTTCCCGGTGCTGGGGCGAGACTAGAACGGTGTACGTTCGCGCGAATTCATCGAAGGCGGGGCGGGATTCGTCGAAATTTTTAGGGGGTTCTACGGGTAATCCTAGATTTGGAGTATGAGAACGGTATTGCTTTTTGCGATCATGTTGAGCGCATCGGGCGCGTTGGCACAGCCCGCCGGATATGAAATCTTCAACCGTGCTTTTACGATAGATGCGGGGGGTGTCGCGCATATGAATGCCGCGCCCGGCGACGGTCTTGCCTGGATCAAGGGGCAGGCCTTTAGCGAAGGGACGATCGAATTGGATATCCGGGGCAAGGATGCGTTCCAGCAGAGTTTTGTCGGGATCGCGTATCATGGGGTCGATGACTCGAGTTTCGAGGCGGTCTATTTCCGGCCCTTCAATTTCCGGAGCAGCGATCCGGAACGGGTGCTGCATGCCGTACAGTATGAGGCACCTCCCGTGTATGACTGGTCGAAATTGCGACAAGAGCACCACAATCAATATGAGAAGCCGGTTACGCCGGCACCGGAGCCTAACGACTGGTTTCACGTCAGGATTATAGTGCATTCCGACAGTGTCAGGGTTTTTGTCAATGGGGCGGCTATCGCTTCTTTACAGGTGGCGCCGATCGTACACCGGGCGGGGCGGAAGATCGGGTATTGGGTGGGGAATGGGTCCAGCGGGGATTGGAAAAATCTGCATATCACTGCTAAGAAATAAATCAAGCATATGAAAAGTGGATTGCTGGCTGTGTTAGGTTTCCTGCCGTTGTTGGTTCGGGCGCAGAATTTCGAGAAGGTCGTTTTTGATAAAGCGGATAGTGTCAATGGTTATTATCTCGCGGTGCGGCCTTTGTCGGGGGTTGTAAGAGACGTGCTGGTTGTTTTTACGGTGTTCCGGGGGCCGGAGAGCATTTTGCCGGAGACCAAGCTGCACAATGTGGCGGCCGCCAATGATATCCTTACGGTCTATGCTTCCATAGGACGCCGGCTGACACCAGGGGTGGAAATGGTGGAACGGATGAATCGGCTTTTTGCGGATGTGTTGCTGCAATACAAGGTGGATAGTTCGAAGTTTGCCGTGGGTGGGTTCGATGTCGCGGGGATGGCCGTTTTGCGGTATGCTGAATTGGCGCGGCAGCATCCGGGGCAATATGTCGTACATCCCCGGGCTGTTTTTGGTATTGCCAGTCCTGTCGATCTGGGTGGGTTTTACCGACAGTGTGAACGGCAGATACGGAAAAATTATCCTTCGCCGGCGCTTGGAGACGCGAAGGCCGAACTGGATCTGATGAATAAAGAGCAGGGGACGTTGGCGGAGCACGCGGACCAGTATGCGCAATGGACGGCTTTTGATCATACGGTGGAGACACCCGGGAATGAGCAGTGGCTACAGCACGTGGCGGTCCGGCTTTATTATGACGCTGATGTAGATTGGCAGTTGAAGGCCAGGCGAAACAGCTACTATGATACTTATTTGCCGGATGGGTCGGAAATGATCAACAGGTTGTTGCTGCAGGGGAATTACCGGGCGGAATTCATAGCCGCCAGGCAGCCGGGGATGCGGAGTAATGGCAACCGGAATGTCTTTGCTTTTTCTATCGTAGATGAGGTGGATTGTATCCAATGGGTCATGAAAGAGCTGCGGCCGTATCAATTTCCGGCACCGGATGGGTGGCGGGGAGAGCCGTACAGTCTTCCACCGGCTTTTGCGCCGAAGGTCACGTTGCAAGGGATCGAAGAGGTCCGTTTGCCATCGGGCTGGGGGGTAGCCGGTAGTCCTGAATACTGGACGGTGGGTTATTTGTGGTGGCTGAACGCGGGGCAGAAGATCGATGAAGCGGTATTGCAGCAGAATATTCAGGCTTATTATGAGGGGTTGGTCGTGATCGGTGGGGGGCCGGTGAAGCACCAGATCCCGGCGGACAAGATGGTCCCTACGAAGGTGCAGATCAAGGCGATCAAGCCGGAGCCGGAGGATGTCAGCACGTATATGGGTACGGTCGATATGTTGGACTATATGGCGATGAAGGCGATACGGTTAAACCTTTTGGTGCATGTGCGGAATTGCGGCGATCCGAACCATATTCCTCTTTTCCTGGAGCTTTCGCCAAAGCCTTACGACGACGATATCTGGTATCCGCTCAAGCAGCTAAAGAAGCAGTTTAGGTGTGAATAAATGCCTAACTTAGGTACATGCTTGTTCCTAAAATTTTTTTGGGGATCTTTTTCCTGCTACTGACTTTTCGAGGGTTGGCACAGTGGGATAAGATACAGGTGGATGGAGGGGTGATCTCGGGCACCGCGGATGCCGCCGGTGATCTGCATATTTTTAAGGGAATCCCTTTTGCCGCGCCGCCGGTAGGCGATCTGCGGTGGAGGGAGCCACAGCCGGTGGTGCCCTGGCAGGGGGTGCGGGCATGTGATAGTTTTGGGCCGAGCCCGATGCAGGGGAAGCCTGTTCCCTTTATGATGTGGTCGAAGGAGTTCCTGATCCCGGCGTCGCCGATAAGCGAGGACTGTTTATATCTGAATGTGTGGACGGGCGCCAGGACGCCGGGTGAGCGGCGGCCGGTGCTGGTATGGGTCTATGGGGGCGGGTTTGTCAGCGGAGGCGCCGGGGTGCCGATCTATGATGGGGCGGCCACGGCCAGAAAGGGGGTGATCTTTGTCAGCATCAACTACCGGGTGGGTATTTTTGGATTTTTCGCCCATCCCGATCTGAGTGTGGAGTCGGGGCATCATGCTTCGGGGAATTATGGATTGATGGATCAGATCGCGGCGTTGAAGTGGGTTCAAAAGAATATAGGCGCTTTTGGCGGCGATCCGGCGAATGTCACGATTGCGGGTCAGTCCGCGGGTTCGATGAGTGTCAACTGTCTGATGGCTTCACCGCTGGCCGCGGGACTTTTCAACAAGGTCATCGGAGAAAGCGGCGCACTCTTTACCGGCGAGAGCGCTTCGATGTTGACGGCGGAGAATGCCGGCCGGAGTTTATTGCAGCACATGGATGTCGCTTCGCTCAAGGATCTGCGGGCCATGCCGGCGGAGGAATTGATGAAGAAGGCGCAAGGGACGTGGCGACCGGTGGTCGACGGCTATGTGTTGCCGGATGCGATCGCCGCTATATTCCGGAATCACCAGGAGAATGCCGCCGGGTTGCTTACGGGCTGGACGGAGAACGAGGTCGAGCCGCCGGTGAAGAGCGCCAGGGATTTTCAAAAAGAGATCGCTGGCCAGTATAAAAATTTCGATGGGGCCACCTTTGCGCAATACTATCCGGCGCAGACGGATTCGGAGGCAGCGGTCTCGGAGAAGCGGCTTGCAGGAGATCTGTTAATCGGCCTACCAAATTTTACCTGGGCCAATGTAGAAAGCACCCGCGGCAAGGTCTATGTCTACCGATTTGCGCGGAGGCTGCCGGTTTCGGGCGCGTATAAGGATTATGGTGCTTTCCATACGGGGGATGTGCCTTATGCGTATGACAATTTGCAATTTGTGAACCGGCCCTGGGAGCCGGTGGATCATCGGCTTGCTGCGACGATGTCGGACTATTGGGTGAATTTTGTCAAGACGGGAGATCCCAACGGAGCCGGTTTGCCGCAATGGGATGTTTATGACACGCAGAACAAGATGATCATGGTGCTGGGTGAGAAGCCTGCGAGCGTGCCGATGCCGGATGCGCGGGCATTGGAGTATCTTTTCAGCAAGCTGAATAGCCGGTAAGGATGCGGTTCATCGAGGCATATTGCAAGAGGAGCATGGTCTTGCCGTCTTTGATCTCGCCGGTTTTCATCATTTCCATGGCCCTGGTAAAGGGCAGTTCCAGGACTTCGATGTCTTCGTTCTCGTGATCGAGGCCGCCACCTTCGCCGACCTTCATCTCAGGGGTATATTCGGCCACAAAAAAATAGAGGATCTCGGTGACGGAGCCTGGGGACATATAGGCCTCGAATACTTTTTTTACTGTGGAGATCTTATAGCCCGTTTCTTCTTCCGTCTCTCTTCTGATACATTCTTCGGGGTTGTCCTGGTCCAGGAGGCCGGCGCAAGACTCGATGAGCAGGCCCGTGGTGTTGCCGTTGACATAGGTGGGAAGACGAAATTGCCGGGTGAGGACGATGGTCTGTTTTTCTTTATTATACAGGAGGATGGTGGCGCCGTTGCCACGGTCATAGACTTCGCGGTGCTGTGTAACGGGTTGGCTATTGACCTGTGTTTTTTCGAAAGTGATCTTTTTAAGGATGTACCAATTGTCCGAGAGGATTTTGGTGTCGGTAATTGTAATTTTGGGTGTGATCATTTTTGATTACTTTTGATCATTATAGATCAAAAGTAAGTCACTTTTATGAACTTTCAAAAAAGAAAACAGGCCATCCTTGCGACACTGGATGTGGAAGGGGAAGCGGATATCAAGGCTTTGGCGGCGGAATTGAAGGTGGCCGAGATCACGGTCCGGCGCGACCTGAATGTATTGGCCGGGGACGGGTTGTTGTACCGGACGCATGGGGGTGCGATGAAGGTTGGCGACGTGGCGCCGGCGGTGTCTTTTGCCAATAAGGCGGCGGTTAAACTGGCGGCAAAGGAGGCGATCTGCCGTCGGGCGGCGGCGGAGGTCAAAGACGGGGACATCCTGTTTATGGACTGCGGCAGTACGGTTTTTCATCTCTGCGGGTTCATCCGGAATAAAAAAGTCCAGGTGATCACGAATTCGATGCCGGTGGTCTATGCCTTGCAGAACAGCCGGGTGGCGTTGAACGTCATCGGCGGAGAATACGATATGGAGCGGCAGGCCGTGCATGGGAAGATGGCCGAGCAGCATATCCGGAAATACCGGGCGACGATGGCTTTTTTGGGGGTGGATGGGATCTCGCCGGAGGGGTTGTTTGCCAACAGTGAGAAGGAGGCTCTAATGAGTTTGTCGTTGGCGGCGCAGAGCAAGCGCAATTACTTATTATGCGATGCGAGTAAGATCGGGCGGGAGACCTATTTGAATTTTGCGGGGTTGGGATCGATCCATACGGTGATCACGGATGCGGCTGCCGCGGATTGCCGGTTTTTGAAGAAGGCAGGGGTTCGGGTGTTGCAAGCCGTTGGTTAGAGGCCGGGTCGTGGGTCAGGAGGAGCACGAGGGGGTGGAGCTGCGCGTAGGCTTTGATGGCGGCATAGGTTTGTCTGGCTTGTTTGCGGTCGGCGAGGCCGGGGGGGAGTTTTTCCTGCAGGAGTTG
>Ga0210396_10004704_pt1 | contig 13306 bp, 12 predicted proteins | sample IncBWH17OmetaG_FD_155466 | JGI IMG/M metagenome (GOLD analysis project Ga0210396, IMG submission 155466) | Forest soil microbial communities from Barre Woods Harvard Forest LTER site, Petersham, Massachusetts, United States - Inc-BW-H-17-O ...
CAAAAGCAGCATTGCGCGTGCCCTGACGCTGCCATTCCTCGAATTGACGAGAGATGACTTCCGCGACGCGGGGGTGGACGATGGCGTTCAGGCGGTCGAGCTTGGCGCGATCGCCAAAAACGATGGCGGCAAGTTTGGCGCGGTCGATGCGGCCGCCGGCGTCGGCGATGGAAGGCCCGAATTCCTGAAGAACTTCGTCATAGGCAGGCTGGCCGGGCTCGATGAGCTTGTGGGCGAGGGAGTCGGCGTCGAGGACGGAGAAGCCGAAGTCGCGGAGCATGGCGGCGACGGCGCTTTTGCCGCTGGCGATGCCTCCGGTGAGTCCGAGTCGGAGCATGATCGTGGTTTACCGGGCGCCGGCGATGGTTTGCGTGGCGGAAAATCTGGGGGAGGCGCGGCGGAGGCGTGCGGCTTTTATGGTGTTGCTCATGAGCATGGTGATGGTCATGGGGCCGACGCCGCCGGGAACCGGGGTGAGCGCGCCGGCGATGTTGACGGCATCCGGATGAACGTCGCCGACCAGGGCGTTTCCTTTGGCGCGGAATTTTTCGAGGCGCTCGGGGAAGTTGCGGAAGAGGCGCTCTGCTTCCTTGGCATCGGTGATGCGATTTGTGCCTACATCAATGACCGCAGCGCTGGGCTTGATCCAGCTGGCCTCGACGAAACCGGCCTTGCCCATGGCGGCGACAATGATGTCAGCGCGGCGGACCACTTCGGGGAGGTCGCGCGTTTTCGAATGGCAGATGGTGACGGTGGCGTTAGCGTGCATGAGGAGCAGGGCCATGGGCTTGCCGACGATGTCGCTGCGACCGAGGACGACCGCGTTGGCGCCTTCGATGGGAATGTCGTTGCGGCGAAGGATTTCCATGCAGCCGGCGGGAGTGCAGGCGACCAGGCCGGGGCGCCCGCTGACGAGGCGGCCGAGATTCATGGGATGGAAGCCGTCCACGTCTTTGAAGGGATCGACGGCTTCGAGGATGCGCTTTGTGTCCACTTGAGGAGGAAGAGGGAGCTGGACGAGGATGCCGTCGACGTCGTTGTCGCGGTTCAAGTCTTCGACGACGGCGAGGAGATCGAGCGTGTTGACGGTGGCGGGCGGCGTGAGAAGGGCGCTGGCCAGGCCGAGTTGTTCGCAGGCGGCGATTTTGCTTTTCACGTAGAGTTGAGAAGCAGGATTGTCGCCGACGAGAACGGCGGCGAGACCGGGGCGAACGCCCGCGGATGTGAGCAAGCGAACTTCGTCTTTCAGTTCGGCGAAGATCTGGTCGCGGATTTTGGCGCCGTCGAGGATGCGTGCGGTCATGCGGTGCTCGCTTTCGTGGGGTGAAGAGAAATCATAGCACAGGGAAAAAGGGGACTCGTGACTGGTAGGAAGTGGCTGTGGCAGAACCGGCGGAGGGGGTGACAGGCAGAGAGTATCTGGAACCTTGGCGAAAAACTATCATCGAACGACAGAGGAGATGGGAATGGCATTGTTTAGCGATGTGGGGGATCGCCGGGAGCTGGAGAAGAAGGCGAAGGCGGAAGGGCGGCTGCCGCCGGGGCAGTCGCTGACGCTGAAGTGGCCGGTGCTGCACTACGGCAGCATTCCGGTGTTCGATGAGGCGAAGTGGGACTTCCAGATTTCCGGGGAAGTCGAGGAGGCCAAGCGGCTGACGTGGAAGGAATTTCGCGCGCTCCCGCAGAGCGAAGTCACTTCGGACTTTCATTGTGTGACGCGTTGGAGCCGGCTGGGCAATCGGTGGAAGGGCGTGCTGTTCACGGACGTGATCAAGCTGGTAAAGCCAAAACCAGCGGCGCGGTTCGCCTCCGTGCTCGCTGAAGAAGGTTATACCGCGAATATTCCGCTCGAGGATTTGCTGCGTCCCAACGTGCTTTTCGCGTTCGAACACGACGGCCAGCCGCTGACAGCCGAACACGGCGGCCCGATGCGGCTGATCGTGCCGCATCTCTACGGCTGGAAAAGCGTGAAGTGGGTGCGCGGGTTTGTGCTGCTCGATCATGACCGGCTGGGCTTCTGGGAGCGCAACGGCTATCACGCCTACGGGGATCCGTGGAAAGAGCAACGGTATTCCGGACGCTGACAAGATGGTTAAATTAGTGAAGGATATCAACGGGAGCAGGTTCAATCAGCAAACCCGTGTTGGAATAGCATGATCTGGCGAAAACGCGAAAGATAGACAGCCCATCGGATGTCCCCGCGCTGGCTGCCTCGATAGACGAAGATTCTTGAGGATTTGTTGCCCGGTATCTCCTGCTTCAGTTCTGCAGCGGTAATCTGTTCGATTTTGAGACGTTTCATTTCGCTAGCCAGCACATCATCGTTAATTTCGCGGGCCTCCAATGGACGCACTTCGAAGTAGTTTAGGTTAAGCTCTTGATTGTTCTCTCCGCCGAATTTCCATGCGAACCACTTCAAAAAGAATTCGTCAGGGGTTCTAAAATCCAGAATTTCTCTAAAGGAGACCATATCGGACTCCTTGACGGACCATTGGTCTTCCCAGAGGATCGAATTGTCGTAGCCGGACTCCACAAGAAGCCAGCAGTGATATGCCCAATGTTGCTTCCTAGATGGGCTGTCTTCAAGGCCTTCCACAGGGGGCTCGACTTCCTTTTGGACCCGAAGTCGAAAGTGGTCCGGCACTCCATCACCGTTCCAATCGTATTCAGTCTCGGCATGATACAACTCGGCGTTCCCCAGTTTAGGCTGCGCGCGCAGATTGGCTGGAGGACTGTTCTCGAGTTCTTCAAGATCGCGAACCCAATTGAAACGAAGTTCGGGCGCTGTTTGCACAACTTCGCGCGCACGGGGGAACATTTGCTGGGCAGCCCCTATCGAGCATGCCAGGAGGAGCGCTACGAGGCTGGGGGCACGTCGTGGCATTATGCCGTTCCAAGTACTGGGTGATGCTACCACGGTGCCGTGGGGTTGCTGTCGATACAGCAGTGCTACAAAAAACCACTAACCTTTTCTAATCGGCAGCGGCGTGGGACTTGGTTGGGTCGATTTCGATGCGGCCTTTGAAATGGGCGCCGTCTTCGATGCTGATGCGCGCGGAGGAGATGTCGCCGATGAGCGAGCCGTCTTTTTTGATGTCTACGCGCCCGCGAGCGTGGACGTTGCCTACCACTTTGCCGGCAACGACGACTTCGCCGGCATGAATCTCGGACTCGAGCTGGGCGGTGGAGCCGATGGTGAGCTCATGTCCCTTCAGCGAGATCGGGCCGTGCACTTTCCCGTCAATTTGCAAATCTTCGTCGCCGGTGACCTGCCCCTTAATTTCGATGCTGGCGCCTAGCCGTGCCGCGCTGCGGGCATTCGAACTGCCCAGGCGCGAGGTGGAAGGAGCATTGAAAGGAACGACCGGGGACGAGAAACCAGGCGCCGGCGAAGTGGCGGGCGGCTCCGCGACGGCTTGTTGTTTGGACCACATAATGAATGCCTCCCTTATTTAGACACAGAGAATGGATGAAGCTCCGGGTGGGAGGGAGCAGCGTGCAACCACTGTAGACGCGCGGAGCAACACGAAGCAACGATGAAAAGGGATGGGTTTGCGCACTTCGGAAACTGGCCGTCCGGACAGTGAGCCGTCATAGTGAGCCGGTGCTGCACACTCACAGGTCTCCTCACATCTGCAATCCAGCACTGGGGAGGTGTATGATGAAATCCATCGGTAAGTCTTCCCCCGCACGTGGAGCAGGTCGTGTTCTTGCGTATCTTGCGATGTCTCGCTACAAGCCTTCTGCTTTCTGGTTGGTGGCTTTGGGTGACGGGTGCTCTTGCGCAACAACCCGGCCAAGGTCTCCCCGGCACGATTGGATTAGATTCGAAAATAAGGACATCGAATCTCGACATTTACGTTAAAGGGCCGAACGGAACACCGGTGGATGGGGTGGCGGTGGTGACTTTGATCAATCTGTCAGGCCAGGCCTATCGCCAGGAGACCGCAGTGGCCGGCCGTGCAAGGTTTTATGACGTAGCCGCCACGGAGTACAAAGTCCTAGTAATAGCGCCCGGATTTGAACGTGAAACGCTGACTGTTGACGCGGTCGCCGAGAAAACAGTGACCGTCAACATCGAACTACGGGCGATGTCAGTGGAAGACGCCTCGCTATATGGGGGAATCGAAACGCTCCCTGCCAAGGCCCAAAAGGAATTGGGAAAGGCACTGGCGGCATTGAACGCCAACAAACCGGCCGAGGCACGGACTCATCTTGAAACGGCAAATAGAATCGCTCCCAAGAGCGCAGAGGTGAATTATCTATATGGCATTTATTCTTCACAGTCCAGGGACGTCATCACGGCCAAGTCGTATTGGACCAGGACGCTGGAGCTGAATCCCAACTACCTCCTGGCACTGCTTTCCATGGGAGAGGTACTTCTTCAGGAAGACAAAGCGGCCGACGCGCTCCCGTATTTAAAACGGGCCGTTGAGGCGGGACCAACCGCGTGGCGAGCGCACGCATTCCTGGGCGTCGCGGAATTGCGTCAAGGCGCGACTGACGAGGCCATCCTACAGGCTGAACGCGCGTTGGAACTGGGCCACGGCCAGGCGCAAAATGTTCAACCGTTTCTCGCGGGAGCATTGGCGCGGCGAGGGGAAAAGGAAAGGGCCATCGAGCTACTGCAGTCCTATCTGAAAGATCATTCTGCCGACACGGCGGCCGCAAAAGAGCTGGAGAATATTCAGTCTGCATCCGTTAGCAACGGAGAAGCCGGAGCGGAGGGGAATAGCGAAGGAATTGTGGACGCCGCGATGGCGAATGCGACCACGCTCCCACAGATCTCCAACTGGCTTCCCCCGGACGTAGATGAAAAGGTGCCAGCCGTAGAAGCCGGGGCTAGCTGCAAGATCGAGGACGTCTTGCGGGAAACGGAGAAAAGGGTAGAAGAATTTGTCGGGAATGTCGATCGTTTTGCAGCCACGGAGCATGTGACTCACGAATCGATCAACAAGTGGGGAATGGCCTCCTCGCCTGAGCAGCGGAAATTTGATTATCTGGTGTCTGTGCAGGAAGGGATGCCTGGGTACTTAAACGTGGAGGAGTATCGGAGCAGCCACAATAATACCGCGGTGGATTTTCCCGGAGGTATCGAGACGCGGGGCCTGCCGGCGCTGGTCCTGATCTTCCATCCCTACAATTCCGGCAATTTCGAGATGACTTGTGAGGGCCTGACACGTTGGAATGGTGGGTTGGCTTGGCAGGTACATTTCCGGCAGAGAAGCGATAAACCGAACCGGATTCGCGCATACAAGACCGGGATAAACGGTCCGTCTTACGTAATAGCGCTTAAGGGGCGGGCATGGATTGCCGCGGACACATTCCAGATCATGCGGCTGGAGACAGATTTGGTCGCTCCTGTTCGGCAAATTCGGTTGGTTGCAGACCACACGGCGATTGAGTATGGCCCGGTGCACTTCAAGAATCGAAAAGTAGATATGTGGCTGCCGCAGAGCGCCGAAGTTTATTTTGACTGGGACAAAAGGCGCACTCACCGGCGCCATAGTTTCAATAATTATGTGCTCTTCGCAGTGGACGATAAACAGTTGATCTCTGCGCCGAAAGCCGCGCAAGAATCGCTCGCCAACCTTCCGTCAGTGTCCGAGCGTTCGCAGCCCTGAGGAACTGGCGAGCCGAAAGATCCTCCCAGGTCTGGGCCTAACCGCGAAACTTTGGATTGCGATTGCCGCTTGGTCTTCTTAACTCTGCCTTACTCAGTTCGGTAATGATATTCGGCTCGCGGTGAGACTTAGCAGCATGGATTTGCTCCAATCTCGCTTCGCAAAAGGAGCCAACGAAGGCGAAGGATTGGTTTGCGCACTTCGGAAACTGACCGTGCGGACGGGTCGAACCGTCCGCGGATTACGCGAGGGCGACAACGCGGTTCAGGAAGCCGACCAAATACTTCCAGGCCAGGTAGTAGGCGATCAGCGCCACCGGGGCAAGAATCGGCAATGCTCGTGCCACGATGACGGGAAGGGGAAAGTTCAGAAGGCCGGCGACCAGAAAACCCAGAGGTGCCAAAAGAAAGGGCAACAGCGCGCCATGCAGGCCGATGTTCAATTGCCAGCGGGAGCGTAACGCGACGAATACGACGTTCCACAGGCCCCACAGGTTCGGCACGACCGCCATGGGAAACACGATTACGCGCTCGACGGGAACAGGAAAGTTATAGACATAGCGCAAGACACAGTAGCCAGTCATTACGCCCAACAGGACCACCGTGGGCACGGCGATTCCCGCCAGATAGGCTCGAATATAAGTGTGCTGATTCATAGAAACCTCCTGCGTCACAAGTGATACAGCAATGCCGGGATCGTTCCCGGGAAGAGAAGAAGAACGGCGCTGAGAATGGCGGCCAGAGCCCAATCGAACCAGGGAACATTTCTTGCGGGGGCTGGCTGCTCATCGAATTTGCGCAGCATTTGTGGCCACAGGTCGCGGCGGAGTTCGGTGTCTTTCACCGGGGCGATTGCCTGCTTCAGCAGCTCTTTGATTTCCCGGTCGTTTTCTTCGTTAATCATTTTGCGACGGCCTCCACTCCCAATGGGCTGAGCTTCTTGCGCAACATGCGCGCGGCTCGAAAAACTCTTACTTTGACCAACGCGACGGAAATGCCAACCGCTTGGGCGATACTTTCGTACGGTTCCTCTTCAATCAGAGCAAGCATGGCCACCAGCCGGTATTTTGCCGGGAGCTGATGGAACGCTTCTTTAATCTGCTTCCGTCTCTCTCCGCGGACGGCGGGATCCTCACCCGGTGCGCCGGCGAGATCGTCGGGAAGCTCCGTTTCGTGACGAGCGCTTCGCAGATGGTCGAGAGCGGCGTTGGTGGCGATTCTCCGCGCCCAGGCCCGGAAATTGCCGTCCGGACGGAAGCGGGATCGCGATTTGTAAATGCGCCAAAACGTTTCCACGGTCAGATCCTCGGCGATGCCGCTGTCGCGGACGATGCGGACAATCCAGGCGTAGACCTCCTTCTGGTGCTGCCGAAACAGCACCTCGAAGGCTTCCAGGTCCCCGGCTGCAAACTGTTCCAGCAGCTCCATCTCGCCACTCTCTATACCTACTTACTCGTTTTTGCAGAGCTTGGTTACGGGAATTTTGGAGAGCGGGCTAGGACCTTACAGGTGATTTGGATTGTTTCGGTCGGGCGCATGAGGTAAGATTGTCTTACCATGGAAACGAAAGTTTCAAGCAAGGGGCAGGTCGTGCTGCCGAATCGGCTGCGCCAAAGGCTGGGTTTGCGGCCCGGCGACGCGCTGGATGTGAAGCTGGAAGGCGATGCGATTGTTTTGCGACCCCGAAGAGGTAAGCGGAGAAAGGCGAGAATTATCACCGATCCCCGCACCGGACTGGCGGTGCTGACGTTCGGGCCCGGAGCTCCCATCCTAACCCACAAACAGGTCAAGCAAGCTTTGTCTGACTTTCCATGAGCAGGTATTTGCTGGATGTAAGCGCTCTAGTAGCCGTGGGATTCCAGGGACATGAGTTTTTTGAACAGGTTGCGGGCTGGTTTCAGGCGTTGCGGCCTGAAGAGGATGAACTCGCGACTTGCGCGATAACCGAGCTGGGATTCGTGCGTGTGCTGGGGCTTCCGCAATATGGACTTTCCGTGGAGGAGTCGAAAGCCTCCTTGTTGAGGCTGAAATCGAGCAGCCGGATTGGATTTGTATTTGCTGCCGATGATCTTGATGCGTCGCGGCTTCCGAGGTGGGTGAAGGCAGCCAAGCAGATTACGGATGGACATCTCGTGCAGCTGGCGAAAGCAAATGGTGCGGTCCTGGCGACGCTGGATCGAAACATTCCCGGGGCGTTCGTAATTCCAGAGAAAACCTAAGACCTGGGCCAAGGCCGACAAGGCTGGCATTGGGTTGCCGAGAAGGGGCGCAGCGGTGCTGCGCCCCTACAAAGCCACTAGTAGGACAGGCAGGAATGCCTGTCCTACTAGTAGATGTCGTACTGCTCCCAGTGGAGGGTGGCGTCGGATTGGATGATGATGTGTTTGTGGGCGGTCTGCTCAAGTTCATCAATGAGCATGGACTCTCGTGTCTTTAGCGCTTTGGCGATTTCCGGGTGGACACGGAGGGTCAGGTTCGGGCCTTCCTGGCCGGCGGCGGCCATCTTGCGCGCTTCCGCCTGGATTTCGTAGCAGAGCGTAGGGATGGACTTGACCATGCCGGAGCCGGTGCAATACGGGCACGGCTGGCAGAGCACGCGCTCGAGCGCCTGCTTGGTGCGCTTGCGGGTGATGCAGACGAGGCCGAACTCGTTGAAGGAAAGCGCTTTCGAGGGCGCCTTGTCTTCTTCGAGAGCCTGCTGCAGCGCGGACAAAACTTTCTCGCGGTTGCGGCGCTCTTCCATGTCAATGAAGTCCACGACGATGATGCCGCCGAGGTCGCGCAGGCGAATTTGGCGGACGATTTCCTTCACGGCTTCGAGGTTGGTTTTGACGATGGTGTCCTCGAGGCGCGTGGAGCCCTTGCCGACAAACTTGCCGGTATTGACGTCGATGGCCACCAACGCTTCGGTGTGGTTGATGACGATGTAGCCGCCGGACTTGAGCCAGACCTTGGCGCGCAGTGCTTTGTCCAGCTCGTGCTGGATGCCGAACTCTTCGAAGATCGGCGTTTCCTTGGTGTAGAGCTTGACGCGGCTGACGAGCTTGGGCTGGAAGCGGCTGACGAATTCGACGATCTTGCCGTACTCCTCTTCGTTGTCAATCCAGATGGCGGTGAAGTCGTCGCTGACGTAATCGCGCAGCATGCGTTCGACGAGATCGAGGTCGCGGTGGAGCAGGGCGGGCGCTTTGCGCTGCTCGCTGCGCTCCTTGATTTCGTTCCAGGTCTTGCCGAGGAAATCAATGTCCGTGCGGATTTCGTCGTCGGTGGCGCCGCCAGCGGCCGTTCGAACGATGAAGCCGCCGGGATAACTGTTGCCGGCTTCGCTGACTAACCGGCGCAGGCGTGAACGATTTTCCGCGGAGATAATTTTTCGCGACACGCCGGTGTGATGAACGGTCGGCATATAAACCAGGAAGCGGCCCGGGAGGGCGACGTGGCTGGTGATGCGCGCGCCCTTCTTGCCGAGAGGCTCTTTGGCGATTTGGATGACGATATCCTGCCCAGCCTTCAGCATTTCCGAGATGAGCTGCGGACGGCGCGACGGGCCGGAACGGCCGCCTTGATAACCACGGTCGTGCCGCGGGCCGCCGCCGGGACGGCGTTCGAATCGCGGTCCACCGGGGCGTCCGCCGCGATCGGGACGGCCGCTGCGACTGTCGGGACGTCCACCTCGACTATCCGGGCGTCCGCCGCGTCCGCGGTCTCGTCCGCCACTGCGGAAAGGCCGCTGGAAGCGCGAGCGCGGATTACCGCCGATGCGCGCGGAGTCCCGTGGGAAGTCCTCGCGGGGAGCGCCGGGCGCACTGCTGCGCGGGGAACGGGTTTCGCCTGGAAGCAGAATGACATCGTCATCGATGATGGCCGCTCCGGCGACGGATTCGCCGGAGGAGGCAGAAATCACTTCCTCTTCGACGTGTTCGATTTCGAGGTGCTCGTGTTCGGAATGTTCGTGTTCGGAGTGAGCATGCTCGTTGTGTTCGTCATGCTCAGTTTCAGTGTGCTCCGCATGATCGTGTTCAAGCTCGGCATGCTCATGCTCGATGTGCACGGACTCGCCCAGGGCTGCGGCGTGCTCGGCGCTTTCTTGCGCGACGTCCGCGGCGAACTCTGCACGATTGGCGGCACGGCCTGCTTCGATTTCCTCGGATTCTTCCGCAGAGAACTCCGAAATCTCAGCGGCTTCCGTGGAAGGAGTCTCTTCCGCTTCGTCTGACTCTTCTTCGTTCTGATCTTCTTCGAATTCGGCCCCGCCGACGACGGCATCGGCTTCTGCTTCTTCCTGCGTCGCTTCGTGTTTTGCTTCGACGAAGCCGGAAGCGAGCGCGGCGACCTGATCCTCATTTAGTTCGGCATCATTCCGAACGGGTTCAGATTCGACGACGGCGTTCCCAGCCGCGGAAACTTCTTCCGCTGGGTGCGCAGGTTCACTCGCCGGGCTTCCTTCGGCTTCTGTGCCGGCCTCGGCCAGGAGCCATCGAGGCAAACCGCCGGAGAAGCGGCGTGGAACATTGCCGCCGCCAGGACCCGTTGCGGGGAGAGGAGACGAGGTGCGCGGCGCATTCTCCATCGGTTCGGGCTGTACATCATGAGTTTCATGCTCAACGGCTGGCGCAGGTGCAGACGCCGCCGCGGGCTTCCCGCGATACTTTGCCAGGGATTCACCCGGAAGAAGGATCGGCTCCTCGGCCGCTTCCATCGAAGACGCCGTGCTTGCGGGCCGCGGGCTTTCCGGACGCCGGTTGTCGTAACTGCGCGGCGGTGCGCCGCGATTTTCGTAGCCTCGCGATTCGCCGCCCTGCGGTGAAGCGTACTTGGAAGGCGGCAGGTTGCGCGCGCCACCAGGACCACCTGGCGGGCGGCCGCCGCGATGGCGCCCTCCGCGGCGTCCCCAACGGCCACCACGCCCGCGATCGCCACCGCGATCTCCGCCTCGGTCATTGCCACGGCCATAGCTCTGGCTCGGGCGGTCGCCACTGGTGCGCGCTGGATAGTTCTGTGTGGGATTGTAGTGGGGCGAAAAATTCTGCGGCGCGGACGCGTTGGATTCCGGCTGGCGCTCCTCCAGAGCCTCGTTGTGAGCCAAATCCTGTGTTACTGGCTGACTCTCTGTGCGGTGTTCCTCGTAGTGCTCGCTCTCCGAGGCATGCGCTTCCTCGTGAGAGGAATGATCCTCGATGTGGGCCTCTTCGGGATGGAACTCTTCGCGATGTGCTTCATCGTGATGCTCGCTGGCGCGTGCCAACGATTCGCCCGGCAGAACATCAACCGGAGCGCTCTCGACGGGCGACATCGAAGGCGCCGCGGAGTGCACGGGCGCCTGCTCGTGCGGATGCCCGTGGTCGTAGTCCTCCAGATTTTCAAAAACATCGCTAACGTACAGGAAGGCGTCGCCGTCGAGACCAATATCCACGAAAGCCGACTGCATGCCGGGAAGGACGCGGGTGACTTTTCCTTTGTAGATGCTGCCGACGAGGGCGAATTCTTTTTCGCGCTCGATGTAGATTTCGACTAACTGACCTTCTTCGAGAATCGCGACCCGCCGTTCGTGGGAGGCCGCGGAGATAACCAATTCTTTCGACATGAAAACTCCTTGTGCGTGACCCCGGCCTTGCCGGAGTTCACTGCAGGACGCATCGCCGCGAGCTTCTGCCCGTCGGAGGTCCGAGAAATCGGCGCCGGCCCGGTTTGCACCGGGACACACGTCGGCCACACTGGTAGGGAAGTGGCTTGGTGTTCGAAGCCAGAGGGGATGGCCCCGACCGGGTCGGGGCCACTTACTAGATGATTCCTCAGTCTATCGAGGCTGGTCCGTCGCCGGAAACGAGCCGGGCGAACGGCGGACGATGTTGTCCTCACTCTAAAAATCCTTCTTACTTACTTGTGATCCCGGCCGAACCGGGATCAACAAATCCAATTTCTTTTCCGGTGCGTTTCGCCGAAGCGGAAGCGTCACACGGCACTGGCGGTTCGTCAGTTGACGAAGCGGCGAAGCCGGACATTCATCACCAGGCCAATCGCCAGGAACACGAACAACGTGGCGGAACCACCGTAGCTCATTAACGGCAACGGGATGCCAGTAACCGGCATAGCGCCGATAACCATGGCCACGTTCACTAATACATGGAAACCGAGCGCTGCCGCCACACCCATGACCAGAAACATTCCCGCGCGGTCTTTCGCGCGTTGTGCATTCTGCACTAAGCGTAACAGAAGCGCCATATATAGTCCTAGGGCCAAAAGCACGCCCTTGAAGCCCTGTTCTTCAGCCCAGGCCGACATGATGAAATCCGAATACCGGACGGGGATGTAGCCCAGTTGATTCTGACTGCCATTACCGAACCCTTTACCCCAGAAACCACCGGAACCCACGGCAATCTTCGACTGCAGCAATTGATAGCCGGAACCTTTGGCATCATCTTCCGGATGCAGGAAGGAAGTGATGCGATCGCGCTGATACGGCTTGAGGATGCGGCGGCTGACGGGTGGATAGAAAACAGCTCCCACGAGCAAAATTCCCGCGAGCGAAAAGATTGCCGCGTGCTGCCACTGCAAGCCCGCGAGAAACGCGCCGACAACCAGCATGGGCATGAGCACCAGGGCCGTGCCCAAATCGGGTTGCTTGAGAATCAAGACCAGCGGAATCCCCACCAGCAAGCCTGCCTTGATCAAATCACGCAGATCAAGCTGATCGCTGCGCACTTCGGCGAAGAAGCGCGCCAGCACTATAATTATAATCAATTTTACCAATTCTGACACCTGAACCAGCTCTCCGATAGCCGGGATCTGAATCCAACGCTTGGCGCCAAAATGGGTGTGCCCGACAAGAAGCACAGCGACGAGAGCCGAGAGGCCGACGAGGTAGAGGATAGGCGCCTGGTCGAGAATGAGGTGGTAGTCCAGGCGCGAAAGCGCAAACATCAGGACGAATCCGATGGCCAGCCAGCGGATTTGCTTCATGTGCATGCCGGCCAAAGAACTGCCGTGCGTGGCGGAATAAATCTCAATCACGCCAAGGGCGCAGATGGCGGCGAGGATGGCTAGGAGCCACCAGTCGTAGTCGCGTGTTCCGGGAGCGTCTTTCATGAATCCTTTTCCAAACTCATCCGAGCAAACTATTAACGTTGTGGCGTGGCGCGTGCCGGCACGACCGCAGATGCATTGTCTTGCTTCAGAGCCACATGCGGAGCGACAATCGCCGCGGCGGTTGCCCCTTTTCCAATATCATCGCCCTTGTAGTCGGCGGTGTACTGGCCCTGGGTTTTCTTGGCTTTCTTGTCGTAATAGGCCTTGATGATGTCGCGCACCACAGGTCCGGCGGCCTCGCCACCATGCTTACCGCTTTCCTGGACCAGCACGCTCACAACAATATCCGGATTGCGGCGCGGCGCGTATCCCACGAACCATGCATTGTCCTCAAACTGTTTCTGTTTCCCGAAGCGCGCGCGCGTGTCATAACCAATGACTTGCGCGGTACCGGATTTGCCGCTGAACTCAATGCCGGCGAGTCTCAGCTGGCCACCGGTGCCGCCGCTCTCATTGACGACGCCGTACATGGCATCGGTTATTTTTTCTACCGTGGATTCGGAGATGGGGAATCGTTCTTCTCCCACGTTAGGCGCATCCTTCAGCAGATGCGGCTGCTTGAAGACGCCGCCCGTGGCGATTCCGCCAATCATGCGA
>Ga0210396_10004706_pt1 | contig 13299 bp, 14 predicted proteins | sample IncBWH17OmetaG_FD_155466 | JGI IMG/M metagenome (GOLD analysis project Ga0210396, IMG submission 155466) | Forest soil microbial communities from Barre Woods Harvard Forest LTER site, Petersham, Massachusetts, United States - Inc-BW-H-17-O ...
GAACCACATCGCGTGATCCAGCGACGCCACCTGCAGATGCGACCGCTCCTCAAGGTGAGTCACCTGCGCCGAACCCAGCAGGGTGAGATCGCTCATGTAGGCCAGCGCGCAGATGTGCAGGACGGGGTCGTCGGGCAGCGGATCGCGGTGACGGAACCACACCTGCTGCTGGGAAGCCTTCCCGGGCAGGAGCTCGAGTTGGTCGCGCGGCACGATCCGGATGTCCCACTCCTCGAACTGGCTAAATCCGGCGTCGTCAAACACCTTCATCGACTTCAGTCCCGGCAGATCATCCGGCGGCGGCGCCGACGGCATCGCATCCTGATGGTGGATGCCATCCTGATCGGTCTGGAAAGACGCCGACATGGAGAAGATGGTTTTGCCGTGCTGGATGGCGTTGACCCGCCGGGTGCAAAACGATCCGCCGTCGCGCAGTCGCTCGACGATAAAAACGGTGGGCGCCTTGGCATCTCCCGGTCGGATGAAGTACCCGTGCAGCGAGTGCACCAGAAATTCCGGCTCGACGGTACGCACCGCCGACACCAGCGACTGGCCCGCCACATGGCCGCCGAAGGTGCGCTGAAAGAAGCCGGAGTCCGGACTGAACACGCTACCGCGGTAGATGTTGACCTCGAGTTGCTCAAGATCAAGAATCTTCTCGATCGACACGAGATGTTCTTACCAGCCGCGTTCGGCCAGGCGATGCGGCGTGGCGATCTCCTCCACATTGATGCCGACCATCGGCTCACCGAGCCCACGCGATACCCGGGCCAGCACATCGGGATCGTCGAAGAAGGTGGTGGCTTTGACGATCGCCGCGGCGCGCAGCGCCGGGTCACCGGACTTGAAGATGCCCGAGCCCACGAATACGCCTTCGGCGCCCAACTGCATCATCATCGCGGCGTCGGCCGGGGTGGCGATGCCACCGGCGGTGAACAGCGTGACCGGCAGCTTGCCCGCTCGCGCCACTTCCACCACCAAATCGTAGGGTGCCGCGAGTTCCTTTGCCGCGACGTACAACTCGTCGTCAGACAACGAACCCAACCGACGGATCTCGCCACCGATGGCGCGCATGTGCGTGGTCGCGTTAGAGACGTCACCGGTGCCCGCTTCGCCTTTGGAGCGAATCATTGCCGCACCTTCGTTGATGCGCCGCAACGCCTCCCCAAGGTTCGTTGCGCCGCAGACGAAGGGCACGGTGAACTTCCACTTGTCGATGTGGTGGGTGTAGTCCGCCGGGGTGAGCACCTCGGATTCGTCGATGTAGTCCACGCCCAGGCTCTGCAGGATCTGCGCCTCGACGAAGTGCCCGATGCGGGCCTTGGCCATCACCGGAATGGTGACCGCGGAGATGATGCCCTCGATCATGTCCGGGTCGCTCATCCGCGAGACGCCGCCCTGGGCGCGGATATCGGCAGGCACCCGCTCCAGCGCCATCACCGCGACGGCGCCGGCGCCTTCGGCGATGCGGGCATGCTCCGGCGTGACGACGTCCATGATGACGCCGCCCTTGAGCATCTCGGCCATCCCGCGCTTGACCCGCGCGGTTCCCGTCTGCCCGCGACCGTTCTGCGCCGCGTTAGTCACTGCTGATCTCTCCTTCGACGGTTACCCACCCAGTGTAGTGGGCGGCCACCAGCGGTTTTCGGATACCACAAGCTCACCTCAGCGGATGGACTGCAGTTGGCGAGCCGGATCCGGCGCCCCGGCCAGCGTGATCGCCTCCGCGAGCAGTTCGGAAAGCTGCAAGGGATAGACCGTCTCGCCGGCCGCCACCACTTCGGCGATGTCGGCCGTGTCACACCAGCGGTGGCAGTGGATGTAGCGGCTTTCCAGCTCGGTCCGCCCCGCCTCAGACGGCTCGAATCGTCGGGTTCGGTAAACGAAGAAGAACTCCTCGCTGTCAATCGCCGCGCCGTTGAAGTCGAACACCGCATCACGCCGCCAGATCGGGCCGATCAGGTCTGCGGGGTCGGTGCGCAGACCGGTCTCTTCGGCCAGCTCACGTGCGGCGGCCTCGGCCAATGACTCACCGTGGCCGACCTGACCACCGACGGTGAACCACCACCGCGGAGCTGATTTTCCAGCGCCCACGGGCGCTGACGGGTCTGAGCCGCACAGCAGCAACACCGCGCCGGATTCGTCGAGCAACACCACCCGCGCCGAAGTGCGCCGGCCTTCCGCGGAGCGGTCGTCGTTGCGGATCGGCTGGGACCGCTCGGCGATTTCGAAATAGCTTGGCAGCGCGGCTGTTCCACCAAGCCGCAGCAGCCGGACCATGCGGCGCTCGCGCAGCGCCAGCGTGTCCCGGACGGCGTCGTTGTGGAATCGGCGGGCCAGCAGCACCCGCGCTTCGGCGTCGGCCAATTCGGCGATCAGCCCAGCCGGCACCGACGCGGGATCGACGGTCGCCAGGGCGGCCGACAATGTGTTTTCACAAGCCTCGCGGGCCTGCCGGGGGGCGGTTTCGGCGGCGTCGGCCAGCGCCGCCAACTGCCGGGCGGCGGCGGCGTCGGCCTCCGGTGCGCCGCCGAAGGCGTTCGCCGCGACGGCGCGGGCCACCACCGCACGCCGGGCCAGCGCGCTGTCGAGGGCCTGCCAGGACAGGTCGTAGCGCACGTGCAGCCGGTCCAGCCGATTGGCCGTCTGGTACCCCCAGGCGCCCAACGCGAGGAGCGCCGCCACCAGCACGGCCAGCGCGACGATGACCATGATCATCAGCTCGCCACCTGGACCTTGGCGCCGGACCCGGCGACCGTTTCGTACACCCGCATGATCTGGTCGGCCACCACCGACCAGTCGTAGCGGCGCACTGCATCGGCGCCTGCCGCGACATAGCGTTTGGCCAACCGGTTGTCCTCCAACACCGCGACCAGACCGGCAGCCAGCGCAGCGCCGTCTTCGACCGGAACCAGTCGGCCCGCGTCGCCTTCGCGCAGCACCCGCCGGAACGCGTGGAGATCGCTGGCCACCACCGGTGTACCGGCGGCCATCGCCTCGACGAGCACGATGCCGAAGCTCTCCCCGCCGGTGTTGGGCGCACAGTAGACGTCAGCGCTGCGCAGCGCCGACGCCTTGGCCGCGTCGTCCACCTGGCCCAGGAAACGCAGGTGGCCCGCCAATCCACCGGCGTTACTGCGCAATTCGTCCTCGTCCCCGCGGCCCACGACCAGCACCTGGACGCCGGGAAAGTGCTCGACCAGGCCGGGCAGCGCGTCGATCAGCACGGCCATGCCCTTGCGAGGCTCGTCGTAGCGGCCCAGAAACAGCACCGTCTTGCCGGGCCGCGGATACCCGTCGAGCAGCGGCGCTGAGGCGATTGAGGCCACGTCGACACCGTTGGGAATCTCGACCGCATCCGATCCCAGCGCTTCCATCTGCCAACGCCGGGCCAGGTCGGACACCGCGATACGACCGACGATCTTCTCTTGCATGGGCCGCAGCAAGCCCCCGAACACCGCCAGAGACAGCGATTTGGTGGTCGAGGTGTGAAAGGTCGCCACGATCGGGCCCTCGGCAACCCGCAACGCCCACATCGACAGGCTCGGCGCATTCGGCTCATGCACATGCAGCACGTCGAAGTCGCCTTCGGCCAGCCAGCGCCTGACCTTGCCGTGCACGGCCGGGCTGAACTGCAGCCGCGCCACCGAACCGTTGTAGGGAATCGGGAAGGCCCTGCCCGCCGAGACCACGAACTCGGGCAGCGACACGTGCGGGGACGCGGGCGCCAACACGCTGACGTCCTGGCCACGGGAGCGCATCACCTCGGCGAGCTGCAAGACATGCGACTGCACCCCGCCCGGGACGTCGAACGAGTACGGACACACCATGCCGATTCGCATCAGGTGCCCGCCAATCGGGCCCGGCGCTCGTCGGACAGGTCTGCCAGCCACTGCGGCTGCATCATGTGCCAGTCGGCGGGATACTCGCCGATATTGCGGGCGAAGACGTCGGCCAGCGCCTGGGTAATGACGTCGACGTCGCCGCTGGAGCAATCCAGCGGCCGGTAGATCTCGATTCGGGTCGCCTCGCCCTCGTACCAGCAATGCACCGGCAGCAGCGCCGCCCCGGTTTCGATCGCCAGCTTCGCCGATCCGGCCGGCATCCTGGTCGGTTCGCCGAAGAAATCGACCGGGACCCCGCTACGGGTGAGGTCGCGCTCGGCCATCAGGCACACAGCCTTGTTGTCCCGCAGCCGTTCGCTGAGCAGCTCGAAGGGGGGCTGCTCGCCGCCGGACAGCGGGATCACTTCGAAGCCCAGGCTTTCCCGGTACTCAATGAACCGCCGGTACAGCGACTCGGGTTTGAGTCGCTCGGCAACGGTGGTGAACCTGCCACGAGTCTGGGCCAGCCACACGCCGGCCATGTCCCAGTTCCCGCTGTGCGGCAACGCCATGACCGCACCGCGGCCCGCCGCCAGTGCCGCATCGAGATGTTCTTCGCCGACAACGGTTCTGGCGAGTTCTTCACCCACCGCGTGGAGGTCCATCGCCGGCAACCGGAACGCCTCCCGCCAATAGCGGGCATACGACGCCAGCGATGCCCGCATCAGGCTGCCGGGCACGTCTTTCGGCGGAACACCGATGACGCGCGCCAGGTTCTTGCGCAGTTGGGCCGGTCCCCCGTTGCGGGACGCATACCGCGCGCCGGCATCAAAAACGTTGCGCGCAGCGAACTCCGGCATAGCACGCACCATCATCCACCCCGCGGCATAGCCCCAGTCGGTCATCCGGCCGCCCAGCGAAAGACCGCTGACCCCAGGCGGTTTCATGCCCCCCGGGACTGAGATCACGGCTCGCTCTTGCCGGCCGGGGGCATCGGATCGGCTGCGCCCGGTGAATGCCGGACGGTGTGCAGCCGTTGAGCACAGGTGATCATGCTGGCCGCGGCCAGCAGCCACATCGCCACGTGCAGCGCCCACGGCAACGGGAACACCGGCAGATCCGACAGTCCCGCCCCGACCAGGACGATGATCAACCGTTCCGGCCGCTCGATGAAGCCGCCGTCACCGCGCAGTCCGCTGGCTTCGGCGCGCGCCTTGATGTAGGAGATGACCTGCGAGGTGACCAGGCAGATCAACGTCGCGACCACCAGCGACGGACTGTGCAGGCCAAATGCCGCCCACCAGGCCAGCCCGCAGAACACCGAGCCGTCGCTGATCCGGTCGCAGGTGGCGTCCAACACGGCACCGAACCGGGTGCCGCCACCGCTTTCTCGCGCCATCGCCCCGTCAACCAGGTCAAACATCACAAAAAACCAGATCACCAACGTGCCGGCGAACAACCGGCCGATCGGAAACAGCGTCAGCGCCGCCAGCACCGCGGCAGCGGTGGCAATGATCGTGACGCTGTCCGCGGTGAAGCCGGCACGCAGGAACGCCCGGGCCACCGGTCCGGTGACCCGCGCGACGGCCTCCCGCGACAACAGCTTGCTCACGATTGCTTTTCCCATTCGGTGGCCAGTAGGCGACGGGTGTCGCGCAGCAGTTGCGGAATGACCTTGGAGTCGCCGATGATCGTGATGAAGTTGGCGTCGCCGCCCCACCGCGGCACCACATGCACATGCAGATGTTCGGCCAGCGATCCGCCCGCCGACGCCCCCAGATTCAGGCCGACGTTGAACCCGTGCGGCCGCGACACATTCTTGATGACGCGAATCGCCTTCTGGGTGAACGCCATCAGCTCGGCGGTCTCCTTGTCGGTCAGATCTTCGAGCTCCGATACCCGCCGATACGGCACCACCATCAAATGTCCCGGGTTATACGGGTAGAGGTTGAGCACCGCGTAGACGAGTTCGCCCCGGGCCACCACCAGACCGTCCTCATCGGGCAGTTGCGGGATCTCACTGAACGGCTGGTCACGGCTGCTGATGTCCTGCTTCAGCGGCCCCTCGGCCAGATAGCTCATTCGGTAGGGCGTCCACAACCGCTGCAGGTGGTCGGATTCACCAACCCCTCGATCGATGATCGATTCTTCATCAGCCACTGTTTCGCACCTTGACCAAATCGGCAGTGGGAGATGAATTTTCACGGTCGGCAATCCACTGCGTAATGGCCGCCACCGCTTCGTCGCGAGGGACTCCGTTGATCTGCGTGCGGTCGCCGAACCGGAAGCTCACCGCGCCGGCTTCGACGTCGCGGTCCCCGGCCAGCAGCATGAACGGCACCTTCTGGTTGGTGTGGTTGACGATCTTCTTGGCCATCCGATCGTCGCTGGAGTCAACCTCGACGCGTACTCCGTGCGACTTCAGCTGCGCGGCGACGTCTTCCAGGTAGGCGACGTGGTCGTCGGCAACCGGGATACCGACCACCTGCACCGGCGCCAGCCAGGCCGGGAATGCCCCGGCGTAGTGCTCGGTGAGGATGCCGAAAAATCGCTCAATCGACCCGAACAGCGCGCGGTGGATCATCACCGGCCGCTGCCGCGAACCGTCGGCGGCGGTGTATTCCAGTTCGAAACGCTCCGGGAAGTTGAAATCGACCTGGATGGTGGACATCTGCCAGCTGCGGCCCAGCGCGTCACGGGCCTGCACGGAGATCTTCGGGCCGTAGAAGGCCGCGCCGCCGGGGTCGGGGACCAGTTCGAGGCCCGATTCCGTCGCAACCTCGGCCAGCGAGTTGGTGGCTTCCTCCCACATCGCGTCAGATCCGACGAACTTCTCCGGGTCCTTGGTGGACAGCTCCAGATAGAAGTCTTCCAACCCGTAGTCGGCCAGCAACTCGAGCACGAACCGCAACAGCGACGCCAGTTCGTCGTGGAGTTGCTCGCGGGTGCAGAAGATGTGCGCGTCGTCCATGGTGAACCCGCGCGCCCGGGTCAGCCCGTGCACCACACCAGACTTCTCATAGCGGTAGACGGTGCCGAACTCGAAGAGCCGCAACGGAAGCTCGCGATACGACCGTCCCCGCGACCGGAATATCAGCGTGTGCATCGGGCAGTTCATCGGCTTGAGGTAGTAATCCTGCCCGGGTTTGCGCACGGTTCCGTCGTCGTTGAGCTCGGCGTCGAGATGCATCGGCGGGAACATGCCGTCGGCATACCAGTCCAAGTGACCCGAGGTGTGGAACAGTTGCGCCTTGGTGATGTGGGGGGTGTTGACGAATTCGTACCCGGCCTCGATGTGCTTGCGCCGCGAATACTCCTCCAGCTCCCTGCGCACGATACCGCCCTTGGGATGGAAAACCGCTAAGCCGGAACCGATTTCGTCGGGAAAGCTGAACAAGTCCAGCTCGACGCCCAACTTGCGATGGTCGCGGCGCTGGGCTTCCTCTAGCAACTGCAGATGGTGGTCGAGCGCCTCCTGCGACTCCCAGGCGGTGCCGTAGATGCGTTGCAGGCTGGCGTTTTTCTGGTCGCCGCGCCAGTAGGCGGCGGAACTCCTGGTCAGCTTGAACGCCGGGATGTGCTTGGTGGTCGGGATGTGCGGTCCGCGGCACAAATCGCCCCAAACCCGTTCCCGGGTACGGGGATTGAGGTTGTCGTACGCGGTGAGCTCGTCACCGCCGACCTCCATGACGTCGGGGTCGCCGGACTTGTCATCGACGAGTTCGAGCTTGTAGGGCTCGTTGGCCAGCTCTTCGCGCGCCTGGTCTTTGGACTCGTAGACGCGCCGGTCGAACAGCTGCCCATCCTTGACGATCTGGCGCATCCGCTTTTCCAGCTTCGCCAAGTCTTCGGGCGTGAACGGGTCCGCGACGTCGAAGTCGTAGTAGAAGCCGTCGGTGATCGGCGGCCCGATCCCGAGCTTGGCGTGCGGGAACAGGTGTTGGACGGCCTGGGCCAACACGTGTGCGGCCGAGTGCCGGATGACGCTGCGCCCGTCGTCGGTGTCGGCCGCCACCGGCGTGACCTCGACGTCGTGAGCCGGAACCCAGCTCAAGTCGCGCAGCTTGCCGTCGGAGTCTCGCACCACCACGACCGCATCGGGCGCACCGCGGCCCGGCAGGCCCGCGTCGCGCACCGCGGCGGCGGCGGTCGTCCCGGCAAGCACCCGGATCGGGGCTTGCGGCGATCGCAAACCCGGCGCAGCCGGGCGCAGCGGGTCGTCGCCATCGCCTCCTGGGGCGGGGCGTGCGGGGGCGGTCATCGGCGCGGTCTCCATGCTTTTCGGGTGTGTAAACGGACCCGACCATGCTATCGGGGCGGCATCTGCCGAAGCCTTACGGCTGCCCGGGTTTGAGGAGCACGAACAGCGCCTCGCTGTCCGTCAGCACCGTATCGCCGTCGCTCAGCCGGCCCGACACGAAGATCTTGCGTCCTTCGACCCGGTCGACTCCCGCGTCGATCTGCAGCTCCTTTTCGATCGGGACGACCTGGCGGTAATTGATGTGCAGGTACGCCGTGCGCTGGCGAGGGCCGCCGGTGATCACCCCCGACGTCATACCCAAAACCGAGTCGAACAGCAGCCCGAGCGCACCGCCGTGCACGGCCCCGTTGCGCCCGAGATGAAACCGGCGGAAACGCGCCCAGCCCTGAATCCGGCCGTCGTCCGTCCTGTGCACCTTCATCGGTACCGGCAGGATGTTGCCGCGGTTCGGCAGGTCCATCCGTCGGCCCGACGGCGTCGCCCATTCGTCGACGTCGAAAGGGCTGAGCAGGTCGGACACCTTCTCGATCAGGTCGGCCGCCTCGCTGATCACCCCGTCGGGCGCGTCGACCGCCCGCGCGTGATCCTGCAGCGCACGCACCGCCTCGATGAACCGGCCGTAGTCGGGCCCGCCTCTGGTTGTCGGTTCGGGTGGATTGAACCCGCCGCCCGGGTGTCGCGCATGCTCGCCGGCCACCAGAACACCGTATTGGGTGGGCCGGCGGCGGCGAACGCCAAGGCCGCCGCTAGCTGTTCTGCTCCCCCAGCGCGCTTAGCTTGGCGAACTCGTCGTCGCTGAGCTCGATCTCGGCGGCCGCAACGTTTTCTTCAAGATGCGCCACGCTTGAAGTCCCGGGAATCGGCAGGATGACCGGTGAGCGTTTCAGCAGCCAGGCCAATGCCAACTGTGAGGGTGTCGCATTGCCGTGCTCGGCGCCGAGCTGGGCCAGCGGACCGTCCGGTGCCGCCAGCGGCCCGGCGGCCAGCGGAAACCATGGAATGAAACCGATCCCCTGCCTGGTCGCCTCGTCCAGAAGCGGCTCGGCGGTGCGGGCGGTCAGGTTGTACATGTTCTGCACCGACACGATCTGGGTGATCTTTTGGGCGGCGTGCAGCTGTTCGACGTTGATCTCCGAGAGACCGATGTGGCGGATCTTGCCTTCCTGCTGCAGCTTGACCAGCTCGCCGATCTGGTCTTCCAGCGGGAACTTGTCGTCGATGCGGTGCAGCTGGAAGAGGTCGATGGTGTCGACGCCGAGCCGTCGCAGGCTCAATTCGGCTTCCTGGCGCAGGTAGGCGGGGAAGCCCAGCGGAATCCACACGTCGGGGCCGGTGCGCAGCAATCCCGCCTTGGTCGCGATCACCAAACCGTCGTAGGGATGCAGCGCTTCGCGGATGATCTCCTCGGCGAAGTAGGGCCCGTATGAGTCGGCGGTGTCGATGAAGTTGACGCCGAGGTCGACCGCTCGCCGCAGCACCCGAACGGCCTCGTCTCGATCGGCGGGCGGGCCCCAAACGCCCTTGCCCGTCAGCCGCATTGCGCCATAGCCGAGGCGGTTGATCGTGAGATCACCACCGAGAGTGAACGTTCCAGATGCTTGAGCGGGCTTCGCGGTATGAGTGGTCACTTGTACGACCGTACGCCGCACCTGGCAAGCTGGGCGGGTGGATATGTACACGCTCAGTCACATGCCGCTGACCTATCCAGAAGTCGGGGCGACCGCCGGCCCTCCGCCGCCGGGATACCGCCACCTCGGCTTCGTCTCCCAGGTCGGCGCAGGTCACCAGCGTTTCGAGGAGGCCGCTGACGCGGTCATGCACTGGGGTATGCAACGCGGCGCCGGGTTGCGCGTCGAAGCCAGCAGCGACACCGTCGAGGTCGGCGCGGTGGTGCTGGTCAAGATGGCTTTCCTGAAAGCCCCCTGCCGCGTGGTGTACGTCATCGACGAACCCGACGTGCGCGGCTTTGCCTACGGCACGCTGCCCGGCCATCCCGAGTCCGGTGAAGAACGGTTCGTGGTGCGCCACGACCGGGTCACCGCCGCGGTGTACGCCGAAGTCTCGGCGTTCTCCCGGCCGGCGGCCTGGTGGAGCAAAGCCGGCGGGCCGTTCACGTCGCTGGCCCAGCGCGTGATCGCCAAACGCTACGTCCGGGCGGTCTGACCGCGCTCCTGGTCCGCGACACTTAAACCGCTGCGACGACACGCCGATGCGGTTCGCAATGGCTTAAGTTTCGGGAACCGCATCGGTCAGCCGTAACTCCATTACTGCATGAGTGATGTTTTCATCGGCAGCGAAGCCAAACTGCGGGGCACATTAAGTCCCTATCAGCTCCGGTCAGGGTTTCGGTCGATCTACCCCGACGTCTACCTCGCGGGCAACTCACCGCCGTCGCTTCGGCAGCGTTCCCAAGCCGCATGGCTATGGTCGGGTCGCCGCGGCGTTTTGGCCGGACTGGCTGCCGCGGCATTGCATGGCTCGAATTGGATCGACGACGACGAGCCAATCGAGTTGATCTGGCGTAACCCTCATCCCCCGGCTGGCGTAGTCACCCGAAACCAACGGCTCGACGGTGACGAGATCACCCATGTCGCCCGGTTGCCGGTCACCACCCCTGCACGCACTGCCTACGACCTGGCTCGCCAGTTGCCGCGCGGAGAGGCGGCGGCACGACTTGATGCCCTGATGCGCGCCACTCCGTTCTCCGTCGAGGAGGTGCTATTGCTCGCCAGGCGATATCCGGGCACCCGTGGCCTGCGACGGCTACGAACGGTGCTGCCACTTGTCGACGGCGGGTCCGCGTCGCCGAAGGAGACCTGGCTACGCCTGCTGCTCATCGATGCGCAACTTCCTCTACCCAGTACGCAGATTGCGGTACACGAGAATTGGCACCTCGTCGGCGTCTTGGATCTGGGCTGGGAAGAATACAAGGTGGCCGTCGAGTACGACGGGGATCATCACCGCTCCAATCGCCGCCAATACGTCCGAGACCAGTGCCGCTTACGCAAACTACAAGCGTTGGGCTGGATCGTCATTCGGGTGATCGCCGAGGACAGGCCCGCCGATGTGATCCGGCGGGTCCGCCAGGCCCTCGCTACGCGGGGTTACCGCGACACTTAAACCGTTGCGACGACACGCCGATGCGGTTCGCAGAGGTTTAAGTCTCGGCGCCCGAACCGCTAACCCCACCCTGCGAGCAGTGCTTCAGCACCCCCGCAGAGCCGCTCGACGACCCGGGCCACCGGCGCGACGCCGGTGACCATCCCGACGCCTTGGCCCGCGTCCACCGGGGCGGTTCGACGATCGTCGGCGGCCAGCGCGGCGGCCAGTTCTCCCAGCGCATCGGGGTCGTCGGCGAGCGCATCCTCGTGACCGCTCCAGCGTGCGACGAAGTCGTTGCGCAGCACGCGCGACGGAAACCGCGGCGACCACGGCAGTTTACGAACGATGTCGTACACCCGGGTGCTGGTGGTGTCGGTTTCGCGGGCCGCGACCAACGCGCGGCGCGACGCATCCGACGTCAGCGCCTCCGGGGAGGCCGACAGGACGGTGCCTAACCACGCGCCGCCGGCGCCGGCGGCCAGCACGGCTGCCAGGCTTCGCGGAGAGGCGATTCCTCCGGCCGCCAGCACCGGGACAGAGACGGCGTCCAAGACCGCGTCCAGCAGCGGGAGTGTGCCGATCGTCGCATCCCCATGGCCACCACCCTCGGAACCGCGGGCCACCAGGAGATCGATTCCGGCATCTTCGGCCCGCTGAGCCTCGACGCTGTTGTAAACCTGTGTCGCGGCGGCGATTCCGGCGTCGTGGGCGCGATCGACCCATGACAAGTCAGTTCCGAAACTGACCGAGACAAGCGCCGGCTGTGCGGCCAGAGCAGCATCGAGTAGTTCCGGCTCCTTGCGAATCACCCAGTCCACCAAGCCAATTCCGAATGTTCCACGCACGTGTGGCAATTCGGCGTGCAGCGCCGACGTAGACCCGGCAGTGCCCATCCCCACCATGCCGAGCCCACCGGCGGCGGTCACCGCGGCGGCGAGTCGTCCGCCGGCAACACCTCCCATGGGAGCGTTGACGATCGGCACCCGCAAGCCCATGTGCCGGGACCACGGTGTCGACAGCATCTGACTACGCCGAAGGAAGGCTCTTGAACACGGTCAGCAGGATCACCGAATCGTCGACGGCCTGGAGCGAATGCCGCTGCGGCGGAATGACAACGTAGTCGGCGGTCTTTCCGTCCCATACTTCCTCACCGGCGGCGAGGTGCACATGTCCTTTGAGGACCTGCAGCGACGCCTGTCCGGGGCTGTCGTGCTCGGAGAGCTCATGCCCGGCCAGCAACGCCATCACGGTCTGCCGCAGTTCGTGGGTGTGCCCGCCATGCAATGTGTGCGCAGCCCGCCCGCTGTGTGCCTGCCGTGCCTCGGCCAGCTTTTCGTCGGCCAGCTTGATCAGCGAAATCGATTCCATCGATACGTCCTTCGGTCGGGGTTGCCTCAACTGGATAGTAGAAGAATTCCGGCCGCCGCCAAGGCGACCACCTTGATCGCCTCGAGGCCGATGTAGACGTAATGGCTTCGCGAGCGCGGCGCGTCCACGCCGTCGAGCACGTGGTCCGAGCGGCGATTCAACCGGGGCCGCACCGCCCCGATCTGCACCGCCAACGCGCCGAACGCGACCGCCAACGCCGCTGCCACGCCGGCTGGAGGCGGGGCTGCCACGGTGCTCACCAGGATCACGATGGCCAGAACCACCTCGACGGTGTTGAGCGCACGAAAGACCAAACGGCCGATGCCGAGGCCGATCTGGAGTGTGACGTTGGGAGCGCGGAACTTCAGCGGTGCCTCGAGAAACGAGATGGCCAGCACCATGCCCAGCCAGATGAAGACAACCGCGACGGCAACCGCCGGTGCGAGGCTCATGCCGTTGCGACCCGCCGAGCGAGGTGTACCAGACACAAATCCGGCTCGATGAAGGCATCCAGCCGGTCGGCCGCGACCGGTGCCTGCCAGGTTTCCAGCGCTCCGCGCATGAGCCCCAAGTGGGTCGGACAGACGACGGCCCTGTGGCTTTCCGCCAGCTCCAGAAACGGGCAGTGCCGCAACTCGATCTGGTCGTCTCCGCGACGCTCCGGGGCAAAGCCGAGCTCGCCGAGTAGACCGACCAGGTGCGCGACCGATTCCTCGGCATCGGGCGGCCCTGTCGTACTCGGCG
>Ga0210396_10004707_pt1 | contig 13298 bp, 11 predicted proteins | sample IncBWH17OmetaG_FD_155466 | JGI IMG/M metagenome (GOLD analysis project Ga0210396, IMG submission 155466) | Forest soil microbial communities from Barre Woods Harvard Forest LTER site, Petersham, Massachusetts, United States - Inc-BW-H-17-O ...
GTTCTCACCCGCTACGCGGTCTTTTGTTGGAATGGAACGTTCCGTCCATTCTTTAAAGCGGGGTTCCAGGATGAGGTCGATGATGTGTTCGCAGGCGTCGATGAGTTGGGCCGAGAAATCCTTGGGGATGAAAACGGGTGTTTCGGCGATCCGGAATTCGATGGCGCCCGGATACCGGCTGTTGAGATCGGCCAGGAATTGCTCATAGCGTTGTCTGGTGAACGTGTTGTTGAACGATTGGCGCAGGGCTGGTACCATCGGCGGCTTTTCCTGAAAGTTACATTCTTTTAGGCAGAAGTCGCGACTGTTTGGGGCGTGTGGTTCAATGCATAATCCAGGAAATTGGGGATCACGTGGGAATTGGTCCAGCGGATCTTGTCCGGATCATTGAGCTGGGTGATCATGCTTTTCCATTTTTCTTCGCCGTGTTCGGCGATCACCGTCTGCTTACGGTCTTCGCGCTGCAGGTACATGCTCATGCCCGTGGCATCGGCTTCGGGGTGGAACTGGGTGCCGATCATGTATTCGGAAAAGCGGATGGCCATGATCGCTCTTTCGAGCGGGACATGGGGGCGTTCTTTTTCGATGGCGAGCAAATGGCCACCCATGGCGGATAGTACGTCGTGGTTGGGTTGGATCACCTGGTAGCTGCGGCTGTCTACGGCATAGAAGGGATCGCGGAGACCGGCGAACACCGGCTCATCGGCGGCGTCTTCGAGCATATGTACAGGAAATACGCCAAAGGCCGTGGATTTGCGATGTGTTACTTTAGCTATGTCATAGTGCCGGCAGATCAGCTGAAAGGAGTGACAGATGAAGAGCAACTGTTTAGGTTGGATGGTGGCAGGATCGGCGTTATAGGCTTCTATCGTCTTTAGCCAGCGCCAATAGGCCGATTCCCAGGTGCTGCCTTCGCTGTCGAGGGGGCTGCCGGGGCCGCCGCTGGAGATGTAGATATCGTAGGAAAGATCCGGCACCTGGTGTTCCAGGCGTACTTCGAATTCATCGTACTGCAGGTTCAATCCATGGGTATGGCCGTAGTCGGTGAGTAATTCACGGATACAGCGCATGCCCTGGTTCGCTTGTCCTTCGTATAGATCGAGGATCGCCACCCTGACGTTCTTCTGACTGTCCATAATGCAAAATTAAGATATTTACGAATTCCACTCGATGATCTGGTAAAAATCGTCTTTGAAGCTGTCTCCGATGGGGATGATCTTTTTCCCGATATAGATCTCGTTGCGGGCGATGGAGTCGATATGGGTCAGCGAGACGATAAAGCTGCGGTGGACGCGGATGAATTCTTCGGGCGGCAGCTTATAGGAAAAAGACTTCAGGTTGCTGAGGGTGAGGAGCGGTTCGGCGCGGCCGCGGACATAGATCTGGGTATAATCCTTCATGCCTTCGCAAAAGAGGATGTCTTCGAAACGGACTTTGATGATCTTGTATTCCGATTTGATGAAGACGAAGCGGTTGTTGCGGTGATGGATATAGATGGTCGTAGAAAGATAATCCCGGATCTTGTTCATCGTCGAGAGAAACCGTTCGAAGGACAGGGGGCGGATCAGGTAGCTGAAGACATCCATCTCCGTTTCCTTTTCTTCCTGCTCCTGTTTGTCGGCGATGCAGATCACGATGGGGTAGTAGCCCGATTCGCGGAGGCGGAGCATCACGCGGTTGTCGAGGAGGCGGATATCCCAGAAGATCACGTCGGCGCGGTGTTGGATCACCAGGGGGTAGACGTCAGCTGCGGATTCGCATTTGCCGGAAAAGGACAATTTTGGTGTTTTGGCAATATAGTCTTTGAGCAGGGCGCTTTGCTTGTTGTTGTCCTCCACAACGATACAGTTGAGCACTCCCATCATCGGGAAGCCTTTCATCTGCTGGTGGAGGTCGAGCATAGGTTAGTCAAATTTTCGCCCCTTCGTAAACCAGATGGAGCCATAGTTGATCACGAAGGAGATGTTGATATAATTTTCGCGGATCAGGTCGTTCTGGGTGGTGCCTTTGATGCCATAGTTCAGGATCACGTTGTAGGCCAGGGGGGTCTTCAGGCTGTTGACGCCGAACCCGAGGGTGACGCCCATGTCGTTGATCTGTTTGCCGTTGATCTGCAGATAGTCCTTGCCATAGTAGATACCCGATTGGAAATAGCTGAGCTCGATCCGGTTGTTATAGAAGACCTTTTTCTTGGAGATCTCGAAACCGAGCGAACCGCGTTGGCTGCTGATGATATTGTAATCCTGGCCGGGATAGGTGTTCTGCCGTTGCACGGAGGTCCAATCCGAATACCGGTAATCCCCCACCCAGGTGTATTTCTGGTTGTAGGTGACCGAGAAGCCGCCGCCATAGCTGTTGGGCAGGTACATATAGTAATCCGGGGACTGTGCGTTATACAGGCCGCCGACGCCGGATGCCTGAAGCGTGTCGGTCCCGGTTCCGACGGACTTGTTCGGGGAGGCCAGCAATGCGGCTTTTTGCGAAAAGACGCCGCCGAGGGTATAGTCGATCTTTTTGCCGATATGACCATAGAGCTGGATGCCATAGGTCATGCGGAGATTTTGCAGATAGATATCGTTTTGCGTGGATGCTTCGCTGGCGCCGGTATTAGGGTCCTGCAGGATGTTCTTTTGATTGACGTCGCCAAAGATATAGCCGGCCTCCGCCCCGATGGACAGGTGGTGAAAAAACTCGAAGGAGTGCGCCCAGTAGGCTTTGTTCACGCTGCCATGACCGCTATAATATTGGTTAGCCACCACCTGGTTGCTGCCGAGGACATAGTAAGGAACGTTGAACTCGTAGTTTTCGGTGGCGAAGGGGACGAGACCGACGCTGGTGCCCCACCATTTCGCTGCTTTGATCCCCAGGACGAGGCGGCGGAAGGTGATATCGCCGGACTCGGTGCCCGCAGGTGCAACGGGAGAGCCTGTGTAGTTGATAAAGCTGCCGCGGAGACTCATCTCCATGGTAAAATACTGGTTGGTGAGCGCGGAATAGGAGGCGGGGTTATTGTTGATCAGGAAGCGGTTGCTGCGATAGGCGATACCCGTCTCCGCCATGCCGCTGGTCCGGTTGTAGAAGCCGTTGTCGATCTCCCCGAGGCCGAACTGGGCATACGGTTGAAAATTATTCTGGGCCATCACCCCGAGAGACGTAATAGTAAGTAGCGTTATAATGACCAAAAGACGTTTCATCCGATTGGGTATCATTTGAATTATTGATGGGGATATAGCGAGATATAATAAACGCTCAGCACGATTTGTTGGGTACGTGGGTAGCTTTGGTCGGCGAGGATCAGCCGGTTGAAGGCGGCCACGTTGTTCGGGGCAGGCACGCTGAGCATCAAGCCGGTTTCCAAAGCCGCCGGGCTGGGGTTGGTAAGCTGCGAAGCCACGAATGTCGTGACATCATAATTATAGACCGTATTCAACGGATTGAAATAATCCAGCAGCAGGCTACCCGTCTGCGCGCCGGCCGAGTTTACCGCGGGGATAGGGGTGCCAATGAGGTTGTTCAGGTCGGTGTAATAGATACCGACACTGGGTGGCAGCCGCCAGATCTGCGAGAAGCTGCCGGGGACCGGCCGGACCGTTAGCTGGGCCCGGAGCAAGCCGATATAGTCTCGTCGCAACGCTATGGAACTCAGGAATGGGAAGGTGAGCTTTACGTTCATGCCATTGATGCTCGAAACAAAGCCGGCATGGCCGGTCTGCGCGGAAGGCGTAGCCGGCGGGGTCTGCGGATTCTGGGTAGGCTGGATCAGGCTATTTGCGCCTGTGGCCCTGACGTTGTTGAACTGGAAGCTTTTATTCGTCAGGGTAAAGTCGATGTACTTTTCCGAGCTGATCTCGGCATTTTCCCGGTAGTAGATGCGCATGAGGCAGCTGTCCTTGAAACCGGTCATGATATTGGCGACGCCCTTGGAAAGGTCGGGGGAGATACAAAGACCATTGAACCAGGTAAGCCACTGATTCGACTTCTCTACCGTGTCCGATTTGTTGTAGATCATGTTGTAGATCGTCCGGCCCAGGTTATCGTCCATCCGGATGCGGACGGTATCGCCGGCACCCTGGCTGGTATTGGCGGCGAAGTTGATGGGGCGGTTGGGTTCGATCCGGACACTGCTTTCTCCCAGCATCGGGCCCAGGGGAAGCGAGTAACTGCTGAACCAGCCGCGCTGGAAGGCACCCAACTGCCAGAGGGTGTCGACCTGGTTGACCATATAATACTGGTATTGCGTCGTATCGCCGTAGTAAGGGTTGCCCGGTTTAAAGAATAGCACCATTCCCATGGAATCGTAGGTATCGATCCTCGGATCCAGCGCGGGCAGGCTGGGGGGAGGCGTAACCTGCAGGAAGGCGCGGGAACTCACGGTTCCCAGGTAGGCGTCATTATAGGAGCCCACCATGAGGAAGCCGGTGCCGGCGGTGGAGGTCGAGTCTATGAATACGGTCGACACGTTGATGGTGGCCGTATCTACCAGCACGATATTTGCACCGGTATTGTCGTCAACATAGGTGCTGCCAAACAGCAGGGCCGGCTGTTTTTGGCAGCCCGGGAAAAAGAAAAAGGCCGACAGGAAACAGGTTAGAAAAAAAAGCAGTTCTTTTCTCAAAAAATTATGTTTAGTCATGCTGGTTTTCTTGGTTCAATCTGAAGGCCAGTAAAGTAAAGAGGCCGCAAAGGTCGCCTTTTTCACTAATTGCTGCAATATTAGGGGCCTCAGTTGTTACTATTTTGTTAGTATGTATCAAAGGTACTAAAAAAACGACCAAACGACTTTTTTCATCTACCAATCTAAACGGGCGAAAGGGCTTCCAGGAGGTGGATCAAGGGATAGCGAATGAGCTCTTAACCATTCTTTTTCAGCAAAATAGACGCGCTCAAAACAGGGGTGGGGACGGTCGAACCGTGAAAACGGGGAAGGAACGGCTTTGGTATATGAAACCTGCCCATTTATCTATTAAAATATTGTGAAAATACATTTTAACGAATTTTCTATGTAATGTTCGAATACTTTAGCGGAAAATATCAAAAAAAATATGAAGCGGATCAACATTACTTTGTTCACGTTAATGTTACTAGGTATCCTGTTTTCCTGCACCAAAGCTAGCATCAACTATACACAGAACGGCAACTGGGTGGCTCGCGCTACCTGGCCTGGCGTGCAGATGGGTTATGGCTCGGTCTTCGTGATCAACGACGTTGCTTACGTCGGTCTCGGGATCAATCCTTTGAGCCCCAATGCCCGTCTGACAGCCTTTTATAAATATACTCCCAGCGCCATCAATTATGCCCAGCCTACGGGTTATGATTCCGCCTATGGATCCTGGACGCTGGTAGCGCCTTACGGCGGTTCTGCCCGCAGCAATGCGTGTGCGTTTGCGGTTCAGGGGATCGGTTATGTCGGCACCGGTGTCGGCAACGACGGTTTTACGCCGCTGGCCGATTTCTGGTCATACAATCCCGGTTCCAACAGCTGGTCCCAGATCGATTCCATCCATGACGACACCACCAGCTATCCCCGTTTCGACGCGGTTGCCTGGGGTTTTGACTCCGTGGGGTATGTGCTTACGGGTACCGACAACAACTATTATTTTGGTGACGTATGGAAATATAGCCCGGCTACGGGTCACTGGTACGCCAAGCCTTACCTGAAAGGCAACCAGCGTTCCGGCGCTACTACCTGGGTCTACAAAAATAAAGGCTATTTGATGGCGGGGTATACGCCCGGCAGCCGTTGGGCACAGAACAATATGTGTTATGATTTCTGGGTATATGATCCGCATGTAGCGGAAACCGCCGACTCCGTCAATGCCTGGACGCGGCTGCGGGACATCTACAATACCAGTTCCGCCACCTATGATGACGGTTATACCAATATCATCCGCAAATATGGCGCAGGCTTCCTGATCCCTGCCACCACTAACCAGTACGGCAACGTATTGGACAAGGGCTATATCACCCTGGGTCAGAACGGTACGTCGCTCAACTATACCTGGGAGTACGATTTTGCGTCCGATCTCTGGACGGAGAAAACGCCTTATGAGGGTACGGCCCGCAGCGGCGCGGTTGGTTTCACGTTGCAGAACCGTGGTTTTGTCGGTACCGGTCTGGGCACGGGTAACACCTCCGGTTTCTCCGATATGGAAGAATTCTTTCCCAATCAGATCTACAACCAGTTCGATTAGGCATGGCTTTTTTGCGTAAGTGGGGGTTATCGATCGGGATGCTCGTCGTGATCATCTTCACGTTCTCGTATGGAATTTATAAGCGTAACAAGTGGAAGCGGGAGCATGCGCTGATGGAGCTGCAGGCGATCGAGGTGCCGAATGGCTGGGGGTATGATATCCTCCGTGACGGGCGACCTTATTTCCATCAGAACATCATGCCGGGTATCCGGGGCAACCGGGTCTTCCGGACCCGGGAGGACGCGCTGGCGGTGGGGGAGTATATGTGTGACAAGATCAAGACGGGCCAGTTGCCGATCATAACGGAGCAGCAGATGCGCGATATGCATATCTTTATCCCGACGGATTCGACGATCGCTGCCGATTCGACGCGGTACGTGGATTCGGTAAAAGTAGCGGTCGCGGCCGCTGCCGCCAAGGCCAAGGATTCGACAAAGAAAGTTAAATAGTACTTACACTTGATATTTTTGGGCCCCGCGCAAGGATTGCGCGGGGTTCTTTATTAGGAGCCGCTGAAAGCGGCTCGTCCGAAGGACCGACATTAGCGGTTTGCAGAAGATACGCTATTTTTTTTGAAGCGTATCTTCTGCTATCTTTAGACAATGAGAAAAATCTTTTTCGCTCTCTTGTTTGCTATTCCGGCCGGAGAGTTATTGGCGCAGACGCCGCCCGCTTCCCACTATGATCAGCACAAGGCATTCGATCCGCTTTTTTATCCTACAGGTAGCACGGTTTACCGCAGTGCCGGTGGTGTGCCGGGGGAAAAGTACTGGACGAACAAGGTCGACTATACGATCCACACCACGTTAGACACTACGGAGCATGCGTTGAGCGGGGATGTCATCGTAGCCTATACGAACAACAGTCCCGACGAGCTGCCTTTTTTGTGGATGCAGCTGGATCAAAACATCTACCGGCAGGATTCACGCGGCGAGGCGGTCAACCCGGTGACGGGTGGCCGTTGGTCGAACCGGAAGTTTACGGAGGGTGACATGATCCGTTCCGTAACGATCCTGCGGCCGGACGGGAAGGAAGTGAAGGCCGAATTTGTGATCTCGGACACGCGGATGCAGATCCGCTTGCCGGAGGCGGTACGGGCCGCCGGCGGGACGATCCGATTCCGCATCAACTATTCTTTTTCCATTCCCGAATATGGCACGGACCGCATGGGGCGTCAGCACATGAATGACGGATGGATCTATGAGATCGCTCAGTGGTATCCCCGGATGGAGGTCTATGACGACGTGAACGGCTGGAATGTCCTGCCCTATCTGGGGCAGGGTGAATTCTACCTGGATTATGGCAATATCGATTATACGATCACGGCGCCTTCCAACCTGGTGGTCGTAGGATCGGGGGAGTTGCTGAATCCTGCGGAGGTGTTGACGCCGGCGCAGATGAGCCGTCTGGCCAAGGCGAAGGAAAGCGATAAGACCGTGTTCATTAAAACGGCCGCGGAGATGAGCAATGGTTCCGGACATTTACAGAAGCCGGCGCTCACCTGGCATTTCCGGTGCAACCAGACCAGGGACGTGGCCTGGGCCGCGTCGAAGGCGTTTATCTGGGACGCCGCGCGGATCAATTTGCCGGGTGGGAAAAAGGCCCTGGCACAGAGCGTTTATCCGGCGGAGTCGGCGGATGCCAAGGCCTGGGGCCGGAGCACGGAATTCGTCAAGGGATGTATCGAGCTGTATTCGGAGGAGTGGTATCCTTTTACCTATCCCGTAGCCACCAATGTGGCGGGGCTGGTGGCGGGAATGGAGTATCCCGGCATCGTTTTCTGTAGTTCGGGTGAACGTAACGGCGGGCTTTGGGAGGTCACCAACCATGAGTTCGGACACAACTGGTTCCCGATGATCGTGGGATCCAACGAACGGAAGTATGCCTGGATGGACGAGGGGTTCAACACGTTTATCAACGGCGTCGATACGAAGGTCTTCAACAACGGGGAGTTCTATCATAAAGAAGATGCGCAAAAAGAGGCGGCGTTCATGTTCGGCGACAGGAGCGAGGCGATCTTCAACATTCCCGATGTCATCCAGGGCATGAACCTGGGTACGGCGGCTTATCTCAAGCCATCCATGGCGCTGGACGTATTGCGGAAATATGTGCTGGGTGAAAAGCGGTTCGACTATGCGTTCCGCACCTATATCCGGCGTTGGGCGTTCAAGCATCCGACGCCCTGGGATTTCTTCCGGACGATGGAGAATGCCGGGGGGGAGGACCTGGGATGGTTCTGGCGGGGATGGATCCTGAACAACTGGAAACTGGACCAGGGGGTCAAAGACGTGAAATATACCGAGAACGATCCGGCCAAGGGCGCGATCATCACGATCGCGAACCTGGAAGAGATGGTGATGCCGGTGGTGCTGGCGATCCAGCAGGAGAACGGCAAGGTCGATACGCTGCACCTGCCGGTGGAGATCTGGCAGCATGGCGCCGAGAAGGCGTTTGCCTATCCGTCGACGTCTAAGATCAAATCCATCACCATCGACCCCGAGCATGATTTCCCGGACATCAATCCTTCCAACAATATCTGGACGGGTCAGGCGGCGGAGCGGCCCATTCCCCCGGGTGTCTCGGCTGCCGATGTCATCGGCAAATACCTGACGGCGGTGGGTGGCAAGGATAAGCTCCTTGCCGTGAAAGATCTCGAGACCGTAGCCACGGCTTCGGTGCAGGGGCAGAAGGTCGTTACGACGCATCGGTTTATCAGTCCCGACAATATGCTGCTGGCCATCGACCTTCCCGACATGAACAATACCCATGCCTTGCGGCTGCTGGTCAAGGGCGATAGCATCAGCCTTTCACAGATGGGACAGAATCCGCCGTTGGATGACGAGGCCAGGCGGGACATCAGGGAGGAGGTGAATCCTTTCCCCGAGCTGAATTTTTCCCGGGAAGGGTATAAAACCGAGCTGACGAGCATCAAGAATATCAACGGGAAAGATGTCTATGAGCTCAAGGTCACGAATCCCGGCGGGAAGGCGTCTTTCTACTACTACGATCTGGTTACCGGGCTACGGACACGGCTCGTGAAAAGTCAGAGCCAGGGGACGACCACCACGGATTACAGCGACTACCGGGATGTCGACGGCATCCGGTTTCCCTGGCATGTCGATGACAACCAGGGTGAGATCGATCTGGATATGACCGTGCAGTCGGTTAAGATCAATTCGGGATTGACGGCTGCGGATTTGAAATAGCGCATTTCCCACATTTCGACAGGCCGGCCCGCAGGGCCGGCCTGTCGTGTTAGATGCCTGCGAGGAACTGACCGTGTATATAGTCCATCACGCTGAGGAGGCTGCCGGTTTCCGCAAAGACCTTGAGCTGACGGTCGGCGCCGGTGCCCGTTTCCAGCATGTGTTCGGCGTAGTGGGCGGCCGTGCGGCAGCCGAGCGGGTCGACGACGTCGTCGATGAAATCCAGCAGCTCATAGATGAGGACGCGGGTGTTGACCTCTTCTTCCTTGCCGAAATCGATGAGGTGGCCGTCGATGCCATAGCGGCTTGCCCGCCATTTGTTCTCATTGATCAGGGCGCGGGAATACTGGATATAGTTCATGTTTTTTGAACGCAGTTTGTAGATCTTGGCGCATATGGCCTGGAAAAGGGCGGCGATACAGATGGTCTCGTCCACGGTCATGGGGACGTCGCAGATGCGGAATTCCACCGTATTGAAAAAGGGATGGACGCGCAGGTCCCACCAGATCTTTTTAGCGTTGTCGATGCTATTGGTCTTGACCAGCAGCTTCACGAAATTATCATAGGCTTCGATGCTTTCGAACGTTTCGGGTATCCCTGTGCGTGGAAATTTATCGAAGACCTTGGTGCGGTAGGATTTGTAGCCCGTCACGCGGCCTTCCCAGAAGGGGGAATTGGTGCTGAGGGCATAGACATGCGGCAGGAAGTAACGGGTGGAGTTGGCGATGTGGTTGGCCATCTCGCGGTTTTCCATGCCGACGTGCACGTGCAGTCCGAAGATGAGGTTGCTGCGGGCCGCTTCCTGGAGTTCGTTGACGATCTCGTTGTAGCGGATGTGTTCGGTGATGAGCTGGTTTTCCCAGTGGCTAAAGGGGTGGGTGCCGGCGGCGCCGACCTGGAAGCCCAGGTCGCCCGCGATGCGGCTGATGGTGCTGCGTAGCGTCGATACGTCGCGGCGGGCCTCTTCGACGTCGGCGCAGATATCGGTCCCTACCTCCACCACGGCCTGGTGCATCTCGGCCTTGACCTTGTCGCGGATGATCTTTTGTCCTTCCGACACGATCTTTTGCTCATGGCTTTTGAGCTCCCGGGTCTGGGGGTCGATGACCATGTATTCTTCTTCGATACCCAGCGTGAAATTGCGATAGTTGATATCTGCCATGGAGTGTTAAATAGGTTATTAGGGGGTGAACAGGTCTTTTACGGCAATAGAGAAGCCGGGAAGGCTCCGGGGTTGAAGCGGTTGGTCGCCGGTGTAGACTCCGGCGGGGCCGAAACGGCCTTCTTCCATGAGGAGCGATACCTGCACGGATGCTTTTGCGGGGTCGACGATCCAATATTCTTTGACGCCGGCTTCCTGGTAGATATCGTATTTGTCATGGAGGTCATACCGGTTATTGCCGGGGGAGAGCACCTCGACGATGAGATCGGGCGCGCCGATGGCCGCGCGGTCTTCCACTTTGATGGGATCGCAAAATACGGAGAGGTCCGGCTGCACTACGGTGGTGACCTCGTCATCCCTTTTACGGTTCCTGACGGGCAGGCGAATGTCATATGGGGGAATGATGACCTGGCAGGTCTTGCCGCGGAGGAAGGTATAGAGATGGGCAGCCAGTTTCAGACAGATGCGCTGGTGTTTGATGGAAGGAGAAGCCAGCCGGATGATCTTACCGCGCAGCAGCTCGAGCCGTTCCAGGAATTTCCATTGGCTATAGTCGGCATATGAATAGGTCAGCGAATGATCGGGTTCTTCTACCTCCTCGATACGATTCGTTTCTTCGTTATAGATCGTGTACATAGTATAAGCGTTTTAAAGGGTGGATGTAAAATTAATGAATAATAATATTTTTGGGGGGGGAAAATAAGGGTTAGACAGTCAGGGGCTGGTGGGTGACGCTTTTTTTGAGATAATGGCCCCACGTGAGGTTGTCGACGCCGTCCTGGTGGGCCAGGGCCCTTTCGATGGCATAGTCGGCGGCGGTCTCCACGACCCACTGGAAATTCTCTTCGCCTACGCTGGTCTTCTCGGCATCGGGGGCCGGATTGCAGAAGTCGATCGCATAGGGGATGCCGTCGCGTATGGCCAGCTCCACGGTATTGAAATCATAGCCCAGCCAGGCGTTGATGCGCAGGACGATCTCTTCCATTTCCTGCAGCCGTTCCGCGGAGGGGTTGAAATCGGCGACATAGCGGAGGTGGTGCGGATTGCGTGGCTCATAGGGCATGATCCGGACGTATTTACCACCGATGCAATAACAGCGGTAATATTCGGTGAACACGATCTCTTCTTGTAACAACATGACGAGCTGACCCGTTTCGCCGTGGCGTTGATAGAACTCTTCCGCGTTATGCAGTTTATACACGTTCTTCCAGCCACCGCCGGCGAAGGGTTTCATATAGGCGGGGAACCCTACGTAGTGGAAGATCGTATCCCAGTCTAATGGAAAGGCGAGGTTGGAGAACGACTGGTCGCTGGTATCGGGCGGCAGTTCGCGGGAAGGTAGGATAACGGTCTTGGGTACCGGAACGCCGATGGTTTCCGCCAGACAATTGTTGAAGAATTTCTCGTCGGCGCTCCACCAAAACGGGTTGTTGATCACGGCGGCGCCGCGGAGGGCGGCATTTTTGAGATAGGCCCTGTAGAAGGGGACGTCCTGGGAGATGCGGTCGATGATCACGGCGTAGCCGGAGTCTTCCGCCTGGACGACCTTGTCGATCCGAACGGGTTCGGCCGAAACGCCGGTGATGTTCCTACGGTTGACCGCTTCGATAAAGGCCATGGGAAAGCTTCTTTCGCGGCCGTAGAGGATTCCAATTTTTTTGTTAGGGGGCATAATATTAAGATTTTTCGATGAGCGAGAGGTAGTGGGGGAACATCTCTTTCCAGACGGGCCAGTCGTGATCGCGGTCGGGGCGGATATCCAGCCAGTGACGGATCGATTTGGCGGTGAGCAGCCGGCTCATCCATTCGTTTTGGCCGCGGCAGATGTCGCGTTCGGCCGTTCCGAGGACGATACCCATTTGCCATAGCGCGGGGTCGGTGGCGCCTGGGATGAAGTCGACGGGGTTGTTGAAATAGACATTGTCGTCATAGTACCCGTCCGTGAAGGAGCGGATGTCGAATATGCCGCTCATCGGGAAGCAGTAGGCGGCGAGAGCCGGATGACGGAAGGCGAAGTTGGCGGCGTGGTAGCCGCCGAAGCTACAGCCGGCCAGGACGATGCGCGGGTGACCCGTCTCGTAGGTGGCGCGGGGCGCGATCTCTTCGAGGATCAGCTTGTCATAAAGGCTGTGCTGCCAGGCGCGTTCGGCAGGCGGAACGGATTTGTTGTACCAGGAGGCGGCATCGAGGCTGTCCGGGCAATAGATCTTGACTTTTCCCGTTTCGAGAAACCAGCGGGCGGTCTCGATGAGGCCCTGGTCCTTGTTCTGATAATAATTTCCGCGGGAGGTGGGGAATAGGATCACGGGATAGCCGGCGTGGCCGAACACGAGCATTTCGAAGTCCCGGCCGATGGTAGGTGAATGCCATTTGTGATATGTCTCGTCGAGATCCATTTTTCACGGAAGCGGCCTTATGGGCGGCTTTTCCTTTCAAATTACTATTTTTGGCGCTATGCTGAGAGAAAAGACCAGGAATAATTTACGTGAGCGGTTGACTTTACGATCCCTATATCTTGAAAGGGAAGTGCAGGTGGATTGTTATTTCCCGGACAAGCTAACGGATCCCGCGGAGGTCAGTCTGCTGTTGTTCAACGACGGCCAGGACCTCGACCGCATGGGGATGGAGGAAATACTGGCCGGGCTGTATGACCGTGGGCGTTTGCAGCCGTTGTTGTGTATCGGCATCCATGCCGGCGCCGACCGGAAGATGGAGTATGGGACGGCCGGGCGGCCCGAT
>Ga0210396_10004709_pt1 | contig 13295 bp, 10 predicted proteins | sample IncBWH17OmetaG_FD_155466 | JGI IMG/M metagenome (GOLD analysis project Ga0210396, IMG submission 155466) | Forest soil microbial communities from Barre Woods Harvard Forest LTER site, Petersham, Massachusetts, United States - Inc-BW-H-17-O ...
TAACGGGGTGGGGCTTTCATCAGATGCCGGGCGAGTTGCCGAGGTTTGTCAGCGGCTACAACGCGAAGGTGATGTATCCGCACAACACGTATTTGGAATTGCTGGCGGAGCATGGGGTCGTGGGATTCGCGCTATACGTTTGGTTGATGTGGGAGATGTGGCGATTGGGTCGCGGCGCGATTCCGTCTGAGGAGAGAAACGGATTTCTCGATCGACATTTTCACCGGCTGTGGCCGATTCTGCTGGCTGTGTATTGGGTGAATGCAGCGATGGTCGTGATGAGTTATCAATTCGTGAACGGCTTACTGTTCACCGTTGCGGGAATGCTGGCGGCCCAGCGACGAAGAGCGGAGACTTCGCCGTCATGCTGACGGTCGCGTATCTCGCCAACCGGTTTCCATCAGCGGTCGAACCGTATGTGATCGAGGAGATCGAGGAGTTACGAAGCCGCGGCGTCCGAGTGATTCCTGGCAGCGTGCGCGAGCCGAGAAGCGATCAATCTTCGACGATGAAGTGTCCACCGGAAGTCGTGTTGCAACCGCTGTCGATCACCCTGCTGCTGCACGCGCTGTGGCTCTGCGTGCTCTGCTGGAGGATGACTTTGCCGCTAATCACGCGGGTTGTTTTCCACGGTAGCGAGGGGCCGATCAAGAGGCTGAAGGCCCTGGCGCACACCTGGCTGGGTGCGTGCTATGCGGTGCTGCTGAAGGGCAGAGGGACCGATCACATCCATGTACATCACGGTTACTTCGGTTCATGGATTGCAATGGTGGCGGCGCGCCTGTTGGGCGTGGAATTCAGCATGACGCTCCACGGGTCTGATCTGCTGCTGCATGAGACGTATCTCGACACGAAGCTGGAGAACTGCGCGTTTTGCCTTACGGTGTCGGAGTACAACCGGCGGTATATTCTGCAACGTCATCCCTACATGGATGCGGAGAAGGTGATCGTGGCACGCCTGGGTGTGGAAGTTTCCAAGGACACGACACTCGCAGTGCCTGGAATGCGAACGAACAGCGATCCGTTGACGATTCTGGCGGTAGGCCGGCTTCATGCAGTGAAAGATCATGCTTTTCTGGTTCGAGCCTGCGGTCAACTTCGAGATCGCGAAGTGCATTTCAAATGCCTGATCGCGGGCGATGGACCAGAGCGCCGCAATCTGAAATCTCTGATTCGACAGTCCGGCATGGAGGGGCGAATCGGACTTCTGGGGCATGTGCCGCGCGAGCAGATGTGCTCCTTGTACGATCGGGCTGACGTGGTCGTGTTGACGAGCCGGAGCGAGGGGATTCCCTTGGTGCTGATGGAGGCAATGGCTCGCGGCAAGATTGTGTTGGCGCCCGCGATTACTGGAATTCCTGAGCTGGTGATTGCAGGTGAGACAGGGTTTCTGTACGAGCCAGGATCGGAGGACGATTTCGTCGATCGGTTGCTCTTCATTCGAACACTTCTGCAGGCACCAGACCATCCTGAAGTCCGTCCCTACATTCTTTCGGCGGCCCGGCAGTTGGATCGGATGCGGCATGCGGCGGAGCTGCAGGTTCGGCACAAATTCAACCGCAGCAAGAACCTGGAATCATTCGGCGACTTATTTGTGCAGCGGATCGCCCTGCAGACAGAGAGTATTCCTGATGAGAATCTTGTACTGCAACAAATATAACTATCCCTTCAGCGGCACCGAGGTTTACCTGTTTGAACTGATGGAGTTGATGCGCGCGCAGGGACATGAGGTGGCGTTGTTTTCGATGGCCGATCCGCGAGGTGAGCAGACTCCGTATGACCCGCACTTCGTGCCGCACATCGATTTCAAAGCGAAAGCGGGAACGTGGCAGAAGGCGCGGCAGGCCGGACATGCGATCTATTCCAAAGATGCGCGCCGGCGGATCCGGGCGATGATCGCGCAGTTCCGGCCAGATGTGGCCCATGTGCGAAATATCTATCACCAATTGTCACCCTCAATCTTGTGGGAACTGAAGGCACAGAATGTTCCAGTCGTGTATCACCTGAATGATTTCAAACTGTTGTGCCCGAGCTACAACCTGGTGTCGCAGGGGAAAGCGTGCGAGGCCTGTAAGGGCGGCGAATTCTGGCATGCGTTGGGGGCGAGATGTTATCCGGGGACGGGTGCACGAATGATCTTGACCGCGGAGGCGTACGTTCATCGCTGGCTAGGTACCTATCAAAAATGCGTGGATCTATTCCTCTCGCCCAGCCAGTTTGTGCGCGACAAGTTTGTGGAGCATGGCTGGGATGCGCACAAGTTCCAAGTGCTACCCCATTTCCAGCAGGTCCACCCGTTGAGAGAGCCGCAGGGCGGAATGCGGCGGCTCCTGTACTGCGGAAGATTATCGGCGGAGAAGGGGGTGGATGACTTGCTGCGGTCGATGCAACAGGTTCCGCAAATGCGATTGATCGTTGCCGGCGACGGTCCGCAGCGCGGAGAACTGGAGGGGTTGGCAGCATCGCTGCGATTGTCGAACGTGGAGTTCGTGGGACAGGTGGGACAGTTGGAGCGGGACTCGTTAATTGCCCAATCACAGTTCACCGTGCTGCCCTCCCACGCATACGAGACTCTTGGGAAGACCATCCTGGAGTCCTATGCGGAGGGGCGGGCCGTCGTGGCGTCGGATCTTGGATCGAGGAGGGAACTGGTTCACCAGGGCGAGACGGGGCTTTTGTATCGGACGGGTGACGTGAGTCAACTCGCGGAGTCGATTCAAATGTTAGGTTCGATTCCCGAGTTGGCGAGGGAAATGGGACGTGCCGGGTGGGAAAAAGTGCGGCAGTGCTACTCCCCAGAGGGGCACTATCAGAAGCTGATGAGCCTTTATGAAGGGTTGGTAGAGGGCAAAGGAAAACGAACGAAGGAACTGGAGATGCATAGGTCGTCCAGTACGAGGCGACCAGCACCCATAATTTTGACTGAGAGAGCTGGCGCGCTTCCACAAACGCGTCGGCTGCGAGTGGCGTTCGTCGGCGGGAGGGGAGTGATCTCGAAATACAGCGGAATCGAGACCTATTACGAAGAAGTGGGGAAGCGTCTCGTAGAGATGGGGCACGAAGTCACGGTGTATTGCCGCAACTACTTCACGCCGGCGCTGGCAGAACACAATGGAATGCGACTGTTGCGTCTGCCCACGATCCGGTTGAAACATTTGGAGACTGTGATCCACACCTTCCTTAGTACGGCGCACGCGCTGACCCAGAGGTATGACCTCGTGCACTATCACGCGCTGGGGCCAGCGCTGTTTTCGTTCCTCCCAAGGCTGGCCGGAAAGAAGACCGTCGTGACCGTGCAAGGGCTGGATTGGCAGCGGAAGAAGTGGGGGCGACTGGCGTCGATTGTGCTGCGGTGGGGAGAACGAGCTTCGGCACGGCTTCCCAACGGAACGATGGTGGTCTCGCAGACTCTGCAACAGCGTTACCGCGAAATCCACGGCATCGAAGCTTTCTATGTACCCAACGGAGGGGTGCTACGAGAGCGCGCTGAGGCGAGGGCGATTCTGGAGTGGGGACTCGAGCCGGGGAAGTACGTGCTATTCCTCGGCAGATTCTCGCCGGAAAAGGGGTGCCATTTATTGGTTGAGGCGTTCGAGCAAATCGACACCGAGGTGAAGCTAGTGATGGCGGGGGCTGCGAGTTACTGTGACGAATACAGCCGCGAATTGCGAACGCACGCGAGCGATCGGATCCGCATGCTCGATTGGGTTTCAGGGGAGACCCTGAATGAACTGCTGACGAATGCGATGTTGTTTGTGCTGCCGTCGGATTTAGAGGGGCTGTCCCTCGCCTTGCTCGACGCCATGGGAGCGGGCCTGTGTGCGCTGACCAGTGACGTTCCTGAGAACTGCGAAGTGGTGGACGGGGCTGGATTCACCTTCCAGCGCGGGAGTGCGGCGGACCTGGCAGACCGGTTGCGCTTCCTGATTGCAAATCCAGCCGTACGCGAGGCCGCAGGGAGAACGGCAAGAAATCGCATCGCGGCTCAATATCAATGGCAGAAGATCGCCGAAGATATCGAGAAGACCTACTCCACGATTCTGGGATCTCAACTGGAGAGCGCGCTGATCAAGAAGCCCAGCGTGCTGGCGGCCGCGGCCGGCGCACGTGAAGGTTCGGAACGGCGAGCGGGATAGCGAGACTCAGCATAAATCTAGGCATGAGACGAGGACGGGGCCAACTCCGTCCTTTTTTATTACAATCAATTGCGTCGCACGACTGAGTGCAATGGGTTCCGCACGTCGGCCACAATTCTGATGCAAAATAAGATTCTGGTCACCGGGGGCGCGGGATTCATCGGCTCCAACTTCATCTTGCAGCGGATGCAGGAGGAGTCGGCATCGATTATCAACCTCGACAAGCTTACGTACGCGGGGAACCTACGCAACCTTGAGAGCGTCGCATCGGACTGCCGGTATCAGTTTATCCAAGGCGACATCGGCGATCGAACTCTGGTCCGGCAACTGCTGGAAACGCACCATCCGTCCGCCATTGTGCACTTCGCTGCGGAAAGCCACGTGGATCGCTCGATCCGGGGGCCGGAAGATTTCATTCGGACGAATATCGATGGGACCTTCGCCCTGTTGGAAGAGACTCGCGGGTATTGGAGCGCGCTGTCGGACGAGCGGGGAAAGAGCTTTCGCTTCCTGCACGTTTCCACGGACGAAGTGTACGGCTCTCTCGGGCCGGAGGATCCGCCGTTCAGCGAGCGCACACCGTACGCCCCGAACAGTCCGTATGCCGCGTCGAAGGCTGCATCCGATCATCTGGTGCGGGCGTACCACCACACGTATGGCCTGCCACTGCTTACCACCAACTGCTCGAATAACTACGGGCGCTTTCAATTTCCCGAGAAACTGATTCCCTTGATGATCCTGAACGCGCGAAACGGGAAAGCGCTGCCGGTGTATGGGGATGGCCAAAATGTACGCGATTGGCTTTATGTGGAGGATCACTGCGAAGCGATAGCAACTGTGCTGCAACGGGGACGACCCGGCGAGACCTACAACATCGGCGGTTGGAACGAGAAGCCAAACGTCGAGATCGTGCAGACGATCTGTGATCTCGTAGATGAGATGGGGCCAAGGGCAGATAGGCCACGCCGCGACCTGATCACATTTGTGAAGGATCGGCCAGGCCACGACCGCCGCTACGCGATGGACGCGCGCAAGATCGAACGTGAGTTGGGATGGAAGCCGAAGGCCACGTTTGAAAGTGGTATCCGTGCGACCGTTCGCTGGTATCTCGAGAACGAGGCGTGGGTGCGGGACGTGACCAGTGGAAGCTACCGGCAGTGGGTTACGACACATTATTCAAAGTAGTCAGCCATACGGGAAGACAGATCGAATCATGGAAGAGAACGCGCGTTACAGAGGCATCATCCTGGCGGGTGGATCGGGCACGCGTCTGTATCCGGTGACGCAGGTTACTGGGAAGAGCCTTTTGCCCGTGTACAACAAGCCCATGATTTATTACCCGTTGTGCACCCTCATGCTGGCGGGGATCCGGGACATTCTCGTGATTTCTACTCCGGAGGATGCGCCTAAATTCGAGGTGCTCCTTCGGGATGGCAGCCAGTTCGGGATTTGTGTGCGATATCAAGTCCAGCCCAAGCCGGAAGGCATCGCGCAAGCCTTTCTGCTGGGGGAATGGTTTCTCGAGGGGAGTCCCTGCGCCCTGGTGCTAGGAGACAACATTTTTTATGGGCATGATCTGGCGAAAGATCTGCGGGAGGCGGCGAGTAAAGTCCACGGAGCTCGAGTCTTCGCGTATCCCGTTCACGATCCGGAGCGGTACGGAGTCGTCGAGTTCGATGCCAGCGGCCGCGTGTTGAGCATTGAGGAAAAGCCGAAACAGCCGAAATCGCGCTATGCGGTTACGGGGCTGTATTTCTACGATGGCCAGGTGGTGGAGATTGCAAAGTCGCTGAAGCCCAGCGCGCGTGGCGAACTCGAGATCACCGACGTTAACCGAACCTACCTGAAGAAAGAGAAGTTAGAAGTCGTCGTGATGGGGCGCGGCATGGCGTGGCTGGATACGGGCACGCACGAATCGCTGATGGATGCAGCTCTTTACATTCAGGCCATCGAAAAGAGGCAGGGATTAATGGTAGCGTGCCCGGAGGAGATTGCTTACCGGTCAGGGTACATTACTGCGGCCGAGGTGGAAAAAATCGGAAGCACAATGAAGAACAGCAGCTACGGCGCGTACCTGCTGCAGCTCTTGCGGGACAGGGTATTCTGAGATGACCAGGGTTTCGGGTGTGCCGCAAGTGATGGATGCGATCAGGAAAACCCCGACTTCGTTGCCAGGCGTGCTCATCCTGGAGCCGCGTGTGTTTGGCGACCAACGAGGATTCTTTCTCGAGAGCTACAACGAGAGAGCGTTTGCGGAACTTGGGATCGAAGAGCGGTTCGTTCAGGATAATCATTCCAGTTCGCGACGAAACGTGCTGCGTGGGTTGCACTATCAGATCAAACATCCACAGGGAAAATTAGTGCGGGTGGTGGAAGGGGAGGTTCTCGATGTTGCGGTAGACGTGCGGCGGAGTTCTCCAACCTTTGGCAGATGCGAGGCGGTGCGCTTGTCAGGTGACAACAAACGGATGCTCTGGATACCTGTTGGATTTGCGCACGGATTCCGCGTGATTTCCGAGAGCTCACACGTTCTCTATAAGGCGACCGACTACTACGCCCCGGAACACGAGCGTACGTTGGCATGGAATGATCCGGATCTGAAGATTGACTGGGCACTGGAAGGCGATCCTATCGTGTCGGCGAAAGACCAGCGCGGAATCGCTCTGCGCGATGCCGAGACGTTCGAATAAACTCAGGAAGAAATCACTCAAATGAAAGCCATAGTTCTTGGAGCCTCGGGTCTTCTGGGCAAGGCGCTGATGCGCGAATGGACTGGGGATGAGGTTGTCGGCCTTACTTCGCGAGATGCGGATATACGCGACGCGGGGAAGGTGGAGGAAGTGCTGGAGAAGGCTCGTCCTGACTGGCTTGTACTGGCTGCGGCGTATACCAATGTCGATGAATGCGAGAGTCATCCGGACCTGGCGATGTCGGTGAATCGTGATGGCCCGGTGAATGTGGCGCAGGCCGCCAAGCGAATCGGTGCGAAACTGCTGTTTATCAGTTCGGATTATGTATTCGATGGGACAAAGACCTCTCCGTACGAGGTGGGCGATGCGCGCAATCCGCAGAGCGTTTACGGACGGTCGAAGGCGGAAGCAGAAGTTCGTTTGCTCGAGGTGCTGCCAGACTGCTGCATCGCGCGAACATCGTGGCTGTTTGGGACGGGCGGGAAATGCTTTCCGGATACGATTTTGAAATTGGCAGCGACCCGACCTGCTCTCGACGTAGTCGACGACCAGCGTGGGTGTCCGACGTATTCTGTTGACTTGTCGAGGGCGATTATCGGGTTATGCCGCAATCACGTTAGTGGGATCGTGCATGTCACGAATTCTGGGAATTGTTCGTGGTTTGAATTTGCGCAGGAGATTGTAAAGGGCGAGGGCCTTGCCACCGACGTGCGCCCGGTCAGCAGTCAGCAGATGGCACGTCCGGCGCCGCGTCCCGCGTTTTCCGTTCTTTCGCCAAAGAGCCTGCGGAACTATGGGATTGTTTCGCCCACATGGCAGGACGCTCTGCAGCGTTACTTGCAGGAGCGCAAGAACTGAGCGCCCCGACGGGGACATTGCTTCGCCTCGGCTGAGGCTGTTACGATTCGGCGGGGTTCTCGCCAATTGAAGTCCATCCTCAATTACATTGACGGGCAATTCGTACGGGGAAAACGCGAGTTCGCCGATTTGAACCCCGCCGACGGCAGAGTGATCGCTCAGGTGGAGGAGGCCGATCCTGAACTGGTAGATGATGCCGTGCGTGCGGCCCGCAAGGCGTTGCAAGGTGAATGGGGACGGCTGGGAATTCGCGAGCGTGCGGCGCGGTTGCATAGAGTAGCCGATGCAATCGAGGCGAGCTTCGACTGCTTCGTCGCTGCCGAAGTAGCGGACACCGGCAAACCGGTTGCCCTCGCTTCGAAGCTGGACGTTCCGCGCGCGGCGGCAAATTTTCGAGTTTTCGCCGATGTCATCAAGACGGCGGGACTGGAATCCTTTCAGACAGAAACTCTGGATGGCAAGAACGCTCTGAACTATGCTGTCCGCAAGCCGTTGGGGGTGGTGGGCATCATCACTCCCTGGAATCTTCCTCTCTTGCTGCTGACTTGGAAAGTGGCGCCCGCGCTGGCATGCGGCAATGCCGTGGTCGTGAAACCGTCGGAGGAAACTCCCGCTACCGCGACCTTGCTAGCGGAGGCAATGAAGGAAGCTGGCATTCCCGATGGGGTCTATAACGTCGTGCACGGCTTCGGGCCACGCTCTGCGGGCGAATTCCTGACGCAGCATCCTGATGTGAACGCGGTGACCTTCACGGGCGAATCGCAGACCGGTGCAGCGATCATGAAGACGGTTGCGGCATCGGTAAAGCCTGTGTCGTTTGAGCTTGGAGGCAAGAACGCGGCGATCGTTTTTGCGGATTGTGACTTTGCGGACACGGTGGATGGGATTAGTGAGGCCGCGTTCCTCAATACCGGGCAGGTTTGCCTGTGTACGGAGCGGGTGTACGTCGAGCGCGCGATCTTCGAAAAATTTGTGGAAGCGCTCAAGCGCAAGGCTGAGAGTCTAAGGATTGGATCTCCCCTGGAAAAGACAACGGAACTCGGGCCTCTGATTTCGTCGCAGCATCGCGAGAAGGTGCTGTCATACTTCCGACTGGCGTGCGAAGAGGGAGCGGAAGCAATCAGCGGCGGGGGGATTCCCAAGTTTGGCAACGAGCTCGACCATGGATTCTATGTGCAACCGACGATCTATACTGGACTGCCGGAATCGGCGCGCTGCGTGAAGGAAGAAATTTTCGGACCGGTGTGCCATATCGCCCCCTTCAACACGGAAGACGAAGCAGTGAGCATGGCAAATGATACGAAATATGGTTTGGCCGCATCGATCTGGACGACGAACCTAAAGCGAGGTCACCGCGTTGCGCAGCGGATGAAGGTGGGTATTACCTGGGTGAACTGCTGGTTCCTGCGCGACTTGAGGACGGCGTTCGGTGGAGTAGGACTTTCGGGGATCGGGCGCGAAGGCGGTATGCACTCACTGAATTTCTATTCCGAGCTGAACAATATTTGCATTCAGCTGTGAGGGTTCGAGCAGGCGGATTGGAGACATGGGGAAGGTTTCAAGCAAGGTGATTGCAGGGAAGGCGAGGCCCCGCGGCAAGTATCCGCACGTGAAGCGTGCGGGCGATTTTCTCTTTGTGTCGGGGACGAGCGCACGCCGACCCGACAACTCGATTACTGGCGCCGAAGTGGATGAGTTTGGAACGACTCATCTCGACATTCGAGCGCAGACGAAGGCCGTGATTGAGAACGTGCGCGACATTTTGAAAAGTGAGGGCGCGCGACTTGAAGATGTCGTGGAGGTGACCACCTACCTCGTGAACATGAATGATTTCCGAGGGTACAACGAAGTGTACGGCGAGTACTTCGGCTACGACGGGCCAGCTCGAACGACCGTGGCCGCGCACCAGTTGCCGCATCCGCATTTGCTGATTGAAATCCGGGCGATGGCGTACAAGCCGGAGAAAACGAAATAAGGGGGCGCAATGCCGTCCATCAAAGGTCTCAAGGCGTTCAACTTTCAGGCGTGGATCGAGGAGAACAGAGAGAAGTTAAAACCGCCTGTCGGCAACGCGCAGGTGTGGGAAGACGGCGAGATGATGGTGACTGTGGTCGGAGGCCCTAATAACCGGCGCGATTACCACGACGATCCGACCGAAGAATTTTTCTACCAGCTGAAGGGCAACATTTTCCTTCGGATCATGGAGGCTCCGGGCAAGCCGCCCCTCGAGATTCCGATCAAGGAGGGTGAGATCTTTCTGCTACCCAAACATATGCGGCATTCTCCGCAGCGGTTGCAGGAGGGCAGCATCGGCGTCGTGGTCGAGATGCAGCGTCCAGAAGGTGCGATGGATGGGTTCGAATGGTATTGCCAGAATTGCCACCAACTGGTGCATCGCGCGGAAGTAAAACTGAAGAGCATTGTGCGGGATCTGCCGCCCTTGTTTGAGCAGTTCTATAGCAACGAGAGCCTGCGCAAGTGCAAGCATTGTGGAGCGATTCATCCCGGCAAGCAGTGAACATGCCAGTTATCGATATCCATAATCATTTCTTTCCGCGTACGTGGCCCGATCTGGCCGCGCGCTACGGCACTCCCAATTGGCCGTGGATTAAGCACACTGAGCCGGGGAAGGCTGAGATTATGGTGGGCGACCGATTCTTCCGCCAGATCTATTCGGCGTGCTGGGATCCCGAGGTTCGCCTCAGTGAAATGGATCGGGATGGCGTTGAGATGCAGGTGATGTCAGCGACGCCGGTGCTGTTTGCGTACGAGCGTCCGGTGGAGCATGCGCTGGATTGCGCGCGCTTGTTCAATGATGCGGCGCTGGAACTATGTGCACAGGGCAAGGGGCGGCTGAAGTCGTTTTGTCAGGTCCCTCTGCAGGATATTGATGCGTCGTGCAAGGAACTGAGCCGGTGCATGCATGCGGGGCACCTTGGTGTGCAAATCGGCAATCACGTTGGCGAGAAGAATCTGGATGATCCCGGCATTGTGACTTTCCTGCATCATTGCGCGGATGAGGGCGCGGCTGTCCTGGTCCATCCGTGGGACATGCTTGGTTCAGCGCGCATGCCGAAGTACATGATGCCGTGGACGGTGGGCATGCCCGCCGAGACGCAACTCGGCATTGTTGCGATGATTCTGGGCGGTGCGTTCGACAAGTTGCCGCAGAGTCTGCGAATTTGCTTCGCACACGGAGGAGGAAGCTTCGCGTTCCTGCTGGGACGATTGGAGAATGCCTGGCAGCATCATCCGGTCGCGCACGGCGTTTGTGAATTTCCTCCTAGTCAATACGTGAATCGTTTCTCCGTCGATTCGGCCGTGTTCGATGAACGTACGTTGCAGTTTTTGGTGGGAACCATGGGAGCCGAGCGCGTGATGCTGGGGTCGGACTATCCCTTCCCTCTGGGTGAACACCGGGTGGGATCTCTGATTCGATCAAGTCATTTGAGCGCTCCGGCAAAAGAGCGCCTGCTGGGCGCGAATGCGATCGAATTCCTGGGTCTGAACAACCGGCGCGAAGCTGCCACACAAACAGCGACCGCCGGTGATGGAACGCCCATTGTTCCCCAGGCCGAGCAACTTACTTACAGTTCGTATCTCAAGGTTCCGGAACTGCTGAAGCTGCAGCAATCGCAGTCTACACCCCAACATCACGACGAACTGCTGTTTATTATCGTGCATCAGACCTACGAGCTATGGTTCAAGGAATTGCTGCATGATCTGGATGCCGTGGTCGCAAATCTCAAGGCAGCAGGGGAGAATCCCGATTCGCGTGATGAAGTCTATGAGGCGGCGCGACTGCTGCGGCGCTGCACGGAAATTACGCGAGTGTTGGTCGAGCAGTTTACGATCCTGGAGACGATGCTGCCTACACACTTCCTTGCGTTCCGCGGAAAGCTGGAGCCGGCCAGTGGATTCCAGTCAGAGCAATTTCGAGAGTTGGAATTCCTGTGTGGTCTTAAAGACGAGAAGATGTTGCGCTATCACCGGCCAACTCCGGAAGCCCATGCACTGCTGGAACGCAGACTGCATGAGCCCTCGCTGCACGACGTATTTTTTGATGCTTTGCGGACAATGAGGAAGCTGCAGGTGGAGGCGAATGCGACTGAGCGGGAGCGATTCGACGCTCGTGCGCGAGCTGTCCTCGCGCTGTACCGCGACGAACGCAGCCACCGCGACTGGATTGACGTGTGCGAGCGGCTCACGGAATTCGATGAGTTGGTTGTGAGTTGGAGGCTTCGGCACATTCAACTGGTGGAACGCGTAATTGGGGTGCGCATGGGAACGGGCGGAAGCGCAGGGTCGTCGTATCTGAAGCTGACCCTGGACAAGAAGTTTTTTCCTGAGCTTTGGGAGGCGCGAACGTTGCTCACGCAGTAGCCGAGGGAGTCGTTCCTTGGAATCTGAGTTGTCTACGATTTTCCATGGCAGGCAAAACCGCGACCATATCGCTGATTGGCGCTGGACTCAACGGGCCGCTGCTGGCTCTGGGCTTGGTCAAGGGCGGCTTCCGCGTTGAGATTTATGAGAGACGGCCGGACATGCGGCGTGTGCGAGTCAGCGCCGGACGTTCCATCAATCTAGCTCTATCGACACGCGGCATTCATGCACTCACTGAGGCGGGACTGTGGAACGAGATGCGACAGCTTACCCTTCCGATGAAAGGAAGGATGATGCACTCGGCCACTTCCGAGCTTACATTTCAGCCCTACGGGAAGGATGAAGCGGAAGTGATCTACTCGATTTCCAGGGCCGAACTAAATATTGCCCTGATGAACGCCGCGGAACAGCAGGGCGTGAAAATTCACTTTCAACAACGTTGTACTGGGATCGATCTCAAGACCGGAATGCTTCAGTTGCGCGACGAGCGGACCGGCGATGAGAGAACGATCGAGTCGAAGGTGACGATCGGGTGCGACGGGTCCGCGTCAGCGATTCGCGGAGAAATGTTGAAGATGACGCGCTTCAACTTCTCGCAGCAGTACCTTGACTACGGCTACAAGGAGTTGACAATTCCGGCCGGACCAGACGGACGGCACGTTCTTGCGACTCATGCCCTCCATATCTGGCCCCGTGGCAACTACATGTTGATCGCCCTGCCCAACGTCGACGGCACGTTTGCCTGCATCCTGTTCCTGCCATTTGAGGGGCAGGATAGCTTTGCTCAACTCACGACGCCTTCAGCGGTGACGGACTTCTTTCGATCGCGTTTTCCGGACACGGTCTCTCTGATGCCTGATCTGGCTGACAACTTCTTCGGCAATCCCACAGGCGCAATGGTTACGATCAAATGCGCGCCGTGGCATGTTGAGGGAAGATCGTTGCTGCTAGGGGATGCCGCGCACGCGATTGTCCCGTTTTTTGGGCAGGGAATCAACTGCGGATTTGAAGACTGCACCAACCTGCTGGAACTGCTCGATCGTCACGGTGCAGACTGGGAGCGGGTCTTCCGGGAATTCGAGAGCGCGAGAAGGGTCAACACCGATGCTATCGCCGATCTGGCGTTGGAGAACTTTGTCGAGATGAGAGATCGTGTGGCCGACCCGCGGTTTCTGCTTCGCAAGAAGGTTGAACTCGCTCTGGAAGCCAAGTATCCGCAGCGGTTCGT
>Ga0210396_10004711_pt1 | contig 13291 bp, 9 predicted proteins | sample IncBWH17OmetaG_FD_155466 | JGI IMG/M metagenome (GOLD analysis project Ga0210396, IMG submission 155466) | Forest soil microbial communities from Barre Woods Harvard Forest LTER site, Petersham, Massachusetts, United States - Inc-BW-H-17-O ...
AAGTCGAGTGCCGTGACCTTGTCGCGGTCGAGCGGCGCGATCTCCCAGACTATGTGCGTCCATGCGTGATTGTTCAGGAGAAGCGATTCGTCCCGGCCTTCGTTGTATTGGTCCGGCAGCAGGTGCGCGCCCTCGTTATGGAGCGTGAGAGATGCAGCCAGCGCCGCGGCGCCTGCGACATCTGCGTATACCCATAGAGAGATGCGGTTGTATTTCCTCCAGTCTTCGCCGGTAAATTTACGAGTCGCAATCAAGTCTTCCCACTCTCCGCTGCCGTCGACGCGAGCAGTGTTGAAAGTGGACTGGATCTTCAGTGAATGCTCACCCCCCTTCCTATAGTCGGCGGAAAGTGTCATATCTCCTTCGCCCTTGAAGGACCAGTTCGCGAGCTCCTCCATGCCGTCCAGCAGGCGGGAGTCGACCACATTCTTATTCAGCCAGCGATACTCAGCTCCGTCTTCAAGTTTGGCGTGCAGGGGCTTTCTCGGCTGGTCCTGCTGCGCCAGAAGCGACGAAGCGACAGAGGCTAAGAGCACCGTGACGGCTAGAGTTTTGCACAGAGTGATCTTGCATCGATCGAAGCCGCCTTGAAGAAACTCCACAGTCATCCGTTCTCCTGTTTTCATCGCAGGTTCATATAGTAAGGCTCCGCCAGTTTGTTCTTAGAGATGAGACCGGCGCCGTTCATGGAGATTCTTTTGGAAAGTTGAGATTGTTCACCGCTCATTCACACCAACACAACGGAAGCTTGGAAAGATGTTGGGGTGGCATTCGTATTCAGCATGACCGTCCACGCAGCGGCGTTCCGCGTCCTCTATTACTCCTCCTCATGCTCTTAGTTGGGATTTTGTCTCTCGCTATCTCGCAGGCGGCTTCTCCATCCGCTTCAGCGGTTCAGGATGCATGCCCCCGTCCGCAGCCGGGCAGCACGGTGGAGGATCCGGCGGATGTGCGCAGCAGGAATGGCGTGCTGGAAGTGACCCTGACCGCCAGGAACTCGCGGCAGGCCGATGGCACCACTCGCTATTGCTACACCGACGCGGAAGGCCGCGAGTCGCCGAACCTTCGAGTGAGTCCGGGCGATAAAGTGATCATCCATTTGCAGAATGCGCTCACGGATGAGGGGACAGCGAACCACGCGGCCCCGCAGATGCATCATCACGCGGACGCCAAGGATGCCAATGATGCCTGTACCAGCGGCATCATGAGTCCGGTATCGACCAATCTGCACTTTCATGGCTTGACGATTCCGCCGACCTGCCACGAAGACGATGTCATGAAGACATCTGTGCAGCCGGGTGATGCACCCTTCGAATATCGCTTCCGCATTCCGCAAGATGAGCAGCCGGGGTTGTATTGGTACCACCCGCACATACACGGTTTCAGCAAAGAGCAGGTGCTTGGCGGCGCTTCAGGAGCATTCATCGTCGAAGGGATCGAGCGAGCCAAGAAGGATGTTGCGGGATTGCCGGAGCGCGTATTCGTCATTCGTGATCAGGACCTGATGCATCCACAAGCGCAGCCCGCTGCGTCTGAGCCGGTCGTGCCGAAATTCATGATTGATCGCGATGGCGACGCTGCCAACAATGGCACAGGCTTCGGCAAGCCGGCGAAGGACCTGTCACTCAACTATGTTCCGGTACCTTATCCGGACTATCCGCCTGGCGTGATTCAGATGCGCCCCGGAGAGCGGCAGCTGTGGCGTGTGCTGAATGCTTCCGCGATCACGTATCTCAACCTGGAGGTCCTGTTTCAGCGATCGCCCCAACGGCTCGGCCTGGTAGCGATGGATGGTGTGCCCATCGATCAGAATGGCGCGGGTGAGCCCGTCAGCTGGCAAACGCATCTCGGCGTCCCACCGGGCGCGCGCGTGGAGTTTATCGTCCAAGGTCCTCCGGCGGGCGAGACGGGCCTGCTGGTGACGCGTACTGTTGACACCGGTCCGGGCGGAGAGAATGACCCCAACCGAGCGCTGGCAGAGATCGTCGCATCTTCGAGCGCGCCTGAAGCTCGATCGACGTTGCAACAAGCGGCGGCGCCACTGCCCTCGTCCGGCGAGAGATGGCTTGGTGATGTAGAGCCTGTGCGCGAGCGGCGCCTGTACTTCTCCGAAAAGCTGGCCGATCCCAATGACCCTACGAGCGCTGTCGAGTTCTATCTGACGGTGGATGGGCAGACGCCAAAGTTGTTCGACATGAATTCGGATATACCGAATATCGTCGCGGAGCAGGGAACGGTGGAAGACTGGATCATCGAAAACCGTTCCAGCGAACTACACGCGTTCCATATACACCAGCTGCATTTTCTGCTGCTCCAGTACATGGGACAGAACGTTCGGGAGAATTTCCTTCGCGATACGGTAAATGTTCCATATTTCAACGGACGAACGCTGACGTATCCAAGCGTGCGCCTGCGAATGGATTTCCGCGATCCGAATACGATCGGCATGTTTCCTTATCACTGTCATCTCCTGGAGCATGAGGACAAGGGAATGATGGGATCGATCCGTGTTGTTCAGCCTGGCTCAAAGCAAGGTCCAACATCGGAAGCAGCATCCTTTGAACGCAGTCGTATAAAAACTGCGCCTCAAGGGAAATCCATGCAGAGATAACTATCACTTTATTCGCACTCAAGTTGTTGATGTTGATTCGACCGGTTCTAATTCACCGATAGTTCAACGGACAAAAATGTGCCTGAAATAGCTACCCACTTATGCTCCTCACGGCGAGGCCGCGTGCCTTGACCAGGAGGCAGTATGAACGCAAAGCAGTTGGCAGCTACAGCTACGCGGATCATCCACACCGGATTGATCTCCGCAGCTGTCTTCCAGTTGGCAATCGGGAGCGCCTTTGCCGCCCCGTTAGCGAATAACCAGCCATCGCGTGACGACGATACGGCTTCACCCATCAAACATGTGATCGTGATCGTCGGCGAAAACCGCAGTTTCGATCACGTTTTCGCAACCTATGTGCCGAAGAAGGGTGAGAAAGTCTGGAACCTTCTCTCGGAAGGAATTGTGAATAAAGACGGCACACCTGGTCCGAATTTCTCCAAGGCCGAGCAGAACACGGCAAAAGATCAGGCACCGGACGCATTCCTGCTGAGTCCCGATAAAGACAACTTTCAGGGTACCGTTCTCCCTGCTCCGCTTGCAGGCGGCCCAGCAGACTCCTTCGTAAAGAACGACAGCCTTAGCCTGGCGAAACAATCTGAGAATGGTCTTCCAGCAGACTATTACGGCTTTCTCGTCACTGGTGGCACAGGTCTGACGTCGGCGACCCCGGATGCGCGTATCAAGAATGTGAGCGCTCTTCCTCCCGGGCCATTCCAGCTGACCAACGGGGATACGTTTACCTACAACTCCTACGCAGCGAGCCCGGTGCATCGCTTCTATCAGATGTGGCAGCAATTAGACTGCAACGCCGACAATGCCACAGAGAACAATCCTTCCGGCTGCGGTGCGCACCTTTTTCCCTGGGTCGAAACGACTGTAGGTGCTGGAACAAACGGCCTTAAACAACCGGCAAACTTCAGCACTGAATTCTCTTCGACTGCAAAGACTACCGGTGAAGGCTCCACTGCGATGGGGTTTTATAACGTCCAGAATGGTGACGCTCCGTACTTCAAGAAACTCGCCGATCAATACTCGATGAGCGACAACTTCCATCAGTCGGTGAACGGTGGTACTGGCGCCAATCACATCATGCTCGGCCATGGCGATATGATCTGGTTCAGCGATGGCAAAGGCAATCCGGCTGTTCCTCCTCACAATGTCAAGGTCGCAAAGGGCTCGGCCAACGCGGGCGTTGTGGACGAAATAGAGAATCCAAATCCGGCGGCGAAGACGAATAACTGGTACACGGAAGATGGCTACGGTGGCGGTTCTTTCGGTTCGCCCTCCTTTGGTGGCGGCTCGTATACGAACTGCTCGGATACGAAGCAGCCAGGCGTTGCTCCGATCGTGAAGTACCTGCACTCGCTGGAGCCAAAGATTCCGACGCGGTGCCAAGCGGGACACTACTACCTGCTAAACAATTACAACCCCGGTTACTTCGGCAACGGGAATAACGCGTTCACCGATACGAACGCGAACAACACTGTCTTTACCATTCCGCCATCGTCGGTCCGCAGCATCGGCGACGAGATGATCGCTAAGAATATTTCCTGGAAGTACTATGGCGATCAGTGGAACAACTACGTAAACGATCCGTATCAGCTCAATTTCAGTGCCATCGGCAAGAATACGGACGAATATTGCACCATTTGCAATCCGTTTCAATACGACACGTCGATCATGAAAAACGCCGCTGTCCGCGCTGCTCACATCCAGGACACCACGAATCTTTACGACGATATTAAAGCCGGGACATTGCCGGCGGTGTCCATCGTGAAGCCGAGCGGCCTGGTGGACGGTCATCCTGCATCCTCCAAGCTGGATCTCTTTGAAGGCTTCACGAAAAAGATCGTGGACGCGGTAAAGGACAATCCGACTTTGTGGAAGGATACGGCGATCTTCATCACCTTCGACGAAGGCGGCGGATACTATGACTCCGGGTACGTGCAGCCGCTGGACTACTTCGGCGATGGCACGCGCATTCCGTTGATTGTGGTGTCTCCGTATTCGAAGGGCGGCCACATCTCGCATGATTATTCGGATCACGTCTCGATCCTGAAGTTCATCGAGAAGAACTGGGGTCTGGAGACGGTTACGCGTCGCAGCCGCGACAACTTCCCCAATCCCATCAGCACGCCGGGAAATCCCTACGTGCCAGTCAACAGCCCTGCCATTGATGACTTGTTCAGTCTCTTCAATTTCGACACCAACTAGCGAGTAGTTTTACGCACATGGCCAACGGCATCTCCCCCGCCGTTGGCCATGAGTTTTTTGCGGGCTAGAGTGTCCGCTTAAAGAGGGGCGTTGCGATCAGCAGTGTTGCAGCTCCGAACGTAAAGAGGAAGAGCAGGTCCATACGGATGGCTACGAAGCCGCCATCCTTGAGCAGGATGGATTTTAATCCGTGGACAGCGTAGGTAAAGGGATCGACGAGGGCGATGGCGCGCAGCCATTTTGGAAATCCCGAGACGGGAGAGATGGCGCCGCTGGGGAAGAAGAGCAGCGTGTTAAGAACGCCGAAGATGGCGCGCGGCACCAGCGGATCTTCCACGCGCACCATCATCAGAAACATCATGCCGTTGAAGGCAACCGAGGTGGCGACGATCAACAGCAGGAGAAGCAGGTCCGTCATCGGATGAAAGATAACGCCGATGCCGGCGAGCAGCGAGCCGATCACCGTGAGGCTGATGCCCGAGAGCACGGCCTTGATGGCGCCTGAGAGATTGAGGCCGAGCACCAGTTCCAGCCGTGTGATGGGTGTGACGAGATAGCCTTCGTGCACGCCGCGCGCTTTGTCGTCGATATAAAGCATCCCGCCGCCGATCATGACCGCCACATACATGGCAAGCGCGATGGAGCCCGAGAGCAGATACTTCATGTACTCGACGTAGGGATAGAGCTCAACGACTTTCAGCGCTATCTGCTGCACCACCAGCGGCTGGATGACTGGGGCGTTCAACGCGTCTACGAGGGACTGCATCTCCGTTTCGAGGCTGCCGCTCATGGTCTGGTCGGAGTTATCGACCACCAGGCCGATGTTTGGGGAGTCGCCAGCGAGCACGCGGCGAGAATATTGCCTGGGGATGATCACCGCTCCGTCGATCTTGCCGGTGCGCACATCTTCGCGCGCCTTTTGTTCGTCGTCGTATGTGACGGTGGTGAAGGTGCGAATATTCACGGCGATGGAGTTGAACGCCTCGTGAATCTTGAGCGCCTGCGAACCACCGTCGTGGTCGACAACCGCCAGCCGCGCATCGCGGATCTTGCCGCCGAAGGCATTGCCCAGGATGACCAGCTGGACCAGCGGAAGCATCATCGACACCATCATCAGCGCCGGTGAGCGGAAGAACTTTCGCATCTCGCGTTCCACGATTGCCATCATGCGGGTCATGGCTGCATCCCCGGGCGCGGCGGCATCATGAAGCCGACCGCCTTTACCTGTTCGTCGCGAAGCTGCCGACCGGTGTAATGGACAAAGACGTCGTCGAGCGTAGTGTTCTGCACGTTCAGCGACTTGATGGTGTCGCCGCTGCCTGCTGTCATCTCCACGAGTTGCGTGGTTGTGAGCGAGCCGTTCGAGGAGAGCAGCCGGTACATGCCGGCGCTTTGCGATTCCACCGAGGTAACGCCGGCCAGTCGGTTCAGTTGTTCGGGCCACTGCGGCGATTCCTGAGTGAACTGCACTTCAACGACGTTGGTCCCGGGAACGCTGGCCTTGAGCGCCATCGGTGTATCGAGCGCGACGAGTTTGCCGTGGTCGACGATGGCGATACGGTCGCACAGGCGATCGGCTTCATCCATGTAGTGGGTGGTGATCAGCATGGTGAGATGGCGTGTATTTTTAAGGTGATTCAGCATCTCCCACACGGCAACGCGCGAGACAGGATCAAGGCCTGTAGTGGGCTCGTCGAGAAAGAAGATGCGCGGGTTGTGGACGAGGCCGCGCGCTATCTCGAGCCGCCGCCGCATGCCGCCGGAGAGCGTTTTGGTCTGTGCGCCACGCCACTTCAGCAGATCGACAGCCTTCAGCAAATCGTCGATATTGCGCTCACGCTCTGCCTTTGGAACCTCGTAGAGCTTGGCGTAGATCGAGAGGTTCTCCTCGACTGTGAGATCGATGTCGCTGGTGAGCGCCTGGGGTATGACGCCGATGGTGCGACGGACTGCGTCGGGTTCGCGCGCAACATCGTGGCCGGCGATAATGGCGCGGCCTGCGGTGGATGGCGTCAACGTCGTCATCATGCGGATGAGCGTGCTCTTGCCGGCACCATTCGGTCCAAGCAGCCCGAAGATCTCTCCTTCAGCAACCTCGAAGGTGATGCCCGCGACGGCTTCAAAATCTCCGTAGCGCTTCACGATGTTCTCGACGGAGATCGCCGCGCGCGGCTGGGTGGCATTCATCGCGTCACCAGCTTGTCCTTCGGGATATAGACCTCGGCGAGCATGCCGGGCACATATCGCATGCTGGGGTTGTCGATCAGCAGCTTCAGGCGAATGGTTTGGATGTCGCGCTTGCGCCGGCTCACATCGCGCTGGGTGGCGAAGTCCGCTTCGGCCGATTTCTCGATGACCTTGCCCTGCAGCGACGCGCCGCTCGGCATCACCACGCGCAGCTTGTCGCCCAGTTGCACGGCGTCGGCTTGTGTCTCCGGCAGTGGTGCGTAGATCCAGGTCTGGGTCAGGTCGGTGATGGTGACGATGGGAGTTCCCGCAGCCACCACCTCGCCCTGCCGTGCCGCTCTCACGTTCACCTTGCCGGAGATTGGCGCCGCAACCTGGGCGTATCCCAGCTGGACCTGCGCCTGGTTCAGCAGCGCCTGCGCATTTTTCATCTCGCTGTGGGTTGCGGCCACCGCTTTCGTCTGCGCCTCGGCCTGGGCGGTGTTGGCCTGCGCCACTTTCAAGGCTGCCGCCGCGGCTGCAACGTTGTGCCTGGCCGTATCGACCGCGGCCTTCGCCGCATCCAGCGAGGTGACTGCTTCGTCGCGCGATTGATCGCTTGCGACTCCCTGCGCTGCCAGCGCGACGGTGCGGGAGGTATCGGCCCTCTGGTGTTCCCACTGTGCCTGGGCCTGCACCAAAGAAGCTTGCGCCGCATGCATCTGCGCCTCCGCGTTGCTCACTTGGTTTGCCGTGCTGCCGCCGAGCTGGCGTTCGGTGTCCCTGGCCTGCAGCAGCAGGAAGCGCTGGCTGGTGGCGGTTGCCTCAGCGGCGTTGCGGGCTGCTGCAAGGTCATCGCTCTGGATGGTCGCGATCAACTGGCCAGCCTGCACGCTATCCCCTTCGTCGACGGTGAGGGTCTCAATCCGCCCGGGGATGCGGGAGCTGACGATCACTTCATTGGCATCCACCGTGCCGATAAGCTGCAGATCGTCGGAGCGCTTGGTGGAGAAGAAATACCAGCAGAGCGAGATGATGAACAGAAATCCGAGAATGACGAAAATCCGGTTGCGCGCATTCATAGGGCGTTTCTCCGGGCGTGAGGTAGTGCTGTCGAGGCCGGTGGATTGCCGGGCCGCGGCATGGGCATATCGTCGAGAACGCGATTTGCCAGCGTTGCGCCGTGAGCACGGTCGGTGAAGAGAGCCATACCGAGGAATTGCACCGCGGCGATGCGGCGCAGATGGAGAGCGTGGGTATCGAAGGGCTTGAAGGGGAGCGCCAGCTGCATCATGGGGGCGCTCAGGAAATAGAAGACATTCGGGCCGAAGATGGAATAGATGGCCTGTAGCGGATCCATCGGGCAAAGCTCGCCGCTGTCGATGCCCTCGATGACGGCCTGCTGCAGTTTTTCGATGAGCGGCTTGAATACCGTTCGGAAGAAAGGAGGCAGCGCCCCGCCATCGCCTTGCCGGAGCCGAACCATCTCCTGCTGCATCAGGCTTTGAAACTCGCGCTGTGCCAGGATGCGGTCGAAATGGTTCAACGCCGAGCGCAACAGGCGCTCGCCCGCGCTGAAAGATGGATCGAGCGCGGCCAGCGCGTTCTTTACGACTTCCACAGAGGCCTCTTCAACAGCCGCTGCGTACATGCCCAGTTTGTCTTTGAAGTAGTAGTAGAGCAGCGCCTTGTTGACCTTTGCTGACCTCGCGATGGCATCGGTACGGGCGCCGGAGAGGCCATGAGTGCTGAATTCGCGCACGGCGGCGCGGAGGATCCGTCGCCGGGTTTGATCGGCGCGTTCCTGCTGCTTCCGAGATGGTGGATTCGGAGACATTTGACTAACTGGATAGTTAATTATATCAAGATGCCGGCCCCAAGACCACGAGCATCGGCGATGGTTCGCGTCGGCCTAAGTGCCTGATTCAACGTGCACAAGCACCCATCCCCGGTGACTTTCTCTCCGTGCCTCGTGGTCAATCAGTCCGCATGGGTGTGGGGCGCAGAGATCGTCTCCCGAGACGCAACCACAGTCTATTCGGCAGTGACTTCTCGGAGGCTATAGGGTCGGCGTCCTGACAGATCGCGGTCTATGTGGCCGTGTTAGGCCCGTAAGTGTTGCAGGAGTTATGTAACTGTGTAAGTGGCAGTAAGGGCGAGCGAGACAAGAGCGAGACGATTGACTTGTCGCAGGGTATCCCGGTTCGCGACCAGTACAACTAAGGGGTCATGCAATACCACTAACGGGTTACACGGCCCGGAGGCCTGTTTGCGGCCCGTAACGCGGTCGGCGCGTAATTTCACCGCGCGTTTGTAGTGGGTTATTGCGTGGTGCGTGAACAATCTTCACATATCTATCAACAGCGGTGACGACTTGTCTTTTTCTTGCAATTACCCATGAGAAATCGCTTTTCTCGGGCCTAGAACTGTGTATCATCCGTTCAGAAGTTACCCCACGTGTTCTGCCACGAAAGTTGAGCTCGGGGACATAAGTAGAAGTAGAGCTGGATTTCGCATTCCTGTGGGCCACCCGCAAAAATGCTCCGCATCGATCTTCTGACTTGCACTGGATTCGGGTCACTCCGGTAAGTGTTGTATCTCTGGAGTAGCTGCTGCCGATGCTGTTGAGCTTTGCCGGGCGTGCAACGCCTTCGAAAATCACGTGAGCCAGCAACCCTGGTTTACTAGTCGACTCTCCGCTCGGAAAGCATAGCGGACAGAGCCATGTGCAACTGCAGTACATATCCGGTCTAACTGCCCGTAGCGAAGGCAGATTTATAGAGACCTTGAGTTACTTTGATGTGTTCTTTCAGAGAATCACCGATCCGCGCAGCGGCCGTTGTCAGCAAGTCAGAATCTGGAGCGACTGCTGTCTTACTTACGGCCGAAGGGGCGAATGGCTTCGCAACCCGTCTGACACGGCGCGCAATGCGCGGGTTTACATGTCATACGCTGTCGCCTCCGTAATTAGATTCAGCCTATGAGGACTTTGACTTGACCGGAACTTCCGGTCGATAAGGAAAAGCTCCGCAGAGGTGAGGAATAACGTGGGCTATCCAGCCTCAAGGGTTTCTTGGGCTAACGCCGGACTGCGCCCGCTAAACGCAAGGCTGCCATTGTCGTCTGCACTGATGCGGCAGGATGAGAAGCCTTGAGTTATCGAGTTCAGTAGGAAAGTTCGCATAGCAAGTTTGATGCATCTCTACCCCCCTCAGGAGAATGAAGTTGTTGATCAATGGTTATTTTTCAAATTTGGGCCAGACGCCAAAGCGGTTGGCTTTCGTCGCTCTAGCATTCTTTTCCGGACTGGTGCTTTCCAAGCCGGCTCTTGCAGCGAACATCACCGTCGCCAATCCGATCAATGGCACGAGTGTTGCATCACCCATCTGGGTGCGGGCTCACAACGTCGGTTGTGACGGCCTGACACCTACCGCTTTCGGATTTTCGATCGACAACAGCGCCGCGCTTACCAAAGGCGTAACAGCACACGATATCGATGTCATCAACGTAGGCATGGCCGCCGGTACACACACGATCCATTTCAAGTCGTGGACCGCCAGTGGCGCATGCCCGGTTGTGAACACCACGTTCAAGGTTGACGGCAGCTCTTCCGGCAGCACGTCCAGCTCTTCCAGCACCACTGCGAGCTCCGCGGTAACCGCTTCGATTCCATCGAACGCAACTAACTCGGGAATACTGGACGGCAGGAACTGGATCGGACAGAAGGACTCCGGCACGCCCGGATCGGCGCGGGGGTCAACGGTGTATCCGGCAACCACGCCGCTCTATGACAATGCCCGCAAGTTTTATATGACCTACGCGAAGCATGGCGGCGTGCGGTGGCATCTTTCGTTTGCCAAGAGCGCGGCCGCCACTCACTTCGTCTACGACACGTACGTTTACCTTGTTAATCCATCGCAGGTAGGAAATATCGAGCTGGACATGAACCAGGTCATGTCGAATGGAGCGACGGTGATCTACGGCACTCAATGTTCCAGCTACACGAGGACCTGGGAATTTTCATACGTCTCTGGCGGTTCGCATTGGAGGTCTTCCAATGTCCCCTGCAATCCCAAGAACTGGAAGGCAAACACCTGGCACCACATCCAGATTGCTTCCCATCGCAGCGGTGGCGTTGTGACCTACGACTATGTGAATGTGGACGGCACCCATAGCGTCTTCAAGAACGCGACTGTGAACGGCGCAGAGCATCTGGGTTGGGCGCCCGGCACTCTGCTGATCAACTTCCAGTTGGATGGAGCGAGTGCCGGGAGTGGCTCTATCACGGCATTCATCCACAGACTGACTATTTTCCGCTGGTAAGTAAGCTTGCTGTGATCGATGGCCGCCCTTCGGGGCGGCCATTTTTTGCCGCCGTGAAGTTTCCGGCAATCACACAAAATGACGCCGGGCAGAGGCCGTGCAGTTACCACTCCCCTCCCGGCGGTGCTACATTGCAGAAAATCAGGAGAGTTGTATGCTGCGGTATCGGTTGGGCCCGTCTCTTCGCTGTTCGCAATGCATCCTCTTCGTAAGCCTCATATTTCTCGCCTTTCAACTTCTGAGCGGGTGTGGATCCTCCTCAGGCACACCGCCGCCAGGCAGTAGCAACAGCAGCCCCTTCAATAGCGTGGTTTTCCTCGGGGATTCGCTCACGGCTGGCTACCAGAATGGCTCGCTGCTCGATTCGCAGCAGCCGAACGGGTTTGCGAACCTGATTGCGCGGCAGGCGAGCTTCGCTATCACTCTGCCGCTCATCGCCCCGCCAGGAGCCCCGTCCGTACTCCAACTCGTAAGCACCGGATTTCCCCCGGTCGTCGAAGAGAGTAGTGGCACAACAAGCGGACGCGACAACCCCAACCAGCAAGCGACCGACCTGGCCGTGCCCGGACACAAACTGCACGACCTGATCAATACCGGTCCCACGCAGTTGCCGACCACCGGAGAGGGGATCATCACCAATCTCGTCTTAGGCTATCCGGCAGGCAACACAAACACACAGCTGCAGGAGGCGGTGGCGCTTAAGCCTGCGACCATATTTCTCTGGATCGGAAACAACGACGCGCTGGTGGCGGACGATTCTGGAACCGCGGATGCGATGACGCCACTCGCCAACTTCAGCGCCGATTATGCGCAACTGATAAGCACGCTCAAGATGACGGGTGCGAATCTGGTTGTAGCAAATGTTCCGGATGTCACCTTGATCCCCTACATGACTCCGGCAACGGCGGTGATCGATTACGTTGCGAGCAAAACAGGGCAATCCGCGTCGGAGGCTGGCACGGCCATCGGCCTGGCGGATGGAGATCTGGTAAACCCGCAGGGGCTGGATGATGTGGAGTCCGAACTCGCCTCATTGCAGGCGGGAGGTTCTCTCAAGCCTCTTGCCGATGGCGACGTATTGACCGCGGCCGAGCGGCTCACGGTGCAGGCCATGATCGCCAGTTACAACCAGGTAATCCAGCAGGAAGTGTCAGCGGCGGGAGGAACGCTGGTGGACCTGCATACCTACTTCGCAACCCTCGCTTCCGGTCTGACGATTGACGGCCAGAATGCCACAACCGCATTTCTCGGCGGGCTCTTCGGGCTGGACGGTATACATCCAACAAACACCGGGTACGCACTGCTGGCGAATCAATTCATCGCGGCGACGAACACAACGTTCATGCTCTCGATCGGGAGTGTGGATGTGAACGCAGTAGCGAAGACAGATCCTTATTTCGGCACCAACATCAAGCCGACTGGCAGCATGATGTTCATCCCTCATGAGGCAGGAGTGCGATCAAGTAAATTGATTCGGGGCTGGAAGGGAGGCCGTACCGAGCGAACTCGTCGCACAGGTGCAATGGATGCCAGGTGAGCAAAGCTCTGCCGCTCCCATTTGATTAGCCTGGACTATCTGTAACGGGGGCCGCGCACATTGCTGTGCGATTGATTCCGAATGCTTGGTGCCGAAGAAGGGACTCGAACCCCCACACCCTTGCGAGTACATGGACCTGAACCATGCGCGTCTGCCAATTCCGCCACTTCGGCACGAGTAACAGCAGATTTCCTGGAACGAATGTGGACCAGGAATCGCTTTTCTGTCCAGCGGGGTGCTGGACCGCAGCAGTGGCTAGTCTCGCAAAGGCGGTGGGGAAAGTCAAACCTTGCCGGCAGCGGAAGGGCAAACGTGATGCTGCCGCAGCCTGTAGACTGCACCACAACGTACGAAGAAGAGGGACCCGCGGAATGACAGAGACAGACGGCGCAACGCCGACACCTTTACTGCAGGCAGATGCGAAGGAAATCCGGCGC
>Ga0210396_10004715_pt1 | contig 13286 bp, 9 predicted proteins | sample IncBWH17OmetaG_FD_155466 | JGI IMG/M metagenome (GOLD analysis project Ga0210396, IMG submission 155466) | Forest soil microbial communities from Barre Woods Harvard Forest LTER site, Petersham, Massachusetts, United States - Inc-BW-H-17-O ...
ACCCAGTCCGCCAGGGTCGATCTCTCCAGTTCGATGCCGTGCCGCTCATAGATCTCGCATTGCCGGTAGAGGGGAAGATGATCGGCGTACTTGGAAACCAGCACATGCGCCAGCAGACCCGGTCCGGCCAGGCCGCGCGCGATCGGCCGGCTCGGCGCCGGTGCTTGCACGATCCGTTCGCATTGCTGGCAGCTCAGCTTCGGCCGTACATGGCGGATCACCTGAAAGCAGGCCCGCACGTACTCCAACATCTCCGAAACATCTTCGCTCAGCTTGCGCAACTTTCCCCCACAATCGGGACAGACCGAGTGTTTCGGCACATGCGTCTGGGTTTGCCGTGGCAGGTGTTCCGGCAACGGCCGCCGCGCCGGTTTCACTTTGACCGTGGGTGGAGAAGCTTCGATAGCAGGACCCTCGCCGCAGGGCGACGTCTCCTCGCCGACTTGTACTTGTTGCAAATCTTCCAGCCGCAGTTCCAGCTGTTCGATCTGCCGCTCCAATTTCTCGGACTTGCGCCCGAACTGCATCCGCCGGAGCTGGCTCAGCAGCAGCTTCAGATGCTCAATCTCACTCTCCCGCCGCAGCAACTGCTGCTCCCGCTGGAGTAACTGCTGGTGAGTGGCCATGCGTTCCTGGTGTTCGGCCAACAGCAGCGCCCGCAACGCTTCTCGATCTAACTTACTCAGATCCGGAAGTGTCGGCGCCAACATGAGCCGCAGTATGCCACGAACCCGCGCTCACTCCAACCGGAGAGCACACAAAAATCTGTGCAAATCCAAATGCGTATCTACACCGCCAACTGCGGATCCCACGTGCGCTCCGGTCGCCGCCAATCAATGCCTTCCAGCAGCATCGACAACTGCGCGCGGGTTAGAGAAACGCTTCCTTCCGTCGCTTGCGGCCAGATAAACTTTCCCCTCTCTAAACGCTTCGCGAATAAACATAGCCCGTCGCCATCGAACCAGATCAGTTTCACCAAGTCACCGCGGCGGCCTCGGAAGATGAAGACTTGGCCTGACATCGGGCTCTTTTCCAACTTGGTTTGTACCAGGGCACTGAGTCCGGCGAAACCTCGGCGCAGATCAGTGACCCCGGCGGCAATCCAAATTTGCGTGTTCCCTGGCGGCGCGATCATCGCTGCAGACACTCCAACAACACACGCAACAACACTGGATTGGCGTCGCTTTCGACCCGCACTTGCGCATGCTGCAGTTGGATGTGAATCGTGCCCGCCGAGGAGGCGAGCAAGCCACCAGGTTCAGTCCATGAAGCTGGCGGCACAGTGCAACTCTCTTCAGCGACTCGCACCGGCAAAAGTGTGGCCTCGCTCCGCCGTCTCAGGCGCCCCGCCCGATACAGCCGGCACCAGTTGAAGACCAGATTGGCGTTGACTCCGTGCGCCCGTGCCACCCGTGCCACCGATGCCCCCTCGGCCAATGCCTCTCCCACAATCCGCTGCTTCTCTTCCAGCGTTCGATACTGTCGCTTAGTTGGAACGGGTTGCGTGTAAGTGTCCATCATCGCTCCACGTGGACACTATCGTTGCTGTCCACATCGCGAGCTTGACTTGCGATTACACGCTTGTCCAGACGGTCAGAGGCGGCTTTCAATTACCCATAAATAACATAGATCGAGAGGTGGGTACCAGTTGAGGTAAGTGGTTCAGCCTCAACGTAAATACTTCTGTCTACGTAATGAAACATGGCGAACTACGGCCATGACAAAGCACCGAGGATTTGCAGGTTTGCAGTCCGACCGCTGGATCGGCAGTGAACTAGCAAGGTGCAAGTTCAAAGATGAACGCCATGGTAAGAGGTTGCGAAAGCTTCTGGAGCAGCTCTCCGATAAAATCGGAGGGAGCATCCCCTTGGCCTGTCAAGACTGGGCAAACACCAAAGCGGCCTACCGTTTTTTCTCCAACGACCGGGTCAGCGAGCGAGAGATTCTGGCCGGCCACTTTCAAGCCACGCGCGATCGGCTGGCAGCCGCCGACGCGCTCATTCTCGTGCTGCACGACACGACGGAGTTCACCTTCCACCGCAGTGAAGTGGGACTTGTGGGCATGGTTAGCAAGTCCTACATGCGAAAGAACAAGCGAGGACGCCCGCTACACTACACGGTCTGCGGCATTCTGATGCACTCCAGCTTGGCGGTGACTACTGAAGGACTCCCCTTGGGGCTGACTGCGGTCAAGTTCTGGACACGAGATGAATTCAAAGGGTGTAACGCGCTCAAGAAAAAGATCAATCCGACCCGTGTGCCGATTGAGGAAAAAGAAAGCTATCGCTGGTTGGAGAATGTGAAGGAAGCGACAGCGCTGTTTGAGGAGCCGCGACGTTGCGTGCACATCGGGGATCGTGAGAGCGATATCTATGAACTGTTCTGTATTGCACAACAAGCAGGCACCCATTTTCTGCTGCGAACTTGCGTCGACCGGCTGGCCGGTGATGGAAATCATACGATCGCCGACGAGATGAAGGAAGTGCGTGTGCAAGGTCTGCACCGCATCGAGGTCAGGGATAAAAAGGGGGAGATCTCGGAGGCCATTCTAGAGATCCGCTATCGTCGAGTCCGGGTTCTTCCGCCAATAGGAAAACAGAAACAATATCCGGAACTGGAGCTTACAGTGCTGCACGCGCAGGAACGTGGCGCGCCCAAGGGCCGGGAAAGGATCGACTGGAAGCTAATAACAAACCTGCCCGTACAATCACGCGGGGATGCTATCGAGAAGCTGGAATGGTATGCCATGCGCTGGAAGATTGAGACATTCCACAAGATCTTGAAATCTGGCTGTAAGGTGGAGGAGTCCAGGCTGCGAACTGCAGAGCGGCTCGTCAACTTAGTGGCAGTTTTCTGTGTGCTCAGCTGGCGAGTTTTCTGGATGACCATGATGAATCGTACCAGCCCCGAGGTCTCACCAGGAGTGGCATTCACCGAACTGGAGCTCTGGCTTCTCGACGAATTGATACAAGATACGACGCACGAGCACTCCGGTAAAAGCTTGACTACTTACCTGACCAAGCTCGCGCGGCTTGGCGGCTATTTGGCCCGCGCCCACGATGCGCCACCCGGCAACACGGTAATGTGGAGAGGTCTGTCTCGTCTGACTGACATCCAATTAGGAGCCATCATTGGTGCTCAACTTATGGGTAATTGAAAGCAGAGGCGGACGCTTACTCTCTTTCAGTAGGGGACGCAAACGAGAAAAGGAGTTCGTATGCGCTGGCGTCATGATCGCCGAAGAGTGCAGCTACGCACATCTGACCAATACGCTTGCTGGATTGGGATCGGCACAAACCTTGACCGTCTGTCCACGCTTGCCGCCATCCATGACAATGGCCTCGGCCATCTTGTCACAGGGTTTCTGCGCAGTTGGCAGCTTTGCGGCTGTCCCATTGGCCTTCGCTTTCTTGATTTCCAATTCGACGTACTGATTTCGTCCTAGGGGTGCGCCTTCGCGGGAGTTCCAAGCCGACGATATCTGCACGAGAGTCGGTTTGCTTTCGAGCGTGTTCGCAACGTGGGCATCGATCTTCGACCGGAAGCACTGCGGATCGGGTGCATTATGTGGAATAAGAGTTCAACGGAGATGTCTACCTCTGGGACAAACCCAGCTATTCCGTAAGAGAGGATATTCTGCCGAAGAATGGCTCGATAACGAGCGACAGCCCTTGTCCCGTATTGACTTTTGCTGCCGAGATGTACCACGCAGGGCCTGCAAATGAGCATCCCGCGCACTTCGTCCCAGCATTCATTGAAAATGTGGCGCTCTTGATCTTCAGTGGACCGTAGAACGAGCTGAGTTCCTTTAGGGGAATCAGCCGCAAAAGAGCACTTTTGTCCTCGGGTCCGAAACGCAATCCGAGCTTTCGAGCAACCTCCAGTTCTTGAGCGTCCGACCACTCCGGGTGGCGGGCGAGTGTGGACTTCACTTTTTCCATCTGTATGTGCCCAACATCACTGGTAAAGTGCACCGGTTGGCATGCAAGGTGCCGCGCTTTGAGGGTTCCGCGAACGTCGATGAAGCTGAAATACAGATACAGTGGCAACTCGATACCGCTGGTTCGCGTTGCCTCAGTTTGACCAGCATAATACTGATTCGGCTTTTCGTCCGGTGGGTGCCATAGGCCCTCATCGTCTAGACGGACAGCCAAGTCGTCTGCTTCGGTGCGACCGGCAACGAAACTTCCAGTTCCGGGGGAGACAGCAATACCAAATTCCTTCCCTTTGAGCTCGGGATAGAGGACTTGGGCGAAACGAAGCGAGATTATCAGCCTACTCACTGAGCCGCAACTGTCGTCGGCAGCTACAATAGCGGGTTGCAGCAAGCCCGACAAAAGTACGAGCACAAGCGTCGCCCGAAGAGAGCGAATCCGAAAGAAGGGTGTAACCATCGTTTGTCCTAGAAGTGAATCCCCGCACCACCGTTTCCACTATCACCGATTACCGTCCAGGCCTGAGCCGGGACTGACGTCTTAACTCCGTTTACTAGCTTGTACCATGTCTTACTGGCCGTCGCAGTATTCGCGTTAGCAACGGCATTCTTGAGGTTCTGTCCGCTTTCCAGATTAGCGACGATCTGTAGCCACTCATATTCGCCCATATCTAGGTCGATGTCAGTGGTGGCGCTGCTAGGGAATAGTAAAGCCCGACCAGCCATGGAATTGCTAATACCAATGAAGTTTTGCATATCGGTTCCGAGCTGGCACGCTGCCCAGAAAATAATCTTGGCCTGGCTACCACCGAGCGTCGGATTCCCCCCGAAGAGCTCGTAATAAGAATTGCTGTACAAAATGGCGCCGGTATACGTTGGCCCGTAGCATGGAAAGAAGGGATAGCTAGACCCTGATACGGGGTCCGTGTAGGTACCCTGCTGGCCAAAGCATACCCCCCATGCAGATGCGTTCCCGTTTACCGTCAGCAGAAAACTGTGCCCGATGAAGGCCACGGCATCTATCGGTCTGAATACTTGGTTTACATAGTTAGGGAAGCTCGCATCTGCGTAGATATTAAAGCTTGGAACGGTCAACCGGCTGAGCGAAATGCTCGTCCCATTGATTGTGATGCTGGTGTTGCTGTAGCGCTGAGGAAAGGCGGCCGCTGTTTGGGAAGTACTTGGGTTGTCGACAGGATCCACTGTTTCGAAGTTGACAATGACGGGAGCAGCTGAGCTCTGCTTACCATGGCTTCCTTTGATCTGGGGGAACGAGCTCATCGCGGACTGGATTACACTTCCAAGCAATGAAACAGCAGTTCCGCCACCTGTGCCTACCCACCAGCCGTTCGAGTAATAGTCGATGTTTGAAAACCCAGATAACCCAAGGGGCCCTAGAGCCAGTGCCCTCGAAGCGGAGCGCAAAGCCCTTCGCATCGAATTACTTTGGCCTCCCGCGGAGTTGAACAGCAAAACCGTATCTATGCCGTTCTGATCAGTGCTCTTCGCAGCTAATCCGTTGCCCAGCGTTGCTTCGATGATGGACAGATGAGCCCCTTGTGCTCCCTGATAGGTCCAGTTCGTTGCGCCGGAACTCAAATTGAAGGATGCGATCTGATCCACGGGAATCTGAGCACCGTTGATGGTAACGGTGGTAGAGCCGCTCGCGAATACAGTCCCATTCTCGCCGAGAACGAGTGCTGGCGATTGAAATGGAGTCACGCTCTGTGGGCTGAAAGGCAGGTTGTAGGGTATCCCCACGGATCCATTTGTTACGTCAGCGGCCTGATAGGGGAACGCCAGAACAGAATGGGATGGCGACACAGTCCAAGTTGCCAAGACTCCTCCTTGGCCGTCAGGAATAATCGGCCCAGGTAGCAAGGCTTCGTCTTGCGTCGTGGAACTTAGAAGAACGGCAGAGCCGGACGAGCTGTAGAGATACAAGAGATCAGAGGTGATCACGTTGTTGTTGGTGGTGCGAACTTCGTATTCCAAATACGTTGTGCCGTCCGTGTTCACCAAGGGCGGTCCTACGCAACATTGTACCTGCGTGGTTCTTCCGTTGAGCGTTACAGTCGAGGGAGCGAACTGAACTTGCGAGATGTATCCGCTCGGGTATGCCGTGGTTAAGGATGGCAAACCAGCATTCGTCGGTTCGGTTATGAATGCTACTCCATCACCACGGACTGCGATCGGGGCAGGATAACAGAGATACGTTAGCCCATTCCCATTATTCACTCCAAGCGCTGACTGTGCCCACAATGGCTGACCCGTCGCATCAAGATCGACAACGGACATCGGACTGTTTGACCCGCAGGTTGTCACAATCAGCCCGCCAGAAGCATCTGGAACGCTAGTGTTGAGGATGGGAGGCATTTGTGCCTGCCAGAGTTGTTCGCCGTCTGCCTGGAGGGCTTGAATAATCGACTGCGTCCCGTCGGCACTGGTAGAGATTGCATACAGAGCCGGTCCATTGACCGACGGCGCCGCTTGGACTAGCTGCTGAACAGAAAATCCAGGAGAGGGCGCTGCAGCTGACCAAATAGTGGTGCCCGTTGTGAAGGATGCTTGAGAAAGAACCGTCACTTGTTCCTGGGCCATGACGGCACCGGCGCTCACCGTGAGCGTGACTTGCCCGGCGGCGACACCCGTCAGGATCGCTGCATTGTCCTCGTCGGTTGTGAGAGTGGCAATCGTCGGATCGCTCACGCTCCAGGTCACATCCAACCGCGGATAGCCAAAGTTGTCGACAGCAGTGAATTTTTGGGTGCCACCGACCGGCATATTCGCCAGGGCGGGAGTAATCCGGAGAGAAAGTGTTGGCGGCTCCATGGTTGTCGATTGATAGGTTTCAGCGGTGCTTAAATCAAGAGCTGCGGTGTCTAGTCCCCCAGCAATCAGCACCTGACCGTTAAGCGACGCTGCGGCGTGGAACCCACGAGCATTGTTCAGGTTACCGGCCAGAGAAAAGGCTCCGGCAGTTGGATCATATAGCTCTCCGGTGCTCAGAATGTGACTATTGTTATCCGATCCGCCAACGAACAATACATTGCCACCAGATAGTAATGTCGCCGTGAACGATGCCCTTGGCGTGGTGAGGTTTCCAATATTCGTGAACAGTTTGGTTGTTGGGTCGTACAGTTCTGCACGGGCGAATGCCCCACTGAACGCTAGCGGTGAGCCACCTGCAATTACAACCTTGCCTGAGTTCAGTAGTGTGGCTGTGTGATTAATGCTTCCCGTGTTCATCGAACCGGTTGTTGCGAAAGTTCCGGTCGTCGGATTGTAAAGTTCTGCAGAGGCGAGAGCCGAGCCACCAGGACTGGGTTCTCCGCCGGCGATCAACACCGTTCCATCGTTTAGAATCGTCGCTGTATGCATATCGCGCGGGGTATTCAAACTGCCTGTGTTCGAGAAGGTGTTTGCGCTGGGGTCGAAGAGTTCCGCTGTGGCCGGATCCCCATTCAAGCCATTTCCGCCAGCAATCAGGACCAAGCCGCTGCCGAGGAGTGTGGCTGTATGGTTCTTACGAGACTGATTCAGGCTACGAGTGATCGAAAATGTTCCGGCGTTCGGATCGTAGAGTTCAACACTGGTACTTTCTGTAAACCCTCCTGAGCCGTCGGGAACCTCACCGCCTGCGACGAGCACCATGCCATTATTCAAAAGTGTTGCCGTGTGGTTAAAGCGCGGAACGTTTAGAATGCCGGTCCTTGAGAAGGTTCCGGTCGTCGGGTCGTAAACTTCGCAAATCGCAACCAGACTGGCCTGCGGTCCGGTTCCCCCAACGATCAAAACCTTGCCACTTTGAAGGACTGTTGCGGTGAAAGTATCTCTCGCATTAATTAGGCTGCCCGTGAAACGGAATCGTGACGGCGTGCCTGTCAGAGTCGTAGAACCGTTCACGCTCCCGACAGCACCTTGAATTGTTGTCGGACCCTCGTCGAGGATCGTTGCCACTCCCGCATTTGAAATTGTCGCCACTGTCGTCGCGGACGAGGTCCACATAACGCTTGCAGTGATATTGCCTTTGCTACCGTCAGAAAACGTGCCCGTAGCGGTGAGCTGTTGTCTCGCTCCCACGGGAACTGAAACGTTCTGAGGGCTCAACGAAATGGATGTCAACGCTAGAATGCTCTGGTTAAGGACTGGAGACGTGCTGCCCGCGTAGCTGCTATTGCCACTGTAAACGCCAGTGATTAGGTGTAAACCGATCGCCAAACTGGATGTACCGTAGGTTGCAACACCGCCACTGATCGTGCCAGTTCCGATCGCCGTGCTGCTGTCGTAAAAGGTCACAGTACCAGTCGCAGCTGAGGGTGTTACAGTCGCTGTGAATGTTACGGCAGCGCTAGACGGAGAGGGATTCGCTGAGGAAGACAGTGCCACAGAAGATGCTTGCTCCACTTTTTGGGTCAGAGTCGATGACGTGCTGCTGTTGTTATTAGAATCGCCCCCATAAACTGCGGTAATCGAGTGCGATCCGATCGCGAGAGTTGACGTACTATAACTAGTTTTGCCACCACTGAGATTTGCTGTACCCAATGTTGTGCTGCCATCTTTGAACGTGACAGTCCCGGTTGCCGCTGAAGGCGAGACCATAGCGGTAAACGTGACGGATGAACCGTAGCCTGATGGATTTGCCGAGGACGCGACCGTGGTGGTTGTGCTTGCTTTATTGACGGTCTGCGTTAGTGTCGAGGACGTGCTGCTGTTGTAATTTGAATTGCCACCATAGGCAGCCGTGATCGAATGTGATCCTGCTGCCAGCATCAAAGTGCTGTAAGTCGCCTTTCCGCCACTCAGCGTACCCGTGCCCAGGGTTGTGCTCCCATCCTTGAATGTTACTGTCCCGGTGGCGGTTGAAGGAGTAACGGTAGCAGTAAACGTGACAGAAGAACCGAACGTGGACGGGTTCTTCGAGGACGCAACCGTAGTCGTCGAGTTCGCCTTGTTCACAGTCTGGCTTAAAGCTGACGATGTGCTCCCGTTGTAATTCGAATCTCCGCCATAGACGGCCGTGATCGAATGCGATCCAACGGCGAGAGTGGAAGTGCTGTAAGTGGCTTTGCCGCTACTCAGCGTGCCTGTGCCCAGCGTAGTGGTGCCGTCCTTGAATGTCACCGTGCCGGACGCTCCCGAAGGCGTGATTGTGGCAGTGAATTTCACCGTAGCGCTATAGGTCGAAGGGTTGAGAGAGGAGGAAAGTGTTGTCGAGGTGTTCGATTTTGCAAACGCAAGTCCATTGAGACAAACGCAAACGAGTATGAGTGCGTTGCTGCGGCGCTGAATATTCTTCACAATCGACCTCCTGGGACCTTGTCTTGATCTCGCTGCACACTTCTCGCATCACTTCGTGTCAGGCGAATGACATGAAGCCATACCAATCTGAGTTGTTACGGGGAGGTTCGACGGCAGGTAAAAGGCCCCAGACCCTTGTGATGGGTCTCACCGCCCCAAATGAGAACAGCGAAATATACGCGGCGGCCGGTTATCTTTAAACTGTGAATTATTCTTGTTACGAAACCCGAACGAACGAGTGGAGAGAATAGAGCAAGCAGGTCGTTCAGTTCACATGAAGTTCAGCTTTCGGGATGCTTTCTTCGAGTTCAGCGTGAGAGTGTTCGACTCCTATCTAATCATCTGCCGCTAGCGCCCAATTGTTCTTCCACTTGCCGGAGCAGTGCTGTTGCTTCGCCATCTGGCCCAAGCCGCAACTCCATTTCGAATTGTTCTTTGGCCTCGAGCAGCTTGCCCTGGTATTTGAAAACTGCACCAAGGGCCAGGTGATAACCAAAGCCCTTCGGCTGAATATGAATTGCTCGCCGTAGTGTGCTTTCGGCTTCGTGCATCCTGCCTTGCGCGTACTGCGTCAAACCGAGGCGGTAGAGGGCGTAGTCGTACGTCACAACGTTCCCATCGTGATAAGTGTCCAAAGCGCGCTGGAAGAAGGCTTCGGCGTTTGCCATGTCTTGCGACAAGTAGTAGGCCGCACCCAGCCTATAGTTATTGAGGAGCGCACCAGGTTCTAACGCTTGTGCGCGCCGAAAAGATGCGATCCCGTCCGTGTAGAGTCCAAGCGTCATTTGCTCCTCTCCCAGGAGTCCCCACGCGGCGGCACTTTCTGGAGAGAGCTGGACCGCTTTTGAGAAGAGTGCGACGTTGTCGTGATACGGCTGCTCCTGAGCCCGCACGGAAATAGCCAGTACGAGTGCCACACATGCTGCGATTATAGTGGCGAGCCAGCGTCCTTTCAGCCCGCGATCGGCCTGCCGCAACTGCGATACTCGCTGCAATGCCAACGCAAACAAGATGCATGCTCCTGCAGATGGAAAATACGCATACCGATTGTGGGAGAGTTCGTGGCGCGGGAAGACCATTACTCCTAGCAACGGCGGTACGAGAGAGAGGCCTAGCAACAATGCCGAAAACCCGGCGACTTTCGATTTTCGTCCCCAATAGATGAGCGACATGCTCACAATGGAGACAGCAAACAAAGGAGCGAGGAATTGCGCGGATGAGAACGAAACGTCCTCTGCCCCAAAATACATCTCGGAGAGCGCGAAAGGAGCAATGAGCCTCTGAAGATAACACCAGATCAGGCCCGGCGATAGGCGCACCACTTCAGTGAGAGTATGTGTAACGTCCCCTCCTAGTCCACGTAGCGCGTAGAACCTTAGCCCAAAGTAGACTGCGGTAATCGCTGCGAACGGAACTTGCACCTTGATCGTGGTGAACCGGTCTGTCGGGTTGACGTCGGAGCGGGAACCCCGATCAAGCCAGCGGTCGCAAGCAACAATCAGCGGCCAGATGATGACCGCGGTCTCCTTCGCCAAAAGGCCGATAGCGTACAAAACTAGCGCCGAGTAGAAAAAGACGTTGCGCTGCTCTCGCCGGAACCGCACAAAGCTGCAAATCGCTGCCATGCCTGCCAACGAGAACTGTATCTCCGGCACAGCCGAGACCCATGCGACCGCTTCGATATGAATGGGGTGAACAGAGAAGAGGAGCGCTGCCCAACCGGCAACCATGCCGTCAGCAGTCCACTGGCGTACAAGAAAGAAAAAGACCCAGACCACCGCCAAGTGCACCAACAGACTTGTGAGATGCCAACCCCATGGCGTGAGATTGAACAGCAAGTAGTTAACTCGTAGCCAGAGCAGAAAAACAGGACGGTAGAAGCTGCCCCTATAACTTGGAAAAACTCCTGCCCAAACGTGAGCAGTAAAATACTGAGGCAAGTAGCTCCAAGACTTGATGGCGGGGTTCTCGACAATCTGTGGTACATCATCGAACACGAAGCCATACTTCAGCGTCGGCAGGTAGCTTACAAGGGCCAAAAATAAGGCAAATCCTAATAGGCCTGTATCCCAGGGGCCTTGACGTTGTTCGAGAGCTGTTTCGCGCCCTATGTTTTGGTTGTCGTTATTGCAACTTCCGCTCATGGTGAGACGTCTTCATTATCAGGGAGTTCGCTCTTGCATTACCGGAAACTCTAAAATCCGGCATAACCAAAGTAAGGCATGTTCTCTCCTGGGCTGCGACTCGTCCTGTGACTAACCAGAGGATAACCTTCATTGACCACGTGTGGCAGCGAGGAGTCCAGCATTCGAGCCCCGATCCGAATTAGCGCGGCTGATTAAGTTGGCGGGGGGTTGGGCCGGCGGGCGTCGCCACATCAGCAAGCAATTTAAGCAGCCTGTCTACCGCGTCAACCCCATCATTGATCTCAGCGACTTCTTGATTACTGAGGGGAATCTCTTGGCTCAGTCGCAGGAGGTTGCTCTTGCCTTCGAGCAACTGAGACTTCGATGAGTTCTTCGGCATGTAGAAACTGCACTTGGCGCATGCCATGCGGTGCGGGCACTGCAAGAGTGGGAGATGATCCCACGACGCTTTGACCCGATTCGCAGCTTTATGACGCCAAAGAGCGTGCTTGCGAAGATTGGGCCCAACCCGAGGATCATTTCCGACGATGTCTGGGCCAAGCTGGTGTGGGCCGGGCTAAATCTCACGGCGGAAGATCTCCCCAAGCGCCGCCAGGGTCCCGAGAATAGCTATCCAGTAGAAATGTGCAAAGCGCTCTTCCTCACGTGGCTCTTCGCCGGATTGCGGAACAACGAGATTGTGCGCCTGCGATTGGGCTGTATCCGAGGGCAGAAGGAAGAAGTATCGATTCCCGGCGCGACGGAAAAACTTCCCAGAAGCTCAGTTTGCATGCTGGAGGTCCCTGTCAACAAGACTTCAACGGCTTTCACCAAGCCAGTTGACCCGATCGTTGGAGAAGCGATTAACGCATGGGAAAAAGTACGTCCCCAAGGCGAGAAGCAATCCGATCCAAAAACCGGGGAGATGGTCGAATTCTTGTTCCTGTACCGATTGACCGTGATTGGCCAGGGCTATCTGAATGATGTGCTGATTCCAACGCTTTGCCGAAAAGCCGGTGTCCCACGAGCTGACGTGCGTGGCACCGGCATCCCTATGGAATTTCAGTTCGGCACCAACTGGGCGCAGTTCTCGCGCCTTACCGGAGGCGTTATCGGCCAGCCGCTGGCCATGGAAGGCACTTTTTCTTTCTTTCTGGAGTCGGCGTTCCTGGGGCTGTTTCTGTACGGCGAAAAACGCCTGGGGAAATGGGGACACTGGTGGGCTGGGTTCCTGGTGTTCCTCGGATCATGGATCTCAGGGTTCTTTATCATCGTCGCCGACCCATGGATGCAGCATCCAGTGGCCTATACGCGCCTGTCCAGTGGAGGGTTCAGTGTTTCCAGCTTCTGGGGACTCTTGACTAACCCGTGGGCGCTGATTCAGTACGCACACAACATGAGCGGAGCCGTGGTCACAGGCGCATTCGTGATGGCGAGTGTGGGCGCATTCTATTTGCTGCAGCAAAAGTTCGTGGAGCACGCACACATCTTTCTCCGTGTGGGAGTTGTCGCCGGAATCGCCGCCTCTCTGTGGCAGGTGTTTCCCAGCGGCGATCTGCATGGCAAGTACATGGCGCGTAATCGGATGTCGACGAACGGTTTTTACCATACGGCACCGTATTGACATTGGCAAGTTTTCGCCATACTATACGGAGCCGTATGGATAGAGGACTCGGACGGGAAGATTGGTTGCGCGCGGCCCGGCTGGCATTGCTGCGAGGCGGCCTGGAAGCGGTGCGGGTTGAAAAGCTGGCGCGCGATCTCGGTGTCACCAAAGGAAGCTTTTACTGGCATTTCGAGGACCGCGATGAGTTGCTCGAGTTGCTGCTCCGCGAATGGGAAAGCGAGGTGCCGGAGATGCTCTCGCAAGTGGGCCACAGATCGGGGCGCGAAAAAGTCCATAGACTGGTGCGCTTGCTGGAGCA
>Ga0210396_10004717_pt1 | contig 13284 bp, 13 predicted proteins | sample IncBWH17OmetaG_FD_155466 | JGI IMG/M metagenome (GOLD analysis project Ga0210396, IMG submission 155466) | Forest soil microbial communities from Barre Woods Harvard Forest LTER site, Petersham, Massachusetts, United States - Inc-BW-H-17-O ...
GCGAAAGCCTTTAGCGTTTTTGGTTGCGCCAGGTAACTCCAAGGGAGTGCAGGATGAGCGAATCCCTATAAGTTAGAGCGCAAGGGTCATTGACGATTGAATAGGCATATTGCACTTTGGGATCGCGGATTACGCACCAGGGCTCATGCTCAAGGGTTCCCAGGCAGTGTTCACACGGTGAGGTTGCGTTGGGCCGGCTCTCGCTGTGGATGAAGTCAGTGTTGTTCATAGGCTCTCTCCTTAACGCCCAGCCACAAAAGCGCAAATGTTGGATGGCCGACCCAGAAGCGCGGTTAGCGCATCCGGTGCAATATTTATCGGCATACTTCGAAAAAATATTACAGGTGGGTGATTCAACGAGTTCCGGATCGGGTGAAACTCGTAGCTGATTCGTCAGACGAGCCAGATCGAAATTGTTACCTAACGAAACAACCCGAAAGCGATGGGTGATCATGCATCGGCGTTCTTCGTCTAATTTGTAGGGGGGGTCGACTAACTCCTACACCTGACCACAGGACTGACAATGCCGCTTCGCCCGGACTCGATGCGACGCGGGACATCTCGATTTCAATTCGCATGCATCAGGATTTCGAGTCGCTTCAGGGGGCTTCTCAACAATATGATGGATCTGGCCCCGAGGTCCTTGTGCAGCCTCTTAGATAGGCGTGCAAACCGGGAGACATTGGGCCTTGGACCAGTCGTGTTTGATCGCGGGCACCCGTCAAATGGGCCAATTTTTAACGATATCACTGGCTTACCGAGTAAAACGATATGCTAACCGATATGAAATTTATTTATTCTTTTCGGCAACTTTCTTACCGCAACTGCGTTCTAATGGCGAATCTGAGCAAAGGCGCCTAAGGGGGAGCGACCGTGCTACCGCGACTCTCAGAGGTTGATCATGAGTTCGTTGGCGATCGTGGACGTTTTCGTCCTCGCAGAGAACCGTCTTTTGCGCGAAGCGCTGCTACGCGTTTTCGCTAAGAAAAACGAAATCCGAGTGGTAGGGTCCAATTCCTATACTCCCGACATCCACGAGCAAATCATGGCCACCACGCCGGCCATCATTGTGCTTGATTCGATTGGACTCTCCCGCTCTAGTGCCCAGCTCATTTCCACTATCCGGTCAGCTATTCCAGATGTGAAGCTCGTTATGGTGGACTGGATGCCGATGAACTGACGTTCTTGCGAGCCATTCGCGAAGGAGTCGTCGGATATGTGCTGAAAGACGCGTCCGCAATCGAACTGGTGTCCGCCATTCGCTCGGTGGCCGCGGGAGAGGCAATCTGTCCACCATCCTTAACTGCGGCTTTGTTCCGCTATGCCTCCCGCCCACCAAACACCGTGTCCTCCATTTCATGGGGCGCGGAACTCGGGCTCAGTCGCAGGGAACAGCAATTGATGACGCTGCTGCGTGACGGTCTCACTAACAAAGAGATTGCCAGCCAGTTGAGCATCTCGGAGCAGACAGTCAAAAACCACGTCCATAACATCATGCACAAACTCGGCGCGCGCGATCGTCTCTCGGCCGTGCGCCGCTGCGAAGTCCTGCGCTTCGAGGTCACAGGCACGTAGCGGAGAACCCTCATTCGTCCAGACCGCATAGGTTGCTGTCACACGCGGAAGTGTGCGCACCGTCTCGCTGATGTGTGATCTAAATCACAAGAGTCTTCCTTCCTCATCGATAAAAAGAACTTAGCCCGGCGAAAGATCGACTGATCCGCTGAAACCCCGCTGTTTTCGCGTGTTCTAGCAGATTCTTATTAGAGATCGCGCTTCCCCGGCTTACTAGAATGGCCGCGCACATGAATCCGAAGTGGAATGGACAATTCTCCTGCTTCGATCTCGTCGCCAAGACCGACGAATGTCACCGCAGTGTCGTTCAGGTCCGCGACATCGAGATCGGTGGCAGTGATTTCGTGGTCATGGCCGGACCCTGCGCTGTGGAGTCTGAGGCGCAATTGCTGCAGACGGCCGAAGCCGTCGCTCAGGCTGGCGCACGCATCCTGCGAGGGGGCGCTTACAAGCCGCGATCATCCCCCTACGCGTTCCAGGGGTTGGGCGTGGAAGGACTCAAGATCCTCCGCAAGGCGCGCGAAGAAACTGGCCTTGCGATCATCACCGAGGTGATGAGTGAGGAAGACGTCGACCTCATCGCCGAATACGCCGACATCATGCAAGTGGGCACGCGAAGTATGGAGAATTACGCGCTGCTGGAGGCTTTGGGCGGATGTGGAAGACCCGTTCTACTGAAGCGCGGCATGACTGCCACGCTCGAAGAACTTCTGCGATCGGCGCAGATCATCGCCATGGCGGGCAACTCGCAAATCATTCTGTGCGAGCGCGGTATCCGCACTTTCGAGACGGCGACGCGGAATACGCTCGATATCGCTGCCGTACCGGTTTTGAAGACGGTCTCGCATCTTCCCGTCATTGTCGATCCCAGCCACGCCGCGGGCGTTCGCAGCCTGGTGCCCGTGCTCTCGCGTGCAGCCGCCGTTGTCGGTGCGGATGGACTGCTGGTCGAGGTGCATCCCGTGCCGGAGAGCGCCATGAGCGATGGCAATCAGTCCCTGAATTTCAGTGAATTCCGCCGGATGATGAGCGATCTGCAGCCCTACCTCGAGTTGCAGCAGGAATCCCGGGAACTCCGCCCGCAACTCCTCGTCGCAGGAGGAGCAGATTAGTGGTGCGTTGCTTCCTAGCTCTTATTCTCCTGCTTATCGCCTCCGGGCCGACAACGCCAGCGGCTGAGACCACAGCCACGGTCACTCCCTTTCTCTACACCGTCGCGAAAGTCTTTGAACCTATGGCTTGGCTTCATGGTGCGGACCGGTTCCCCGCCGGCGCCCAGATGTTCGTGAGCAATGAAAGCGGGCGGCATCTGCTGGCGCCGAATTTCGCCGCTTCGGCCGATCCATCTATTTCGTTCGACGGTGAGAAGGTATTGTTCGCGGGCAAAGCTCGTGCTAGCGATCACTGGCAGATCTGGGAAGTCGTTCTTGCAGGAGGATCGCCTCGCCCGATTACATCGTTTCCCGAGGATTGCATACGGCCGATCTATCTTCCAGAGGATCGTGTCGTCTATGCGCGAAAGATTGCTGGAAGATTCGTCATCGAGACCAAGGAACTGGGCAGTCATAAAACGCTCGACCTGACTTACAGTTCTTCCAACTCGTTGCCGACGGACGTGCTTCGGGACGGGCGCATTCTGTTTGAATCCTCCTACCCTCTGGGCTTAGAAGGCATTCCTGAAATCTACACAGTGTATTCCGATGGTAGCGGAATTGAGTCATACCGCTGTGACCACGGAGCATCTCGGCACGCGGCCAGGCAACAGAGTTCTGGTGACACGGTCTTCGCGACGCCGTATGGTCTGGCGAGATTCACTTCCGCGCGGGCCCAGCAAATTAGCGTCTCCGCACCCGCTGGGGAATACGCCGGGGATATTGCCGAAACCGCCGCGGGCGAATGGCTGATGGCATGGCGGCCCGACGCGAAAGCCTCATTCCGGGTCGTGCGATGGGCCCCGGGTGGGGGTGATCTGAAACCCGTGCTCGCCGAGGAGGGGGCGAGTGTCGTGGAGCCGCTTCTGCTTATGCCACGGCCCATTCCGAACCGACATCCATCCGGCTTGCATGATTGGCCGAATGCGAACCTGCTCTGCCTGAACGCCTACACCTCGAAATTCCAAATTCCTGCGGGTGCAATTCAATCGGTTCGACTCTACACGCGCGATGATTCAGGACATCCCCGGTTGCTCGGAACGGCCGCGGTCGAGCGGGACGGATCATTCTTTGTTCAGGTTCCAAGCGAGCAGCCTCTGCAATTCGAACTTATCGATGCTTCCGGCAACAGACTGAAGCGTGAAGCCGGATATTTCTGGATGCGCCGTGGCGAGCAGCGCGTGTGCGTGGGATGCCACGCCGGACCGGAGACAGCACCGGAGAATGCGGTTCCACAGATCCTGTTGAAATCTACCACCCCTGCGGACCTGACCGGAACCAGCGCCCAGAGCGCAGGAGGACACTAGCTTGAGGTTGATCTCAATATTGTTGCTCTCCTCCGCGCTGTTCGCGCAAGCGCAGCAAGCCAGCGCGCCGGCACCCATTCGATTCGAAGATGCTACCGGCAAATCGGGTATTCAGTTCACGCACAACTTCGGCTCGCAGAAGCTGGGATCACTGCTCGAAAGCACCGGTGCCGGCTGCGTCTGGTTCGATTACAACAACGACGGGTTTCCCGATCTCTATGTAGCCAGCGGCAAGCCGCTCGAAGACGGCATTCACCCCTATCCCCTGAAGCAGCCACCCGCAACTCCGCCCCACAACCATCTCTACCGCAACAACGGTGACGGAACATTCACAGACGTCACCGACAAGGCCGGAGTCGCAGCGAACATCTATGGCATGGCCGCGATTGCAGCCGATTATGACAATGACGGTTTCATCGACCTCTTCGTCACCGGCTACGGCAAAGCCATTCTCTATCACAACAATGGCGACGGCACATTCACCGACGTGAGCGCCAAGGCAGGCATCCAGGTCGACGGCTGGTCAATCGGCTCTGCCTGGCTCGACTACGATCGCGATGGTTGTGTCGATTTGTTCGTCGGCCGCTACGTCAAATTCGACCCCAAATATCGCAACTTCTACTCTGCAGACAACTATCCCGGGCCACTGGATTATGCGGGTGACACCAATCGTCTCTACCACAACAACTGCAACGGCACATTCACCGATGTGACCGACAAGTCAGGAATCGGCGCGTACAAAGGTCGCACGATGGGCATTACGGCCGCAGACTACGACGGTGATGGCTTTCCCGACATCTACGTCGCGAACGATAAGACCGAGAATTTCCTCTTTCACAACAAGCGCGACGGAACGTTCGAAGAAGTAGCCGGGGATATCGGCGTTGCCTACGGCCAGAACGGCGAGAGCACCTCAGCGATGGGTCCGGTATTCGCCGACGTTGATGGCGACGGCCGAATCGATCTCCTGGTCACCGATTCCAAATACAACCGCCTGATGCGCAATACGGGACAGAACGGATTCGAAGATATCGGGCCAAGCTCGGGAATCTCTCAGGCTACCGCGCAGTACACCAGCTGGGGCACCGGCATCTACGACTTCGACAACGACGGCTGGCTCGACATCATGATTTTCCATGGCGGCCTCATCCACCTGGTTCCCCAAGAGCAGTCGTTGTTTCGCGGACTGGGCAATGGAAAGTTCGCCGATGTCTCGCCTGACGGCGGACCCGTACTTGGCGTTAAGACCGTCTCCCGCGGCGCCTGCTTCGCCGACTACGACAACGATGGCAAGGTGGATGCCTTCGTCGTAAACCTCGGCGCCCCCGCCACGCTACTGCACAATGTCACTCAGAATAGCAATCACTGGCTCACCGTGAAGTTGAAAGGGAAGAAGAGCAACCGCGACGGCATCGGCGCGCACCTGGAACTGCTAATCGGTGGCCGCAAACTGGTCGCCGAGCGCTTCGCCGGCTCTGGGTACCTCTCGCAAGATGATGGCCGCATTCATTTTGGACTCGGCACAGCCACGAAAGCCGACAAGCTCACAATCCATTGGCCGAGCGGTCAGGAGCAGGTCCTGGAGAATCTTGCCGTCGACCGTGTGCTCACGGTGGAGGAGCCGTAATGCCAGTGAGCACGATCAGCTTTCAGATCTCCCATGCTGCCTTCCGGCAGCTACCGAAGCTTGTGGGCATCCTCGCGGTCACTTTGCTCGCCATCGCGGCGAAGCCCGCTTCCAATCAATCGGGCGCGCTGGTGAAAGAGCGTTATCTGTCGCCCATCGAGATGACGTTTTCCCCAGACGGGCATTCGCTCTACGTGGTGTGTCAGGACAGCGACGAAGTGCGTGTTGTCGATCCCGCTTCCGCCAAGGTCGTCGGCAGCATCCATGTGGGGCATGTTCCTCGAGGCATTGCTCTCTCGCCCGATGGCCGTCGACTTTATGTAACCAACGCCTCGTCCGATTCGGTCTCAGTTATCGACACGTCCTCTCGCGAAGTCGTGCAAACTCTGCCGACCGGATTTGAGCCAGCCGGAGCGGTTCTCGACAAATCTGGGGCGACCCTGTACGTCGCAAACCGGCTCAGCAGCGACATTTCTGTCATCGACCTCTCGCGCGGAGTCGAAATCAAGCGCCTGCTTGCCGGACGCGGCGCCAGCTATCTTGCCCTTTCGCCAGATGGCAAATGGATCTACTGCACGCACATCTATCCGAATCCGGGCGCGTTCCGCAGCGAGCCTGATTCTGAGATCACAATCATCGACACCTCCACTCGCAAAGTGGTCGACCGCAAGGCCCTTCACAACGTGGCAGGCATGTTTCATGTGGCGGCCTCGGCGGATGGAAAGCTTGTTGCCGTGGCTCAACTGAGGCCGAAAAACCTAATTCCCCTGGCACACGTGGAACATGGCGCCGTCTTCGGCGACTCGCTGACCTTGTTTGGAGACGACATCGGCGGCATCGTCCAGATTCCCATCGACGAACTCGACCGCTACTATGCTCTCCCGTGGGGAGTCGCGATCACGCCGGACAAGTCGAAGATCTTTTTGACCACGGCAGGGTCTCAGAGCGTGACCGCGATTGACGTTCCCCAATTGCTCAAAACCGTCCGCACGCGCCGTCAATCTTTCGCCAATGATCTATCGGCCTCGGCAGAATATGTCACCGCAAGAATTCCAGTCGGCCACAATCCTCGGGGCGTTGCCCTCTCGCCCGATGGCAAGCGGCTCTACGTTGCCAATCGCCTCGACGACACCCTCAGTGTGATCGATATCGAAACGCAGAAGATGATCTCAACGATTGACCTGGGCGGCCCGAAGAACGTCGACGCCCTCCGTCGCGGTGAGCGCCTCTTCTACACTGCGGAGTTTTCGTTCCAAGGCCAATTCGGCTGCTCCAACTGCCACCTTGATGCCACCATCGACGGTCTGCAGTGGGATCTCGAGCCTGACGGCTTCGGCAAAGATATCGTCGACAACCGCTCGCTCGAGAACCTCGCCGGCACAGAGCCTTTCAAGTGGAATGGCGGGAATGCTGACATGCCGACCGAGTGCGGCCCGCGCACTGAGAAGTTCTTCTTCCGCTCGCAAAGCTTCACCCAGCAGCAACTCACGGACCTTGTGACCTTCGTTTACTCACTCCCCTACCGCCCGAACCGCAATCGACTGGCTAACGGGGAACTGACGCCGGACCAGGAGCGCGGCAAGGCTATTTTCGAGAGGACGACGACCAAGAAGCGCGCAGCTATCGCAGAAGCTAATCAGTGTACGTATTGCCACAATGGACCGAAATACACCAACCAAAAGCAGATCAATGTCGGCACAGGCAAGTTAACCGACCGCTCCCCGGTGATCGACGTCCCGCAGTTGCCGAACGTCGCGTACTCGGCACCATATCTTCACGACGGCTCCGCGAAGTCACTGGAAGAAATCTGGACGATCTACAACCCCAAAGACACTCACGGCGTCACCAACGATCTGACTAAAGATGAATTGAACGATCTCATCGAATATCTAAAAACGTTATGAAGACGAAATCGTGGTTCGCATTGGCGCTGTTGGTCACCGCATCCTTGGCGGCCGCCCAGGACATGCCGATGTTCCGCTGGGAGAACTTCACCACCGCCAATGGTCTTCCCGACAATCACGTCTTCTGCGTCCTCGTGGATAGCCATCGCATATGGGTCGGCACCGACAACGGTCTGGGGCTCCACGAGAACGGCACGTGGAAGGTCTTTCGTCCCAACCCAGACGCAAAGGAACATAGCTTGGCGCACCAGGCCGTGCTCTCACTCACGCTCGACAAAAATACTGGCGACGTGTGGGCCGGAACGATGGGTGGCCTCAGCCGCATTTCGGCAGGACGCATCGATACCTATACCCAGCTGAGCTCCGGATTGAGCAACGACATCGTCTATGGAGTCGGCGTGCAGGGCGACTACGTATGGACCGCAACTGCAGCCGGTGCGAGCCGACTGAATACTCACACTGGTCAGTGGTCCTTGTATAACGCCACCAACACGCCCATGTACGAGATCTGGACATACGCCGTCAGTCCCGCGGAGGACAAGGTCTACTACGCGGTCTGGGGCGGTGGCGTGCTCGAGTATGACCAAAAAACCGAGCGCTGGAAGGACTACAACGATCCCGACGGCGAAACTGAAATGGTCGTGATGAAAGACCAGGGATTGATTCACGAAATCACGACTTCGGTTAGCTACGTAGACAAAATCCTCTGGGTTGCGACGTACTTCGGAGCGAGCCGCTACGATGGTCGCTACTGGCACAACTTCCTGACGAAAGATAGCGGCTTGCCCAGCAATTTCCTCAACCAGATCAAAGGAATTGATGCCGACCACGCCTGGTTCTCTACGGACAAAGGCCTTGCGTATTACGACGGCACGAATTGGGCGGTTTATCGTCCCGCTCTCGACACGCATAAGCCGGAGATGCTGGTGCGCGACGCGTCAGGCAATGAGAAGAAGATCGCAGTCCAGTCAGCCCCGTCGCACAACTACATTCTCGGCGTTGACTTTCAGGGAGACGATCTCTGGGTAGCGACAGCCCACGGTTTGAGTCATGGCATTCGCCAGAAGAGTTCAGTGTCCGTAGCAAAGGTGCTTAGCAGTGGAAAGGCAAATAGCAAGAAGTAATAAGTTCAGGGAGCGATCTTATGAATGTTCAGGAATTACTCGCAGAAGTAGTCACCGGCCCGGTCGTGAAGCGGGCGATCACCAATCACAAAGCGCTGAATGAAGCTTACGACTACGGAAGCGCCTTCTCTCGCGGCATGCGGATCGACCTGAACGGAGTGACCATTCTCCTAATTTCGGGTACGGCGAGCATCGACGAACAAGGCTGTACGGTGCACGTCGGAGATCTGCGCGCGCAACTCCGCCGCACCTACGACAACATCACCCAATTGCTGGCATCTGAAGGCGCCACCTGGCACGACATCGTGCGCACCACCTGCTATCTGCGCGATATCGAGCGCGATTATGAGGCCTTTAACGACGAGCGTACGGCCTTCTACAAAGAGCAGGATATGGATCCGTTGCCTGCATCTACGGGCATTCAGGCGATTCTCTGCCGTCCCGATCTGCTGGTCGAGATCGAAGCTATCGCGATGTTTCGTCGCGAATCGCCCGCGGAATAAGACTGAGGAGAAGCGCCATGCGCCTAGCGTCGGTTACCGTGATCGCTGCCGTGCTCGTGTGTGCAGGTTGGTCGCAGACCGCCAGACCATGTGCGTGCGGCAAGAATGCATCCGGTCCGCCGCCAACACGGTCGCTGAAGCCGTACGCCGGCGCTCCCGAGGATCTGCGTCCGTTCTCGAAGTTCACGAAGCCTTATTACGAGTATTACCAGGACCTGATCGAATACAACGGAGCGGCTCGCGAAACTCCCGATCCCGACCCGAAGGAGTTGACTGAGGTTCGCATTGGTTTCCTAGCCCCTCTTTACGACCATCCCGACCAGGTGCTGGGAAACCGCATGCTGAACGGCGCAAAGATGGCAATCGACGAAGCCAACGCGGGCGGCGGTTACGGCGGCAAGCCCTTTCGCTTTATCACTCACAACGACTACGACAACTGGCAGATCAGCAGCGCTGCCACCGGCGTGTCGAAGGACTCCGCCATTTGGGGCGCTGCGTCGAATGATGCCGTCCGCATGATCTATGAAGACAAGGTCTGGGCGATGTTTGGTTCGATCAGTTCAGAGTCTACTCACATTGCTCTGCGCCTTACCTTGAAGGCCGAGACGCCGCTGGTGAACAGCGCGTCCACTGACCCAACCATCTCGGAAACCATCATACCCTGGTATCACACGGTCATTCAGGATGATCGCGTCCAGGGATATACACTTGCCCGGCACATCTATACCGAACTTGGTCTTAAACGGGTGGCGATCCTGAGAGTCAACGATCGCTACGGCCGCTTTGGAGTTCTGAAGTTCAAGGATGCCTCCCGCCGCCTCAGCCATCCAGTCGTGATCGAGCAGAAATTCATGCGTGGCGATACCGATTTTCGCCACCAACTCCAGGTCATCCAGGATTCCCGTGTCGATGCCATCGTTCTCTGGACGGATATCGAACCCACCGCCATGATCCTGCAGCAGATGAAGGAACTCGGGATGAAGCAGCGGGTCTTTGGCAGCCATCGCACGATTGGAGAAGAACTGATCAAACTAGCCGGGCCCGCTGCCGAAGGTTTCGAAGCCGTGTTCCCTTACGATCCGACACGGACCGACCCGCGCTGGCTCGAATTTAACGCGCAGTACGAGGCACTCTATCATGAGAAGCCTGATCACTTCGCCGCGCTGGCATACGATCAGATGCGAATCCTCTTGGATGCCATCTGCCGCGCAGGCTTAAACAAGGGGCGGATTCGTGATGCGCTCACTGGCTTGACCAGCTTCAAGGGAGTAACCGGCGACATGGTGTTCGACCCTAACTGCAAGAACATTGCGCCATTGTTTCTGGGGCAGGTACACAATGGGCAGATCACCTATCGCCGCATCACGATGGAGAAACCGTACGCCCAGGTCGGAGAAGGCGGCGTTCAGTTTGTTGGTCCATCTACTCCCGCGCAGAGTGCAACTGATTTGCGACTCGGCATCTTCGGTCCACGCGCAGACGAGGTTGTAAGATCACCCGAAATCGCCAAGCTCCTCAGCGCTCTGAATGCGAACGGCCAAAAGTTTTCACTGGTAGCGGTTTCTTCCGATGCTGCATGGGGCAAGGCTTCCAATGAACTGGTGAATGCCGTATACCAGGATCATGTGCTAGCCTTGATTGCGCTCGATCGAGCCTCCAGCCACCTGGCCGAGCAAATCGCAGTGAAGTCGTTCGTGCCGGTCATCGCCATTTCTTCTGATCGCGCGCTCACGACCAGCAATATACCCTGGATCTTCCGCCTCCCCGAGGGCACGTCTCTGGGGCAAGCCCTGAAATGTCTCTCTGCCGCAATTGCTCAGGCGGGCCCGAACCGTTCCAGCGTTCGCGAGATTCTTGCTTCCGGAAAACCCCTGGCAGGAGTTCGATTCGCATCGACCGGAGAAGTAAGACAATAGCTCGAGTGAGACGATGACTCTGTGGGGACAGCCGCCTCGGCTGTCCGCGGAGCGAAGGTCCGCATCGGGAGCGATGGCTTTCCTTCGTGAACCTTCGTGCCCTTCGTGGTAAACGCCTTTAAAAACTCTGAACCACAAAGGTCACGAAGGTACACAAAGGGTGACTCAGATACATTCAATGCATCGTGTGCGGGCCGAATTCAATCTATCCCTGCAAGAAACTCAGTAGAGGACTTCATGGCACTCGACCTGCAACAAACCGTCGCCCTACTCTCGCGTACGCCTTCCGCCCTTAACGCCCTTTTACGGGATCTGCCGCAGACTTGGACGCTCAGCAACGAAGGCGGTAAAACGTGGAGCCCGTTCGACATCGTCGGCCATCTCATTCATGGAGAACGCACCGACTGGATGGCGCGTGCACGCATCATCCTGCAGCATGGCGAGAACCGCGCCTTCGATCCGTTTGATCGGCTAGCACAGGAACGAGAGAGTCAGGGCAAGTCGCTGGGAGAGTTGTTGGATGAGTTCGCGCGATTGCGCGCCGAGAATCTTGATGCTCTCCGCGCGATGAATCTGCAGCCGGAAGACTTCGAGCGCCGCGGACGCCATCCTGCCCTCGGAACTGTTACCCTTGCACAGCTGCTGGCGACCTGGGCCGTTCATGACATGACCCATTTGCATCAACTCTCAAGGGTGATGGCCTATCAGTATCGAGAAGTGGTCGGTCCGTGGAGTGCCTACCTGGGCGTGCTGCATTGCGAGGGGCACGGTTCCTGATCACAGTTCTTTCGTGAACGCCCTCAGGGCCAATGCCCAATGCCATGCGGGGAATTTGAGAATCTTGAGGAGACAGTCGCCTTCGGCTGTCCGGCCGCGCGAGCGGCCGTCGTGACCGCTGCGGGAAGATCAATGCTGAGATGACGGATAGATCAAGCAGGTGCGCGCAGGGTAGGCCCAAGATAGTCGCCCTTTGGGCGACGGACAGCCGAAGGCGGCTGTCCCCACAAAAACCTCTAGCTCGACCTGGTCGGCTCCGCAACGTTCGGCGACCATCCCTGCAGTTTCACCAGCCAGTTCGCCGGCTCCGGCAGGATGGCGAACTTGGGAAGATTTCCGCGCACCATCGCAACTTCATCGCAACAGTGGAATCGCGGACACGCATGGCAGTCCTTGTAGATCTTGTCGGGCAAGTCCTCGCGCTGTGCGACTGAGAATCCCTGGCCGGCGAAGAAGTCCGGCTTACGCGTGAACAGGCAAATGCAATCCACTTGATGGCGCTTTGCCTCCGCCATCAGCGCCTTGACCAGCCGACCACCGCCACCTTTTCCTTGAGCCCACGGCGCAACGGTGATCGAGCGAATCTCGGCAAGATGCGTTCCGTAGAGGTGCAGGGCTCCGCAACCAATGATGTGCCCGTTGTCTTCGAGAACGACAAAGTCCCGCACGTTTTCGCAGATTTCGGGCAGGGTCCGGGGCAATAATGTACCGTCACCGGAGTAAGCGGCGATCAACTCGTGTATGTGCTCAGCATCAGGCAAAATTGCTTTACGCGTGCGCATGGACCTCCTCGCGAAGAGACTCGATTTTCTTCCGGGCGGCCCCGATTGCCTGCCGCACCCGGCCCGGTGCCGTACCGCCTATGACATCGTGGGCAGCCAGCACCGCAGGGAGTGTGAGTGATTCTTTGAAGTCCTCGCCAAACTCCGGACTCAGTGATTGCAACTCCTGAAGGGACAAATCCTTGAGCTCGCAATTCCGCTCCAGGCAGATCTGCACAGCCTTTCCAATCCGCTCGTGAGCCAGACGCGACGGAACGCCTCGGTCCACGAGGTATGTGGCTGCGGCCCACGCGTTCATGAACCCAGAATCGGCCGCCTTCTGCATGGCTTCCAGATGAAACTCGACAGCTTTCATCCAGCCCGTAACCAGCGGCAGCATCTGCAGCAGCGCGTCCGCAGAATCGAATAGCGGTTCCTGCGTCTCTTGCAGATCCTTGTTGTAAGCGAGCGGCAAGCCTTTCACCGAAATCATGAGCGCCGTCGCGTTCCCGGTGATGCGCCCGCTTTTGCCCCGAACCAACTCCAGCAGGTCCGGATTCTTCTTCTGCGGCATTGCGCTACTGCCGGTGGAGTATGCCTCAGGCAGCTCAATGAAGCCGTATTCCTGGGATGAGAAGA
>Ga0210396_10004718_pt1 | contig 13283 bp, 9 predicted proteins | sample IncBWH17OmetaG_FD_155466 | JGI IMG/M metagenome (GOLD analysis project Ga0210396, IMG submission 155466) | Forest soil microbial communities from Barre Woods Harvard Forest LTER site, Petersham, Massachusetts, United States - Inc-BW-H-17-O ...
ATTCGGTGTGGCACTGTGCTACAGTTTTCTTCCTCATGGCGACACATCCTCAGCCGCCCGCGCCCGGACCTGGCTCTCTCTACTGTCCAAACTGCGCGGAGGAAGTCACAGATCCTCTAACTTGCGGCGATTGCTCTGCCGTGATCTGTCGCCGCTGCGGCACACCGCTGGAATCTCCGGACGAACTCGGAATCGGATAATGGAGCCCACCCCGGTTCTGATCCCCACAATAGGCAACCTTGAACCAAACTCCACCGACTCGAAACCGACGCTGATTCGTGGCCTCAGTCTGCTTGATTCCGTGCTTCTGCTGGTAAGCGGCATTGTCGGGTCATCGATCTTCCTTACAGCCAAAGATATCGCGACTCCCCTGCCGCAGCCGGTTCTGTTTCTCCTAGTGTGGGTCCTGGGAGCCCTGATCTCGCTCTGCGCGTGCTTCGCCTTCGCCGAACTGGGTTCAATGTTTCCAGACTCCGGTGGGCAATACATCTACTTGCGCGAGGCCTATGGCGAATTGGTCGCCTTCCTATACGGCTGGATGCTTTTCGCTGTCGCCAATGGCGGAACCATCGCAGCGCTATCAGTCGCCGCGGCTGCCTATGTCGGTCAGGTTGTGCCTTTTGTCTCGCAAGCCCACGTGATGTTTACTCTGCTGGGCGTCGCTTTCACGCGCGCTCATCTCTTCGGTTTGTTCCTGATCGCGATTCTCACACTGGTCAATGTCGTGGGATTGCGCTGGGGAGCACTGCTGCAGAACGTTTCCACATGGACCAAGTTCACTGCCATGGCAGCGTTCGTCGTGTTGGGTTTCGCGATCGGGAAAGGCAGCTGGTCGAACTTCCACTCGAATGGAGCCCCGCTGACCCTCGGGCTGGGGCCCGCAGGACTTGTTTCTGCCCTAGGCGTCGGACTGATCGCCGTCTTCTGGGCCTACGACGGGTGGGTTTACATCACCTGGGTCGCGGGCGAAGTGAAAGATCCACGGCGGAATGTTCCGCGCGCGATGGTGCTGGGAGTACTCGCGGTCGGGGTCATCTACATCGCGATGAACGTGACATACATGTACGCGCTGCCCCTGAGAGAAATCGCCGCGCACGAGACCATCGCGCACGCTGCGGCCGCCGCGCTGTTTTCACCCCGCGCCGCCGGATGGCTCTCGCTTATGATCGCCGTTTCCTGCTTCAGCGGCGCAGCCACCTGCACTCTCTCAGGCGCGCGAGTATACATGGCCATGGCGCAGGACGGAGTCTTCTTTAAGCGGATGGCGGTCGTTCATCCCAAATGGCGAACCCCAGCCTTCAGCCTCGTCGGTCAAGGTATCTGGGCAGCAGTATTGACCGTGAGCGGCCACTACGACCAACTCTATACCTACGTCATCTACGGCATGGTGCTCTCTTACACGTTGACGGTGATTTCTATGTTCTGGCTGCGCTGGAAGCGTCCCGACATTCCGCGTTCGTATCGCTGCACGGGATACCCGTGGCTGCCGGGAATCTACGTACTGATCGGTACCGCGTGGACTTTCAATACAATCATCACGCGCCCCTACGAGGCGTTGATGGGAACCGGAATCGTGTTGGCTGGTATTCCCTTCTACCTGACCTGGAAACGCAGCAAACGCAACATAACGGCCGCGGAGTAAGTCGATGTTCGAGCGCTAGCCCGAGAAAGCGCGTCGCGTCACTTTTTTCGCAGTGTATCCCACGGTAACTTTCACCTTGCCGCCCGCCGTCGTCGGTGTTATTCCTCTTCATTCTTGTTCAACCAACCCTGACTCCAGGACATCTATTGCCCGAGCCCAATCCACAGCGAGAAGCAGACGGTATTGGATTCCTGTCTCCCGGCGTCTCCATCGCCGATGTCGAAGATCCCAACCGTCCACGCCAGGTGATGGGATTTCGCGATCTGGTGCTCTTCTATGTGATCACCGGCATCAGCTTGCGCTGGATCGCCACCGCCGCCGCGGCCGGTCCCAGTTCGATCATCATCTGGATTGGCGCGTGGTTCTGCTTTTACACGCCTCTTGCACTCTCGGTGCTGGAACTCTCGTCGCGCTACCCAAATGAGGGTGGGCTCTATGTTTGGAGCAAACGCGCATTCGGGGATTTTTCCGGATTCATGTCGGCCTGGACTTACTGGACCAGCAACCTGCCCTACTTCCCTGCCGTGCTGTATTTCGCCGCCAGCAACGTGTTGTTCATGCGGGAGGCGAACTGGCAGCATCTTTCAGGCAATGCCACGTTCTACATCGTTTTTGCTTTGCTTACCCTGAGCGCAGCCACGCTGCTGAACATCGTCGGGCTCGATGTAGGTAAATGGCTGCATAACGTTGGCGCGCTCGCCATGTGGATTCCGGTCGGGATCGTCATCGTGATGGGCTTTATCGCCTGGCACCGCTTCGGCTCGGCGACTTCGTTTACGCTGCATTCGATGGCGCCCAGCACTCACTTCAACGACATCATCTTCTGGTCGGTGCTAACCTTCGCCTTCGGCGGCTGCGAAACGGCGTCGTTCATGGGAGAAGAGATCAAGAATGCGCGGCGCACAATTCCTCTCGTACTGCTCTCCGCAGGCGTGACCGTTACGATCTGCTATATCCTCGGCACGGTTTGCATTCTGCTGGCGCTGCCCTCGACGCAGGTCAACAGCCTGCAAGGCTTAGTGCAGGCGGTCTCTGCCACCGCGGCGCGCGTAGGATTTCCTGGGATATTGCCGCTGGCAGCATTTTTGATTGCACTCAGCAACATCGGCGCAGCCGGAGCCTATCTGGCCGCGGTGGCCCGGCTGCCGTTCGTCGCAGGGTTGGATCGATTCCTTCCCCCGGCTTTCGGCTCCCTGCACCCAAAATGGAAAACACCGTGGGTCGCGCTGCTTACTCAGTTCGCACTAGGAGTTGTGTTTATCTTTCTGGGACAGGCCGGAACCAGCGTGAAAGGCGCATACGATGTGCTGGTCAGCATGGGCGTGATTACGTATTTCATTCCATATCTCTACCTGTTCGCGGCAATGATCAGGTTGCAACGCGAGCCTGCGGGTCCGGACGTGATCCGCGTACCAGGCGGCAAAGTCATAGCCAAGCTGGTGGCCATGCTGGGATTCGTCACCACGGCTGTAACGATCACACTGTCTCTGATCCCGCAGCCGGATGAACCGAATAAGCCACTCGCGTTGCTGAAGATTCTCGGAGGATGCGGTGCGCTGTTGCTCGTGGGACTCTGGCTTTATGTTGCGGGAAAAAGGCGAGCGGCGCGAGTAGAAATCGCGTAGAGACAGCCGCCTCGGCTGTCTAGCCAGAGCGAAGCTCGGCTACCTCTTCGATGCTTGCCTGCTTCTCAACCCAAGCCGCGCTCGCGCGCGGCGGACAGCCGAGGCGGCTATCCCCACAAGAATCTTCTACTACACCGGCGTCGCCGTCTTCCTTGGCGGGTTGAAGAACGGTAGGGTGGCCACCTTCACGTTGGCCTTCAGCCGCATCGCTTCGATCGTGATTTCCATCTGCAGCGGCGTGCCCGGCTTCGAGTACTCCGTTTCGAGGCTCGCAAGGGCGATCATCTTCTTCAGTGTAGGCGACCATGTGGTCGTCGTGGCTTTGCCCACCTGCTTTTCTCCTGAATAGACCGGCACTGCGACGCGCGAAGCCTGCGCGGGAGCGGCGGGGGTCAGTCCGTAGCGCTCGTACAGTTGTTCGACGTCCGTCCAATCGATCACCAATCCTGCAAGTTGCCGTGGCACGCCGTTCTTGGAATCGGGCTCCAAGGCCCGCTTGCCGATGAAATTTTCCTTTTCGAGATGCACCATCTTGGCGAAACCCAGTTCATAAGGTGAGAACTTTTGCGACGGGATCAGCGCCTTCTTGGAACTCGTATAGTCCACCTCGATCAGCAGCAGTCCCGCCTCGACGCGCGCAACGTCGAGAGCCAGCATGCCGGCGGCGTGCAAATCGAACTCCCTCCCTTTCTCAGCGAGTGCATCCCAGACCTTGACCCCATCTTTCCAGGGAATCCAAATCTCGTATCCGAGATCGCCGGTGTAGCCCGTGCGCGAGATGTCGACTGGAACGCCAGCGATCTTTCCGCGCGTCACACGGAAATACTTCAGATTCGCGATATCGGCATCAGACACTGTCTTTAGCAATTTTGCCGAGGTCGGACCCTGCAGGGCAAGCGCCGCAACCTTCTCCGAAATATCCTCGATCTGAACGTCCATGTTCAATCCGTTTTGCCGGAACCAGCGCAGGCTCGGGTCGGCGGCGGTCCAGCGATAGACGTTTTCCTCGAGGCGAGAAATCGTGCCGTCGTCGATGACCTCGCCCTCTTCATCGCACCAACAGCAGTAGATCACCTGCCCGACTTTTACCTTGTTAATTTCGCGTGTGATTACGCGGTTCACCAGGCGCGTCGCATCCTTGCCGGTAATGAGGTACTTGTAGAGCGGCGAAATGTCGATCAGAGCGCAAGCGTTCCGAATCGCGTTGTACTCGTGCTCGTGGTGCACCTCGTACACGCTGACCGTGTAGTATCCCGACCATTCGCGGTAATTCAGACTGTGGCACAGTGGAAGAGTGCGCTCGTGAAATGCGGTTCCGATGGGCAAAGTGGTATCCTCACGGTTTTTCCTTCGTGAACCTTCGTGCCCTTTGTGGTTAGTGCTTTTTGACACCACGAAGGAGACGAATGTTCACGGAGGAAATCTCAGAATGGTGGATTATATTGACGCACTCAGCCTACGGCAACCGCTCCTGCAATAACTTCCAGTCAAAGCTACGCAAATGTGCAGACAAATTCGGCTCTTCCCGATAGAATACCGATTCGACTCACGAACATGCACACCATCCTGCCCATCTCATGCAGTCTGCTCCGAAGCTGGACCGTTCTTCCCAGCGGGCTCTGATCTTCTCTCCCACCTCTCATAAACGCGAGTATCATTGCGTTTCCTGACACGTCTGCATTCAAGCTAGGAGCTAAGAGCGAATGGCTGGTTCTAACACATACGACGTCATCGTCATCGGCGGGGGCCACAATGGGTTGGTCAACTCCGCCTACCTGGCTCGCGCGGGCAAGAAGGTGCTCGTCCTCGAGCGGCGCCACGTGCTGGGCGGTGCGGCCTGCACCGAGGAAATTGTGCCGGGCTTCAAGTTCTCGGTCTGTTCTTACGTCGTCTCGTTACTGCGCCCGGAAATCATTCGCGACCTCGATCTTCCCCGCCATGGCCTGGAAATTCTTCCGCTGGATGGTACATTCACGCCTATGCCGAACGGCGATCATCTATGGCGCGTGAACGACCACGGCAAGACACATCGCGAGATCGCCCGCCATTCGCGCGTCGACGCCGAGGCCTACGACGAGTTCGGCAAAGCGATGCAGGCGATGTGCCGCTTCGTGAAGCCGATCCTCAGCATGGTTCCGCCCGATCCCACCACGCTGAATCCACGCGAACTGATGAAACTACTCTTCATCGGACGCCGCTTCCAGGGCATGTCGAGCTACGACAAGTACAACCAGGTCCAGCTCATGACGATGTCCGCCATTGATTTCCTGGATCAGTGGTTCGAGACCGACGTGCTCAAAGCAACGATGTCGGCTTCGGGAATCATCGGGACGTTTCTCGGCGTTCGCTCGCCGGGGACGGCGTACGTACTGCTCCATCACTACATGGGAGAAATCGATGGCGCATTCCGCGCGTGGGGGTTCGCTCGCGGCGGCACCGGCGCGATTTCTAACGCTATCGCTGATGCGGCGCGGGAAGCGGGAGTCGAGATCCGCACGAAAGCGGCCATCTCACAGATCATCGTGAAAAATGGCAAGGCCAAGGGTGTAGTCCTCTCGAGCGGCGACGAGGTTTATGCCGACGTCATCTCCTCCAGCGTCGACCCACGCCTGACCTTCACACGATTTATCGAGGCGCAGCATCTTCCCGGTGATTTCCTCGAGGAAGTGAACCGCTACAAATTCCGCGGTTCGTCGGGCAAGGTGAATATGGCGCTCGATGCCCTGCCGAACTTTACGTGTATGCCCGGGCCGGGAGCTCACCTCCGCGGAGCGATTTCCATCTCGCCTTCGGTCGAGTACATGGAGAAAGCCTATGACGAGGCAAAGTACGGAAATTTCTCCTCCCACCCGTATATCGACATGGTCATTCCTTCACTGACCGACCCGTCCGTCGCCCCTCCGGGCAAGCATGTGCTCTCGTGTTTCGTGCAGTACGCGCCCTACAAGCTGCGGCCCGGGCTGAACTGGGACGACCAGAAGGAAGCCTTCGGCAATACGGTCGTCGATACGATCTCGCAATACGCACCGAATCTGAAAGACATCATCATTCAGAAACAGGTCGTCACGCCGCTTGATCTCGAGCGCGAGTGGGGCCTGAGCGAGGGCAACATCTTCCAGGGTGAACTTTCGCTCGAACAATTGTTCTTCCTGCGTCCCGTCCCTGGATGGGCACAGTACCGCACGCCCATCAAGAACCTCTATATGTGCGGATCCGCGACGCACCCTGGTGGCGGCATCATGGGAGCAAATGGCCGCCTGGCAGCGCTGGAAATTCTGAAAGACATCAAGGGAGCGGCCTGAATGAAGCGCAGGAGCACAATGTTTTCTCCGCGCGCTCTGCGGCCGTTCTCAGCGCTCTCCGCGCTCTAAAGGTTTTGTGCGTGATGGTGTGACCAGTAACTTACGAACCGAATTCATATGGCTGACAAAAAAGATGTCGTCATCATCGGCGGTGGCCACAACGGCCTGGTCACTGCATTTTATCTGGCCCGAGCCGGATTCAAGCCACTCGTCCTTGAACGAAACTCGCAAGTCGGTGGGGCCGCGGTCACTGACGAATTCCATCCCGGATTCCGCTGCTCGACGTTAGCTCACACTGCGGGACCCATCCGGCCTGACGTCGTAGCTGACATGCAACTCGAGAAGCACGGTCTGAAGACGATCATGCCTTATGGTTGCGTGACGGCGCTTTCGCCCGATGGGCGTGCGCTCTCTTTGTATCAAGATGTGGGCAAGTCGGCCCAGGAAATCTCGGCGTTCTCCCAGAAGGATGCGGCGAAATATCCGGAGTTCGCGCAATCGTTGGGAAAGATCGCGAAGGTCATCGCTGATGCGCTGGCCACCACTCCACCCGACATCGACGATCCAAGCCGCAGCGATTTGTGGAGCATGCTGAAGACCGGCCGTGCGATCCGCAAGCTCGGCAGGAAAGACATGTTTCGCCTGCTGCGCTGGGGACCGATGGCCGTGGCCGATTTGGCCTCGGAGCATTTCGAGACTGAACTTCTGCGCGCAGTCATTGCGGCCCGAGGCGTTTTTGGAACCTTTCTCGGCCCTTGGTCTGCGGGGAGCGCGCTGGTGTTGCTGATCCGCGCCGCCGCAGATCCTCACCCCGCAGGCTCAGCGTCGTTCGCCGTGGGAGGAATGGGAGCGGTCACGCAAGCAATGGCCTCGGCTGCGAAAGCTGTCGGCGTCGAAATCCGAACCGGCGTCGAGGTCATCGAGATTCATGTCACGAACGGCGCCGCCACGGGCATTCTGCTCTCAACCGGCGAAGAGATTTTGGCCCGGGCAGTCGTCTCCAACGCCGACCCGAAACGCACTCTGCTCAAGCTGACCGACCCTCTTCATCTTTCACCCGACTTCGTGCAGAAGCTGCAGCATTATCGCGGGAACGGAACGGTCGCAAAAGTGAACCTGGCTTTGTCGGGGCTGCCGAAGTTCACTGCTCTGCAGAATGGCGACTCCGCCGCGCTGCGCGGGCGCATTCATATCGGCAACGAAATCGACTATCTCGAGCGTGCCTTCGACGAATCCAAGTACGGCAACTTCTCGCGTCAGCCATATCTCGAAGCCACGATCCCGTCGCTTACCGACCCGACGCTTGCTCCCGAAGGCCAGCACGTGATGTCGGTATACATGCAATATGCCCCGTACAAGTTGAAGGGTGATTGGGAATCGCAACGGAAAGCCCTTGGTCAGACTGTCGTGCAGACGCTCGCACAGTACGCTCGGAATCTGCCGGAGTTAATCCTGACGCATCAGATCATCACGCCGCAGGACCTCGAAGACAAATACGGCCTCACCGGCGGGCAAATTTTCCACGGTGACCTGGCACTCGATCAGTTCTTTACCATGCGTCCCCTGCTCGATTGGGCTCGGTACCGGACGCCTATTGAGAACTTGTATTTATGTGGGAGTGGCACACACCCCGGTGCAGGCCTGACCGGTGGTTCGGGGGCGAATGCGGCGCGTGAGATATTGAGAGGGTTGAAGGGCTAGTTCGTCGCTCGGGTCGACGAAAAGCTTGAACCACAAAGGGCACGAAGGTACACAAAGGAAACCTTACGCTGAGAGATTTCGTGTTCCATGGTGTCCTTTGTGGTTGATGATTTTCTCTAGCCATGAAGAATTCCGCCATCTTGCTCATCTCGTGCCCTGACCGCAAGGGCGAAGTCGCCGCCATCGCCGACTTCGTTTACCGTCACAACGGAAATATCCTGCACGCCGATGAGCACGGCGACGAGGAATCCGGCCTCTTCCTCATGCGCGTGGAATTCGATCCGAAAGACTTCGACATCCCTATCGCAGATTTCGGGAAGCACTTCTCTCCGGTGGCCGAAGCCTTCGCGATGCAGTGGCGGCTCGCCCAGTCGTCGCATCGTCCGCGCATGATCATCTTCGTGTCGAAGTACGACCATTGCCTGATTGATCTTCTCTACCGCCATCAAAGTGGTGAACTGGCCTGTGACATACCGCTGATCGTCTCCAACCATCCGGACAATCAAGCCGTTGCCGAATTCTACAGGATCCCTTATGCGGTCCTTACGGTCGCGAAAGATAACAAGCAGGCGTCCGAAAAGCGGCTCCAAAGCCTGATTGACGAGCACAACCCGGATTTCATCGTGCTCGCCCGCTACATGCAGATCCTGTCCAACGACTTCGTCCAACGATATCCGCAGCGCATCGTTAACATTCACCACTCTTTTCTTCCCGCTTTCGTTGGCGCTCGTCCCTATCATCAGGCCTTCGAGCGAGGCGTGAAGCTCATCGGTGCAACGAGCCACTACGTCACAGAAATCCTCGATGACGGGCCGATCATCGAGCAGGACGTGGTTCGCGTCTCGCATCGCGACACCGTCGAAGACCTCATCCGCAAGGGCCGCGACCTCGAAAAAGTCGTGCTCTCACGCGCGGTACGATCGCACGTGGAGAATCGTGTCCTCGTCTACGGCAACAAAACTGTAGTGTTCTGAAAGCAACCTAAACAGCTTGTCATCCTGAACCCGGCGCGAAGCCGGGTGAAGGACCGTACGACAGTTGGTACCAACGATGCAGCGGGCAGGATCCAAATTGCACTGACGACAGCTTGGGCATTCCTCTCGCCAGCGCCGACGCTGCCCGCCGACGTACGGTCCCGCGCCGCTGCTCAGGATGACATGTCGTTTAAGACCGCCGCAGAAGTCCATGTCCTTCCGCGTTTCCAACACAATACGAGCCCAGAATTCCGCTCCGATGGTAACTTGCACCGTTGGTAACCTTTCGTCTTTACTTGGACATGAGTAAAGTTTCATCAGCATAAGGAGTTGCGGGGGCATTTTTTGGCCGAAGATCTTCGGTTTGAACTAGCGATTCTGGCGACTGTCCAGGGCTTTTATCAGAAGCTCCTGCGGGATACGCTTGGCGGCGACGTGCCGATTCCGAGCGGTCTCGACGAGGACGCCCTGCGCCATTCCGAGCGTGAGTTGCCCAACACGCTCACGCGGATGTATCGCTGGCTGCATCTGCTCGATATGGCGATCACGCCGGCGATGCTGCGCCAAGCCCTCACTCCCGACACCGATTCTGAAGTTGCCGAAGCTCTGCTGCGTTACTTCGTGCGGCGCCGCGAAGCCAGCGACATCAATCGCGACAAGACCGATCTGATTGCCACTTTTCTCTACCGCCATCCGCGGGTTCCGGGACAGTGGGAGCAGAGCGGGTACGGACTCGACGGCGCACTGCCGCTTTCGCCTTTTGAAATTGCGCTGATCGAAATTCTCGCCGATACCGATGTGCCATCGCTTCCCGAAGAACACGTGCAACTGCTGCGACGCTTCGATCCGTTTGTCGAAGAAGTCAATCGCTTCCGCGATTTCAACGCGCTGATCGACTCGGGCATGATCGGGCGCGTACGCGAGTTGAAGCAGTGGCTGGATGCGTCGTTCTATCACCCCGGAGTCCTGGCCACGGTTTCCGCCTACAACACGGCGTTCGGAAAGAAGTTTGACGAGTTGTTCGTGAGGGCGCTCGGTGAGATCAAGAATTTCGGCCAGGCGCTCGAGGAAATGGGCGGAACGATTCTCACCACGGTCGATGGCGTAGAAGTCACCGTCGAGCACGTGGCAGCCATCGAAGAGAAGCAACTCCTGCAGGCAGATTACGGCAGCACGTTCGAAAAATTCCGCCGCGTGTCGAAGTTGAAGAAGGAACTCGATCGACGGCCGCCGATCCGGCGTTCGCTGCTCGCTCCGGCATCGCACTCGACGCGCGCGGTCGGAAGCGCCGCCGCTGCACCCAAGGCTGCCAAAGCTGCGGCGGCAGCTAAGGCTCCTCCGAAAGTTCCAGTGTTTCAGCCGCCCGCGATTACTTCGCAACAACTCTCGGCCGAAGAAAGCAAACTGCGCCGCGTCGAAGAATCGATTCGTGTGTTTGTGCGCGTGGCCGATCCTAAATATCGCCAGGTGGTCCCCATGCGGTTCTTCAACCTGACGCTGACGGCCGCTGAGGCTGACGCGTACAACGCGGCTTTCCTCGAGGAAAAGAGCTTGCGCGCGGATGTGGCCCGCACCCTAATTCGTATCGTATCGATTTCGGCACGTATCAGCACCGAACTGGAAGAACTGAAGCGTAGTCAGAAGATGTCGTCACTCTGGAAGCTGCATGCCGACTCGGTCGTGGTCCTGCTCGACATGGCCAGCACCACCACGGAAGACGCCGGCAGCGTCGCCAAGAACGCCGAGCAGAACGGCTCCGGCACCGCCGCCCGCGCGGTCCACGAATCCGTCAAGAAGCTGCGCAACCAGTCGGACGTGGCTGTGAAAACCCTCGCCAACGTGAGCTGAAGCACCTCCGTCTCTTCAGCTCTTCTTCATGCTAACAGCCACCCATCAACGTTAGCCTTGCTGTTTTTGTCCGTTTGCGGCGAACAGATGGCGCAACTTGCTTAATGCCTGATAGCTCCGGTTGTCGGGCCTCACCAAGCCTACTCTTCTAGCTCGCTCTCTTCCGGCGCATCGGTGGGACTCGAGAACTCAATGCGGTACCCGTCGGGATCGGTGAGCGGTGCTACCCAGAGACGGTTTCCCACAAACGGACGTTTTCGCGTCTGAATTTCGCGGGATTTGAACTCGCGATACAGAGCCAGCGCGTCTTCGGACTGGAAACAGACATTTACTCCAGTCCCCAGCGTTTCCTTCGGCCTACCTCCGGGCCGGAACTCCTGCAGCATGATCGCGGCGTCGCCAAGTTCAAGCCGGCACCAGCGAATTCTCCCGTCAGGATGGTCTTCGGCGCGGTCGGGAATCCAGTAGTTCTTCATTTTGAACCCAAGCCCATCAACAAAGAACCGTAGAGAAGACTCCATGTTGGTGACGCCGAAAAACGGCACAGCCTGCTTAACGTTCACGCTCGTGACGGTCGCAACGACCATAACTCACCTCACAAACAACCCTCTCAATAGTAGCAATCGAAGCCAATTGCCGAATCCCGATTGCGCTCAAAACCCCTGCCCACAGGGTCAGTGAGCGCAATCGCTGTTAACATCCGCTAGCTCTCTTTGCCACGGATCATCGACAGCGATGATAATCTCCAGATGGCAGTTCAACTGCGCTCCTCCGGTATTGCCCTCCGAGCGTCGATTCTGTGTGGTGTCATCTCTGCGGCGAGCGCTTTCGGCCAAACGGACAGAGCAAAACTGTTTGAGCGAGAAGACGCATACATCCGCTCGGAAGTTACGTCTCACTTCTTTCGAGGATCCGTTCTAGTTGGAATCGACGGAAAAATTGTCTTCGAGAAGGCCTACGGGATCGGCGATGAAGAGTGGGGTGCAAACAACACTGTTCATACTAAGTTCAGAATCGGTTCCCTTAGCAAGCAGCTCACGGCTGCCTGTATTTTGCTTCTGCAACAACGCGGCCGCTTGAACGTGTACGACCCGATTTCGCGATACCTGTCCGGGCTACCGGCGGCGTGGCAGGCAATTAGCGTTCATCAACTGCTTACCCATACGTCGGGAATCCCGAACTACACGAGCAGCACTGAATTCGGCAGAATCAAGCGCACCGGAGCGACTCCGCAACAGATGATTGAGCTTGTCGCGGACAAGCCGGTGGACTTCACGCCCGGCACGAAATGGAGCTACTCCAACACCGGTTATATTCTGCTGGGTATGATTATCGAGAGGATCTCGGGCCTGTCCTACAACGAATTCTTGAAGAAGAATATCCTTGACCCACTCGGCATGACCAATTCGGGGTACGACCGAGTAACGGACATCATCAAAGAACGAGCATCGGGATATCAGGAGAAGGACGGCAGGCTTGAGAATGCCGACTTCATTGACATGAGCGTCCCCTATGCAGCGGGCGATATCTATTCCACCGTAGAAGATATGTACCGCTGGAACGAAGCGCTTGCGGAGGACGGGAAGTTGCTGTCGGCGGAGTCGCGGAAACAAATGTTTACCGAGTACACTGAAGCCGTGCACGAAGGGCAGCACTACGGGTATGGAGTTGTGATTTCGCGTCTCAAGTTTGGAAGGTTGCTCTACTACCACGGAGGAGGCGTTGAAGGATTTTCCAGCAGCATTCAACGCTACCCAGAGGATCGAGTCTGCATTGTCGTATTGTCTAACTTCGATTCATACAAGCCTTGGGAGCTAGGCGATCATATCGCCTCCGACCTTTTCAACCAACCTCTTTCTGCCATCCGTTAGAAGTGAAACGGCGCGCTGATCTTCTATGTGAGATGGTTGGCGATCGCGGTAGGGACAGCCGTTGCCTCATCCGGCTCGTGCCACCCCGAGGAAGCCCTGCCGGGCTTCGCCAAGACAGGAGTTCCTCCGGTTTCCCGTTGACTCAATCTCACCGAGGGTGACCTGCCCCCTTCGCTCCATGGGAATTACCCCGCTTCCTTACTGTCGGGTCGGAGGAGGCGCGCTGACGCGCTGGCCTCCGTCCGCCGCTCAAACTGCACGTACACTTTTCGCGTATGCAGCTTTCACGAAGACTCAATCGTGCCGAGATGCCAACGAAG